>Ga0257122_1000875_pt1 | contig 23865 bp, 22 predicted proteins | sample SI106_120metaG_FD_190146 | JGI IMG/M metagenome (GOLD analysis project Ga0257122, IMG submission 190146) | Marine microbial communities from Saanich Inlet, British Columbia, Canada - SI106_120 | ecosystem: Environmental > Aquatic > Marine > Inlet | place: Canada: British Columbia | collected... | reverse complement strand
AGATTTCCCGTGACCAGTCCCATCACAAATCCCTCTTCACTCAACCTGTCCAGCAGATCGATAACGCCTGGCAGGAGTTCAGGGGTATCCTCCAGTGATAGCCGATAATAATGACGAACAAGAAACCTCTCACAATCCTGTAGTGATGCCCTGGCCCTCTCTGGGTCTACTCCACCGTGTATGAGTGCCTCTTCGATAAGGTCCGGATCGGTTCTTCCATGAAGCGGACGTATGGAGTCAAGCCCGCCTTCAAGTTCAAAAAGCTCCAAAAATGCTTCTCTGAAAGCCTCCTTATGAGCGCTTGATCCCTTTAGGAGAGTACTGTCAATGTCAAAGAGAACCTGTCGTCCCAGAAAGGAGGGATTAAGAGGTGGATTGCAGCAATACCTATCATCCTCTTCCCAGTAAAGCTTGTGGACACGTATGACACTGGCCAAATCCAGGGGGGTGTAGAGGTGGGGGAAAAGCTCTGATTCACCCTCATATCTAAGGACGTCTTCAAGTTCTGTGGTTCTTATCTCCAAGAGAAGCAGGTCTGAGCGCTTTGGAAAGTACCTCTTCGCTGTATGAAGCGCCTGCTTTTTCGTGGAGCAGTGGATGAATCCTTCGGCCTCCAAAGACCTTGGTTTATGCATTCCTTCCGCGCAGGCTTGAAGCCATTCGGATTCCGGCAAAATATGATAGATTCTTGATTCGCGCTCTTTGCTGCAACGCAAAGCTAGTTTGTTTTCCATTTGTAGGTTCCTCTTAGTGAGTGCAACACCGCAGGTGAAATCAGGAACTCTAAGATTCCCTTTTGTCCGGGAATCCGGGCAAAACACTTGGGCTTGAGTATATAATGGTTTGGATTCATGAAGTACTCGACTCTGAAGATTACCGCAGCAATTCTCTGTGTTGTTCTGGCTCTGGCCTTGTGTCTGGTCCCCTGGTCCGCGGAGGCTTCTACTTCATCAGGTGACCCCGAGCTTGCACCAATCACCAGTTCTTACGATTTTGACACCGTTTTTTGGACAGCCACCAGGGTGGCTCGATCCATGCCCCTATGGACCCTTACCGAAGTACAAAAATCAGATGGAGTCATTCAGGCAGAGGCTAAGACCCCTTCTGGGAGATACACCGACGACGTGAAGATTCAAATCCACCGCGAAACCCCTGTGCGCGTTGAGGTACATTCAGCCTCGAGAGTAGGGCTCAGTGACCTGGGCGTGAATGCACGCAGAATTTCTATGTATCTCAAAGCCCTACGTATTCACCTGGGCTCCTGAGCAGCTTATCCCGCTTCTCGTTCTTTGGCCTGTCTTTCCATTTCCTTGAGAAAATCAACTTCCTCTGACAAAACTTTGGCTACGGGCTCTTGGTCCGAAATTCTTTTAAAGTAATCCACAATCACAGGCCAGGAACCCCTGTCTACTAGAAAACCTGCAAGGTTTGCGTTATGAACCTGGGTAAAGAGCGAAATATCAGCCAGGGTCAGGGAATCTCCAACCAGAAAAGGACTGTTTTCGAGATTCCTGTTCAAGTAATTGAAAATCCTGGGGATATCCTTCTCTAAAGCGGTTTGCACCAACTCTTCGTTTGTTTCCTGCTTCAATAACAAGGGTTTTACCCAGCGTTCGAAAAAAAACATTCCCCCGAAAACTCGTGCCCCCTCGCTATCAGCATACTCCTCAAACCAGGCCGTCCTTGCCCTGGCCTTTGGTTCAGTAGGAATTAATCGTGGCTCGGGTTGAATACCTTCTAGATAATTACAGATTGCGGAAGAGTCCGGTAGAATAAAATCATCTTCTTCCAGACAGGGAATTTTACCCAGGGGATGGAAATTCTGACGATATTCATCAGTTAACTCAAAGGGAGTAATTTCATTTGCCTCAAAAGGAATTCCCTTAGCAGCAAGTACAATATGTACCTTACGAACGAAGGGGGAGAGTCTGACACCATGTATCTTGATCATTAGTTTCTCCTTTGCACAGTGCCCTGATTCTATATGGATCAGCAATACAATTCCATTCAAGTGAATCATCATAGCCTTGTTTTCAAGACCCGAGCCTGCTTTCTCCTTGCGATCGCATTTCCCATTCTTCTTCTTTTTAGACTGGGTGTTGAGCACTACGATCTCAAAGAAAGCCTGCTAAAGCGTCAATTACTGGACTCTCACAAAGCAGTTTCAGAGCAGTTTCAAGGTATCTATTCTGATTATTTACAGTCCTTGCGCACCCTGGCGCGTGATTTTACAAAGAATCCCGCTCTCAAAAACCTTTCCGGTTCGAAGAACACATCTCTCTGGCTCAATATAGCCAGGGGAGCTTTTCGAAGACTTGAGGAAGATCCACGCCAGCTTTTGAAATTTCGAATGGCCTATTCAAGGCTTTCGATCGCATACGGTAAAAAAATCGGTGCTTCTCTCTTTGTTTCCAGAGCATTCTCAGAATTTAAATCTCCTTTGAGAATCAATGCATATGTGTTGGAACAATCAATTCTGGACCCGGGTTATAGAGAATATAACTACATGCCTTCCAAATCCCCGATTCCTGAGCCTTCTATGAAGAGACTCTTTCCCCGGGGTGTACCAGAAATGGAGACAAAGGAAGAATTGCAGGCATTCATTAGAAACGCTGGATATCGGGACTATTACACGATTGTTCCCTCCCATCCCGCACTTTATTCCCAAGATGCATTGGTTAATACCATGTGGGAAGAATTGGTCCAGCTATATCGCCCGGTGTTTCGAAGTTTCGTTTTTGGAAGGAAAATTGGACGCCTGGTACCTGACCATGCTGATGAGATCTTTCAGCAAGATGTCCTCAAGATACGCGATAAGTTTTTTCCACTGAAATTCTGGAATCGTTACATTGAACTTTATTGGCAAACGCTTCCAACAAATTTCAGTTTTGAAGCCTATGAACAGGATTCAGAAACCGCTAAGGCAAAGGAGGGAGTCTTACCCCATGGAATTATGGTGGCAATGTTGGATTCGGTATCGGCTGAGAACCATTTTCTAGCATTTCTGGACGGCTCTGGGAAAACCAAATTTCTAAAGCCAGTTTTCTCTGCACTGGATTCCTGGCGCTCGTTGATGAAAAGCCACGACCTCTCTTTCCATTTGATTCGTCATAAGAAAGAGAAAAAGGAGGATGAATCTAAGCAGAAAGGTACCTATGACACTTTCATTCAGATTAATCCTTTAGAGAATAATTCCTCTATAACCCCCTTTGTAAAGAATTTAGGAGAGATTCAGTTGTTTCGCGAGCTTGAATCCTTGGAGGGAATACAGGATCTTAGCACCGGAAATCTATCCCTTGAGGGAGAAGATCTACGTAATTACTATCAGCGCCATTTCCCACGTGATGCTATTGATGGCCCGCCAACTACTGAACATGCCGCTAGCTTAGCTCGTAAAGCGGGACACTCACAGTCTTTTCGGTTTCAGGATGAGCAAGGTAGAGCCATGTTGGGTACCATCGTTTCTTCTCGAAGTTTTCCTGAAATGTTCTATTTCATCTTTAACTCGATGGAGCGCCTGGAGACTCCCTTAAGAAACCAGGTTTTAATCCTCGGGGCTATCGGATTTCTGATAATTCTGTTCACCTGGGTCCTGGGTACTCTCCTATCTCATAAAGTGGTTGATCCTATTCTCAATTTAAATCAAGAGGTTAAAAACCTGATTAAAAATCGTAAATCGAAGACTCTTGCTGTCAAGACCAATAATGAATTGGGTAGGCTGGCTTCCCATTTTCATGCCCTGGCTTCAAAGGTGAGTTCCCGAATACAGACCCTTAATTTTCTCAGGGAAATTCACCGGGACTTATTAAATCAGGATTCTCACAAAATTCTACCAGCTATACTCAATGGTGTAGTGGTACAAAGCCGGGCATCTTGGGGCTGTCTTGGTGTATTTGACAGCACCGTGCCTATAAAATCCTCGGACTACCTGTGGAGTTCAAGTGGTGAAGTCCATTTTGAGGAAGTTCTTTCCTTTTTCCGCGAAAAGGCTGAATCCATGTCCGAACCAACCCAGTTCTGGCATAAATCGCCTTCAGAATCTTCTGCGGGTGGAATTCTCTGCTGTGCCGCCCCACCCCAACCGAAGCCTGGTGACTCTGAGAAGAAAATCATTATCTTTCTGGCCGACATCGAGAAGGATTTTGAGCCAGCCCTGCTGGAGGGGTTGGCTCATCAGGCTCGTTCGGTAGCTGGGAAGAAAATTCTAGAGGATGTGGATAAAGATACTAGCCTTGGTCGTGAAATCCAGGAGCATCTTTTGCCGCAGACCTTACCTGATAAGCAAAGCGGCTTAGAGTTGGGTTCGGTATACACTCCCGCTCGGCAGGTTGGTGGAGACTTTCTTGGCTGGTATGTTCTAGCAGGTACGAGGCGCTATAGGTTCTTTGTGGGAGATGTATGTGGTCGGGATGTCGGTGCTTCCCTGGTTGCCTCTCAAATCAGGGCTCGCGTTAGAATCAGCTCAGCGGATGAGACCTTCCCATCCCTCATGATGAATCTCCACCAGACCGTCCTTGAGAATCGACAGTCGGAACTTTTCGTCTCCCTGGCACTTTGCGAGGTGGACCTTGATAAGGGCAGAGTACAGCTAGCCAGGGCAGGACACTGTCTACCTTTTTATGTACGCTCTAACCGCACTCTTCTCCCTCTTAAATGCCAGGGCATTCCCCTTGGAATTCCCTGGGCTGGAAGTTGGATTCCCTATGAATGTGATCTCCAACCGGGAGACTGCATCATGCTGTGCACCAATGGGATTCCCATGGCTGAAAATTCACGCGGAAAAAGATTTGGACTTGGCCGTCTTCAGACTCGATTTCAAAACGGTCCAGGGCTTAACAGTCAGCAATGGGTTTCACAGCTTTCTGATGAGCTTCAATCATTTCAAGAAGGTGCTATCCCCGAGGATGATTTGGCTTTGTTGAGAATTCGCTGGAGAGGACCGGAGAGTTAGGCGATAGCCTGAGTCAAAGATATGAAATTCTTAAATTCCAAAATCTCTAATCTTTTCCTTTTCTGGACTCTTATTGCTGTAGGAACACCCTTAGTAATTTTGCTTTTCTACCTCTTGACCCTGGAGAGTGAATGGGAAAGGGACTTAAAGTTCCGCATTCGCGAGAATCATAGCTCCATGAAGTTGGAGTTGGAAAACTACTACCAGGGAACCTGGAAGAGGACCATTGAAGAAACTTCTCTTCAAGCTTTAGAACTCTACGATAGGTCCATGACGCCCCCTCCAGCAAATCAGGTGGAGGCCCATAGCAGCTATTACAGAGATGTTCAGGAGCATTGGAATCGCTATCGTCTGCAGTTCCTCAGGCTCTTTGGTGTAGAAGTATCGGAGATTCCCGGTTCAAACGATGAAGGCACTGCTCCTGTCAGGATGCAGGTTATCCGTTTGGTCTATGAAAAACCATATCACGATTACGTGGACCTACTGGCTAAGACCATTGCTATAGACCGTGTAGAAGATCATCTGCGAAAGAGCCACGAAATGGATCCGGAATCACGCGTTCTTCTTAAGAAATTTCATAATACTGCCTTGAACTTTCTACTCTGGAACCAGGATCGCATTCAGAAACAGAAGGAAATCCAATCCGATGAAGAACTGGCCGATTCTGGTTATCTGGAATTCAAGAGATTTCTTGAACTCTATTGGGCACTTTTAACAGACTCCATAAGATTTAGTTCTCGCTACCTTTGGACTCCCTATTTATTACATGGAAGAAAAATACGCGACTTCAAAAGTGCAAATATTGATACCGACTGGGATTCGCTTAAATCACTCCTTAAACCGGTTTTCAGAGCCCATATTATGGGTCAATTTGCTTATTATCCCGGGTATAGCAATCTATTTGAAATCGTGACAGGAATTGATATTGATAGCATGGTGGACGGCTGGTTTCCTCTTGGTTCTGGAATCAGGAGTCTAAGGGTAATGTTCCGACCCCTACCGCTAAACTCCCCAAGAGAAAAGTATCTAAGTGGTAGGACTCCTCTTCCTGAATTGATTGGAGCTGTGATTGTTAAAAAAGATGCCCTGGCCAGATATTTTTGCAGGATATGGAATGCTATGGAAACAAACAGTCATTCTCTGAGCGCACTCGATGATTCCATCGATTTTCATCAAATAGATCAGCTTCTTGCCAAAAAAGGTGTATTACCCAAAATCAAAGTCTCCGTAGCTGACGCACGTATCAAAGACACCTTGACCCAACAATTTCGCAAGCGCTTCAAAAGCGCTTTGAATCCTCAAAATAGTTGGAATAGATATTTGGGATTGTTCACCGAAACCCTGCGCAGACTTGTGAAATTTCTCTTTTCCATTCAAAGAGATAAGGATTCCATTTTACAAAGAGACCTGGAATGGAGAACTGCCACGACCATAGAGCTGTTTCATCAGAGCGAACTCAACACTATTCAAAACAGGCTATCTCGTTTTCAGGACAGCAAGCTCCCAATGCAAAAAGGCATTCTTTACCAGGATTCTAACGGAGAAAAGCGACTGGGTCATTTCTTTGATTCTGATGTAATAGCGGATCATTTTTTCTTCCTCTCCCTGCCTGCACAAAGCGCTTTTAGAGAAATCTTAATCCAGAAGGGAATCATCTACCTAGTGATGTTCTTAGCACTCAGTCTTGCCATAGTCCTCATCAGGAGACTGGCAACGCAGATTGTGCCCCCTATTTGGGAACTCACACGCAGGGTCGATGAATTTCAACCCGAAAAGAAGAATCTGGCAGGAGAAGGAAGTCAACGTCGCGATGAACTGGGAGAGCTATCCCGAAGTCTTGATGATATGAATGAATCCGTCGGATCGAGAATCCGTGAATTAGAGGCAGTGAATAGCTTAAATATGAGTATGCTTTCCGGTGCTCCCTTCCATGAACTCATTGAACGTTTCTTGAGAGCCACAGAAGAGATCCTGTCAACACACCTGGTGGTTTTGAGCTTTTTTGACGCGCAGCACCCTACCATCCCCCTGATGTATTCCGGCTCTGAGTCGCTAATGGACCAATCTTCAGAATCCCAGGTTCTGGAGATGATGGCAGGTTTGCAGAATCAAGCTAAAAATTGGTCCTCAGGAATTTATCCAATCTTTTTGGACACCTTTGAATCTCAAGGATTTCAAGCTCATAACGCGGTCGTTTTGCGCGGCACAGAAAAACAGAAGGAAGATTCTCAGTTTCAGCCCTGTGCCCTGGTCGTACTTGGAACCAATGATCCTCTCAGCAGAGAACAAGAGTCCTTTGTCATGAGTTTTGGCTCGGAAATACTCAGCCTATTTGCTCGATCAAGACTGGAAGAAACCCGTAAAGAAAGTGAAAAGGGCAGCGAGCAGCAAACCCGTGCGATGCTCCCTGATCTCCCTGATCTCTCCAATCTTGCCCAAATGTCCGCCACCTTTATTCCCGCTCGCTACCTCGGAGGAGATTTCATCGATTTTCGGCAGAGTGAAGATCAAAACTACCTGGATCTTGTGATTAGTGATGTCTCCGGTAAGGGATTGGGACCTGGACTTCTTGGTGCGACAGCTAAAACCTATTGGAAACTTCTTTCACAAAGAGAGAAATCTCCTGGAGCCGTCTTAAGACAGCTAAACGACTTGCTCTGTGAAGAAAATTTCCCCTCCCTTTTCCTTACCATTTTCTATGCTCGCATAAATCTTCTAAACGGTACCTATGAGTATGCATCAGGCGGACATAATCAAATGATTCAGCTAATGGAATCCAGCCGTGAAACAGTAGAACTCTCCGCTAAGGGACTTCCGCTTGGAATGTTTGAAGGTACTGAATATGAAACCAGGAAGGGAAAGCTTCTGCCAGGGGACTGGCTGGTTCTGTATACCGACGGTGTGACTGAATTGGAAAATCCCAACCAGGAACTATTCGGTTCGGAACGTTTTTTAGAATTACTCTGGAATCACTCTAAGAGAAGCGCTGAAGATATGCAGACGGCCCTGCTCACTGCGCTAAAGGATTTTCGCCAGGGTCAGGAGCCTTCTGATGATGTCTCCTTTCTATTTCTAAGGAGATTACGCCTGGATCAACCCCTGTGAGGAAAACTCCAGCTTGAGAGCCTTCCCAAAACCAGTCACCAATGTCCCCTCCCTGGCCTGAAAATGAAACAATCGAAAATCAGAAAGAGATCTAAGGAGATTTACCGTCTCACCCTGTCGTTGGGCAAGAAGATCCAGGATCTGATTATAAGGTTCTTCTTCCCTCTCAACTTTTCCAACCGTACAAACCAGGGAAGCCCTTTTACGCGCGAAAATTTCATCTGTTTTTGACTCATCATCGATGAGGAGAATTCCTACTTGTGTTGCGGAATTCAGATTAGAGGTATGACGAGCCAAATCACTCACGAAGATATAGAAGTCCTCGGGAGTGCTCGCTACAAAGGGAGCATAGCTGGAATGGGGTATCCCTTCTGCACTAGAAGTAGACAGGATCAAGCTGCGGCAATCCTGAAGGAGTCGGAGATAGTTCTCGTCAAAAATCAAAGAATCCATGGGTATCTCAACTTGGTAAAGTTCATCATTAATCTAAGCTGCAATATAAGTCGAATATGCTATGATCATCAACTTCAGATGGGATTGGACGAAAATTCCGGCTTTGCCGATTCTTTAAGTAGGGAACCCATATTTTGAGTCCCTCCAAGAATTATTCAGTCTCTAAATGGGAGTCACCATGGCATGCATATTAATCGTAGACGATGAAGATACTGTGAGACAGCTCTTAAGAAGGGCATTACTCTTAAATCGACATGAAGTCATTGAAGCCTGCGATGGTAAGGAAGCCCTCACGCAATATATTTTTGAGAAAGATCGAATTGATATCGTGATCACAGATATGATGATGCCCGAATCAGATGGGTTTCGCCTTGTCGAAGAGATCGCGCGCAAGAACCCAGAGGCCAAAGTGGTCATCATGTCGGGCTGGTTCAATGAGGAAGAATTAACGAATACACAACTAGAAGCATCTCGCTGTATCAAGGGAATTCTCCAAAAGCCCTGCACTATGGAAGAAATACACACGGTGGTGCAGAGAGTTTTAAACGCTGACTGATCTGCTCATCGCTTGAGTTTTTGAAGAACATTTGAGCCCCTCTCCCACACTTTTTTTCCAAAGTCCTTCGCCTTTGCTTTCCAGGAATCTGCACGCATTTCACGACGTAAAGAAGAGCGCCTGGTTGAAATGTCCCTTTGAAATTCTTGTGCCTTTTGCCCGATCCCGGTACCAAGAACCTTTGCGTTATCCAGGGCTCGACGACTGAACTGCACTGAGTTTTGGGAGACTGAGCCCAAAGTGCTCTTTCCTTTTTGAGAAAGAAGCTCCCAGCCTTGCCGTCCCTTGATTTTCAGGTTTGAATAGGTTTTGAGTCCCAGGATTTTTGCCCGAGTTGCCGCATCCAGGGTATATCCTCGCGCGGATTGATAATAGACCGGCAATCGATCGATTCCTATGGAAGAGGAATCCAGTCCAAACAAACTATTTTTACTATCGGGTCTCGATACTGGAGGTAGATAGGCTGGAGGTGTCGAATACCCTTCTATTCCTGCCAGAAAGTCAGGTTCAGAAGATACGGGTCTAAGGTTTGAGTTCATAGATCCGGAATAAATAAAGCCAAGGATTTCCCTGGGATTGCCCGTACCCCTACTTGCCAGGCGAGTTCGTGCGTCGTAAGTTAATTTTCTCCCGCAATCCACTCTTTCGTCATCACCCCAATTGGAATCATTCACAATGAGTTCAAAACGACCATCTTTCAACTCCGTAGATTGAACTACCACTCCCATGTGACCAAGGGGACTATATCTGCTTCGAGCCTGAACGAAGATTGAATTTGAAGCAGGGATTATCCCGTAGCCATATCCCAGGTCCCAATACCCCCAGGCATTATAAGCACCCAGGTCTCGACTGACACCGCTTAGAGCGGGCATCCTGGAGCGGTCATTACCAAAGTGCTTGCGGACATAAGCCACGCATTGACCACCGTATGCGTCTTGCTGACATCCTGAGTGAAGAACGTAAAGGGAGGAAAGAAAGACAAGAAAAATTTGAAACTTGGAGGTAGGGATCATGAACTCTTGATGATGAAGCTCTTTTTTTAAAATTTCAAGACTTCAAATAAATTTCAGACTGGAGAATTTATTTCTATGGCCTCAATACACACTCGCTTCTTGAAACGGTGATCAAAGGAGTTTAGGTTGTAGAAACTAAGTATGAAGTCATTGTGGATTGTAGTTTTCCAGGGTCTGACTCTGCTGATTATTTTAGCGGGAGTCTTGGATTTACCCGAGACCCTCCCCTTCTTTCTCGAACTAATCACCCATTTTCGAACACAGTATGCACTGTTCAGCCTACTTCTAATTCTTTTCTTTCTTCTTCAGGGTAATCGATTATTTCTAATCCTCGCAATTGGTGCCTTTTTGCTCCATTTCACAGGTCTTCTGCAATGGTCAATTCCAGGAACTTCCAGGAAAACTACCGGAGAGGAACTGCGTGTTCTCGTATTCAATGTTCAGTATTCTAATCGCCAGCATTCAAGCGTCATTGAGGAAGTACAGGCTGCAAATGCCCATGTAGTTGGAATTCTTGAATTGTCTCACACCTGGAAACAAGCTCTTAGTCCCCTTGAAGAAATCTATCCCTATCGCCACCATCTTCCTCGTGATGATGGCTTTGGACTTGGAATCTATAGCAAGGAACCCCTTGAAAAGACGAATGTTCTTCATCTCGGGAAGGTACCCGTTCCTACCCTTGTTGCCGATCTACGCCTGAGGACTGGTCCCGTGCACCTAGTCCTGACCCACGCCCTTCCCCCGGTGAGTCCAGAGTATTTTCACCTGAGAAACATTCACCTTTCCGAGTTGGCCGCGCACATGAAGGAGTCAAGAACACCACAAATGATCATGGGTGATCTCAATGTGACCATGTTCAGCCCGAACTATAGAGCGCTGGAGCGAGTCAGCCGCCTTCAAAATGCACGAAAGGGATTTGGAATTGTACCTACCTGGCCTGACGCGAATCCCTTACTTGCCATTCCTATTGACCATATTCTCATCGATCACAGCTTCCAGGTCCTGGATTTTCGTTCCGGTAATCCCTGTGGTTCTGACCATTCCCCTATCCTGGCGGTGCTGACACTGGCGGAGATGTGAAATTGTGAAGAAACTGGTTCCTTTTGGTTGCCTACTACTTTGTTTTTCTCAGGTTCAGGCGGGTATGAGCCTGGTGATGGTTAAGTTAGCCGTATCTGGTCCGTCAAGTACCTGGGGAACCTGGATTTTCTACTGGATTCTCTTCTCGATACTCTCAAAAGCATTGGTTCTACGGTTTTACTCCCGCATTCCACTGGCTTCCTCCTTACTATGTTCTCTGGTAGGAAATTTCGCTTCGATTCTACCCGGATTGATACTGGCTGCCTCCTTTCTCGGGGAACAGATGATCATGCTAAGCTTTTTACTATTGATGATTTTCAGTACTCGAATCGCCCTGATTCTACGAAATATTAAACTTCTGCAAAATCTTCCCAAGGTATTTCTCAGCACCCTGATCCTCTTGCTTTTCATTACGGTTCGTTTCTTTCCTGAGTTTCCAATTGGTGGGATTGGATCCCTTCAGCCCTTATCAGCAGAGGCCTTCACGATTTCCATTTCACTACTACTGATTCTTGGGTTGAGCCTTGTTGTCTGCGTTTCCCTGGAATGGAGCGTGACGACTTCCCTGCGTCGAACCAGACAGGACCTGGGAAGATCCTACCTATACTCAGTTTTGGTAGGAAATTCTCTGGTCCTTGGATGCCTGCTTGGATGGCATTCGAGGTTATTTCTTGCCAGCCCTTGACGTTCCCCAGGCTCACCTTTATAATCGCCTGCTTTTTATTGTCACGGATATCAAAAATGTCTGAATATTTGATCTATCATAACCCTCGCTGTACCAAGAGCAGAGAGTCCTTAAAAGTTCTGGAGGAATCCGGAGCTAGTTTTGACGTAAAGCTCTATCTCGAAGAGGGACTATCCGTGGAAGAAATATGGAAGTTAAAAAAAGACCTGGGTCTTGAAATCCTTGATTTCATGCGTATTAAGGATCCGGAGTTCAAAAGTTTTGGACTCACTAAGGAGTCCTCTGAGAGTGAACTTGTTCACGCGTTAAAAGAGAGCCCTAAATTGTTGGAACGCCCCATTATCATATCCATAAACTCAAAAGCAGTGGTGGGACGTCCTGTTGAGAAAACTAAAAGTTTCCTGGGAATCTCCTGAAGAGATTTCACTCAACTCGAAACCCAGGAGCTGAATTTACGTAGGAATTGGTAGAAGAGCCATTCTTATTTATATATAAGGGATAAGACTATGATTCGTTTTGGAGTTACAGCAGTTTTAACCGGATTGATTCTATCTACAGCCAGCCATGCAGTTGATCCTGAGATCTTGGGTGCCAAAGATGTTCGTAAGGCCCGCTTTCAAAGGCTTTATTCACTGGATTCCCAGGGTTCTCCCCTGGCGGCAGAAACAAAAGCTCCCCCCTCTCTCATTGAGAAAAAGGTAGAACATGCCAAACTCGACATCCTGCTCCAGACCAAAGTCGAGAGCATGTTTGGAGTCGAGACAAAGGTCTTCGAGAAAGAGATCATGGGCCAAAAGATCATTGGTTACATGAGACTGAATCAATACCGTGGACTTAACAACTACTGGAAGTCCGATGATTCTCTGGATCTGTCCATGGAATGGGAATTAGTACTTGATTGGCCCGTCGCGGGTAGAAAGTATTATTACGGCACCAGCCTGGTTGAACTGAAACGAACCATGGCCCCTGAAAAAAACATGATGATTTTGGACACGAATATGACTCTGGGAATGGGTCAGGGTTGGCATCCTCCCCAGGAAACCGGTTTAAAGGCCGCCGCCATGCGAAAGTTCTTCAACAACGCTATGCGCTGGGTTTTGGGCAAAGGAATCGAATCAACCTTCAAGGTATGGGGTAAAAAGGTCAATGAGGCACTGAAAACAAAGTTAGGACCCATCCTGCCTCCGGTTAACGGTGAGCAGCAGGAATGGAAAGTTGAAACCGTTGAGCATGAGAAAGACCGAGTGGTTGCAACCATGTCCCCACTCCAGCTCAATCTCAAGAAACTGCTCGCTAATCAACTCCCGGCTGATATCCGAGACCGAGTTACAGTAAAGAATGTAAAAGTCCAACAAGACAGCACCACTCTCTATATTGAGCTGAAGCTTTTAGCTGCTCCTGGCGGGCTTGTGGTCACATCTGGAAATGGTGAACTTACCGTCACCTGGGATAATGTTACGGAGGCAACCGGGTACAATTTTTATTACTCCACCAGCCCCTGGATGGCACCCTCAACAAAAATTCAGAATGTAAGCTCTCCTTATACCCTGACTGGATTAGCCAACGGAACGGCATACTACATTTCCACTACCTCTCTCGATCAGTTTGGGGAAAGCGCGTTTTCTCCTACCGGAAACGGTACACCAGCCGAATAACCAAAAATTTTAAGTTCAGCCTCCTGCCTTCCAAAGCAGGAGGCTTTTCTTTTTCCCTCTATTGACGATCACATATAGACTCCTATAATTCCTGCCCTTCAACTCCATCGTAAATTAGAGTAATTCGGAAATGATATGAAGTTAGTTCTTTGCAGTGTCGTCGCTATTTTTTCCTTGCTGGGATCAGGTCTTGCACAAGACTTAAGCCCCTTCAAAGACTACAGGAAAGCTCTACAATCCACTCCCATCGAAGCCCCAATAGCCATCTATAATCGAATAGTGGGAGGTCAAGATGCCGACCCGGGTGAGTATCCCTTTATTGTGTCGCTGGTAAGCAAGGGTGGATTTGTCCTCAGACACTATTGTGGCGCCAGCCTAATCCATCCCAGGTGGGTCTTGACCGCCGCCCACTGTATTACCGGCTCGGGTGGAGTTCAAAAACCTGTTAATCGCCTCCAGGTATTTGTCGGGGGATATGACTGGGAGAACGTAGCGGGCGGGGAAAGAGTGAATATTGAACAGGCTATTCGACATTCAGGGTTTAATCCTCAAACCCTGAATCATGACATAGCCCTACTCAAGCTGGTCCGAGAGATCACTCAAATTCCGGCTGTCAAACTCGCCATGCCCGAAGACTTATTGGAGGTTCCCGGCACGGTATCCACAGTCATCGGTTGGGGACAATTGAGTGAGAGTAATATCGGAGTCTTTGAATGGCCTGATGTTCTTCAAGAAGTTAGGGTACCTATTGTCTCCAACACCATTTGCAAGAGCTCACTTGATGAAATCATGCCGCCCTCCTGGGATACCACCGTTACAGACAACATGGTTTGTGCAGGTTTACAGATAGGTGGAAAGGATGCATGCCAGGGTGACTCTGGCGGTCCTATGCTTGCCATCAAGAATGGTGAGACAATTCAAAATGGAATTGTAAGCTGGGGAGTCGGCTGTGCCCGGCCTCAAGGCTATGGAGTCTATACTCGAATCTCAAAATATAAAGATTGGATTCAATCCATCCTCCCATCCATGTAAAATGACTCGATGAGTCTGGATATTCGAAATTTTGAAATTAATCCTCCTGGATCAGGAGAAACTAAACCTCTTCTTGAGATTCAGATGCTTGAGTTAGAGGAAGGAACTCTATACCAACTCACCGGTTCTTCAGGAAGTGGAAAAAGTCTTTTTTTACAAGCCCTCTCAGGACTCATTCCCCATGAGGGGACGGTCTCTTTTAAGGGAATGGATCGAAGCAACTTCACCGAATATTGGTGGCGTACTATGGTTTCCTATGTGGGCCCCATCCCAGTTCTCTTTAGCGGTAGTATCAAAGATAATATCCTGATCTCCTTTAGTCTGGATTCAAACAAGACTCAAACCCGACCCCTTGAGGAAGAACTTCGAGAGTTAATGAATCGCATCGGTCTTGAACGCTGGGATCTCAACGCTAACGCGTCCAAGCTTTCTCATGGTGAGAAAATGCGTGTCCAGCTTCTACGCCATTTAGTCCTCTCACCCGAATGGCTTCTTCTAGATGAATCTCTTGCCAATCTCGACGAGGAGAATGCTTCGAGAGTACTTGAAATGCTTGAGCGGGAAACAATGCAAAGACAGATGAGCCTGATCATTGCCCAACACAATCCGCTGTCGACGCAAAATCACTTGTTATGCATTATGAACGGAACCATTCGTGGACCTTTATCACCGAATTGAAACTCTCTCACTGGGCCTGATCACCCTATTTGTCATCGCACCTCTGTTGGTTAGTGCAAAGCTAAGCCTGGGCATTGAGCGGCGTGTCCTCATCGCAACGGCACGCTGCTATGGTCAATTACTCCTGCTGGGTTTATTTCTCGGAATGATCTTTGAAATCGCTGGATTTGCCGAGATCATGGCCTGTTATGCCCTGATGTGCGCATTTGCTGTACACCACATTCTGAGCGCGGAACCTTCCTATGGAAAGGATCTAATAGTCCCTACGACCGCTGTCATTTTTCTGACCGGATTCTTAGTAACCTGCATTGTCACGTATTTCATGCTCGGTATTTCCCCGTGGTATGACCCCAGGTTCTTTATCCCACTTGGAGGAATGGTCTTGGGAAACTCCATGAACGGCATAGCCGTAGCCTTCCATAGATACTTTCAAGATATCCGTTTGCGAAAGGATGAAATTCGCGAGATGCTCTCCCTTGGCGCAAGCACCTGGGAAGCTGCCCTTGGCTCTATACGATCCGCCATTCAGGCCGGATTGATTCCCACGATTAACTCTGCATCCACTGCCGGAATTGTGTGGATACCCGGAATGATGACCGGGCAGGTACTCAGCGGCGCACCTCCTTTTGAGGCGGCCAAATACCAGATTCTGGTGTTTTTGATGATCTTGGGTTCAGTAAGCCTTGGCACCATTGGTTGTGTTCTTCTGAGTTATAAATATCCCTTTCGCAACCCCTGGTGCCTTGGGGGGGAAGAGGACGGACAGTAGCTAATTCATGAGGTTAATTATGTCGCAGAAAATCTTCACCAGGCCGCTGATCGCTGCCGCTTTGATCCTGACAGGATGCTTCAATAGTCTTGGCATTGAACAGGCAAAAGTACCTTTATCAAAGTTGAGGCTGCCCCCAGGATTTCAGATCAGTATTTTTTCCGATGAAGTTCCCGGTGTCAGGTCCTTGGCTCTCTCTGAAGATGGGGTAGTATTTGCCGGAACCCGCGGGGAAAAAGTCTATTCCATCGAAGATAAAGACCGGGACGGGACCGCCGACTCCGTGAAGACTCTCGTTGATGGTATGAACATGCCTAATGGTATTGCTTTTCACGGCGGAGCTCTCTATGTAGCTGAGGTTAACCAGGTCTGGAGATTTGAGAAGGGTAAGAAAGTGGACTTTTCAGATTCCAGGCGCAAGCTGATTCGGGGGGATCTTCCAAAAGATGTACATCATGGCTGGAAATATATTCGGTTTGGTCCCGATGGAATGCTCTATATTCCCGTGGGAGCACCCTGTAATGTATGCCTCAAAAAGGACCCCCGCTATGCCTCACTTTTGAAAATGAAACCCGACGGCACAGATTTGGCTGTGTACGCCAGCGGGATTCGAAATACAGTAGGGTTTGACTGGGATCCTAGAACGGGAAATCTCTGGTTCACTGATAATGGCCGCGACTGGATGGGTGATGATCTACCCTCGGATGAGCTCAATGTCACCTCAAAGGGCGGAGTCCACTTTGGATTTCCCTTTTGTCACCAGGGAGACTTTCCTGACCCGGAGTTTAACTCAAGACCTTGCTCTGAGTTTGAACCCCCTGCCCGAAAGCTGGGAGCACATGTAGCCTCCCTGGGTATTCGCTTCTATCAAGGAGCCATGTTCCCCTCGAAGTATCGTAAGGGAGCTTTCATAGCTGAACATGGATCTTGGAATCGAAGCTCTAAGGTTGGATACAGGGTGGTTTTTGTTCAAATCGAAGGGAAAAAGGTCATCGAAGAGGAAGTCTTTGTCGGTGGATGGCTCCAGGCTCAGAGTGTTTCTGGCCGTCCGGTAGATATTCTTGAGCTTCCCGATGGTTCAATACTCATCTCTGATGATCATGGAGGAAAAATTTACAGAGTGTCTTATGAGGAGAAATCAAAGAATTCTCCCAGTAGTCAGTAGTTTTGGCTCTTACTTATACAATTCTTCGAATTTACTGGATTTTTCTTGCCCCTTAGGTTCTGCCATCACCATATCAATAGCAGCCTTGGCATTGGCGATTCCGTGACCAAAGAAGGAATCCTGTCCGGCCTCTCCTTCATCCACAGCACTGTTGTTGATGATCTCTTCCACCTGGGCTCCGCTAATACCCGGATTAGCTTGAATAATCAGTGCGGCGAGACCCGAAACATGCGGTGTTGCCATAGAGGTTCCACTCAACTGCTTATAGCCGCCTCCAGGCCAGGTAGACTGGACATTCACCCCGGGTGCTGAAATATCAGGCTTGATGTACTTCTTAAAAGACCAGCTCACGGGGCCCCTTGAAGAAAAATCCGCGACATCACGGGAAAAGTCTACGGCACCTACTGCGTAGGAGTGGGGAAAAGAACCTGGTGAACTCATGGTCTTATTTTTAGGTCCCGCATTTCCCGCTGCAAAGACAGGAACCATATCCAAAGCCCGCCATGCCTGCACGATTTTCCAATAAGGTCTCTCGATGATGTACCACATGGAGGTTCCACCCCAGGAATTCGAAACAATCCGTGGATGATCATCCGTGTTCGGATCTCCATCGGGATCTGTAATCCAGTTCATGGCTTTAAGAATGATGGATTTAAGGGTAGTTCCACTGTCGCCAAAAATTCTGGCCACTATTAACTTGGCTTCCGGCGCAACTCCGATGTGGGTTCCAGAAGCATCGCCGCCCGCTATGGTTCCGGCCACATGGGTTCCATGCCCATTGGCATCCCTGGGCGTTGCCTTTTTCTCAGCAATATCTGCCCAGGCTACAACCTTTCCCTTTAGATCGGGGTGTTCCGCGTCAATCCCCGAGTCAATAATCCCAACCGTTACACCCTTGCCAGTAAGGGTGTATGCAGATCGGACTTCATCTACCTTCATCATCTTTAGACCATAAGTCCACTTCTTCTCCTCGGGAGGTTCCGCTTCGTCATCCAGGGGATTGGGAGGAAGAATCGGCAGCGCGACTTTCTCATCCAGACTGATATCCTCGATTTCTTCATTCTCTGCCAGGGTACTCAGCATTTTATTGTCCACTTCAGCAAGTACAGCATTGGCAGCCCAGTACTCTTCTAACACACGAGTAGAAGATGCTCTTCTTGATTTCAGCATTCTGTTAAATGGTTCCATGGATAACTGAAACTGGGCCATAAGCGTGCGCTTTACTTCGCGGGTTGAGCCTAAGGAGCGGAGACGACTTTCGCGGATACGGTCGCGAAAAGAAATGATGACTCTACTCATCCCGTCAGTGTTGATGCGGGTCTGTAGCTGATCTTGAATCGTTGCAGCATGTGTCGCTGAGCAAAGGGCCAAAGAAAATGCAAGAATCGAATGGGCTTTCATGCTTGGGAGTTCCTCTCATTTTTGAATCGAAGTGGATGTAAACTTTACTGAGAATTATAGAAATGTCAATTTTCTAAAGCAAGAAAGAAAAGGCTAGTGACCTGATTTCGGATGGGTCTCCTCGCTTATCCCTGAACTCCCCAGGAGTTTTTGCTTGGCTAAATTCATGGTCTGGATAAGACCACCTGGAGTGAAAGGATACTTACAAACTTGATCCACCTGGAGAGTACTGGCCAGTTCCTCCAACTCCAATTCTTCTGATGGACCCGGGTCTGAACAGTAGGCCACGAGTGGAACTGCGGCGAACTTCTCCTGCTCCTCCCGCAGGAGATAAAATTTGCTCGGTTCTGTCACTTCGGCATCAAGGGAATTGATTAAAATTAGATCTGGGATTTCTTCTAACATGAGATCAGTCCCAGTCTTGGAATCAGAACAGCCTCTCACAAAATAGCCCCTCTCTTCTAGAAGGGAAGTTAGAAGCCCCCTGAATTGCTTATGGTTATCAACGAGTAAAATATTCTGAATTTGACTGGATAACTCTTTTTTATGAATCTCATCAAAAACCTGCATGACCCTGGCGCGTAACTCAAAACGGTCAAAAGGTTTGGCTAAGAATCCGGTAATGTTGAGTTTAGCAGCCTCCATCAAGATGTCTTTTTGGGTGCTGGAGGTAAGCATTATGACCGGAATCTGATTTCCGCTGGCCCTGATATTTTTGAGAGTCTCAATTCCAGTTTGACCCGGCATCATCACATCTAGAATCATGAGCGAGATTTTCTTAAATTTGACAATCATCTCTTCAGCCTCAGGACCAGAAGCGGCTTCAAGCACATCAAAACCTATTTCCTGTAAGGCTTTTCGAACCATGATGCGTATGTAAGAGGTATCATCGACGGTAAGAATCGTTCCGCGATGATTGTTTCGAAAGGTTTTCGATCCCTTGCCCTGGTTTGATTTGGGAATAAAAGAGCTCATATTTACAGATAATATACCAGGACCTTGACGATTGCACCTCCAGTTGCAGTAGGCTGTTCTGATCAAAGTTGTTTAAGCTCTGGGCTTCATTTCAAACTCTCATGGCCAAATTCACGCACTGTGCTATCGCTACCGCTCACATTAGTGAGACTCTGCATTTTTACTGTGAGATTTGTGAAATGCGTCTTGTTCGAGACCGGAGGCAGGGCTTTCGCATTTGCTGGCTGGCTCCTAAAACAACCCCTGCTCCCATACTGGTGGTTATTGAGCACCCCGAAGTACCTGAGGCCAGCGAGGGCTCGGATAGTATGCTCCGACATTTTGGATTCGAACTTGAGAGCAGGGAAGCTGTGGACGCGATGTATGAATATTTACACTCAAAGGAAATACCCGCCACAAAACCGTTTTTCGTAGATGAATTCACCGGCTATATCACAATGGCCAAAGATCCTGACGGACGATGGGTAGAGTTCAGTCACGGTCAGGATGTGAGCGAGAGCAACTGGGACTTGCCTCAGGACTGAATATCTTTCCGGAACTATCTACACCGTAGAAACGCATTCCCTTTGAATTGAAATCCACGTAAACATCCCCTTCGTGGGTCAATGCTGCATACCCTCCCTCTCCACCCATCTTGCGAAAGTATTTGGATATATACTCAAAAGCCTCATCTGTTTGAACACCATAATCTAGTAGTCCGGCCAGGCGAGGTAGGATAGAAGTATCGATGAAATCTTCCCCTATTCCAGTAGCGGAGATAGCCACGTCTGATGTACAGTAATTCCCACACGGAGAGGCATCGTCACTGACTCGGCCGGGGGTCTCAAGGCCCGTACCTCCAGTGGAAGTGGCAGCCGCCAGAATTCCAGAGGAATCGAGCGCGCATGCGCCTACGGTTCCTCCTTTCGCAATGTTTTTTGACAGGTATTTTTTTACCTGTCTCTCGGTGGCTGGATCATAATCCTTAAATCCTCTTTCCCTGGCGAAGAGGGTAGCCTCCATTCCAGCCAGGTTGGGAAAGGGCTCGGACTGTAGAGTATAGGCCACATCAATCGGGTACCGCACCCTACAAATATTCGTCACTGAGGAGAATCGATTCTTAGATGAATCCATAAAAGATGCCGTCATACGAATGACTCCATCAGCCTGGAGCTTTGAGCCGGTGCCGGCGTTATAGTCTTCATGATCTTCCAACCTTCGCACCGCATGAACCACAGCTTCGGAAGCACCCTTTTTAGAGAGGATTTTCCAAGATTCTTGAAATACTTCCCTCAGAAAAGGGATTGATCTTTCTACGGCGCCATGTACGTAATTCCCGGCGCCTCCATGCAGAATCAATGCTGGTGTAACTTCGGGTTGCTTTTCCATGGACTCATCCGCGCTTAAGACTTCCTGGGTGTGAACCTACCAGGAGGTAAATTCTGGCAGTGGGTATAGTATAATCTCGCTCCTGATACGGATATGATCCAACAATGCCTTCTTACTTGTCTATGTCTCCTTTCTATCTGCCTGAGCAGCAGTGCCTGGTCCTCAGCGCTCAGAGTGGCCTGTGCCGCTAATTTTCATCTTCCTCTGGAGAAAATTTCAAAGAATTTCGCAAAAGACCGCTCCACAGAAACTCCGCAGCTTGTGTTTGGCTCTAGTGGTCAATTGGCGGCACAAATTCTTCTCGGGGCCCCCATCGATGTCTTCCTGTCGGCTGATATGCAGCGCCCACAGAAAATCTACACCAGGGGAATGGGAGCATCGGAGGTTAAACCCTACGCCTTAGGAAGATTAATCCTTTTTACCCGTAGTACCCTGTCTTCACATATTATTAGTGAAGTTTTGTTAAATCCGGGAATCCGCTGGATAGCGATGGCCAAACCTGATCTGGCACCCTATGGTCGTGCAGCTCTGGAATTTCTAAGTTCAGGGGGACTTGAATCAAAGATCGAAAGTAAATTGGTTTATGGAGAGAATGTAATGCAGGCCGCACAGTTTTCTATGAATGCGGCAGACCTGGGTTTCTTGTCCAGGTCCACCTTAAGCCTTGATATTTTTAAGCCTTATGATCTTCGCGGAAAACATTGGTTAAAAGTAGATCACAAACTGCACACTCCGATCATCCAGGGAATGATTTTAATAGAGCGTGGGTCAAGAAATCCTGAAGCAAGAACCTTTTTTGAATATCTGCAGTCTGAAAAATCAAGGGAAGTGATTGCTGGATTCGGTTACGCATTACCAGAGATCTCCAGATCATCCGGAGATCTTTAAAGATGGAATGGGGACCGCTTTTTTTATCCATTAAACTAGCTGCTTGTACCACGCTTATCTTATTTCTGTTTTGTGTCCCCTTTTCTTATGTTCTGACCTTGTTAAATCCGAGACTAAGATCCTTTATCGAAGCTGGCTCCAACCTCCCTCTTGTCCTTCCCCCGACTGTTTTGGGATTTTACCTGCTGATTTTTTTATCTCCCACGTCAGCATTGGGTGAATTTCTGGAATCCACAATTTCTCTGCGCCTTGTCTTTAGTTTTGAGGGTCTGGTCTTTGCTTCCTGCATCTATTCCTTTCCCTTTATGCTTCAGCCCATTCTGGCTGGAATGCAGAGCCTGCCCCGTCAGATCATCGAATTGTCCTATATTTTAGGGAAAGGTCGGTTTCAAACCCTGCTCAGGGTGATCATACCCATGATCAAGCCCCACCTGGTTAAGGCTTCTATGATGACCTTCGCCCACACCATCGGGGAGTTTGGCGTCGTTTTAATGGTGGGAGGAAACCTGCCAGGGGTCACCAGGGTCGCGTCGGTCTCCATCTACGATCACTTTGAAAAGATGAACTATGCACAAGCCCACTACACTTCACTGGTTCTACTGGTGTTCAGCTTCACTCTTTTATGGTTTCTTACAACATTGACAGCCTCGGATCAGACTAGAAATGCACCTAAATTTTCATAAAAAGCTCTGGACTGAATCCGGGCCTATGCCCCTGCAGGTTACTCTTGAATTAGAGCCGGGTGCCCTTCTGGGGATCCATGGTCCATCGGGTGCTGGCAAGTCCATGTTATTGCGTTGTATAGCAGGACTTGAGCGTCCCGATGAAGGTCGAATAGAAGTGGATGGAGCGGTCTGGTTTGATTCATCCCAGGAAATTTTTGTACCTCCACAGCACAGAAAAATCGGATTTCTCTTCCAGGACTCTCCTCTTTTTTCTCACTTGAGCGTGGATGAAAATCTCAAATTCGCGTGTTCAGATACCAATTCCCGTAAAGGTCTTCTCGAGAAGGTTGGGTTGACGGGACTTTCCAAAGCCTACCCTTCAGCTTTATCAGGAGGCCAGCGACAAAGAATTGCTCTCGCTCAAGCTCTGGCGAGACAGCCCAGCCTTCTTCTTCTAGATGAACCATTTTCTTCACTTGACCCATTCATTCGAACCTCGATCCAAAACCTGATCGAGGACTTTCACAAGCGCTGCTCACTGACCTCGTTTCTGGTGTCCCATCAAATGGAGGATCTTTTGAGGATGGCAGATAGAGTTGTGGAAGTTCAGGAGGGAAAAATCATCTCAGATCTAAGTCGGAACCAACTACTAGAACAGACCGCATCCAAATCACTAAGAGTTCAGGGGGAAATCATCCAAACCTCCGACTTAAATTCCTACATGATCTCAGGAAACTCGGTATACCCGCTAAACGGAATGTCAAAAGATTCCCCCACACAGCGACAACAGGTTGAAATGGACATTGAGTTGAAAGTGAAGGAAATCAGGGTAGTTGGGAAGAAGGAATCGGAGATTCCTGGAATCAATGGAAACAAATGAATCAATTGAAACAATGGAATGAGGTAGGCGCCCGCCATGAAGGCGGAAGCGTGGATCCCGCGATCAAGTAGCGAGATGACAAATGGGGCGAGATGACACCAGGGCCTAAGGCCCCCATCAACTATCCCAAGGCGAAGCCAAGGGATCTCTTCATACTTCATTCTATTGCTTCCATGGATTCCATTGATTCCATTGATTCTCAAAATTATTTTCCACCCACAAAACCCAGTAATCAAGCCACTTTTGAACTAATGTGGAAAATAATGAACAAATAATCCTTGCCATTATTTGAAAGTGTGTTACTCTATCAGGCTTTCAAAAACGAACCAGAAAGCAAAGGAGCTAAGCCCCAAGGGGTAAGCTCAGAAGGCTACAAAGGTCAGGAACCAGCTTGCTGGGACCGGCTAGGAATCAGGAATAAAACCTTGAAGTTCCTGCCTGCTAAGAAGCTTGCTTCTTCGTAGGCAAAGAACAAGAAGGTACACTCTGGAAGCAGAGTAAGACTGATCTCTTGCTTAAAAACCTTAAAAGTCCACAAGGCTGTAG
>Ga0257122_1000874_pt1 | contig 23893 bp, 25 predicted proteins | sample SI106_120metaG_FD_190146 | JGI IMG/M metagenome (GOLD analysis project Ga0257122, IMG submission 190146) | Marine microbial communities from Saanich Inlet, British Columbia, Canada - SI106_120 | ecosystem: Environmental > Aquatic > Marine > Inlet | place: Canada: British Columbia | collected... | reverse complement strand
GAATTCCAGTGGGATTCATTTGTGCTGTAGAATCTAAAGAAGAATTAGCAAAATTGGAAGACACACCATTTATCACAAATTTAGGCAGAAAAGGAGGAAGTTCATCAGCATCTGCAATAATTAATGCAATTTTTAAGTTAATTAGAGCAGAATCAGCTTCTTGAATACTGAATACAATTTTTTACAAAACTTTGTGCATAATTTGAACTATCAAAATAGAGATGTCCGTATGAAGCTAAAGTGTTGTATTCCATCATCCCATCTTGATGTTTTTTGATTCCTTCACCGATTTCTAAATTATAAGTAAATTTTGAATCAGATGATACTGATTCTAATTGAGAATAATGAAATTCGTGACCTTGAAAATTATGTAATTTTTCAGTTATTGGATTTTTTGAAATTATTTTACCTTTAGTATAATTTAGTCGCATCTTCTTAGTCATTTTAGTTTCAGCATCAAAGATACCAATCATTTTATGTTTTTTATTATTAGATGTAATGTATTTTGTAAAATACATTAATCCACCACATTCAGCATAGATAGGAAGATTATCTTCTGATAATTTTTTAATAGTTTTTTTCATGATTTGATTTTTTTCAAGTGAATTACCTAAAATTTCAGGAAATCCACCACCAATGTATAATCCATCACATTTTGGAATTTTTTTATCTTTGACAGGACTGAAAAATTTGAGAGTTGCACCTTCACGTTGTAATGCTTCTAAATTATCTTGATAATAGAAATTAAATGAAGTATCAAGTGCTACTGCAATTGTAATTTTTGATTTTTTTGGAATTACTTTTAATTTTTTTGGTAGATCAATTGGATTTTTTAAAATTTCAATGATTTTATTTACATCTATTGATTTTGAAATAATTTTGGAGATTTCCTTAATTTGACTTTTTTGGGTTTTATTATCTAGTGTTGAAATTAATCCAAGATGTCTTGATTCTAAATTCAATGATGGATTTTTTGATATTACACCTATTATTGGAATTTTTGTTTTTTCTAATGCAGCTCTACACAAAATTTCATGTTTTTTACTACCTATTTTATTAAGAATTATTCCAACAATGCGAGAATTCCTATGGAATTTTTGAAAACCTAATGCAGTTGCTGCAATTGAGCGTGAAGTTTTGCTTGCATCTAAAATTAGGAGAACTGGGGATTTTGTTATAGAGGCTACATGATGAGTGCTAGCATGATTTGAATCACCACCAAATCCATCATAATAGCCCATTACACCTTCAATTATTGATATATCAGATTTTGAATTTGAAATAAAACTATTCAAAAGTTGATTTTTCCCCATCAACCAGACATCCAAATTGTAGACATCATGATTTGAAATGCTGGAAAGATAACTTGGATCAATATAGTCAGGACCTACCTTAAATGGTTGAACTGAATAACCTTGTTTTTGTAAAGCATAAATTATTCCACATGTAATTGATGTCTTACCAACTCCACTTGTAGCACCTGCTAAAACAATTCTAGGAATTTTCAATTTGAATGACTAGGAATATTTTTTATTTAAACTGATGTCTTTTGAAATGCCCAATGTTTTTAGTGAGATTATTTGAATATTATTCATGGAAAAAGATGGATTAGTCATTGTTTATACTGGAAAAGGAAAAGGGAAAACAACTGCAGCATTAGGGATTGCTTTACGAGCTACTGGATATGGGAAAAAAAGTTGTATGATCCAGTTCATTAAAGGTTCATGGCATTATGGTGAAATGGATTCATCAAAAAGATTAGAACCAGAATTTGAAATGATTGCAGTAGGTAAAGGATTTGTAGGAATTATTGACGATAAAACTTCAAAAGAAGTACATAAAGAAATTGCTAGAGAAGCTATTAAGATTAGTAATGAAAAAATTCAATCAGAAAATTATGACATTGTTATTTTAGATGAGATAAATTATGCAGTAAATCTTGATTTAATTTCAGTTGATGATGTTTTGGATATAATCAAATTAAAACCTGCAAAAGTAGATCTTGTACTTACAGGAAATTATGCCAAAGATGAAGTTATGGATATAGCTGATTTAGTTACAGAGATGCGAGAGATAAAACATCCATTTCAACAAGGGATCAAAGCAAAAAAAGGAATTGATTTCTAATCAGCAAACATTAATTTACACAGTCAAGAGTTTTAGAAGAAATGTCTACTGAAATACAAGAAATGCCTGAACAAGGAGAAATTGTTCTAGCTACAGTAACCAAAGTGATGGATCATGGGGCATATGTGACATTAGATGAATATGATGAAATTCAAGGATTTTTACATATTTCAGAGATTGCTCCAGGTTGGATTAGATCAGTCAGTAGATTTGTAAAGGATGGGGAGAAAAAAGTTCTACTCGTAAAAAAAGTAAATGCCAAAAGAGGCGATATTGATCTTTCATTAAAACAAGTAACAAAAGATCAGAAAAAACAGAAACTAAAAGAAGTTAAAAAATATGAAAAAGGTAAAACATTATTACAAAATGTCCAAGATAAAACAAAATTAACAGATGAAGAAATTGAAAAATTGGAAGATGTAATTTACTCAAAATTTGATTCAGTTTATGATGCATTTATTGAAATTGGAAGAAATGGAATAGAATCTGTAAAGGATCTAAAACTTGCAAAAAAAACTGCAACAGTAATTGATGAAATATGCTCAAAAATTAAACTACCATCAGTTGAAATTAGAGGAATAATGGAAATAACAAATGCTAAATCAGATGGAATAGAAATTATTAAGAAAATATTGTTAGATGTTTTAAAAAAAGATTCTAAAATGGATATAACATATCTTGGAGCACCAAAATATAGAATATCAATAACATCAGAGGATTTTAAATCGGCTGAAAAAACATTAAAACCAATTATTACTGAAATTCAAACTAACATAGAAAAGAAAAAAGGTTCTTTCAAATTTACTAGGGAAGAATCAAAGAAAACACGGGATAATTAAAATGAGATTTCAGTTAAGAAAATGTGTTAAATGTTTTGAATATTCACTTAAAGAAAAATGTTCACAATGTCATGAAGATACAATTTCTGCACATCCAGCAAAATTTTCACCTGATGATAAATATATGAGATATAGATTAGCTGAAAGGTATAATTAAAAATTTAGTTTACTGGAACATAATCTTTGTTTATTTCATAAACAAATACACCTAATACAGTTCCACCTTTTTCAACATCAAAACTAGGAGAACTGTAAACTAAACGTAATGGACCGTCTTCATCTATGGGATATTTAATATCTTTTACATAAATTGGAGAAAATCCGGGTTGGTAAGTTAGTGATTGTTGATTAGTTGGAAGATGTACATATCCTAACGGAGTAAAAGGTATCATTTTTCCCAATATAGTTTCATTCCAAAAATAATCTGTACCACTAGTTCCATCATTATGTAAATACTTGGCCAACGGTTCTTCTGCAATTTTTATAAACCAATATTTTTTTGATTCATCTCCACCGCCACCTAAAAGATAGATGGGATGATCGTTCAAATCTACTGTCAATCTTTGACCAGTAACAAAAACTACAAAGTAATCTGATTCCATGTCACGTAAAATTTGCCATCCTTGATCAGGAGATTTAATGAACATTTCTGCAATCTTTTTAATTATATGATCATTTACAGTTGAATTATCAGCTAAAGATGCTCTATTCGCTTTAGTTTGAATCCAATACCCATAATCCCACCATGAACCAATTACAGCATCTTTTGAAGTATTATCTTTTATCCAGTTCAATGAATCAATCCAATCAGTAGTAGACATAGAATAGGTAGAGCCACCATTCATGATTGTTGGTGGAACATGCACGATTGTTGTAACATTTGCATTTACAGGATAGAATAATGGAATAATCAATAAAAATATCAATCCAATTACAAAAGGTAATTTTAAAACAACAATTTTTGATTTTTTAATTTCTGTTTTGTTAGAAAAAATTTCTTTTAATAATAATGTTAATCCCAAAGAAGATAAAATAATAATTGCTAATGATGCAAATATTTCTAATCTTACAAATGCAGAACTAACATAAATTCCAATTATTCCAATAATTAATGAAAAAGAAATCATGTCTTTATTTATGAAATTTGGTTTTTTAGAATTTTTTAGAATTAACCATACACCCAATCCTGCAAATATCATTAATACAGAATGAAATAGAAAAGATTGTGGAAGTGTAGTTGTTGCATGTTCTGAAACAGAATCAGTAAGAGGATCTGTAGTAGTTAAAAATGGATTTAATGCATTAAGGTATCTATGACTAGGTAATGGAATGAATTGTGAATCAGAACCTAATATTAGAAAACTTGAACCAAGGAGTATAATTGCAAATAAAAAAAGCAATCCATTTCTATTTTTAGAATTTTCATTACTCTTATTTTGAATAAAAATACAAGTAACTAAGAAAATTGTAGGTATTATTAATGATAAACCACCTAACCCAATAATGAAATGTGTTCCCAGTCTTTCAAATGCTAAAGATGTAATAATAGTAGAAATCGTAAAAAGGGGAATCATCCATATTAGAAATTTATGATCAGTTCGTAAAAATGGTAAAGTGAATATGAAAATACCTATAGGTAGAATAAAGAATTGGTTACCTCCCCATGCAGATAAACTAAATATTAATAAAATTCCAGCACCAATTAATTTAGGAATTATTATTTTATAATTTTTAGATTGTATTCCACTCAAAAAAAGATAGACAGCAAAAATACTAAAAAATAAACCAAGAGGTTCGGATTTGAACCAACCTATTTGACCACGAATAATAATTGGTGTAGAAATTGAAAATAATAATGCTGCAAACAATCCTGCAGTGGTTCCACCAATTATTCTAACTAAAGCAAAAACTACAATTGCAGTTAAAGAACCAATAATTACTGGGAATATAATTGCAAAATCATAAAGATTCCCACCAGCACCAAATATGCTATATGTTGTAGCTGCTGTAAGATGTAACATTATTTGAGAATTTGAAGAAACATCTCGTCCATGCGGATACCAACTTAATTCATCATTCCATTGAAAATATGCATCAATTCCATTATCTACAATATATTGAGTTGCACGATAATTGAAGAAAGGATCAAATTCATTTAATTCCCAACCATAATCTGCAGGTAATGATCTTAACATAAAGGAAGTTGAAAAAGATAATGAAAGAATACCTATGATTAAAAGATGATTTAATTTAAAATCAAAATTTCCAATGGAAACCAAACTAGAATTAAAATTCAATATTTTTCATCAATTATTTGAGTTTATTACTCTTTTTGAAAAAATAATTTTTTGTGGAGAATTAAAGTATCATTATGGAGCAAATTTCCCTTCAAGTTTTTCTTCAGTAATAATATGTTCTCTGATAGATTCTTCTAATTCTGTTTTTGTAGAACCTTGTTTTAGATTTAAGATAGTATCTAATGCATAAAGTTTGAAAATGTAGGTGTGTTCTTTATCAGGAGGAGCTGGACCACCATATCCAATTTCATCAAAATCAGTTTTTCCTTCAACAGAATCAATAGGAATTGAATTTTCAATGATTTCTTTTGTGTTTGGAGAAATGTTCCACAAAACCCAATGTACCCAAACTTTTCCAACTGCGCCCATTGCATCAGGATCATCCATGATCAAAGCTAAAGATTTTGTTCCTTCTGGAATTTCAGAAATTTTTAAGGGTATGCTAAGATTATTGTTTTTATATCCATATTTTTGTGGAATGGTTCCACCATTTTCAAATGCAGGACTTGTTAAAATCATGTTATATTATAATAAAAAAAGTCTCAAAGTTAAATTTTTCTAAGATTCTAAGATGATTTTATCTTGTGAGAAAGAAAGTATAGAACTACCTTCTTGTTTGATCTGTTTTTTCAATGCTTTATCCATAGTACCAACAATAGACCGGTTATTTTTTACATATTCTATCAATTCTTTATCTGCAAAATTTCCATTGATAGGAATTGTTTTTAGTTTTTTTATATAATTCATTGTTGTTTCAATTTCTTGTTTTTTTTCTGAATTATTTTGTAATTTGATTAATTCATTTTTTACAACTTGAGGAATTACAAATGAAATTGAGCCTATTTCAGTATCTAAATTATCTATATTTTTAATTCGTCTAGTTGCTAAATGAATTAAAAAACTAGTATCGCATATTACTTCAACCAACTATTCCTGCACCAATTAATCGCCATCTTTCATCTATTCTTCTACTAATCGCTACATTTCCATTCTCAAAGATACATGCAGGTCTCCTAAGTTCAATTTCAACATTTTTGGATTTTATTTTAGTAACTTTTCCCAATACTGGCGCAGTTCCAATGTTTAATCGAAGTAATTCTCCAGATTTTATTGGTTGAACTTTGATATCCTCAGTAATTCCAACTGCGGAATCAAACAAGCTTGTTTCTAATTTTATGATAGTAGAATTTTCAGGTAATGTACCAGGTTTTCCAATTACTGAACCAATAAAAGAATCACTTCTAGTCATTGATGGATCTAGTTTTGTTCCAATTGCTACCAACCCACCAGGTTTTACTGATTCAACAATTCCTGCAGCAGTTCCTAACGATGTAATTTCAGTCAATAGAGGTTCATATGATTTCTTTTTCTCATTTACAATTCCAGGTTTAATCTCAATTTCATCACCAATGTTAAAGAGTCCTTGAGTTAAACTACCACCAATTACACCACCTTTGATATTTTTTAATTTTGTACCTGGTTTATTTACATCAAAAGAACGAAGAACATGCATTACAGTATCTTTTTTCTCATCTCTTTCTGGTGTCTTGATTGTTGATTCTATTGAACCAATTAATGCATCAACATTCAAACCAGATTGAGCAGAAATTGGGATGATAGGTGCTTTTGCAGCATGTGTTCCTTTAACAAATTTAGTAATGTCTTGATAATTAGTTAATGCTTCCTTGTACGAAATTAAATCAACCTTATTTTGAACTACAACTATTTGTTGAATACCAAGAGTTTGAAGTGCTAAAAGATGTTCTTTTGTTTGAGGTTTTGGAACTTTTTCATTTGCTGCAACTAGTAATAATGCACCATCCATTAATGCAGAACCTGAAAGCATATTTGCCATCAAACTTTCGTGTCCAGGACTATCCACAAAACTGACAACTCTAGATAATTCACTTTCTTTTCCACAGTTGTTACATTTTGGAGTTGTAGAAAATCCTAAAGGTTCTTCACAGCTTTTACACTTGTAAAATGCAGCATCAGAATATCCAACACGAATTGTAATTCCTCGTTTGAGTTCTTGACTATGTACACTAGTCCATGAACCAGTTAATGCTTGAATGAGAGTTGTTTTTCCATGATCTACATGTCCTGAAGTTCCAATGTTAACACATGGTTGATAACCATATTTTTTGATGTACCAATCAGGAAGAGTTTCTCTCCAATGCATGAGTCAAAATGTAGAATCGGTATATGTTAAGTTATTCTTTTTTATCTTTAATTTTTTCGTCTGGTGATTCTTTTGCATCTTCTGCAGGTGCTTCAACAGGTAATTCTCCATCAAATTTACAATTTACTTGATAGATTTCTTCTGAAATTGTATTACCACGCATTAATTTTCTAACTCTTTGTCCAGTTTCTGCTGCTTGCAAACCAACACCTTTAGAAAGTAAAACCCGTTTTCTTGCTGCACCATGAATATCATCTCTCATTGGAATTCCAGATTTGTCACTGCCACCAGTGAGTTTTAGTTTTCCAGATAATCCTACAATTGTAGCATCAGTTTCATTTCCTAATTGTAATCCCAATAATGGATTTGCATCACTGTCTTTGAGTTCTTTGGAAATAGATTTTCCCTTAATATCGGAGATTGTAAGTTTAAAGTTAGTCAAGTATTCCGAAAAAAAGTTGAACGACTAATTAACCTTTGGACATTATTTTTAAATCAAGACTCAAAAAGTAAGTCATGGAAGAAGACATCAAGTGTCCAAAGTGTGATAGTAAAATGGTAGACATGCAAGCATGTCATATGTTTTGTCCTAATTGTGGTTCTCATTTAGATTGTTCAGATAAAGGAAGTTATTGGTAATTACATTCCAGGTCTGTCTGGAATATAATCAGATACCATATTGATTGCTTGGTCTTTCATAATTTCAAGATAAGTATCATAATTTGCCTCAAAGTTACAATGAGGGCATTTTACACTAGTAACATCATCATCTAATATTGCAACTCTTTCACATTCTGGGCATTTTGCATCCATGATATGATAATTCAATTAAGATATTTAATCATAATTAATGAATACCGCCTAAGCGGAGTTAGTTTAGTCTGGTATGACGTCAGCTTCCCAAGCTGAAGGCCGCGGGTTCAAATCCCGCACTCCGCATTATAATTCTCTAATTACCTGCTCAATAATTCCCCTATCTTTGGCTTGAGGAAAATATTTCAAATAATTTTTTAGATCATTTTTTGCATCTGAATTTTTGTTTTGTTTTTCTCTGAGAAATGCACGATTTTTGTAAATTTTGGCAGAACGTTTTGGATCAACGGTTATAGCTTTTGTATAATAATTTTCTGCCTTTTCAAATTGATTTGATTTTAGATAAAAATTTCCTAATCCATTATATGTCAAATATGATCTATTGTTAATTTCCAAACATTTTTCATAATACTTTATACATTCAGTTGAATTTTGCTCATTCATCAAAGAGCCTATTAGATGTAAAGCAGTTGGGTTACTTGGTTGTAATTCTATTGCTTGCTTTAATGATTCAAGAGATTCGGAATAATTTTTTAAAATACTTGATCTTTCTGAATCAAAACATAATCTATTTGATTTGTTACTAGCTTCATTTTCAAGTGATATAGAAGATAAAACATCATTTGGTGCAAGTACAATTAATAAATTTCCTTCCTCAGACCATTCATTTTCAAAAATATCTTGAGGTATTGCACCTTCTTGTTGTTCACCTTTTTGGTTACCTTTCTGAATGTAATGAAGAATTGTTTTTTCTTCATCATTATAACCAGTAATTACAGATGCATGCTGTGTAATTTCAGGAATTCCTGGCAAAATAACAATTGGAGGAATTCCAGCATCAATAATTTTTTTTAATTCAGATAATGATGAATGAATTATTTTGCATGTCAAACCATGTCTTTCAGCAGATTCTATTCCTTCAATTAGAATACTGCCATCAAAACCTGAATATTTTTTTGCAGTTTCTATGGCTTCAGCCAAAGGTAATTCAATATTCCAATATTTTGAGACTACGTTAAGTGGTAATGGGAGACAGATATTTTCCTCATCAATAATAGGTAAAATTAATTCATGAATATCTTGTTCCATGACTGAGAAAAAATTTGAGAGTAATTAAAATCAATCAGAGTAAGCAAAATTTTTCAATCAATTCATGACCATCTTTGCTCATTTCAGGATGAAATTGAGTTCCAAAAATCAATTTTTTTTCATATTGAATAATTTCATATTTACAATTCTTTGATTCTGCAAGTGGAATTAATACACTTGGTAATGTAGATATTTCATACCCATGACTCTCAAAGACATTTAAATTGTCACTTGAAATTAAATTATCTTTAGAAATTTTGATTATTTCATTACCTTTTTGTAATGATTGTGATTTTTTTATTGTTCCACCCAAAGTTAGAGCTAAAATTTCTGCACCATAACAAATACCAAGTAATTTTACATTATTTTTAATTGATAGAGTAATTATTTTTGAATTTATTTGATTTATTTTTTTATCATTTTTTCTTCTTCCTGATAAAATTATAGAATTATAATTCTTAAGAGAATCTAAATCAAAATGTTGAGGAGTGTGAATTTCAAATGAAATATTTTTCTCATTTAGATAATCTGTTAAATTTTTTGTATAAATTGAACCATTATCAACAACAAGAAGCAATTAGTTGCCTACCTCAATTGATACATAATGTATCTCAGGAATTCCATCTTTAACTAATATGGTTCCCACATTAAGATTATTTTCTTCTTGCCACATGAATATTCTGTCACTTCGTGGTTTTACAAAGTCATCAATGAATTGAGATAGGAATTCTTCAGCTTCATCCTGATCACTTTCAGTAAAGAAGAACATTTCTCCTTCATTAAATGACAATGGAATTTGTATTGATGTTGGTTCAGCAATTGAAATTCCGTTTTCCTCAAATACTAATTTTATAATATCAATTCTATCATCTTTTACTAATTCAACATAATTATCATCAACAACAGTTCCAGATGATGCAACACCTGAAACTTTCTTCAAATATGCTTCAAATGCTTCTTCTTGAGTTTCACCCAACCCAACAAAGTATTCTCCATTAAATGCAGCACCAACTGCAGCAATTGTACCTAGTTGAGCAACAACTCCTCCAGCACCAGCAGTGTATACTGGAATAAAGTAAACATCATGATCACCTACACGATACAAAATATTATCACCAATTCTTGGATTTCTCAATAGTGTCTTTAGTTGAGAAAAATCAGGATCTCTATCTAATGCTTCTCTAACTGCAGTTGGACCAATTAATTTTGTTGTAGAATTTAATGGAACTTCATAGAATTGTAAATCACCTAGATTTGCAAGATCATTTTCAACTATCATATATCCTGCAAGATTTCTTCCCTGAGAGCCTCTTAGTTCTAATGACAATAATCCTATAAACTCAGTTTCTGAAAATCCGGGTGGTTTTGCTTCAACATAATAGGTATCAAGACCACGAGGAATTTCATAAAATTCATTGGCTTGAATAAATGTCTCAACATCAGTTACATGGTAAATATTGTACATTTCTGTTTTCCAATTAAATAATTCAGCAGGGTATCTGATTTGCTCTTCTAACCATGCAGGAATTGGTTTGAATTGATCAGAATATTGACTAGCAAACATTTCTGAAAAGAAATCATCTCCAGTTTTTAGTAATTGAATATCACCATTGTATGAATCTACAAGTGCATAACCAACCAAACGTAAGTATGGATTTCCAACAGACCACGGTACATCATGTGTATCAAATCCAATAATTAATGGAATTAACCAATAGGAGTTTGTTCCATCAGTTACAGGAAGTGAATCTAATTCTTGTCCAAACAAATTATAAAGAAAATACGGATACAGAATTTCCATTCTGTCATTGACATCTTTGTATCTCATTACGTGAACTGATTCAGAAGGAAATGAAAGTACAAAGTTTGGCTCAAAGATCCAACTTATTGGTGGTGAAACATCCAGTCCACCTAAACCTGAATAAGATACTCCTCCTAATTCTGCACTATCAGACCCTCGAGAATTAGGATAACCAGACCAAGTTTGTTCAAACAATCCACCTTCACCATAGTAAATTTCTCTTTGCTTGAAAAATTTGCCACTATCAACAATTTGTCCATCAGTTGCCTCTAAAGTAAGAAATCCATTTGGAACGTGAGTATATACAAGATGTTCGTTATACCATCGATTATCAAGGCTGACTGATGATGGTAAAATTGGTTTCATTGAAGCAGTCCAATACAAAGTATTGTTAAAACGAAGAATATCATTATCTTCAAAGTCCACATAAGGAATTAAACCAATTTCAGGTTTTAGTTTAGCAAAAGCTGCTTCCCAATCCCAAACTCGAATTACGTCAAGAACATCACTATTTTGTTTCACATAATTATTGATATTATTTGAAGAAACTGAAGTTAGTTGTGGATCATGAATATTTTCTTGTACAGTATTTAATTCACCAAGATATCGGTTTACTCCAACTTGTTGGGCAGTGTATGGACCCAAATATTCAATCTTTTTTGCATCAGCAATACTGTTATTCACAGAAACTACACCTGCAACAATTATTGCAATTGTAATGATTGTTAAAATTCTAATATACACATCTCGTTTAAACATGTGAGTTAGGACGCGTGCTCTAATTCTATCAAATATTGAAAATGCGATTAATGCAAAACCAATAACTAGTGTACCTCCAATTACATATCTTGTATTATAATCAATTTGATCAGTAAAGAAAAGATTAATGCCAATCCAGATAATTGCTATTCCAAAAATTCCCTCTATAGTTGAGACATAATTAAGATATCTTGGTTTTCCTTCATTAGAGTCCTGAATAAATGATGTAGCTACGTTAATAATTCTGTGAACTCCAACATACAAAACTAAACGTAATCCAATCGCTGCAAGTATTGGAGGAATTAAAATAACTAATGCAGGAATCATCGGTACAACATTTTCTACTGCATAATTTGGATCAGTGTCAGGAGTTACAAAAGGTAATGAAAATAATTTTGGTAAATTTTCAATTCCAAAAGAATTTCCATCAATAAAGGATATTGCTGCAAATCCAAACATGATGTTTGCAAAGAATGCTCCAAAAAGGAGAATCTTGGTAATCTGCCAAATAACAAATTGTGGTGAAGTTAGTTTGTAGCTTTTAAAACTTGAAAAATTTGATGCAAGTGGTTGTTGCCCCCCTTGTCCAAGAAATTTAATTGCAGTACTAATTGCATACCAGAAAATAGAAGATCTTCCAGTAATATTTACACGCACAAGTGCAATTACTGATAAAATTATTGTAGATACTAATGTGTAAAAGAGAGGTTTTGTGAATTGTTCTCCAAATTCAGTAAAATTCATCGATAAACTGACTGCCTGATTGCCTACTGTAGCAAAAATTATGACACCAATTATGGCGACTATACCTAATCTGATGAATTTTCCAGCATCAGGAGGTGGAGCTTGCTTATCAGTAGAGGCACTATACAAAATCAACCTTGCTTGAGATTTGGTAAATTAATGTCTTACCGGTAAAATTAAGCTAATGTGGCTAATTTTTTGCAAATCATGTAAGCTGCTGCAAATGTAGGAATTGTTACTTTTTCATTGATGTATGGTCCAAATTTTTTGTTTTTTAATTTAAATTCGATTGGACAATTTGCAAGAACTTCAATTGAATTATCATTAAGAAATGATGCTTCAACGTATGGATCAAATTTTGTTAAATCATTACAATAAAGTTTGATTAATCCACTTTTACTGTTAATGGAACCAGGTAATCTAAAAATTCTATGAATATCCATAGTTACATTAGGATCAATTTTTGCCCCAATTATTTCTGAAACATCATCAAGTGTTTTTTGAAAAGAAGAATAACCATTTGCCAATAACTCTGAAATAATTTTTGAACGTTTTGATTTTGTACCAAATACTTGTTTTGAGAATCTACCTCTCCATCCATTTTCATCAAAATCAGAAAAAAATGAACGATTGGGTTTGAATTTCTTCATTCCAAATGTTTCAGGAATTGCTCCATTAAACATAATGTAATCTACAAGTTCTGATCTCTCTCTAGAACCAATTTGTTGAAATTGTGAATTATACACATAAACATGAAATCCTTCGTTTCCAGAAAAATAAACATGAATATCATCTTGGGAAATTGCCAAATCATTTATTAGAATTTCAGATAGTTTAGATACTTCGTTTTTTGAGGAATCTATGCAATTTTTACATGGTAATGATTTTTTTTCTAGTTTTGTTGAATTACATTTTAAACATTGATCTGAATTATTTGATACTTCATTACATTGATTACATATTGATACTGTATGACTTTTTCTGCAAGATAGATTCAGATCTTTTGCATCAATATCAAAAATTAAATCAGCTTCCTTCCAGTCTTTTTCATTCATTTGTAAATCAGGAAATGAATAATATGCATTTGAGCAATAAACATCAGATGGTACATTTTGCATAAATAACAGACGTAATCCCTTGTCATCCTTAATAGAAATATGGCGATTCATTCCAGAATTGAATTTTTGATATCCAAACTCTCTTTCAGATGTGCGTTCAGGCACATGAATTAGATCAGAATGATCAAAATAATATTTTTTAAATGAATCTTCTAGAAATTTTACATCTGTTTCTTTCATTATTTTCTCTTTCTTCCAAATTGTAATGGATTAATGATATTATCACATGCTGGTGCAATAAAACACAAATTTTGTGTTTTTAATTTTTCACATGAAGGACATGAATACTGTGTTCCACTTCCTGATGTTCCTGCTAGGTGATTTAGTTGGTAGAGTGTAACTCGTTCATTATAATCAGGGGCATTTTTAAACAAAGGAGCAATTTGTTCAACACTTTGACCTTTTGATAATAGAAATGCTGCTAACATGAATCTTCCAGAGTGTGGAAGGTTTTCCCCTTTTTCAAGAACTTCAATTGCATGTTTTATGCATGGAGGGTGTTCTCCAGTAGTCATAGTGTAAGAAGGTGTAAGTTTTTTACAAATTGAAACTAATTCGTTAACATAATTTTCAAATCCAGGAATCATTGGTGGTGTCGGAGCATTAATAATTTTTGAACTAATGTAACTACCTAATTCTTTTCGAATTAATCTAACTGTTTTATCAGGAGTTAAGAATACTTTACCATTTTCAACATGTCTATTGATTAATTTCCATTCTCGTTCATGAAAAGTAACTGAATGTTTTATGTAATCAGATACGGGTATGACAAAAAATTCATTTTGTTTTGTTACTTCAATACCAAATAAATCAAAAATTATTCTTATTGCTAAATCAATTTTTGATTTATCAGCAGCGTTTCCTAAATCTTTTTCAAGATGTTGTTCCGCTCTTCTTGCTTCAGCTAGTGCAAATCGTTTTACTAGTGTATTCATACCAGTTAATTTTATCAATACTATTGCAATAAGAAATGAAAAAATTTCTCTTTCAAGAACATATGGTTTTGATGCCTGACCATCAATGATATCAGATTTGTAAATTCCTCCTTCTGTGGATACTTTAAGCCTATGAAATGCTTTTTCAACTGATGATATAAGATCAGGATCAGTTCCAAATTGAACTAGTGGAAAACCTTTGTCTTTCAGATACTGGCCAGCATCAGTCAAGAAAGGATACTTTGCTTTTTCATCGGGTCCAAGTTCAAGCATAATAGTGATTAACCTAATTTACTTAAAAATCTGGGTTTGATATATTGAATGCTGGTTTAAATTATGTTTTAAAGAAAATGTTTCATATGCAGATTGGCTGTCATGTCTCAATATCAGGATCAATTGACAAGGCAGTAGATAATGCAGTTGAAAGAAAATGTTCTGCTTTTCAAATATTTACCAGAAATCCAAGAGGATGGAATGCAAAAGAACTCACCAAAGAAGATATTGCTAATTTCAAATCAAAATTAAAAGAAAGTAAAATTGAAAGATTAGCAACTTGTGCACATATGCCATATTTACCAAATCTTGCTTCACCAAAAGTAGAAGGATTTGAAAAATCAGTTAAAACTTTGATTGATGAGATTAAGAGATGTGAACAATTAGGAATTCCATATCTTGTAACACATCTGGGAAGTCATTTAGGAACAGGTGAAGAAGGTGGAATTAAGAGATTGGTAGAGGGTTTGACTAGAGCTGGTAAAGCATCAAAGGATGTAATGATTCTATTAGAAAATACTGCAGGTCAGAAAAATTCTGTTGGTTCTGATTTTAAACAACTAGGAGAAATTTTTAATCAATTAAAACCTGTAAAAAAATTTGGTGTTTGTTTTGATACATGTCATGCATTTGTTTCAGGATATGATTTAAGAAGTAAAGATAAAGTCAAAGAAACTTTTGATGAATTTGAAAAATATGTTGGTATAAAGAATTTAAAAATTCTTCATCTAAATGATGCTAGAGGAGAGATTGGATGTAATCTTGATAGACATTATCATCTAGGATTAGGTGGAATTGGAGAAAAAGGAATTTCTGCAGTTGTAAAGTTTGCAAACAAGGAAAAAATTCCCATAATTTTAGAGACTCCAATTGATGATGACAGAGATGATTTTGAGAATGTTAGAAAAGCAAAGGAATTTGCGTAGAGATTTATTTCATGAGTGAGGAAATATAACAATGGATTATGAGACTGTAATGAAATTAGCACTTGAGCGTGGATTCTACTTTCCTAGTTGTGAAGTTTATTCAGATGCTCAAGCAGGATTTTGGGAATATGGACCAACAGGAGTTGGATTAAAAAATAAATTTCTAGAGTTGTGGAGAAGAGAATTAATCAGAAGAGATGGAATGCTTGAAATTGATGGATCTCAGATAATGTCAAAATCAGTTTTTGAAGCATCAGGACATTTAGGAAATTTTGCTGATCCAATTATCAAATGTACAAAATGTAATTCAACATTTAGAGCTGATAGAACGATTGCAGAAATAACAAAAATTGAAATTCCTGAAAGTGCAGACCTAGTAGAATTTGATAACGCGATTACGCAAAATAATATCAAATGTCCAAAATGTAAAGGTAATTTTGATAAAACAAAGAATTTCAACATGATGTTTAAAGTTGGCATAGGTCCTGAAGAAGAAGAAGCATACCTTAGACCTGAAACATGTCAATCAATCTTTGTTGATTTTCCAAGACTTTACAAAACTATGAGGGGGAAACTTCCATTAGGAATTGGACAAATCGGTAAAAGTTTTAGAAATGAAATAGCACCAAGACAAAGTTTACTTCGTCTCAGAGAATTTTATCAAGCAGAAATTGAGGTATTTTGTAATCCTACAAAACTAGACGAGGTAGAAAAATTTGCTGAAATTCAAGATACGATTATCAGAATACAAACAGATTCTGATCCAGTTGCAATGACTTGTAAAGAAGCAGTAGAGTCAGGAGTGATTCCCAACAAATTTGTTGCATATTACTTGGGAATTTTAACTGAATTTTATGAGAAAACTGGAATTGATGTATCAAAAAGTAGATTTAGAAAATTAGGTGATAAAGAAAAGGCATTCTATGCTGAAGTTGCATTTGACTTTGAAGTTGAAACTACAATAGGATGGCTTGAATTGGTTGCATGTAATTATAGATCAGATTATGATTTGACTAGTCATGCAACTAAGAGTAAAGAAAAGTTTGAAGTAATGGATAATGATGAAAAGGTTCTACCACATGTATTTGAGATTTCAATGGGAATTGATAGAAGTCTTTACACAATTTTGGAGCATTCACTCAAAGAGGATAAAGAACATGAAAGAGTTGTTTTATCCTTAAAACCATATTTGTCACCAACACATGTCGGAATTCTTTCTCTAGTAAAAAAAGATGGATTAAAAGAAAAGACAGATGAAATTTATCTTAACGTCAAGAGAAAATTTGATGCATTTTTAGATCATTCAGGAGCAATAGGTAGAAGATATAGAAGATTAGATGAAATTGGTGCACCATTTGCAATTACAGTAGATCATCAAACATTAGAAGATGATACCATAACTATTCGAAAAAGAGATTCTATGGAACAAACTAGAATTAAGATTTCTGAATTAGATTCAATTCTTTCTGAATCAGTTGCATTTCCTTAGTATGAATAAAGAATATTCATTTTTGAATTTTTAGTAATTTTTATTTCAAATCAAATGCATTAAACAAATTTCTATCATTTTCTAAAGAAACTATTGAATCGCCTAAAAAGGCCATATTGAAGAATTAAGGTTTAATATCTATCAAATTTTGTGGTTGAATAGATATGTTAAAACAAGTAGAGGCTGAAAAAAGTCAGATCTCAATTATTATTCCTACGTACAATGAATCTGAAAATATAATTAATATTTTACATTCAATTAGAGAAATCATACCAAGAAATATTTCATCTCAAACTATAGTAGTAGATGATAATTCACCAGATGGAACAGGGAAGTTAGTAGAAGATTATTTAAAAAATGTAAAAAAAATTGCTGATAACACTATAGAAATAATTCATAGAAAAGCAAAGAATGGTTTAGGTTCTGCAATTCTTAATGGAATTCAACAATCAAAAGGCGATACAATTGTTGTTATGGACTGTGATTTTTCTCACCCGCCTCAAATTATTCCAAAACTAATTGAATCAATTAAAAAATATCAATATGATATTGCAGTTGCATCACGATACATTCAAGGTGGAAAAATTCAAGGATGGTCTCTAAAAAGAAAATTAATGAGTAAATTTGCAACTCTAATTGCAAAAAAAGGATTAGGAATTAACACCAAGGATCCAATGTCAGGATTTTTTGCATTCAAACGAAGTATCATCAAAGAACTGAATTTTGATGCAATAGGTTACAAAATTCTTTTAGAAATTATAGTAAAAACAAAAGGAGTTAACATTAAAGAAATTCCATATACTTTTCAGGATAGAGAATTTGGTTCTAGTAAATTAGGTCTAAAGACTATTTTAGATTATTACAAATCAGTTTGGAAATTATATCGTTATGGAAAACCATTAGAAAAACAAGAAAAACGCTCATCAGTCAAATTTCTTTCCAAAGCAGCTAGATTTTACACGGTAGGTGCATCAGGATTTCTTGTAAATTATTTGATTTCACTACTTTTTACAAATGGCGGCTTTGATATGTGGTATTTGCATGCAACAGTAATTGGAATATTTGCATCAATTTCTAGTAATTTCCTTTTGAATAAAACATGGACATTTGGAGACCGAGATTTCAGAATTAAGAAGACAATTTCTCAGTATGGAAAATTTGCAATGTTTAGTTCACTAGGTGCTCTAGTACAATTAGCAATGGTCTATTTCTTAGTAGATGGAAATGATGTATCATATCCATTAGCATTGATAGTTGCAGTCATCACTGCAGCATTTGGTAACTTTGTTTTAAACAAAAAATGGACCTTTAAAGAAAAATTATTGAATTAAGTATATCATTTAATCTTGGTTTATTTGTCTCCAATAATTCAACAATAATCAGTGAAAATACAGATTTTAACAATTACAATATTTTTAGTAATGATTGGTTTATTTTCAAACCCAGCTTTTGCACAACAATTTGATGAACTAGATTATCAGATTAGAGGAGGAGAAGTTTTAAGTTTTGAAATAGATGAGGATAAAGCAACTCTGAAAATTTTAATTGATGCTAGGGCAAGAGGAGAACTTGTCATAACATTGCCTAGATATTTAATTGATGCAAAAGTTGACTTTGAAGATACTGATTTTGAGATTTCAGTCAGCGGATTAAAACTTCTGTCCTATGATGAAATCATTACACCGTATGATAGAACAATTGAAATTCCTTTCAAAAGAGGAAACGGTGAATTCATTATTATTGGAACACATGTTTTTTCTCAACCACCTGCTGCACAAATAACTAATCAGCAATCAATGGATCAAAAAATTCAATCAGAATTACAAACACAGATACCTGATGGTAAAGCAAAACTAATGGTATTTTCTAACACTGATTGGTCAGGTGCACTCCAATCTTCAAGTTTTGATTATACTGAGATTAATGGTAATAGTGATGAAAGTATAACTTTTGGTTGTGAATCATCTCCAGGTCGTCAGGGTGTCTTTGGTGCAAAAATAAAAAAATTAACTCAAGATGGTTACTTGAAAATTCTTGTAATTCAAAATCAAAAAGTTGTGGCTCAAGGCTCAACAGAAGCTGATTTTGATGAAGTTTTAATTAATGGAAACTGTGTTTCTAGTTTTAATTCTAGTCCTACAGGTGGAGGTTGTTTAATTGCCACTGCAACATATGGTTCTGAAATGTCCCCACAAGTTCAACAACTAAGGGAATTACGAGATAATTCACTATTACAAACAAAATCAGGAACTATATTCATGAAAACATTCAACAATTTCTATTATTCATTTAGTCCAATTATAGCTGATTACGAAAGAGAAAATCTGTTATTCAAAGATGTAGTCAAAATAGTAATTACTCCTTTGCTCTCATCACTATCAATTTTGAATTTTGTTGAAATGAATTCAGAAATTGAAGTATTAGGATATGGAATTTCTTTGATCATTCTAAATGGAATGATGTATGTTGGAATTCCAATCATAGCAGTTGTTGGTATTAGAAAAATTTTCTAGTTTTTGTAATTTACTGTACTTGTAACTTTGTATTTCTAAATTTTTAAAAATTAATATAAAATAATGAAAAAAATAGTTTTTAGAAAATTGAAATAAAAATAATGACTAGCGTCTTATCTTACTAACTACTCAAAGGAAGTAGTAGATGATTGAGACGAAAGTCCAGTTGAGGTTGGTACAGATGGGAATTTGTCTCCTATCTGTTGCTCAGCTACTGCAGATGCTTCTTGGAGAATCTTATCTGTTTCTTCGTTTGAAACATCAGATTCCATGTTAAATGAATCTCCTGCCAGTGAATCCATCATAAGTCCATTAAGTGTCTGGGTCATACTATTCAATTCTGAATCAGCTTCTGGCATGAATCTTCCAAGTGATGACTTCAATCCCTTCATTGTTGACATCGCTGGTCCAATTGCTACCATAGCATCACCAAGATCATGAATAGTTGTCAGTCTTAGTTGAACTTGTTCTAATGACATTCTTGCATTGCCGAGCATCTTTGCAACTTTACGAATTTCAGCTAATTCGTTTGACAAAACTCTACTAGTGCTAGTATCATGTTGCTGCATTGCAGTCACGACTCTCTGAAAGAGTTGCGCATCTCTTTCATGCAGTTTACTTAACATAGAATCCATTTTTGAGATTTGGACCTGTAGTTTGTTAACTGCAGTTTGAATTCGTGGCTTTAATGCACCTTGAGGTTTTACTGCATCACGTAGTTTGCCAGTTACACTTTGGGTCTCTTGTCGAGCCCAAGTACTATCGAAGTTTGGCATGTCTGTGAATTCAGAAATTTAGTCTTAATGGACAGTGTAAATTTAGATCAGTTTTGAGGTAAATTTAGCTAACAAACTATTATTCGAGATTTATTCATTATTTTTATGGTAAAAATTGCTGTTTTTGATTCAGGATTAGGCTCATTATCAATCATAAAAGAAATTCAAAAAATTACAAAAAGTGAAATCATCTATTTTGCAGACCAAAAAAATTATCCTTATGGAAAAAAATCTCAGGCTCAATTACGTATAGTTATTCAAAAAACAATCAAACTTTTAAAAAAAGAATTTACGCCTGCAATAATTGTTGTAGCTTCAAACACACCCAGTTTGATGTTAGAATTATCTACACAAAGAATTGTTGATGTCAAACCACCACTTAGTAATGCAAAAAAAACTACAAAGACAAAACAAATTGGTATTCTTGCAACAAAGTCTGCAATTAATAGTAAAGGGTTATCAAAGTACATTAGAATAAATAACTTTTCAAAAAATTTTAAAATTTTTAAAATTAATGGTTCTAATCTTGTAGATCTAGTAGAGTCTGGAAAATTTCTTACAGATAAAAAATATTGTAAAAAAATTATTAAAAAAGATTTAAAAATTTTATCGCAACAATCAATTGATACAATTACACTTTCGAGTACTCATTTAATTTTTTTAAAATCATTACTGAAAAAAGAATTTCCAAAAATAAAATTTATAGATCCAGGAGAAATAGTTGCACAGAAGATTTTATCAAAAATTAAAGAGGGTGAATCTAAAAGAAATTCATTGAAAATATTTACATCTGGAAATGTAAAAGATTTTCAAATTAAATTATATAAATTAGGAATAAGAAATAAAGTTAATTTTTTATCTACTTGACTTTGGCTTTTCTGAAACCATGACTAAATGTTTTATCATATAGTTTTGAATACTCATATGATTTTGGTTTTATCACATCACCAACAATAACAATAGCAGTCATTGTAATTTTTTCAGCTTTAACCTTTTCTGCAATATCTGTAAGTGTTCCAAGAACTATTTTTTGATCCTTTCTGCTTGCTCTGTATACTACTGCAACAGGTGTAGTTTTTTTATATCCACCAGCAATTGCCTCTTTTGAAATTTTAGTTAATAGATGAACACTAAGATAAAAAATTAATGTTGCTTGATGTTTTGCAAGTTCAGAAATTTGTTCTCTTTTAGGAACTTTGGTTCTAGATTCTGCTCTTGTAATTATCATTGTTTGTGTAACACCTGGAAGTGTTAATTGTGTGCCAAGAGCTGCTGCTGAGGCTAAAAATGATGTAACACCAGGCACAACAGTTGATTCTATCCCTTTTTTTTCTAAATTATCAATTTGCTCCCTAATTGCACCATAAATTGCAGGATCACCATCATGAAGTCTAACTACTAGTTTGTCTTTTTTTGCATTTTTGTATAATAAATCAAAAATTTCTTCTCTAACTAATTTTGCTGCATCATGAATTTTCCCTTTTTTACATAATTTCAATATCGGTTCAGGAATTAATGAACCAGAATAAACCACAACATCAGCTTTTTGAATTATTTTTTTTGCTTTCACTGTAATTAAATCAGGATCACCAGGACCACATCCGACAAAAAATACGTTAGACACGTTTTACCACCAAAATTGAAAAATATTTTGTAGTCAATGTTTCATCATTTACCTCACCCAGAGTCATTGTTCGTATAATTTCATTTTCTGTACCCAAGTCTTGTCCAATTGCAAAAAGGGAATTATCAGGGAATCCAGATTCTTTTAGAACTTTAATAACTTGATCAAAGTATCTACCATCTTTAAGAAATATCATTGATTCAGAATGTTTTGCAATTTCTTTGACACTAGATAGATCATAGCAAGATGGAATAATTGCAACTTTTTCTGCACCCTCTGCAACACTAACACCAACTTTTGAAGCAAAAGAAAATATTGAAACAATTCCTGGTACTACACTAATATCCATATCAGGATATTTTTCTCTTAAATCTCTGTGCATGTAAATCCAAGTACTATAGAGATATGGATCACCTACTGTAATGTATACAACATTTTTTCCTTTCAAAACAGTTTCCGCCATTATTTTGGCATTTTTTTTCCAAGATGTTTCTAGAATATCTCTATCTTTAGTCATTGGAAAAATTAATTTTATGATTTCTTGATTTTTTGATTTATCAATTATAGATTCTATTACAGACAGAGCAATGCTTGGTCTATCTTCTTTAGAGGCAGGACACATGATAATATCGGCATTGTGAATTGCTTTTACTGCCTTGACTGTAAGAAGATCTACATCTCCAGGACCTACTCCAATTCCAACTAATCCAGGCATGAAAATAATGCCTTTTTACCCAATTAAAAGTCTAGATTATTTTTTGGTAGCAGATATTATGGTTACAGGATTTCTTGCAAGCATCATAGTTCCAGTAGTAGTTTTTCTGCTCTTTGATATAGTAACCTGAGTGATATCTACTTCTTCAAATTGTAATTTCTCTAAAATCTGCAATACTGCTGAAAGAGTTTCGATAAGAATCGTACCAATTACAATTCTACCACCAGATTGTAGTTTATCTTGAGATAATTCAACAATTTTTTGTGTATCACCACCAGTTCCTCCAATAAAGATTACATCAGCTTGTTCTAATTCTAAGATTTTTTCTTTAGCATTTCCAAAAATTGTTGTAATATTTGTAATTTGGAATTTTTCTGCATTTTTTTTAGTAAGTTCTATAGCTTTTTCATCAAAATCAATTGCCAAAATTTTTCCAGATGATTCAACTTGAAGTGCAGCTTCAACTGAAATTGATCCGCTTCCACAACCAATATCATAAACTGTTTGACCTTGCTTTAGTCTTGCTTTACTAATTTGGATAGTTCTTACTTCTTCTTTAGTAATTGGGACTTTATCTGTTCGTTCAAAATTCTCATCAGGAATACCAGGTGTTTTAAAATTCCACATATACTATCTACCCATATTTTTAATTATAAAATTAGAGATTAATTCCACTTGTAACACTTCCTGAATGAACCAATGTATAAGATACAATCCAAGTAAACAAGTACAAGAAAATATAGCTGCCAATAGCTTGTGTGACAAGTTTCTTTCTATCTGAATGTGGTAATTGCATTTTCATTCCTTTTGCAACTATAATAGATGCAAAAAATACAATTATCATAAATCCAATTGAAGCCCATCGTCTTTCTT
>Ga0257122_1000859_pt1 | contig 24118 bp, 24 predicted proteins | sample SI106_120metaG_FD_190146 | JGI IMG/M metagenome (GOLD analysis project Ga0257122, IMG submission 190146) | Marine microbial communities from Saanich Inlet, British Columbia, Canada - SI106_120 | ecosystem: Environmental > Aquatic > Marine > Inlet | place: Canada: British Columbia | collected... | reverse complement strand
CTCTGGCTTTCCAGGAGAGATAGAACGGATCGATTGGTATGCAATGTCCACCCAATCCAGGTCCTGGATAGAATGGTGTATATCCGAAGGGTTTAGTTGCCGCGGCATTTATTACCTCAAAGATATCGATTCCCATCTTGTTCGCCAGCACTTTCAGTTCATTTACGAGGGCAATATTAACAGAGCGAAAGGTATTCTCCAGTATCTTTGTCAATTCGGCGACCCCTGTTGAGGATACTGGTACTACCTGTGTAATACTATCATAAAGAGCTGATGCAACCTCTAGGCACCCAGCAGTAACCCCCCCGACTACTTTGGGTATATTGGCAGCATTAAATTTACCATTTCCTGGATCTTCTCTTTCCGGTGAAAAGGCAAGGAAATAATTCTGCCCAACCTTCATGTTACCGATCTCCAGTCCCTGCAGAAGCATCTCCTCTGTAGTGCCCGGATACGTAGTACTTTCCAGAACAATAAGCTGTCCGTCACGGAGTATTCCAGAAATTGTTTTTGTCGTATCCAGAAGATAACTCAAATCCGGATCCATCTTATCTGTAAGTGGAGTTGGCACGCAGATCAATATACAATCGGCTTCCTTCAGACGCTTAAAATCAACTGTCACTTCAAGATGACCGTTTTTTATCCTATCATTAATCGGCCCCATTTGAATATGTTTAATATATGATTCTCCACGATGGAGCATATCAATCTTGCGCACATCCACATCAAAGCCAATCACCTTAAATCCTTCCTGTCCAAAATGAATTGCAAGTGGAAGCCCTACATAACCAAGTCCTATAATCCCTACCACAGCCTCTCTTTTATCGATCTTGCTTAAGAGAGCCACCTTCGCCATGCTTTCTTCTTTGTTCATACTTTTACCTTTTAGTAGTTTACAGTAAACCGAGCTTAAGCCTGTCCAACGTATAACAGGCTTACTTTTATTATATGCTTATATTGCATTAACAATCCTGTAGAAGTGAATATATATGACATACCTAATCTTTCAACCAGAATTCTAATTCGTCAGTTATTTTATCATAGTCACCAATATTAAGGCTTAAAAGATTCCTGAGATGAGTCATCGTACCTACATCTTCACTAATAAACTTGAATCCAAGATTAGTTTGATGTATGTGCACAAGAACTGCATCAAATATCAACTTAATATCAGAGGAATGAAGATGTATTGTTAACGTACATTTATCATTCATCTTCACAGAAACTTGTTCTTTAAAATTTAATAAGGCTCCCCTTAAGGACAGATCCAACAACTCTCCAGAATAAACCTTATTATCTATCTCTATTTGAGATTTGGCCTTAAAATTGATTCTACTGAAATATCGTTTATCATCCATGCCCTGACCACCTCCCAATAAACACCCTGTTAAAACAACAGATTATTAAATCCTTAACTATGTGTACCAACCTGATATCTTTAAATATATCAAACAAAAGAGAGGCTACCACTGGAGAAGCTGCATTTCAAGACAAATTTCATGCTTAATAGTTCACATTGCCGCAATGAATGCTAAATAGAAATTATTCACAGAAGCAATTCTTTTTCTAATTGGATTTTAGATACAATTTATACTAAAATTGAAATACATTGAGACAACATCCTGAAAAAAACTCTAATATCAAAGAAATATATAAGAGACTCGAAGCAGAGCTTGCAAGTATAGACCCGGGTTGCAATGCCTGTGGGACGTGCTGTCATTTCGATGAATTTGGACATGTACTGTATGCATCAACCATTGAAACAGACTACATACAGAAGAACGTAGAAATCCCCTCTTTTAATCCTGACAAAAATGTGTGCCCCTTTCTAGTAAACAATGAATGTAGTATCAGAGAGCACAGGGTTCTTGGCTGTCGGGTATTTTTCTGCAATCCAGATCACAAAGAAACCTTACAAGCAATATACGAAAAATATTATACTATGATCAAAGATTTGGCAATAGATAATGAAGTTGAGTGGCAATATGCGCCAATGATGAAGATGCTTAAAGAAAAGAGTAATTAATAAAGATATTGATGATATTATTTACGACAAAACTGTTTTAGGGCTCAGGAAAAAGGCAATAACGCAATAATACAAAATTTGTATTTATAATCTCTTGGTTTCCTGGTTTCCTTATAATTATTTTTTATTGTTTATGTTATAAATCCTTAAATCCCTCAATTTTTGCTCCGTGTTTTCTGCAGTCAACTTCTTTGCGGTGAATTTTTTTCTTTTGTCTTTAACCTTAGTGTCAATTAGTGAAATTAGTGTCTAAATCCCTAAATCACGATTCCATCAACACTCCATACCTCAACCCCCTTGAACTTATATTGCAAGTCTGGAATTCCAACTTATCCATTATTCTCCACATAATCATTGCTCCTGCCAGTAAGACATCCGCACGTTTCGGCTCGATGCCGACCTGATCACGTCTCTCACTGACGGTCATTCGTTTAAGTTCCTCTACCATTCGATGCAAGTCTACACTTGTCAATTGGACTTTTTCAACTTCTGCAGCATCAAACTCTCTAAGCCTCAGATGCCAGGAAGCAAGTGTAGTAGCCGTACCGGCCACCGCAAGCATTTGCATGTCTGATGCAATCGAGTTTCTCCAATCCACAAGCACTTCAAGCTTATTGTCTATTTCATTAAGGCAGATATGAAATTCTTTATCAATTACAGGGTCAGACTTCAGGTATCTTTCCGTAAAACGCACGGACCCCAAATCTATACTCCTGCCATCATTTGTGGTAACAAATTCTGTACTGCCACCTCCAATATCTACCACTGCATGATTAGAAGCTTCCATATTTGGCAGAAGAGAACCCTTAAAACTTAATCGAGCCTCATCTTTCCCAGAAACAACCCTGAACACAAATCCCAAATCGGCCTCTACCCTTGCAAAAAACTCACTTCCATTTTCAGCGTCTCTTGCCTGACTGGTTGCCACACATATAACATCACCAGGTTGTATTCCAGCTGTAGAGACTATTTTTCTATACTCATCCAGACACTTTAGCGTTCGTTCTATCGCTTCAGGCTGAAGGTATTTTGTTTTGTCTACTCCCTCACCAAGGCGAATAATACGGGCATAATCACCCAGCACCATATTAACACATCCAGACTCAACCTCTGCAATTAGCAGAAGACAGGTATTCGTTCCTAAATCAATAGAAGCCTTCAGCATTCAACTCCTTTAACAACATTTGTAAAACAAATATGTTCAGTCTCTGGCCAGAAAACCAATAATCCGAATCGGTATCACTCTCAGGAGAATAGAGCATTATGGTAATGTGATTCTCTGGCAACCTGGCACTATTTAGAAAATGCCTTTTGTCTCCAAAATATGTAGCTACTCCATAACAGGGCGATACCAATATCAATATCTACTATGGAAACTGCTATTAAGAAATAATAGTTGTGTTGTGTATGTGCCATCCTCGCCATAGTCGCACCAAACGATATCATTATAGCTAATACAGCAAAGAACCACGGTTTGAAGAACTGCCAGATTTTTGGTTGGTTAAGGGTATTTATTCTTGCAAGGTTTTTCAGACAACTTTTTCTAAAAATGAATTTACCCTTGATACTGCCTATGACAGGACCCACAACAATCGCCAGCCAGGGCCAGTACTGTTCAGGTTTAAGTGAATACGCCTCTATCAGCAGGCTGAATCCCTTTATTAGCAACACAATACCGCCAACATACCAAACGAAGGCGGCTAAGATATTGAGGGTACGTGTGGACGCGGTCATTGTTGATCAAGTAATTTCTGCAGAATAAACTTCAAAAGAGAGCAGTAACACACCATAGATTGACAGTCACTGCTCTCTTTATAATATAAGTACGTGTATTGCCTAACAAATCCATGTAACAACTAAACGCTAAAAGTACGGATGCTTATTCCTCTCGATCTGTGATCTCGATCAGATGGTATCCAAAATCGGTTTTGACTGGACCATGAACTTTTCCGACTTCATCCTTAAAAACTACCTCATCAAATTCCTTAACCATTTGCCCAGGACTAAACTCACCTAAACCTCCACCGCTTTGACCTGAAGGGCATGTGGAGTGCTCCTTTGCAACTTCCTCAAAATCAGCTCCACCATCAATTTGATCTTTTAACTTTTGACATTCTTCCTGACTAGCCACTAAAATGTGACGTGCCTTAGCAGTCCCCATAACGACCCCTTTCAATAAACACTAAAACTTCATTAATATAAAAACAATTAATTTTACTCAATGTAATTCTCATGTCAATTAATTTCCACAATCCCTTTAGTCGCACTCTCTACTTGAAATATAATTTATAGTAAATTCTTCAATACCGGCTTAAGTACAAACTTTATAGCAGACAAAAACCTTTCATTTATTAATTTAAGTGAACAATAAAAAGTTAGTCAGAAATACATTGTAGGAAACTGCAACCACATTACTTATATATCTTATATATCTTATGAACCTGTACTCTGGTAATGATTAACTCCAGCTTTCCATGAGAAGATCGAAATGGTAATCACTACAATACCTACAATTGGAGTTCCCATTTCCAGTGATGGATGAAGGAGGCCAGCCCCTGAACGATCTAAAAAGAAATGTGCCGGATAAAAATTAATAAATGCAATAGGGAAAACAAAAGTCAAAAAAAACTGCATTCCCATATTATATATGTTTACAGGATAGTTAATGAACTCCTTACTTGAGAATATCACTGTGTGTACCAGGGACCTGTTCCTTAACGTCCAGAAGGCAACCGCTGTTACCATCAGGCGTATGCCTCCAGCAATCAGAACACCTCCCGTCACAATTACGGGAAACAATATAACCTTATAAAGAGTCCATTCAATATTGGCATAGCATGAACCGAAATAAAGGGCAGTAAATCCAATTATTAGATGCGCAGCTGTCGACACCTCGAATTTTGAAAATATCACCTGTCCTAACGGGCTGAGCGGTCTTACTAATACTCTATCAAACTCACCATCCACAATCATTTTGTCAAAATTAACCAACTGTGAAAATATGAGATTAGTAAAACCGAAAGCAAAGGCTTGAAGTGAATATAAGAAAACCATCTCTCCCACTGACCAACCCTTTATTTCGTGGAAACGGTTCAATAGGATAAACAACAGTCCAAATTGCCCAGCATAGAAAGATAATATAGCGAATACATAGAACAGAAAGCTTGCTTTATATTCCATCCTCGCCTTTATTGATGTAGTAAATAACGTAAGATATATTTTTATCGACTCCACGCTAGCCTCCCTGGATTATTAATTTTTTCTTACCGGCACCCCACATTAGATGGCAGATAACACCCATTATCACAATCCATATTAATTGTGCCACTATTATTGATTGAGCATCCGCCAGAGAAGCCCGTCCAATAAGAATGGTAGTAGGAAAATAGAGCATGTATTGAAAAGGAAGAAGTGCTACTATTGGCTTCAAGAATTCAGGAAAAAAATCTATAGGCACAATTCCTCCAGAAAAGAAAGTATAAAAAGCATATTTAAAGAGCAGGAATGGGAATATTTCTATAAACCAGAAAGAAAGTAATCCCGCAATAAAGTTCATCATTGAAACCAGGATATAACCGGCAATACATGACACAAGGAAAAGCAAAATCCTTATCACTTCAAGCGGAATATATATATCAAAAAGCAAGACGGATATGACAACTATGGGAACAGTTCTCGCCATCATATGAAAAAGGGAATGCCCCACATTCTCGGCAAGATTCATGAAGAAAAATGATGTGGGTCTTATAAGTTCCATCGAGATCGACCCGTCCATAACTTTCCTATAGATAATAGAATCATCCATCGTAAAGGATATTCTGACAGCCATGACCAGTACCGCATACGTTACTATGGCGGTTAATGTGTAACCATTATGCACCGTAGTATCAAACTGAGAATATAACGCTTTCCATAACGATGTAAATATAAAGACGTATAGAAAGCCATTCACAATTCCTACGAAACAATCAAATCTATATGTAACCTGTTTCTGAAATGATACTGATACAAATTTTATAAATAGTTTTGGATTCATCTCATTTAGTGAGCGATTCTTCTTAAGTTGTTGGTAGCATTGCACTATTGTTATAAATATTCCTGATTATACTCTCCACAGAGGGTTCGTTTACCGATATATCCTTTATCTTATATCGTGAAGCGATGGTACCGATAACCTCACCGATACCATAATTGTCATTATCAAATGTCAGCCATTTTTTACAACCCTGTTCTCGCACAACAGTAACCCCGGGAATTCCCTGAATAGTATTTCCATCATCATAAAACTCAACCTCTATCACTTTTTCATGCACAAACTTTTGCTTCAGCAACTCAGTCTCACCGTCATACATTATTTTACCTTCCTCAAGAATAATAAGCCGCTTACAAAGCTGCTCAATATCGTTCATGTCGTGAGTAGTAAGAATTATAGTAGTTCCCTCGTCACGGTTAATTTCCGCCAGAAAGTTCCTTATGGACTCTTTTGCCAGAACGTCAAGGCCAATCGTTGGTTCATCCAGAAAAAGCACGGGAGGATTATGGATCAGAGAAGCAGCTATATCACATCTCATTCTCTGGCCTAAAGAGAGCTTTCTCACTGGCATATCCATTAGGGGTTTGAGACCAAGTGCATTATCCAGCTTTTTAATTTGTGATAAAAAATCAGTCCGTGACACACGGAAAATCACTCTCAGTAAATCAAACGATTCTCGTACAGGAAGATCCCACCATAGCTGCGTTCTTTGACCAAACACAACACCAATCTTCGCGGCATTCTTTTTTCTCTCTTTGAAAGGAACAATTCCATTTACCTCAGCGCTCCCGGATGTTGGCACAAGTATACCGGTCAGCATCTTAATTGTTGTTGACTTACCTGCGCCATTTTCACCCACATATCCAACAAATTCCCCACGCTTGATCTCAAAATCAATGCCATCTACAGCAGTAATTATTTTTCGTTTTCTGTAGAAAAGTGCTTTTAACTTTCCTGAAAACCCTCTTCCAGACTCACTTATATCAAAGTCCTTACTTAAATCTTTAACCTTAATTGCTATTTTATTCTGTTCCATATTCCGTAATTCAATAATACATAGAGACATAAACACATTAATAACTAAGAACTATATTACTATAAAAGACACTACTTTGCCAGTATTGACTCTCTAGGTATAAGAGGGTACAATGTCTAAAGTTTTATTATGATTAATTTACCTTTATCATCTTAAGCGGAGGAATTCTATATGGCAATTCAAAATGGAAAAATTTCAGCGTACAGAAAAACTCAAGATGACATGGTTGCAAAAGTAACAATAATCAAAAGAGATTCTTTGACTCTTGATGTTTATTACTTTAAGGCAGGTCAGGCTCTTGGGTACCACAGACATCCTACCGGAGACCAGATATTTACAGTAATAGAAGGTAGCGGAACTTTTAAGCTGGACGATGGTAGTGAAGAATGTTTAGAGGTTGAACAGGGCTCTACTTTTCTTGCGCCTGCAAATGTGTGGCACGATCTTATCGACTCCGGCAATGGCAAACTGGTCGCACAGCAAGTCACGAAACAGCCATCAGGCATGGAAAAGAGATAGGATGAATCTGTTGCTGTTATCCTTTGACTCCGTTCAGGATGACATCACACTGAGCGGAGTCAAAGTGCTATCACCATTACGTAATCTTCCATATACAAGCCGATATTACTTCTTTTCTATAATCAGGTTTTCATAATCGTCAAGTTTGCAAGCATAACCTGGCGGAAGGAACGTTGTTGACGTATCTTCGACTATCATTGCAGGTCCCTTTATTCTGGAATAAGTCTGTACGCTATTCCTGTCATAAATATCCGCCTTTAACCATTTTCCTCTGTAATAGCATTTTGTCTTTTGGGTTAATGCTTTTTCTTTCATTGAGTCGACATTCAATCTCTTTCTAAGCGATGGCTTTCTTGTCTTGCCGATTACCCTTACTCTGATATTTACAACCTCTATTTCATAGTTTGTATTTGAATAACCATATGTTTTTTTATGGAGTTTGTGGAAGTTTTTAATATAACCTTCCTCAAACGGCAACATAAGCTCGTGAGACTGCCCCACATACCTCATGTCTACAGAATTTTCTACCGTTACTCTGTTTTTCCGAATACCCTCAGAAAGGACTTCTCTCATACCTTGCGATATTAGGGGTTTAAATAAGTTCTCTATTTTCCTGTAATCTCTCTCATTTGCATTTAAGAGTACGCTTTTTGAATAATCTTTAACAATATCAGTAAGTGTCATCCCCAAAGCAGATAGCACACCTGCATTCTTTGGAACAAGTATCTTTTTAATTAAAAGGTTTTCTGCTAATTCACATGCATGAAGCCCACCCGCACCACCAAAAGAGACCAGAGTATAGTCTCTAACATCAAACCCCTTCTCAATAGAGATTACCTTTATGGCCCTTGACATATTAGCTATTGCAATATCTATAATACCCTCTGCTACCCTTACTGAACTCATTCCCAGTCTCTTTGCAAAACGGTTCATATATCCAGACAGTTTGTCTGTTTCAAGCCTCATCCTTCCACCGAGAAAGGATTCCGCACTTATTCTACCAAGAAACAGATTTGCATCAGTTACCGTTATCTCATTTCCTTTTCCATAACAAACTGGCCCCGGATCAGCACCTGCGCTCTGAGGCCCTACTCTGAGTGCTCCTCCGGGATCGACATAGGCAATGGACCCTCCACCAGCCCCTACTGTAACCATATCCACAACCGGCACTTTTATGGGAATCTCATTAATAATAGTTTGCGTTGTAAGGCGTACATCACCGTTACACAAAGAAACATCTGTCGAAGTTCCTCCCATATCAAAAGATATAATCTTCTTAATACCGGCAAGTTTCGCTATCACTGACGCTCCTGCGACACCACCTGCAGGTCCAGAAAGAATACAATTAACAGCCATATCCTTAGCTGCTCCTGTAGAAATGCTACCACCGTTTGATTGCATTATTCTTATATTCTTTGTCTCCAGGCCGTCTTCCATTGAAGTCAAATATTTAGACATAACGGGCGAGACATACGCATTAACTACCGTAGTACTTAGCCTTTCGTATTCTCGATATTCAGGAAGTATTCTACTGGAAGCAGAAACATGAATTCCCAGCTTTTCTAACTCACTCACCACAACATCTTCATTTGCAGGGTTTATATAAGAGAAAAGAAAGCATACTGCAACAGACTCTATTCCTTGTTTTTTTAATTCGATGCATATCTTCTTCAAATCGCTCTTCCTGACACCGGAGAGTACTTCGCCAGTTGATGCTACCCTCTCTTGTACTCCCCATCTGAGAACGTCCGGCACCAGTGGTAATTCGCGGGTAATAAATAGATCATAAAGCGAACTTCTTGACTGACGGCCAATTTCAATCACATCCTCATACCCGCTTGTCGTGATCAATGCGACCTTTGCACCTTTTCTCTCAAGAAGCGTATTTGTTGCAACAGTGGAACCGTGAACTATAGACATCTTCTCTTTAGTAACTTCAAGTGATTTGATACCGTCGAAAACGGCTTCAGCGGGATTATGTGGCGTGGAAATAACCTTGTGAACCTTTAACTCTTTTCCATCAAACAATACAAAATCAGTAAATGTACCCCCAATATCAACTCCTAAAACTATCAACAACACATCTCCTTAAATACAATAAAACGTCAACCTCATCAGATAAATTGAACTACTTATTGCCTTATTGTACCTTCTTGTCTCCTTGTAATAATACCAACTCTTTATTGTACCTGTACATCACATGAAATCTTGTAACGATCCCAATCAGCTTTTTACTGTCACCTTCAGCAACTACAGGCAAACAATCCTGTTCTCCCACCCTCATCTCATTATATACTTCAAGTAAATCTTTATTGAGCGTGAGTAAATATTGATCACTTAAAACCAGATCTCTTGCAAACAGGTGATCCTGCACATCCTCGTTTTGTAATGCTTTACTAATTTGTCGCAGCCCTATCATACCAACAAACTCCCCATCTTTGTTCAGCACCGGAAACGCATCTGCATTAGTAGTGCGCATCAGCCGCATGATTTCATGGAAGGTTGTTTCCATATTTATGGTTATACAATTAGTAACTATGACGTCACCAACCCGTAATTTCCTAAGAATTGACCTGTCTTTACCAATTTCCAGTGATTCCCCCCTTCTTACAAGCTTCATTGTATAGATGGAACCACTTTCTATTTTCTTAGACACTATATTACTGATTACGCAGCTGATCATAATAGGCAGTATGATTTCATAGTTACCTGTCATCTCGACCAGTATGAGTATTGCCTGAATTGGTGCGTGAGTTGTTCCTGCTACAACAGCAGACATCCCAACCAGTGCATATGCTCCAGGAGATGCTATATCAAAAAAAGGAATCCCCTGAACACAAATCCCGAATAGTCCCCCTAACGCAGCTCCCATAAACAGCGATGGTGCAAATACACCTCCAGACCCCCCTGCACCTATTGTAACTGACGTCATAACTATTTTGAGCATACAGAAGAGAGAGAGTATGACAATACCATATTGACCAGGATTGTTTAGTATTGCTTCAATTGCCCCATACCCAACTCCATGTATTTCCGAAAAATCTACACCCACAAGCCCCAGTAATAACCCTCCCACTGCAGCCTTTAATAACCAATGTATCTTTATTGCGTCAAAAATATCCTCTGTTTTATAAAGAACCTTAACAAATAATACTGCCACCAGGCCGGCTAATAAGCCAAGCACACAATACAAACCCAACTCTCCATAACTGGCTAGTTCGTAGTGAGACACAGTAAATGCAGGGCTATTTCCATAATAAGCCCTTGAAACAGAAGCTGCCACTAAGGAGGATATAAGTATAGGAGAGACGCTGGTTATCCTGATATCTCTCAGGATAACTTCAGACGCAAACAAAGTACCAGCGATAGGCGCATTGAATGTTGCTGAAATACCAGCAGCAGCACCACACCCGACAAGTACGGTTACCGCTGAACCGGACACTTTGAAGAATTGCCCCAAAGCGGAACCAATAGCAGACCCAATCTGAACAATTGGCCCTTCTCGGCCAACCGAACCGCCAGAACCTATGCATATTGCCGACACAAACATCTTTACGATTACAATGCGTGGCCGGATTATGCCTCCTCTTCTGGCGACAGCTGACATAACCTCCGGAACTCCATGCCCTTTTGCTTCTTTTGCGAAGACGTTTGTTATTAAAGCAACCAGCATAAGTCCGACAATTGATATCAAGGACATATAAACAAATTGCATTCCCGTAAACGCGTCAATGTCGAAGCCATGCTGAATAGAGAATATTTTACTTATCTGTAATACTAAATAATGTATACCGATAGAAATATATCCACACATAATCCTCAAAGATGCCGTAACGTAGATTATTAAATATCGAAATGCGATAGCAAAATATCCACCTGCAAGCCCAACCAGCGCAGCTAGAATGAGTATAAATGTATCGTCGAATATCTTTAATCTTCTGGCAGCTTCAACTATCTTTGAACTGACCTTGTTTACTTTTATCATATTGTATTAAATATTGAGTTATCTAAATGCTTCGCATCTAAATCATAATAATATGCATCCACACTATATAAGTATCATTTAAATATAGAGAATAATTTCTTAAATGTTCCGTTCCTGATATTCAAAAGAAGCCTTTCGAGGTTATTCCCCAACTTCTCTTCATTAGATGCCTTCAACGTTATCCTGATTTCATCTCCTTCGAAATATTTAGAGTGATTGATACGAACATCATTGTCCAGTCTCAGCTCACTGCATGATTTGTCAAACTCGTTCTCTTTCATGCTGATAGAAGGATACCGCATAGTCTTTATTAATCTATATAATTTTTCTCCTTTTTGTCTTTTATTAGATTTTCTATCTGACAGAATCTGATCAATTTCACTTGACGAAATTAATTTATCAATTTCTAACCGTTTAATCAACTTAAGATCAAGAAGATTTCTTATTGTTTCTTTAGCCTCATTTGTATTAGTGATTGATTCTTTAAAGAGATATCTATAGACAATGTCTCTATCAGTATCGTCAAGTGAAACAAGAAGAGAGGCTCTTTCAAGGTCGAGTTCACTTCTGGCAATAGATTGCTTTATTTCACCATCCAACCCTAACACTGAAAGGTGTTTGTCTATTATATTCTTATTTGGAGGTATTTCAAGAAGCGGGACAATATAAGACAACAGTCTATCGTATGAATATCCTATATCCAGAAATTTTTTCATAACAATTCCCTTTTCTACTACATTGAACCCTTTCGAAGACAGATTATCATGAAGAACTAACAACAATATCTCCTCGTCGTCAAGCCCATCTATCACCTTTGCCTCACAACTCACCTGTCCTAATTTTTTACATGCCAGAACTCGTTGATATCCACATATAACTGAATAAGCCTCGTCTGTATCCGTACTACTCTTCAATATCACAGGATTAATTAGTCCCACCTCACTAATAGATTCCATGAGAAGATCAGAATCACATCCATAACGAAACAGATACCTGTCATGATTTTCAGAAGACAAATCTATATCATCCAATTCAACCTGTATTAATTCCATCCAGCAATTCGCTCTTTCAGACATATCATAAAAGTGTAAAGTGTTACGACAATTGATATTAACTATGAAATAATATACAAAATATGTATAAAGTCAATTTATTTAGTAACTAGACAAACAACTGCTATTTCTGTAAAATGCAAAACATGGTAAAAATGACAAAAGGCCAAACGGAAGCTCAAATAAGTGAGGCGTTGATAAAGTTTGAAAAGGAGTTTATGGGTAGAGGTCCCAGGGAAACTGTTAGTCATATTATAAAGGACGCTATCTTTGTGCGGCTTAAAGGTGTTCTTACTCCGGCGGAAGAGCAGTTGGCGAAGACCTCTGAAGGCGCAAAACTGATAAAAAAGACTCGTGTTGAATTATTAGAGAGTGGAATGGCTTTGTTGGGTAAAATTGTTTTTGATATTACTGACTGCGAAACAACAAGTATGCATTCAGATATATGCACAAAGACAGGAGAGAAGATAATTGTTTTCATATTAGACAGGAATCTGGAATCAATGTTTAAATAGTATAAGCGTTATTGAGGCGAATAAGATGGTTAAATATACTTGAAATTGGAATGTCACTAAAAAAAACCTTTGACTTTTATGTTTCATTAAATTACACTTTCTTAAAGTATTAGGAAGACTGCGTAAGAATTCTTTAAGTATTAAAGTATCGTTGCAAAGTAAGCCGAGATCATTTCTTTAAATACTCTTAAAAGAGTAAGGAATGATATCGGTTTTTTTTGTTTAAATATGGGAACATGGTGGGAACAATTCTCAACTCATAGTTGTATTGAGGAGTAGAGGGGTTGTCGCTATTGCAGGTGAAAATGCGTTATTTATGTAAGCAGTAAAGTATTAGGTATATCTAGAATGTGAGGGATGACTAAGCAGGGGTTCCTTGAGTAAAATGGAACTGTTGAGAAGTAAGCCAACGCCTATCAATTAATTCTCGTAATAAGAGGATAAGTGGTAGAGTTGGCTTTTTTTGTTTATATGTAACGGTATTAACCGGTGAGGGGAGACTAAACAGGGGTTCCTTGAGTAAGATGGAACTGTTGAGGAGTAAGCCAACGCCTATCAATTTGTTCTTGCAATAAGAGGACAAGTGGTAGAGTTGGCTTTTTTTATTTATACATATATGGCACAAACTGGTGAGGGAGGATTTAGCAAGGGTTCCTTGAGATAAAGGAACCCTTGAAATGTACACCAACGCCTGTCTTATTGTTCTCAAGATACAACTGTCATTATATTTCCAATAAAGACAAGTAAGGAGACAAAAAAGATGAGGCATGCAATTGAAAAAATAGTAATAAGGATTGTTCCTCCTGCATCAAATAGGGTGAATACTTATTCAAAAGTAATGTACAGTTTGCAATCAACTATTACGTTGGGGATGAAGAGAACAGCTATGATAAGTTGTCTGGGCTACATTATGCTCTTTATAACAGTACAAGCTGTGTTTGCAGAAGAGAAAGTGAAGGCTCCGCCACTTCCACTCCAGAATGTTGAAGGGTTTGGAGGCATCCTCATAACCGGCTCTGCCTATCTGATAAATCCTTCAGAAGAAAGCAAGGTTTTCGGACTGCCGAGCTTGGGTGTTACTTATATAAACGTTGGTGATGGAAGACATATGGAGGCATTCACCGTGTCTGAAACTTTGTGGGGTCGTTTTGAATTGGGCTATGCCTTAAACCATTTTGGTTTAGGAAAATTACCTGAGGATATTGAGGCGGCAACCGGTGTTAATACTATCGAAGACTCAGTATATCTGCACAACTTTAACGCCCGGCTTCAGCTCTTGAAGGAGGGCGACTTTAAGAAATCATGGATGCCGGCTCTGACGGCAGGTCTACACTATAAGCATAACGACGACACAGACGTCATAGACAGACGTTTAGGAGGTGCTTTTAGCGATATAGGTATTAATGATAACAACGGCGTTGATGTAACTCTTTTTGCATCTAAAATGATTAAATCCTTGCCACGACCTCTAATGCTAAACGCGGGTGTCAGGTCTACGGAAGCTGCCCAGATTGGCCTGTTTGGCTTTACTGAGGATCGGCGGATCGTCGTTGAAGGTAACTTTGGCTTCCTGGTATTGGACAACCTTGTTATCGGCGGTGAGTATCGTCAGAAACCTGATGAATTTGATGCTCTTCAGGGACTCGTAGAAGAAGAGGATGATTGGTGGGACGGTTATATAACTTACATAACCAGTGATAATTTAACTATGTCCATTGCTTTCGCCAGCTTTGGTGATGTCTTTAACCATGAGGCTGACGGTGTTTGGGGAATAAAATTCAAATGGGAGTTCTAATGCAGTGTGATGGTACATCAATAGTTGAACTTTTTAATGTGTCACTAGTTAATGCAGAATATTTGTGATTATCTGACATGCATTAAGGTAAAGTGGATTTCTAAAAAATCTAAACCACAATAGTGGTTTTATTTAAGATATCCGTATGGTATCGGAGGTGATTTAAATGATAAAGACAGAAACTGGCAAAAACAAATTTGGAATCCTTTCTCACCTAAAAGAAGACATTCCAGCGAGCTTTGTTGTGTTATTTGTAGCCATACCACTGTGCCTTGGAATTGCCTTGGCAAGTGGAGCACCTCTGTTTTCCGGTCTTATTGCCGGAATAATTGGTGGTATAGTTGTGGGGTCTATGAGTGACTCCGCGCATGGAGTCAGTGGTCCGGCAGCAGGTCTGGCAGTAGTTGTATTCGAAGCGCTGCATACAATGTCTTTCGAAATATTTTTACTTGCCGTCGTCATAGGTGGAGTGCTGCAAATAATACTTGGTTTATCAAGAGCAGGCATTATTGGGTATTTTTTCCCTTCTGCCGCTATAAAAGGGATGCTTGCCGGCATTGGTATCATTATCATCTTAAAACAGATACCACATGCGTTTGGATATGATAAGGAGTGGATGGGTAGCGATTCCTTTATCCAACTGAATGGTGAAAATACGTTTACACTACTGTGGAAACTTCTTCTTGGGCATATAACACCCGGAGCAGTAATAATCGCTGCTCTTTCAGTAGCTATTTTACTGCTGTGGGAATTGTATCTGACAAAAAAATATAATGTATTTACTTTAATACAAGGACCCATAGTTGTGGTAGCGGCTGCTATTTGTTGCCAGTTTATAACAAAAAGCTACTTTCCTCAATATTCCGTTGGGGCAGAGCACCTTGTAAGCGTGCCGGTTGCAGGCAGTATATCATCATTCTTTGATCTATTTACCTTTCCTGATTTCAGTCAATTAGGCAATAAGGAAGTTTATATTTTAGGTATTACGATTGCGATTGTCGCAAGCTTAGAAACACTCTTATGTGTGGAGGCAACTGACAAACTCGACAAACACAAGAGAGTTACCTCTACCAATCGGGAGTTATTTGCTCAAGGTACCGGCAACATACTATCTGGAATGATTGGCGGGTTGCCGATCACACAGGTAATCGTTCGAAGTTCTGCCAATATTCAGGCGGGTTCAAGAACTAAGCTATCTACTATCCTTCATGGGCTTTTAATGTTGATATGTGTAGCGTTACTTCCAAGTGTACTAAATCTTATACCCTTATCTGCTCTTGCATGCATTTTAATAATGGTTGGGTACAAATTAGCTAAACCTTCTCTATTCGTACAGACATATAAACTGGGATGGGACCAATTTCTACCGTTTGTTGTCACTATTCTTGGAATTGTATTTGTTGATTTACTGGTGGGGCTTGGCCTTGGGTGTTGTATAGGTACCGCTGTGGTCTTAATCCGTAACTACAAAAACTCTCACTTCTTACATATGGAGACAGGCAACGGTGGAAAGCAATTAAGAATGACACTGGCTGAAGACGTCAACTTTTTAAATAAAGGAGCAATTATAAAGGAATTGGCCAAGGTACCTAAAGGAACCCTCCTGACTATTGATCTTAGTAAATGTTATAGTATTGATTATGATGTGAGGGAGGCCATAGAAGATTTCATTAAAGCATCTGGAGATAGAAATATTAACGTAAAGCTGAAAAAACCATTGGCTGAGACTAATGGTAAAGAAGAGATTTACTCCAAAAAACTTGACAAATGGGTATTAGCATTGCCATTCAAAGAAAAAGCACTATCAGCGTAAGGACGATGGGCTTTTCCGTTCGCCTGTAAGCCAACTAAATATTAATCATATTTAAAAAATAATTTGGAGGATCTTCACATGCAAGTCTTAAAACATCTTTTTGATACGAACAGAGAGTGGGCAACCAAGATAAAAGAATCTAATCCCGAATTTTTCTTACAACTCTCAAATCAACAAACACCTGAATACCTGTGGATTGGTTGTTCTGACAGTCGTGTATCGGAAAATCTACTTGTTGGCAAAATGCCGGGTGAAATATTTGTACACCGTAATATTGCAAACGTTGTAGTCCACTCTGACCTGAACTGTTTGTCAGTTATGCAATTTGCAGTGGAGGTATTAAAAGTTAAGCATATTATCGTTTGCGGACATTACGGATGTGGTGGCATAAAGGCCGCCATGGATAATCAGGAACACGGTTTGATTGACAACTGGCTTCGGCACATCAAAGATGTTTACCGATATCATCAATCCCGTATTGATTCATTTCAAAACAATGAAGACAAATTCAATCTGCTGTGCGAACTAAATGTAATCGAACAGGTTGCCAATGTATGTCACACAACAATTGTTCAGAATGCATGGAAATCTGGCCATGAGCTGGTAATTCATGGTTGGATATATAGTATCGAAACCGGGCTATTAAAAGACCTGAATGTTTGCATTACCAATAGAAGTGAAATATCGAAGGTCCATCAAATAGAGTAATTTGTATTAGGTTGAATCCGTCAAGACTGAGTTTTATAAAGCATAATACTCTTTTTAGTTATACAGTGCTAACAAATGTATCAACATGATATTACATAACAAATAATAGGTGGAATAAAATGAGCGACAAATTATTAAGTTACATAGAAAACAGACTCAAAGACAGAAGGAAACATCTCTTGAAAGAGGTCAACTTGAGGTTAAGTAAGTTTAATAGATCTCGTGAGTGCTGGGCAACTGACACCGTTGAGATAGCATCCAACATTATGGAAGATCACACAATAATGTCAATTGCACAAGGTGAGGCACGGGAAATAACACAAATAGATAACACCTTGACGAAAATGAAGAACGGTGAATATGGAGTTTGTGAATGCTGTGGCGGTAATATAACCGAACAGAGATTGATAGCAATACCATTTGTGAGTCTTTGTATCAAATGTAAAGAGGCCGAAGAGCAAGATGAAGGAATTATAATTAACAGAGGAAGCTTTTATAAGTATGAACGATTTAATGAGATGGGAAAAATTGAAAGAGAAGAATAACGTACAACTACATGTAATAGAAGAAACATATATTTGAGAACTTAATATTCTTACTGAAGAGTCTATTAATAGAGTAATCATAGAAAAATGCAGAAAATGACAAAAGGCCAAATAGAAGCTAAGATAAGTGAGGCGTTGATAAAGTTTGAAAAGGAGTTCATGGGTAGAGGTCCTAGGGAAACAGTTAGCTATATCATAAAAGATGTCATCTTTATACGACTTAAAGGTGTTCTTACTCCGGCTGAAGAACAGTTAGCGAAGACATCTGAAGGTGCAAAATTGATAAAAGAGACTCGTGTTGAATTATTAGAGAGTGGAATAGCTTTGCTAGGTAAAATTGTTTTTGATGTTACTGGCTGCGAAGTAACAAGTATGCATTCAGATATATGCACAAAGACTGGAGAGAAGATAATCGTTTTTGTGTTAGACAGGAATTTTGAAATTGGTATTATTTAATCTCTAGTTGAATGGAGTTATTATATGAGTAAGATTTTGGTGGGTATAGTAATGGGCAGTGACTCTGATTTGAAAGTAATGAAAGAAGCAGGATATATTCTAGATGAATTTTCAATAGGCTATGAGATGAACATCATTTCTGCTCATCGTACACCAGATATAGCACATGAGTATGCAGTGAATGCCGAAGGATTGGGTTTGGAAGTAATCATTGCCGGGGCGGGAGGAGCGGCTCATTTAGCGGGCGTTATTGCATCATTGACACCTCTTCCCGTAATTGGCGTACCTATGCATACACATAGTCTGGGAGGAATAGATTCCCTTCTTTCCATAGCACAAATGCCTACCGGAGTCCCGGTTGCTACGATGGCCATTGGTAAAGCCGGGTCTAAAAATGCAGCTATATTAGCAACTCAAATACTAGGAGTAAAGTTTTCAGATATAAGAAATAGAGTAAGTACGTATAAAAAAGAGATAGCTAAGCAGGTTATAGAAAAGAACAAAAGAATAAAAGAGGAGCAAGTGATTTAAGACTACTTTTCTGAAGAATAAAATGATTAAAACTATGACCTTGTTAGCTAACGACAATAAACGATAAGACAAACAGTGAAATAATTGCCCGGTTAGAAAATGAATAATATTGAAAATGTACAGAAATTAATAGAAGAAGGACAAAAGGTTCTTGCCACACATATACCAAGCTCACTTGGGTTTATAGGATATCCTTCACTTGATTTAAGAGTATTTTCAACATGGCGAACTAATTGTTTAAATTTTCTTGAAATAAATATTCCATCTGACTGTACGTATTTTCGTAGTTTTAGAGATAAAGTAAATCAGGGATATCGGGGTACAGTATTTGCCGGTATCGAGATTTTAAAATCGGTTAAGAAAGATTTAGAGGCAGAGGGATTAATACATTAGGATGTTTTAGAGTACCTGCGAAAAGTTAGAAATCCGATTCTTAATAATGTATACTGTTTTAGCAAGAATTATGAAATCACCAAAGCAAACAAATATATTTTATTTTGAGGTCTTATGAAATTTCTCGATCCTGAATGGCACGATAAACTTTCGTCCACTAATACGGTTCTACTGGATTGGCTTAAAGACGGTGTGTCTATACCTGGTGGATTTGTTTTGTCAGCAGTAGAACAGACTGCTGGTCATGGCCGTTATAACCGTCATTGGATTTCTCAGCCAGGTCAAAATCTGACATTTTCATTTCTTGTGTATACCAAGCAAGATAATTTGGAAATTACTTCACTACCTATGGCAGTGGCACTCGGTGCGGCGTCAGCCTTGGATACTTTTGGCATGACAACTCAGACCAGGTGGCCTAACGACCTTTTGGTAAGAGGTATGAAGATTGGCGGAATTCTTTGCCAGAAGAGTAATAGTAATCTTGCTTCAGGTAGTGCGATAGTCGTTGGAATGGGAATAAATGTAAATATGCAGGGAACGGATGCTGCCTCTATAGAGAAGCCTGCAACGTCTCTTCTCATAGAGACAGGGCGGACATATCCAATTAAAGATGTACTTGAAATCATTCTAGAATCACTTCCCCATTGGATAGATCGTTGGGAAGAAGGCGGCTTCTCTTCTATTCGTGAAGACTGGACAGCACGATGTCATCACATGGGAAAATATATTACGGTAGGAGATGTAAAAGATCTTAAATCTGGAATTCTTGAAGGATTTGGTGATAAGGGACAGATCCTCCTTCGCGGTAATGATGGAAATATTCACGATGTTTGGGCCGGGTACGTTGAATAATTGTTACTATTTAACTATCGCAAGAACCTGTCCTGTTGTAACCTGATCTTCAGGTGATACTTTTATATCAGTTAATGCTCCCTCTATTGGACTTGAAACGTGTACTTCCATTTTCATTGCCTCGATAACCATGATTGATTGACCTGGCTGAATATGATCACCTATCATGGAGGTTAAGCGCATCACTTTCCCTGGCATTTGGGCGATTACATCAGTACCAGAAACTCCGGTACCTTCTGTCAATGCTTTTAGTTTTGATTTGTCGTCACGGCGGATACCAATTTGGTAAGCCTTGTCATTTACTATCGCCTTGTCTCCTTCAATACGAATCGAATAGTTCTTATCGTTTACTGTTACGATATAGTCTGACGGTTTTTGGGAAGGATCATTGTCTTTAGCTACAACCTCAGGAACACTATTTCTCGAAATTTTACGAATACCAAGCTCAGCTTCTCCTCTCAGAAATTTCAATCCTTTGTCTTTGCAGGTAGCTACAATAAAAATATTCTCCTCAGTTTCAGCAATATCTGAATTCTGAAGCATTTCTCGTGCATGGTTAATACTTTTGACGGGATCCTCATCATTCATTTCAATGGGAGAACGCGTAGTCGGTTCCATCTTGAGCTGTTCCGCAGCAATCTTGACAATTTCAGAATCTGCCGGTACTGGGGTTTTACCAAAATAACCCAGTACCATCTTACCGTAATCAGGAGCAATCTTTTTCCAGGGACCGAACATAACGTTATTAAATGCCTGTTGAAAGTAAAATTGAGAAACAGGTGTCACCGATGTTCCGTATCCACCCTGTCTGACTACTTCACTCATGGATTTAATAATATCCGGGTATTTCTCCATAATTCCATTATCACGAAGCATCTGTGTGTTTGCAGTGAGAGCACCACCAGGCATTGGGCACCAGGGAATGAGTGGCTCTACCGCTAACGCTTCAGGTGGAAGAAAATACTCTTTCATACAATCTTTGAATACCTCTTCAGCCTCTCGTACCTTGTTAATATCAATATCCAGCTCATAATCAGTCCCTCTCAGTGCGTGCCACATAACTAGAATATCAGTTTGACATGTACCGCCTGAACATGGTGCCATGGAGAGGTCTATTGCATCCGCTCCTCCGTCTAATGCTGCCTTGTTGGCGTTAAGCCCGATTCCCGCAGTTTCGTGTGTGTGGAAATGAATGAATGTTTCACTGGGAAGTATGCCTCGCGCCTGTTTTATTGTTTCATACACCTTTGATGGTACAGCACTGCCTGAGGCATCTTTGAAGCATAAGGAATCAAAAGGAATTTCTGCATCCAGAATTTGCTTTAGGATACCTAGATAGAAATCGGGATCGTGGGCACCTGTGCAGCCCGGTGGTAACTCCATCATTGTAATACAGACCTGATGCTTTAGCCCTGCCTCTACAATGCTTTTCCCGCTGACTATGAGATTTCTCACATCATTAAGCGCATCAAAGTTACGGATAGTCGTAATACCATGTTTTTTGAAAAGCTGAGCATGGAGTCGAATTATATCACTGGACTGAGAATCCAGACCAACCACATTAACACCACGGGCAAGGGTCTGCAATTCCGCATCCGGCCCTGCAGTCTTACGAAAATCATCCATCATCGTAAAGGCATCTTCATTACAGTAAAAGTAGAGTGACTGAAAACGTGCCCCTCCACCTGCTTCAAAATAGGTGATACCCGCATCTCTCGCAGCTTCTACAGCGGGCAGAAAATCATTGGTTAACACTCTAGCTCCGTACGCAGACTGAAATCCGTCCCGAAACGCTGTACACATAAATTTTATCTTTTTAGTCATTTTCTTCCTGATATATCAATACAAAACTCTGATACTGGGGTTTTTGTTGATAATAGAATATAAATCTGATTAGTTATCATCTACTCTCTCATTACATTATTACTTCACCAGTACTGACCACAAAATCCCCGAGCAGATAGCTGACCCGATAACACCTGCGACATTAGGTGCCATGGCATGCATGAGAAGAAAATTATGAGGATCCTCTTTCTGTCCGACCATCTGCACAACACGCGCAGAGTCTGGCACGGCAGATACACCGGCAGCACCAATAAGAGGATTAATTTTTTCCCTAAGAAACAAGTTCATGACTTTTGCAAAAATCACGCCACCGGCTGTTGCAATACAAAAGGAAAGGGCTCCTAACCCAAAAATAAGAAGTGATTGATTTGTTAGAAAGGCTTTCGCTTGTGTACTCGCTCCAACTGAAAACCCGAGAAGGATTGTCACTATATCAATCATAGAATTACGTGCAGTATTGGCTAAACGTTCAGTTACACAGCTCTCCTTTAGTAGATTTCCCAAAAAAAGCATTCCTATAAGAACTATTGCACCTGGAGCAATCATTGCTGCAACAAGGAAGGCGACAACTGGAAATATAATTTTCTCTCTCTGTGTCACATGTCTTGGAGCCTTCATCCTGATAAGTCTCTCCTTTTTTGACGTAAGCAATTTCATTATTGGAGGTTGAATAACAGGGACGAGTGCCATATACGAATACGCAGCTATGGCAATAGCACCTAACAGATGTGGCGCAAGTTTTGACGATAAAAATATTGCTGTAGGCCCATCGGCACCGCCGATAATACCAATGGAAGCAGCATCTGCAGGGTTAAACCCCAGAAATAGTGCACCAACAAATGTTATAAAGATTCCTACCTGAGCGGCTGCTCCAAGTAACACCAGCTTTGGATTAGACAACATTGTAGAAAAATCAGTCATAGCGCCAATACCCAGAAAGATAAGTGGTGGAAAAATCCCCTTGCTAACGCCGAAATATAAGTAACTTAGAACACTACCCTCATCGTATACACTGAGTGCCATGCCTTGAATAGAAGGTATATTTCCTACAACTGCCCCAAAACCTATAGGAAGCAGCAACAGGGGTTCATAATCTTTGATAATAGCCAGGCACACAAAAAAAATACCCACTACGATCATGATAGCATTGCCCCATGTCATCATCGCAAAACCGGTTGTGTTAAGAAACTCAAATAGAATCTTCACTAATCTCCTCTACAATCTTACAAAATTATTATGTGGTGCTACTACACACATTTTAAATAGCACGGATTTACTTCCCAATTTCTACTGCGTGAAGAACAGAACTGATTGCCACCAAAACCTCATCATTCGGTGTATCAGAACAATCTGGCAGAGAACATAGGTCTTTTAATGGATATGCCAGATTGACTACTCGTAAAACTGATGGTAATAGATAAATAAATGCGCTGATTAACGCTAACGCTGTGAACACGACCAGCATCCCGACAAGGGCAATTTCTATTCCATGTCCATCCAGGATGTTTTGAATACTTAAATTGATTTCTATCATGGTAATGCTTCCTTTGAAATTATCAGTAAAAATGTCCAGTTTCCTTCGTAAATCTATAAACAAAAAAAGCCGTTGTAATTTCCAGGGGTTCCCTTTAAAGAGAACTCTCGAAAACTACAACGGCTTACTTTGCAACAACTCTTGTTATATCAAAAAAATCCTTGCTTAGTCTTCCTATTAATTGAGTTCGTATTCTAATTTAAATAGTTTATTTAGTCAAATAATTTTTGTGTGCTAGTATTTCAAACATTAAAAAAATTATCTTAACTGAAACTAAAAATATCCGGCTCAAAAAATATGTAGTAGACAAAACCATTGGTAAAAATTGCCGCATAAATAACGCATGTCTTATTGAAAAGGACTTTACGGTTAGAGCCCCTATGAAGACTGATAGTATTATCACAATGGATGTCATCCTTATACGGCTTCTGAGCGTTTTAACTCCGTTTGAAGAGCAACAGACTGAGACTGCTGAAGGCA
>Ga0257122_1000856_pt1 | contig 24158 bp, 15 predicted proteins | sample SI106_120metaG_FD_190146 | JGI IMG/M metagenome (GOLD analysis project Ga0257122, IMG submission 190146) | Marine microbial communities from Saanich Inlet, British Columbia, Canada - SI106_120 | ecosystem: Environmental > Aquatic > Marine > Inlet | place: Canada: British Columbia | collected... | reverse complement strand
AGAACTTATAGAGCTGGCCGTTCTCTAAACCATCGATCGACACGCTGCCTGCGGAATTGATAATGCTCGAACAAACATTGGCTTCGGCCAATAGTGACGCTTGGCCCGTGCTCGTGGTGGTACCACCGTCGGTGGTGCTGTCAGTGGAAATAGCATCGACCGTACTATCCACCGTGCTGTCGACCGTGGCGTCGACCGTGGCGTCGGCCGGAGGAACCGTATCGATGCTGCTATCGATCGCGCCGGCGTCGAATGTTGTGTCGCTCGCTGCGCCGTCGATGACGCCGCCGTCTTCCTCACCCGCCTCTTGGGCGCTGAGGCCGTCGGATGCGGTTTGGCAGATATCTTTCGTCGAGCTAAATTCGGGCGTCTTGTTCAGTTTCGGGGCGCTACCTGTGCCGGTGGTGGAATTCCATTTCTGGCAGAGGATCTGGTAGCCCTTGATTTCGGGATCGGTTGTCGTATTTGAGGTGCCGCCGTCGGCGGTACTCGTACTTGAAGAGGAAGAGGCGAATTCGAGTGTCATTTTGCCTTCGCCGCAAACTGGCAGCACACCACTGACAGCCAGTGGTGCGTCGGGGGCGGTGGTATCCACCGGATATCCATCGTGTCCGGTGATCGTCATCGGCTCAAACGAACCGGTTGCGGCCTCGTCGGTGAATATCCAAATCTTATAGTCGGTATCTTGGCCGCCCGTACAACTTCCGCCGTTCGTGGTCATCAATTGGGAGGCCTTGACCGTCACCAAATTGTAGCTCGTGTCGCTGTTGGCTAGAGTATTGAGAGCGGTTTGGCCTTTGAGTTCAATGCAGCTCTCTTCCTTCACCGTACCCTCATCGCCGTCGCAACTCGTCCCCGCCCAAACCCAGAACTTGCCACTGTTCGAGGTTCCGGCACCGGTGTAACTGATGCGCAGCGTGATGTTCTCATCGCAATAGCATTGGGCGATATTGAAGAAATCGTTATCCGTTTCGCTGGTCAGCGTGGCGCCGTCTTCCGTAATCGTGTAGAGGGCGCTGACCGCGAACTGGGCCTCAGCCCTTTGCGGTGAAACGGAGACGATGAAGCTGATCAGACCAAGAGTTGCGATTCGTTTGAGCGGAGATCCCATAGGGCGGGTCCTTGCAACGGCTATGCCATACGTAAAAACGTTCTAGTTCTATAATTACAAAAGCTTACCACCAAGCCAACGTGCGATCGTATTGACAAAGTGGCATTCATTCTGCCTGGGCTCGGACAGATGTGCAATGTTTCAGAGCCCTCTGGGCAGATCCACCCCAATGTTCCGTAAAGCCAGGGAAATTCAGACAGTTAGCGTTGTTGACTGGGCCCAGGCTACCGTATGCCCCGAAAACCTAGAACCTAAACCCGAGAACCGAGAACCGAGAACCGGGAACCTAAACCCGAAACCCGAGAACCGAGAACCGAAACCCGAGAACCGAGGACCGAGAACCGAGAACCGAAAACCGAAAACCGAAAACCGAGAACCGAGAACCGAAAACCGAGAACCTAGGGTCCAAGGTCCAAACCGGGGACATGGTTGACAGAATAAACCGGGGACATGGTTGACACTTTTTCGGCCTGGCAGAAACCGAAAACCGAAAACCTAAGGCTCACCTAGTCATTTACTCCACCCGCCCCTTTTGATGCAGAACCTCCGCAATTTGCACGGCATTGAGGGCCGCGCCCTTGCGCAAGTTATCGGCAACGACCCACAGATTCAAACCGTTCTTTACCGAATGGTCGACGCGCAAGCGCCCCACGTAGACCGGGTCCTTATCCTCACAATGCCGGGCCAGCGGGTACTTTCCTGCTTCTGGCTGGTCCACGAGTTCCACCCCTGGCGCGGCAGCCAGTAGCTCTCGTGCGCGCGCTATCGATAAGGGCGATTCGGTTTCGATATTGATCGATTCGCTATGGCCGACCGCGACCGGAACTCTCACCGCCGTGGCGGTAACGGCCAATTGGGGCAGGTCGAAGATCTTACGGGTTTCATAGATCATCTTTAGTTCTTCGAGGGTGTAGCCATCGTCGGCAAAATCGCCGATCTGAGGCAGGCATTCACCAAATATGGTGTGAGGGAAAAGCTCCGCGGGACCCAAATCCCGTCCTTCCGCGAAAGCTTTGGCCTGTTTACCATATTCCTCAAGAGCACGATTTCCGGCGCCGCCGATCGCCTGATATGTGGAAACGACAATTCGCCTAAGGCCAGCCTCTCTGCGCAAGGGTTCGAGGGCGACCACCATCTGAATCGTCGAGCAATTTGGATTGGCGATTATCTTGCTTTGGCTTTCGTCGAGATGGTGAGCATTGACCTCGGGTACCACCAGCGGAACTTTGGGGTCCATACGAAATGCGCTGGTATTATCGATAACCCAAGCACCGGCTGCCGTTGCGTGAGGCGCGAACTCGGTACTGATGGAACCACCGGCGGAGAAGAGGGCGATGCTGCGTCCTGCGAAACTCTCCGGTGTCAATTCCTCAACGCGAATGGGGTGGCCGCGAAACATGACCTCTTTACCTGCAGAACGAGCCGACGCCAAAGGGAGCAAGTCGGAAATGGGAAAATCCCGTTCTTCCAAGACCCTTAACATTCGCTGGCCGACCGCCCCTGTCGCTCCAACAACCGCGATTCGATATGCCATCTTGATTACCTACTTCCTTCTGCTTCGCTGTCCGCGGTATTTTCTGTGGCGAGCAAATCCTGCAATTGGCTCAGAAGCTTCACCAGCTGCAGGGACGCATCTTCCCGCGCAGCTGCGAAGCGGGCTGCATAGTAGCAGTGGGTGATCTCTCCTACCAGTGCCGCGTGGCGAAAAGCGCCCGCCTCTAACTCGCGAGCAAATTCCTGCGGGGTCTGAGCGGCCGCCTTCGCACGTCCCGTATCGGCCAGCATTTTTAGCATACGTCGATAGAGTTGGGTGGCGGGATGTATCCCGCCCTTTCGTCTTTGGCGCCTACCGCCGCCTCCAACTTCGATTCTTTTTCTTCGCCGGCGGTAAATCAGATAGGCGATGAATACGAGCAGCAGGCCGCCGATAAGCCAAAAGATGGGCGCTAAACCTTTCGTCTTCGCCTTCTTTCCGCCTCCCGGGCTGGTGAGGAATCGTTTGAGTCGTTTGGCCAATGAGATTTGTTTGGCCAAATTATACTGCACCACGTACGTGATCCACCGTAGGCGCATGGCATCCACCAGTTGGCGTAGGGTGGCGCCGATGCCGCCCGATTTGCTCGAGCGGCCCAAACCCGCCGCAGGTGTGGGATCGAAGCTGATCCAGCCGGCATTGGCGAAATAGACCTCGGTCCAGGCATGAGCGTGACCCTGCCGGATGATGTAGTAGTTGCCGTAGGAGTTCCAATCACCGCCAGCGAATCCGTTGACTTGCCGGGCATGAACGCCCACAGCGCGTAGGAGAATAGCCATGGCACTGGAGAAATATTCGCAATGCCCTTTGCGCGTGCTGAAAAGGAACTCGTCGATGGGCTCGCGGTTCGGATTGTGTACCAGTTTGAGCGTATAGCCGTAGGTCTTTTCGAGATAACGCTCAACGGCCTGCGCTTTGTCGAAAACCGTTTCTTGGTTGACGGTAATTCGTTGTGCGAGTTCCAAAATTCGCGGCGGTAAATCCGTGGGTAGCTGTAAATAGCGATCGAGGTGCGGTGCGTTTTCGGAAACGGCCTTTCTCAACAGGGTTGCGGTCGGGCGCTTTAGCTGGGAATAGGCGAGATAGCGTAGTGTCGACGATTGTTTCGTTGCGGTGCGAATTTCATTCATTGAACCGAGGCGCGGCGTAAAGCGGTGGCGGCTGGCGACGCGGGCGACTTCAAGCGCAACGGGCTGGTCGGCTGCGAAGAGAATATTCGAATCCAAGGGGTCTAGAAATATTTCTTGGAGGAAGAAATTCTCACGGATCTTTTGCCGACTGAGATCCTTGTCGACCCCATAGACCGGCCCGGCGACAAATACGCCGCCACCTTTTTTATCCATAGCGCGGGTCATTCCAAAATGGGGATCGGAACGGCGCCATTCGCCGCGCTCATAGTGGTCGTAGGCCGAGCCACGCCAAAGTAGTCGGCGGGGGTTCTTTTCCTTCGGTGTCACCACGCGCATGACAACCGTAGGATTGTTGCGAACGGTTCCGTGGAAACCGAGTTTGACGCGTTCCTGAAAACCGACCATGGTGATGCCTGAACGGCGTTGGTGACCGAATATGCCAAACCCCACTCGCGGGAAAAGCAAAAAGAGCATGGAGGTCAACAAGAGGACACCTACCGAAACGACAGAGGTGCCCAGGAGAAAGGAGCCACCGACAATTCGTCGGGAGTTGAGGATTCGCTCTACCTCCACACGGTGGCTTTGGGCAGCATCGGCGTGTTTGAGTAGATAGTTCTCCTCCATCTCGCGCCTAAGGTGTAGAAGAATGAGGCTCCAACTGCAGAAAATCACGAAAAGGATGAAGCAAACGGCGTACGTCAACTCGCTATTCATGGTGGTAGCGGCAACCAGCATCAAGAAACTGACGACGTAAATTTGCTGGTAGTCTTTACTCGAACGGCGATTGAAGAGTTTGTTGATCAGGACGAAGATCAAAAACTGCATACCCGCGTTGATCAACGGGGCCCCCTGGGAAACCGTGAAACCCAGGAAGAGAAGAAACACAATGGTCGCCGCATTCCAGACGCCGTTGGAACGTTGAGCGCCCCAGCGACCTGGGTTGATGAACCAACTAAGGGTGACGCCGAGCAATCCCAAAAGAGCGGTGAGATCCGAGGTTTCACTGCCGAGCAATACGGACGCGAGAGCTGTAAGCGCTGTAAGGTAGGTGGTTACCTTATGTACCGTGGAAAAGCGCATTAGGTGGCCATTCCGCTATCCAAGGATTGTCGCTCTCCAGCGGGCAGACCAAATTCGCTGCCGCCGGTGTTGATCGTGATGCTATTCGCTCGCCCCCCAAGGGCTGCATGAAACGGCTTTCGTTCCTTTTCGAATTGAAGCAGCGCGAGAGATTTTAATATCGCGTCGGCGTGAGCGAGACCCTTGCCATATTTGATGGCCGAACTTCGCGTGACCAGCGAGACGGAAAAACCCGATTGGATGAAGTGCACTGCGATGGATGCCGCGCGGCTGATCGCCATTTCTCGACGGTCGATATCTTCCGGGGCGAGGACTTCGGCTTTTTCATAGTTATCCAGATAGATGGTCAGCTTGCGGCCCGCCGGAATCCGGTGCTGGCAGATCAAGGGGCGGCCCATGCGGGCACTTTTTCGCCAATAGATATCCCGAGGGTCGTCCGTATCCCTGAATTCGCGAATGCCGTAAAATTCACCGCGGCGGCCTAGGCGTCCTAGGCTTTCTTCGCCCTGATCGAGCGCGCGTAGCACTTGTACCGGAATGGGGACGAGTGCGGGGTACACGATGATCTCGCTGGAGAGTGTCGAACGTCTGGACTTTCTGAAGAGTGAGAATGGGAACTTCGTCGCCAATTGTATGTCTGTGAAATGGTATGGGCCGCGACGATCGAAACTGTGTCGGTAGGCTGTGCGCTGCTTTCGCGTGGGTGGAACCTTGAGAAAGAAACACTTCTTATCCAAAGGGGTACCACCGACCAAGTCTTCCACCTCCAGAGAAAATGAAGGAATGCGCTTCTTGCTATTCTCTAAGGAGATGCCCATCAGAACGGGTTCGTTGGCAAAGACGCGTTGGGGGAGCCGGCGCGAGATCTGCAATCCGCGAAGGCAGATTTCCGAAAGCACACCACTACCGACGATGAAAGAGAGAAGCATGCCCAAGATCAGGTAGAGCAGGTTGTTGCCGGTATTGATCGCAGCGAAACCGATGCCCAAAGTTAGGGCAATGAAGTACTTCCCCTGGCGCGTGAACGTAAGTCGCGTTTTGCGAACCACGCGGCGTTTTTGCGATCGGTCGCTAGCGGGCATGGCGCCTTAGAGAGGGATGGGAATGCGGTCAAGGATTTCAGAGAGCACGTGCTCGGCATCGACGCGACGGGGGCCGGAAGAGTCCTGCTGGCCCGCCAAGACAATGCGGTGTGCTAGTGCGTGGCTGGCGAGATTCTTGAAATCGTCCGGTTCGCAATAGTTGCGACCATGGACCAATGCATGGGCTTGGGCCGCTCGATACCAGCTAATGGCTCCGCGGGTACTCACCCCCAATGAGAGCATTGGGCTCGCTCGCGTTTCGGCGACGATATCCATAACGTAGTCCAGCAACGCCGGGTCCACAAGAACGGCGTCTACTTGTTTCTGGACGGCGCAGATCTCTTCCTTGCTTACCACCGGTTCGAGGGTATGGAGCGGATCGTAGCCGCCTCGTTCGGCGATAACCTGCCGTTCAATTTCCTCATCGGGGTAGCCGACCGCCAGACGCAAGAAGAAGCGATCGAGTTCAGACTCTGGCAGCGGATAGGTACCAAAATGTTCCAGAGGGTTCTGCGTTGCTAGAAGGATGAACGGATCTTGCAGCACGTGGGTCTGATTATCGACCGTGATATGGCCTTCATTCAACGCTTCCATCAACGAGCTTTGCGTTCGCGGAGTTGTGCGATTGATCTCATCGGCCAATACGACATTGGCAAAGATGGGTCCCGGCTTGAACTCAAAATTGTTACTTCGCTGATCGTAAATCGATACACCCAAGATATCCGATGGCAAAAGATCGGAAGTGAATTGAATTCGGCGGAAGGTGCCGCTCAGGCATGCGGCTAACGCCCGAGCCAATGTCGTCTTGCCGACACCGGGAACGTCCTCGACCAGCACATGGCCACGAGCGAAAAGCGCAGTGAGAAGAAGACGAACCACGTCATCCTTACCGCGGATAACCGTGGCGACAGAAGATACGATTCGCTCGGCGATCTCGGCGGGATCCCGTCCGTTGAGTGACGTTACCGAGCTGGCTTGATTCTGAGCAGCTTCTGCTTTGAAAGCTGCGTCCGATGCATTCATAAGCGTGAGTCTACCATCAATAGGGTGGCCGCCGCGCCCCATCGGCCGGGTATCGTTTCTGAACGGAGCTGCACCACTCGAATATATCCTATAAAATAGACGACTTAGAAGGCCGGTCAGGAAATCTGAAAAACGCTCTTTTTCGTAGATCACATCGGTAGGTGATGCGTTTTCTCCTCTACCACCCTTTTTCCAGAGGAGAACCGCATGCCATCGAATAAGAGACTGACCCTAGGATTGCTGACCGGCGCTTTAGGGTTAGGTGTTGGGGCCCTGATCTTGGCGAATAGTGCGGATCACGAGGCTCTGGCCAATATCGATCCTCCAACGGAGCAAACACCGCCTACGCTCACGTCTACGAAAAAGAAGCCAGCCAAGGTAGTGGTGGCAGCGGAGCCCCCTAAAGTCGACGTGGTATTTGTTCTTGATACGACGGGAAGCATGAGTGGATTGCTTTCCGGCGCGAAGCGAAAGATCTGGTCGATAGCGAATCGAATTCAAAACGGCCAGCCTCGCCCGGAGGTACGTATGGGCCTGATCGGTTATCGAGACGTTGGCGACGACTATGTGACGCGTCGTTACGCACTTACGGAAAATATCGATGAAGTCTATTCCAAGCTGAAGCGCTTTCGCGCGGGTGGTGGCGGTGACACGCCGGAACACGTCAACAAAGGTCTAGACGAGGCGATCAACAAAATGCAATGGCGTCAGGGAAAGGGTGTTCTCAAGCTGGTGTTCTTGGTTGGCGATGCACCTCCCCACGAAGGTCGAGGCGGTCTACGTTCCGCCAGTTTGGCCCAGGAAGCCGCCCAGAAGGGGATTACCATCAATACTGTTCGTTGCGGGCGCAGCGGGTCCACCGGTCGTAAATTTGCGAAGATAGCGAGTCTTTCCGGCGGCATTTACGCCACGATCCGTCAAGACGGTGCGATGGTCGCGCGCAGCACCCCCTATGACAAAGAACTAGCCAAGTTGAACGATGAGCTTTCTACAACGGCATTGCATGCGGGAGGCGAGGGCACAAAACGGGCCTACCGATCACGCATGGTAGGCAATCGCGGCATGGGTTCCATGTCGAAAGCCGACAGCGCCACGTATCGCGCGCGGTCCGGGCACCTCGACAGCGGCGACCTGTTGGCGCAAATGAAAAAGGGCAAGAAGCTCCATTCATTTCGTGAGGCTGAATTGCCGCCAGCCGTAGCAGCAAAACCGATGGCACAGCGGCGTAGGTATATTCGCTCGGTGGCCAAAACGCGCAGGCGCATCAATAAGAAGATCCTAAGTCTGGCCAAAGACCGAGACGCCTATCTCAAAAAGGCGCGCAAAGGTCGCGGAAGTAGTGGCTTCGACGATGTCTTAGGCGGCGCTCTGAAGCGGCAGGGTGAAAAGGCCGGCATCGCTTACTAGCGCTATCTGCACGTCCCCTTTGCTCATCCGGGAGAGGCTCTCAGACGCGGCCGACCTGGAATAATCCTCCATGATTTCAGTACGTTCTAGACGTGGCGTACCACTTTCCGTAGGCCCCTCCCCATCGTGGCCCGGTTGGGCTCTCGTCTGCTTTGGCACTAGCGTTGATCTGATCACTATCAATGCCTGGTAATATCAGATGTTATTTCAATAGCCTGTAGGACCGTCGAGCCGTGGGGGATCCCTTGCCAATGCGATTGCCTTGTCGTAAAAAGCGGGTTCCGTAACCAGCGGGCACGAGAGGTTTGCGTCATGAATCTAGTTTTTCTGGGACCGCCAGGAGCGGGTAAAGGTACCCAGGCGAAAGCGATCATCGAGCAATATAATATTCCGCAGATTTCCACTGGCGATATTATTCGTGCGTCGATTCGTGAGCAGACCGATTTGGGCAAAGAGTTCAAGAGCTATACAGATCGCGGCGAATTGGTACCGGACGCCCTCGTCAACGAAATGGTTAAGGAACGTTTGGGTCAGCCCGATTGTTCGAACGGATTTCTGCTCGACGGTTTCCCTCGCACATTGAATCAGGCCGAAGCGCTTGATGAAATGCTGAAGCTGGCCGACCGAAAGATCGACCACGTGTTGCTTCTCCATGTGGCGGACGAAAATTTGGTGGAACGTATCGTGGGGCGCAGAAGTGACCCTGTGACCGGTCGTGTCTACCATGTCAAACACGACCCGCCGCCGGCGGAAATTGCGGATCGGTTGATCCAACGGTCCGACGACACCGAAGCCGTATTACGGGAACGGCTCGAGGAGTACCATAAAAAGACGGCCCCTCTGATCCCATACTACGACACATCGAAGCTTCTACGTCGCATCGAAGCTACCGGATCCATAGCTGAAATTCGTTTCAGAATCGCCTCAGCTCTTCAATAATACACACCACATTGTTTGGCCGCCGAGGCTGTGCCATCATCGCAAGCTAAGGGATCAACTGGCAATATCCAGGGTTTGGGTATGGCCCATAGCGTGATGACAATAATGTGGGTGGGTAATGCGGTTCGCTAGATTTCGCGTCTTTTTCTTATTTCTACCATTCTCTCTTTCTCTAGCGTGCGCGTCCACGGGCGGAGATCTCGTCGATGCCGCTCTGGGTTCCGATAGCACGATCGACAGTGGATCGGTGGGCGACGAGCTGGGGGTGGATTTGGCTGCCGAACTCGGTGTGGATGCGAATGCCGATATCGCAATTGATGCCGGTGAGTCTGACCTCACTCTCGACGGTCCACCCGTTGACCAGTATGTTGTTGATGCGCCGCCACTGCCGCTGCACACGATCTACTTCGCGCACGGTAGTTCAACAACGTCGATGTTCGTCGCGCAAATCGATAGCGATGGTACCAACTACCAACTCGTACCGGGCATGACGACCATGCGTTTGAGTGATTCGACCTACTTGGTGGGGCAGGTCGAAGAGTACTACCCCGTATCTCGCGACATTCCACAAGAGATGAAAGGGGTGTCTTCGTACAAACCTATCTATTTGCCTCGCGGGTTAGGCTACCTGAAGTTCTATCGCGATACGGTCAATAGCAAATTGGGTCTTCTTCTGTTTCGCGGAAATGGACCACCAGAAATTCTCTATAGCGGCAATGGGACCTCTACAACCAATGACCTTCGTACCTATTTTGCCGTTTCGCCCGATGGGGATCTAGTGGCCGGAACGCGCAAAGCGACGCGTATCGTGATGATGCGGACCAACGGCAGCAAATTTTCCAACGGTCAATCCTCGACCGTCATCGATTGGGGCACCACGACCGAGCCGGACTATCTCTATTACAACAGTCTGACCTTCGCTGGAGACCAGCTCTATTTTGTTACCAGAGGTTCCACTACAAGCTCGACGCATACGCTTTGGAAAGTCGCCGTGGATGGCAACACATCGCCCACAGCGGTCACACTGCCCAACGTTGGTGGTATTGCGCCAGTTTGGATCGACGACGAAATTTCAGTTTCGGAAGATGGGCTTTCCGTCGTGGTCCTTGCAGGAGCCTATACGAGTTCGTCGTCATCAAAATCTGAAGACGTTCTAATGATCAAGGCCGACGGTTCAACTCTGAATCTCAGCCAAAGAACTTCTGACTACCGTGCTCGGGGCACAACCTGGGGTTATAATACGACGAGTAGCCAAGCCGTCACCATTTCGCCGACCGGTGGAAATGTCGCCTACGTCGACTACGTCTCTTCTGGTAACGAACATCTCTATCTCGCCGGAGTTGACGGCGCCGCGCCCATCGAGTTGACCGGTTCCACCTATATGGCATCTGCGTCAAAAACCTATTTGCGCAGCGTTCGCTTCATGGACGACAGGAATTTGCTCTTTTTCGCTGGTTCTTCAACGACGAAAATGGACCTCTATCGCTATGATGTTGTTGCCAAGACCATGTCCAATATTACAGGCTATGGGTCTACGACTCAGCCCTTCAATCTTATCGGTGCCATGAACCCAAAAGGCATGTGGCGTTCGCCCAACCGTAAATATCTCTACATGGTTGAGGATTCGGGGACATCGGGAAACTACACAGCTGACATCGTCGCAATTGACCTAAATAACTGGGTGACAAAGAAGGTAACCCAGGGCGCTGAGTTCTATATGAGTTCCGACAGTATGGCCGCATGTGAGAAAGGCAGTCGTCTATATTTTGCCGCCGAACCCGTGGCGACCTCAAAGCAAAACATGGAGCTCTTTTCCTTCGACATGGATACAGCTGCTCCCGCTATTCAGTTGACGGCTCTCGCGGGCACCGGAACCCATTATGTTCGGGATATCACGGTAGCGGCCAGCTGTGACTACATTAGCTTTCGCGCGGGAAGCAGCCCCTACCACGCGTTCGCGGGTTTGGGCACATCACCGGCAGCCCTTAGTCAATACACCCAGGGGACGAGCACGAAGTTCACCGTGGATGACCGAATGCTCATCGCTTCAGATGATTCGATGGTCGTCTTTCTGGCAGGTGACTCGAGTACATCACGTGAACTGAAAGTCGCACCTCTTAAGAATCCCGGTGCAGCCAAATCCATCTACGACAATTCCACTGGTGTCGGGAAGTACTTCTTTCTCTTTGGCGTTGATTGATTCATCCATGCCCAACAACTTTTGGGTGACCATGGGAGCGTCTTAATGGCGTTAAGGTTCGATGTCTATCTGCTTGGGCCCGAAGAGGGTATCGAAGAAGACCAGTTCGTAAAGGGGCTTGAGCTGGTCTTCGGTTCTTTGCCAAGCGCTGTCGTCGAGGGATTGCGACAAGGACCCGTGAAAATCAAGTCCCGCTGTGGGCTAGAGCTCGCCCAGCGTTATTTGGAGAGCATCCGCCGAATTGGTGGTCGGGTAGACTTGGTAGACATCAGCGATGGTACAGCTCCGACCGCGCCCTCTTCGGTGGGGAGTTATGGGCGTGGTCGTCAAGTTACGGGTCCCCAGAAAAAGGTCGCGCGCCGGCGGGCGCCGTCACTCTACCTCGACGGTGCGGCTGAATCCGAGGGCGTGCCAAAAGAGCGCCCTTTGGAAAATATGGTCGTTGAGTCTGCGGCTGGGCGACACGATATTTTTCTTTCCATTGAGGCCATCGGCATTGGTCACGGCTTGCGCGATGATGTGCACCAGCTTTCTCTTCGTTCGTTAAGTCAGCTTCCGTGGCGCGCGTTGTCGTATTCCGACTCCATCGGACTCGACCTCTTGGCCCCCGGCGACGCCGATGCACAACTCAGCGAACGGTTGATGGAACGCTATGCCCTACAGGCAACCCCTATGCTCTTTTTGCCGCAGGTTGTGGATGGCGATGAGGGGCTCGTTCTTACGGAAAAGAGTATTGCCTGGCCCGCGGCTCGTATTCCTCTGAGTCGCATACAGAACGTGGCCATTCAATGTGATGCGGAAGATCGCGTATTTCTCGAACTCTTTGCGGCCGATAAACTATTCGGTTTGGTTCCCGCCCAACCCACGTCACTTCTGATCTTGGCCTGTCTCATCGCGGCCCACAGCAAGGCAGGGCGCCTCTGGGTCTCACCGCGCGCCTCGCGCGAACTATGGAAAGAATTCAGTCGATTGATGCTACGACTCGGACGCGAAATCAGCGCGGCGGGGCCCAATTGTCTCGCTGCGCAGCAGGCTTGGCCTAGCTTGCGTCGATTCGCTGATTTGGTCGAAGAGCGACGCGTACATTGGCAGGAGCTTGTCTTCGAGGAATACCCTTCTCTCAAAGTGATCGATATTCCCAAACTGCTCGATATGGTCGTTGCGAACGAAGTCCTAGAGGTTCGTGATCGACTGAGTGAAGAAAGCACGACGATCTGTCGAGAGTTGCTTCTTAGTGCGCAGTCGGCCATTCGCGCTCACGAAGGTGTTTTAGCTCTTTTCGAATTGCGAGCAGACGAATGGCATTTCCCAAGTGGCATGGCCCCGTCTCACGCAGGTGCTTTGCTACTCTATCGCCCTGAGGGAACAGTCGATCTCGACACGGCGCGTACGGCTACGAGCGATACTTTCTTGGTGGGTACCATGGGTATTCTCACTGTGCAGCGGCTTTTATTCTTGCGACCAGGGGGCAAGATAATTCTAACTATCGACCTCGAAGATCTAGAGCGTGTCTCGGTTGGTGGGCACCGCGTTCCGCGGCTGCAGCTAACTTACAATGGCCCTTTCGACGAACGACTCAAGATCGACTACGTATGCTCCGGAAACTATGTCTACCCCCGCGAGGGCGATCCGATGACGCAGTTGCGACGATTGGTCGAACGAATTTTGGAGGCCAAGGCCTTCGTTGATGGGGCGAAGGAAAACCCGCTACGTCGGAAAAATGATCTTCCCGCGAGTCCCGGTTGGGTAACACCGGTTCTCGAGAGCCTTCCGGCTTCATGTTCCGAGCGCATGGCCGGCGTTGTGGGGGCCTGGCTCAATGAGAGCGCAACACCCGAAGTTGTTCGGCGTGTGGCGAAAGTCGGAGAGGATATTCGCGCCGCCGCTCTAAAAAAGCTGCGGCAGCGGCTCGAAGAGGCTGGCGCGTCCCTGAACGATTTGGGCCGGCGCCTGCTCTTTCTGCCTGGCAGTCTTTTCGAATCGGATAGAGATGGCGTTCTCATTACTGAAAAAGCGATATTGGTCTCTGGTTGCGGCTCCGGACGCCTGGACTGGGCGGATATCCGAAATCTAGAGTCTTTTGATAATACTGTTTTTATCAGCGGTGCGGGGCTGACGCTGGCCTTGACGACCGAGGCCCAGGCGATATCTACTTTCTTTGTCTCGTTGCTTGCCTCTATGATCCAAGCACGAAAAATCTGATAAGATTCCCAAATTCCACATTTGAGCGATGTTCGAAAACGGTACACGAGCAGGAGGAGCGACTAGGTGACGACACGCGGCGTACGACGAAGACGAATTACGGCATGGCGTGGTGTTGGAGACGCCCCGGATAAGCAGACAGTGAAGACGGCTTATGTTGGGCATGTTCAATCATCATTGGGTCGGGATGAGTTTTCAGCGAGTGCCTGGGATAGATATCAGGCGCTATGTCTAACGGTTCGCGATGAATTGATCCGACGTTGGATCAACACTCAGCAGACCTATTATCAAAAAGACGCTCGGCGAGTGTATTACCTGTCGATGGAATATCTGATGGGACGCGCCCTGCGCAACGCGCTGGTCAATCTCGGCTATCTTGATCTATTCCGCGACTCAATGTCCGAGCTCGGCTATTCGCTGGAGACTCTCGAAGACCTGGGAGTCGATGCCGGATTGGGTAATGGTGGCTTGGGCCGACTTGCTGCCTGTTTTCTCGACTCCATGGCAACGTTGGGCATACCGGCGTATGGCTATGGTTTGCGATACGACTACGGAATATTCCGGCAGGATATGCGCGACGGTCGTCAGGTTGAAGAACCGGACGATTGGCTGAATCTACCCAATCCATGGGAAATCCCCCGGCCAGATTATAACGTACGCGTTCGATTCGGCGGTCGGGTACAAATCGACGCAGACGGAAGTGGCCGGCTCTACTGTCGTTGGGTCGATACCCACGATGTTCTGGCTACGGCCTACGATACCCCCATCCCTGGATATGGGAACAATACCGTAAACACCCTCCGGCTTTGGCGTGCGAAAGGAACCGAAGATTTCGATTTGGAAGACTTCCACGTCGGTGACTACATCGGAGCGGTTGAGCATAAAGTGCTGGCAGAGAATATTACGAAGGTGCTTTACCCCAACGATAATATCTATGTGGGCAAAGAGCTCAGGCTGCGTCAGCAATACTTCATGGTATCGGCAACAATTCAGGATGCTATCCGTCGTCATCTGATCATCCACGACAGCCTCGACAATTTCGCCGAAAAGGTTGTTTTTCAGCTGAACGATACGCATCCGGCATTGGCCGTTGTTGAGCTAATGAGGCTGTTGCTGGATGAATATGGCTATGAATGGGAACAGGCTTGGGGAATTACTCACGGAGCCATGGCCTACACAAATCATACCTTGCTTCCGGAGGCGCTGGAAAAGTGGTCAAGCGACCTCTTTCGCCGTCTACTACCTCGCCATGTACAACTGATTAACGAAATCAATATTCGGTTTCTCGAAGAGGTCAAACGCAAATTTCCGAATGACCATAGTTTGCCGTCGCGCGTTTCAATCTACGAAGAGGGGGCGGCCCAGCGCATACGCATGGCCCATCTCGCCGTGGTCGGCTCATTTTCGGTCAATGGTGTGGCGCAACTACATACAGAATTGTTGAAGGAAAAGGTCCTCAGTGATTTCTATAAGATTTGGCCAGAGCGTTTCAACAATAAGACCAACGGCATTACACAACGCCGCTGGTTGTTAAGCTGCAACGAACCGCTTGCCAAGTTGATCTCGAGTCGCATCGGCGAGGATTGGGTCGTCGATCTCGACCAATTAGAACGATTGAACGACTTTGCTACCGACGAAACATTCTTGACTGAATTGGGGCGGGTGAAGGCCCAAGCAAAGTCTCGGTTGGTCGACTATTTCCAGCGGAAGCAAGGAATCAAACTCAATCCTGAGGCGATTTTTGATATTCAGATCAAACGTATCCACGAATACAAACGACAGCTTCTGAACGCCTTGCATATTATTCATCTCTACATCGAATTGAAGCGGAACCCCGGTGCGCTGAAAAATCCACGTACCTTTATTTTCGGAGGGAAGGCCGCTCCCGGGTATGCGACAGCAAAACTGATCATCAAACTGATCAACGAAGTCGCACGTCGAGTCAATTCTGATAGTCGAATTTCCGACAAACTCCATGTGTATTTTGCCCCCAACTACAACGTATCGATGGCTGAAATGCTCTTTCCAGCCGCGGACGTTTCGGAGCAAATCTCCACCGCCGGATTCGAGGCCTCGGGTACCGGAAATATGAAGTTCGCGCTTAATGGGGCGTTGACCTTGGGAACGATGGATGGGGCCAATATTGAAATCGTCGAATGCGTAGGTGAAGAAAATATCTTTGTCTTTGGCAAGAACGTCGACGAGGTCGCCGAGTTGCGCGAAGCTGGCTACAATCCCCGTTCGTACGTAGAAAACGATATTCACTTGGCTGAGATACTGGATTTGATCCAGGGCGATTTCTTCTGTCCCAAGGAACCTGGCCTCTTTCAACCGTTGGTCGACCATTTGCTTGGCTCAGATTACTATCTACTCTTGGCCGACTTCGAAGAATACCGGCAGGCACATCTTGAGATCGATAGGGTATATTCGGACCGACAAAAATGGCTGAGCATGTGCTTGAGAAATATCGCCAATGTCGGGAAGTTCTCGTCCGATCGAACTATCAACGATTACAATACCGACATCTGGAAAGCTGAAGCTTACGATGTCGATCTGCAGTAGTCTCACCGGCTGACCACGGCCCCACGTAGCGTGGGCGCGAATTCCACAAGGGGTACCATGAACGATTTCCAGAAGGCTATTTGCCAGGGGATTCCTGCGGAACTGCCCGACTATGCTTCGGATGACTCCGGTGTGAGTCGTGCACCGAAAAGGCCGCTTCCCCTTTCCCTGGCGGAACGTCGTTTGGCCTTGGCCAACGCTCTGCGCTACTTTCCGCGAAAGCACCACGCCGTACTTGCTGATGAGTTTGCCGAGGAATTGCGTCACGACGGACGTATCTACATGAGGCGCTACCGTCCGCACTATTCCATGTTTGCACGACCGCTATCTGACTATCCCGCGAAATCGCCAACAGCCGCCGCGATCATGTTGATGATCAACAACAACCTCGACCCTGCTGTTGCGCAATACCCTCATGAATTGATCACCTATGGCGGCAACGGTGCGGTATTTCAAAACTGGGCCCAGTACCTGTTGACCATGAAGTACCTTTCGGAAATGACAGACGATCAAACGTTGGTGCTCTACTCGGGTCATCCCATGGGGCTTTTCCCATCGCATGCCGATGCGCCGTGTTTGGTCGTAACCAATGGCATGGTCATTCCCAGCTCTGGCACACCAGACGAATATGAAAGGCTAAATTCCCTTGGGGTCACCTCATATGGGCAAATGACGGCTGGCAGCTTCATGTATATCGGGCCACAGGGAATCGTGCATGGCACTGTGATCACCCTTCTCAATGCTGGGCGAAAATACTTGGGTCTCTCCGAAGATCAAAACCTGGCAGGGCGGCTCTTTGTAAGCTCCGGCCTAGGGGGGATGAGTGGCGCCCAAGCCAAGGCGGCTACAATTACGGGGGCGGTAGGGGTAATCGCTGAAATCGATCCCGCGGTTGCGCAGAAAAGGCATGAGCAAGGTTGGGTTCAAGAAATCGAATCTGACCTCGACCGACTGCTCTTGCGCGTCGACAAGGCCATACGGGCGAAGGAAGCGCTTTCCTTGGCCTTCACGGGCAATATCGTTGACCTTTGGGAGGCGTTGGAAAAGTCGGACATCAATGTTGATCTCGGCTCTGATCAAACCTCACTGCATAATCCTTTTGGTGGCGGCTACTATCCGGTTGGCCAAAGTCTTGAGGATTCGAGGATGATGCTCGTCGCCGATCCAAGTGCGTTCAAAGATAAAGTGCAGTCTTCCCTTCGGCGGCATGTCGAAGCGATAAACTCGCTAGCCGATCAAGGGATGAACTTCTGGGACTACGGCAACGCCTTCTTGCTGGAAGCATCGCGTGCTGGTGCCCCCATTCAAAAGGAAGACAAGGATTTCATCTATCCATCCTATGTCGAGGATATCATGGGCCCACTTTGCTTCGACCATGGATTCGGTCCGTTTCGGTGGGTCTGTACGAGCGGCAAGGCGGCTGACCTTAGCGTAAGTGATGCCTTGGCATCGCGCATACTAGGTGAGCAGGCTGCATCGGCTCCGGCTGAAACGCGACAACAGCTTCTGGACAACAAGCTGTGGATCGAACAGGCGGAAGCGAATGAAATGGTTGTGGGTTCTCAAGCCCGCATTCTTTACGCCGATGCATCTGGACGGATCGCCATCGCGTCCGCCTTCAACGACGCCATTGCTGAAGGAAAGATCTCGGCACCCATTGTGCTTGGGCGAGACCACCATGATGTATCTGGTACGGATTCCCCCTACCGGGAAACCGCGAATATCAAGGATGGTAGCAATCGTTGCGCAGATATGGCCGTGCATAATGTCATCGGTGACGCCTTTCGTGGAGCCAGCTGGGTATCGTTGCATAACGGTGGCGGCGTAGGCTGGGGGGAGGTCATCAACGGAGGTTTTGGCCTCCTACTAGATGGAAGCGAGGCCGCGCAACGGCGGCTTAGCGAGATGCTTCATTGGGATGTGAATAACGGTGTAGCGCGGAGGGCGTGGGCCGGCAACGAAGGTGCACGGTTTTCTATAGAGCGGGCTATGGAAATGGAACCCCGGCTGAAAATCACCCTGGCTGAGAAGGCCGATCCCGAATTGCTGTCGCGGACGATCGACTAGGAACGCCCCTCGTGTTCCAGCTCTTAGGCATCCTCGGACGTAGCCTGACTTAAGTGCCGACCGTATGCCAACGCGGTACCCGCAATAATGACCACTGCACCACCGATGAGCGCGAGTGTGTCCGGAAGCTCCGACCAAAAAAGATAGCCGATGATTAGGCTGAAGCCCACCGAGGTGTATGAGCTAGCGGATACCACCGGGGCGACGTCCAGTCGGTAGGCGTTCGTCATGAGCAACTGACCGATTGTAGCGAAACCAGCGATGCCCAACAGTAAGACCCATTGGGTGGTGTTGGGGACAACGAAGCTCGGTATAGCGGTTAGTACGCTGCCCGCGAGTGTGATGAGATTGAAATAGAGCACGATAACTTCCGGCCGATGGGTTGCGTTCAAACGTCTAACGGCAAGATGGGCGAGGGCGCTCGTAAACGACCCTCCGAACCGAATGGCAGCAGGCATATTGATGAGTTCGGGAGTGGGCTTGACAACGAGGATGGTGCCGACGATTCCTGCAGCCAGGACGCCATAGACTCCTGCGGTGACGCGTTCCGCCAACAGTAGTGGAGCAAGCAGGCTCACGAAGATCGGCTGAGTTCTGGAAACCACGGAGATTTCGGCGAGCTTTCCTCGTTGAAGAGAATAGAACGTAGTTAGCATGGTCATGAAGCCGAACGTGCCCCGGGCGAGCATGAGCCAAGGCCGCTTGAGAGTTGGGCTGAGGCTTTTCCTGCGCAAAAGGATGAGAATTGGAAGAAGGCCGAAGAGGGCGCGGAAGAGAGCAACCTCTGTGAAAGGAAACTCCTTCCCCAGGGCTTTCACCAAAGCACTCATCACCGAGAAAGACGCCGATGCGAGCACCATTAGGGTGACGCCATTCATGAGTCGTCTCTGACGGGCATGCTCTTTTTGGGGGGGCTCTACGGCTGTCGTGCGGCCGTAAGCATGCCGCTTTTCTTTTGTTTGCTCGCCTTCTTTTTACGGAAGACGTTGCCCCGTTTGTGGCAAAAGCCGGTCGGCTGATTGGTGGCTAGTTGATGGCGCTGGGGATCATCATTGCCTAGCTTGTCGAGGTAGTTCGTTCCCATTTGCCTCAAGGCGCGGTAGGCCGTTGCGTTGCGCATGGTGGCATTCCAGAAGAGAAAGCCGTTTGCGCCGGCGCGGTACGCCGCGCGAATTTGGCCTTTGATAAAGCTTTCACCGAAGAAGGGGACGTTATTCGGATAGGACTGCAAATAGGGACGAAGAATGGTGTTGGGCATCTTGTCTCGGGTTCGCCAAAGACCGCAGTGAATCAGAGAATAGACGCCAGTTGTTACGACACCGCCCTTGAAATAGCTGGCCATACCATTCGCGTACATCATCGGCGAAAGAATCTCAGCATAGCGGGCCATCATTTCTAGCATTTGTCCGAGACCTCGAGGGTCGCCGTCGACGAGCGTCGTCAGGCCGAACACATCGACGGAAATGGGGACGTTGAGCGCGCGATCTGCACGTTCCAGGAAGTTGGCGATCAGCTGGGCGCGAGACCGTTTGTCTTGGTGCAGCCACACGCCCAGGGCGCCGGCACGTCCTTTGGGGAAGCGAACGTAGTCCAATTGGATCTCATCGGCACCGGCCTCGGCAGCCTCTCGTGCGACGTCGATGATATAGTCTTGTACTTCCGCAGAGTAGGCATCAAGCCAACCCGCCCCGGCGCGGAAGAGCCTCTTTCCCCCTTTGCCAATTCTCGTAGAGAGGTCGGGGCGCTTGAGAGGAAGCTTACTGTCCTTGAAGCAAACCACGCGAGCGATGACGTGAACGCCCGCATCGTGAAAACCCTTGATCGTCTTTTTGAGGTCCTTGATTAGCCAACGTTGAGATCCGCGACTGAGCTCGACCTTCGAAGGGTGCAGAACAAATCCGCGTTCGCCTTTGATATCGATCACTACCGCGTTCATATGACCACGGGCGAGTCGTCTCGCGGTTTCCTTGGGGCCGATCTTCGCCAGATAGAATGGCGTGAGATAGAAGCCGCGGGCGCGGCGTACGGATTCGCTAATAGCGTCCTTCAAACCATAGTCAGGGAATTTCTTCGGTGTATACGGTTTGAGCTTGGTGGAGAATCGGACGCCATAGGGCCAGTCTTTCGCCCGCTTGGGTTTAGCCGATACGTCGTGCGTTGACTGTTGAATGAAGAAGAGTGAAAGAACCGACGTACAAATGAATAACCGCATACTACTCATGATAGGGCTGACTCGACAGCTTCACAAAAAATCTGCACCTTGAAATTTTCTAACCCGAAGACCTTCGTCTGTCCAGAGAGCTTTTGGAACTGTTGCTTGCTCCGTTGCGCGGCTAAGGCTAACCTTCGTCGCAGATGCCAAAACTAAACCTAAAGGGACAAGTTCTTACGTATCGTGAAATGGGCGAGGGCGGGCCCGCGATATTATTGTTGCATGGCGCAGGAGGATCCTCGCTGCACTATGCTGAACTCTTGCGGATCCTCGGTCGGGAGCGCAGAACGATAGCGTTGGATCTACCTGGCCACGGCAGAAGCGATAAGTTCGTCGACGGGTTGGATCCGGACACGTTGTTGTGGCGCTACCGAGATCTCGTAGCCGACTTCGCGGAAAAACTCGGCTTGGGCCGCTTCATCCTAGTTGGGCATTCGATGGGCGGAGCCGTAGCATTGCACTTTGCCCACGCCTTTGGCGACCGACTTAAAGGGCTCGGGCTGATCGCAACGGCGGCCCGGCTACGGGTGGATCCATCGATCCTCTTTGCCATCAAGAACCATTTCGAGGGACTAGGGCAAGCTGTGGGGGCGGTCGCGTATTCACCGGCGGCGGATCCATCGAAGGTCGAATGCTGGGCTGCCGAGCAAATTCAGGCTACTCAAGATGTCGTTTTAGCTGACTTTGAAGCCTGCGCCGTCTTCGATCTACGGCCCGAACTCGGGCAAATGGATCTCCCATGCTGCATCATCGGAGGTGCCGACGACCAGCTTACCCCGCCCAAACTACAACACCGGCTGACGGAGTACTTTCCCCGCGCTGATGTGCAAGTCCTTGATCGCTGTGGGCATTTCCCCCTTTGTGAGCGGCCCGAACCGGTCGCCAAGCTCATACTCGCACTCTGAAGCCGATTCATAGCGGGTCGCCTTTCCTCCTTCGGGAGGAAAATCGCATTTAAATCCCAAGAAAAGATCAGTTTTTGTCGCAACGCTGAAATTCGGGCGCATCTAATTGGGGCCAGGGCGGAAAACTAGAAAGTTGATGCCCGAAACTAGACAGCAACAGAAGTAGTTCCAAGATTTCAGCAGGGCGAGAGTGTTGGAGGAGACAATAGGATTCTTCCCCCACCCGATCCCCTTAGTCGTCGCAAAACGCCGAAGACACTCTTTCCCTGCTGAAACGTTTCCCCACCCTTCATATCAAAATCCCTCCGGCCTTTTCGGCATGGTGTCTACGGCATAGACCACCATTCGTCTGATTGTGCTGCCGAATATTTCGTGACAACATTCCGTTCGGATTCCTCCTTTTTCCGAACTCGGGATTAACTGTGACCCCTCGGCGATCACGCAAATACCGTACTACTACTATCGTTGTCGCATTGGCCTTGATCGCGTCTTGTGGTGGATCGTGTTGTCAAGACCCGTTGGCACGCGAACGAAAGGAACTAAGAGAAACACTCGAGAGTTCCAGTCTCATCGTCTACCGTTCGATCAAGGTTGTTCTCCGTGGCATACCGCTTGATGTTGGAAACCTCATAGATCTCACCGACGATGAACTCAAGGCCCGTCTTGCAACCAAGAAGACAATGCTCGACCCCTATTCTCTGCTCATGGGTGTACGCATCGCTCGGTCTATGCAAGGCAAAGGAGAGCCATTCAAGCTGGGGCTGAAAGAGGGGATTGTGTTAGCCGCTTCCCTTTCGGCGATGAAAAAGCGACTGCGAACCATCGATGAAGATGACCTGCCAACAGTTTTCGAGATACTGACCAACGTCTTCGCCCAAAAGGCAATACGGCCTAACTATTATACCCCTGCCTTAGAACACGTGATTCTGTCCGTAGCTTGGGCGGCCGGAAAAGGGCCACCGGAATTCACTTATTATGAAATCACCCAAGCCCGGCCCACAGAAAAGGACCACGCACTCACGCGCCTTTTCGTTCACCTATTCAAAGGCGCGCTCTTCCTGAAACGGGAGTGGCCCCATATGGCCGAGCTGGAATTTACGGCCTACCTAGAAACCTGCAAATCAAACGCTGCGTCGGTGGCTGAACTCTTGGGGGAAGATGCTCGAACCGCGAGTATCGTTGGCTATGTTGGTCGAGGAATCGTTCGACAGGACATTGGCAAGGATGAAGAAAGCCTCGCTGATTTTGACATGGCACTGGCGGAATATAAACGAATCGGTCGCAAAGATGAGCTATATGCAGCGATTGGCCTTTACGTCAGTCTCAAGCGCAACAAGAATGACGAAGCCCTTAACTATATTCGTGTGCTAGAGGAACAGAAATTGAGCGAGAGCGACCGGCGGTTGGTCGCCCAGGCCAAGTCATACGTGCTTGAGCGCGAAAATGGAAAGGCACTCAATAGCGTCTTCGATAAGATCTTTCTCGGAAAGCTAGTCCTGCAAAAGGTCATCTTGTTGATCCACCAGTCGAAATACTATCGTGATTTGGAGGCAAGTGAAGAAGGCAGGCAAATCATCGGTGCCCCCGAAAAACTTGAAGAAGTTTATCAGACCATTCAAGACAAGACCGGCGTTAGCAAACTCAAAAGCCTCGGCAAGGAAGCCAAGGATAAGGCCGCCGAAAAACTGAAGGGGCTCTTCCGTAGCAAGAGCAAGGAAGAGAAAAAGGGAGAATAGGCGCTGATGATGGCCGATCTGAAACAGGTGTTAACGAAGATAGCCTTCCTCATTATTCCAGCCTATCTCGTCGTTCTTTGCTCATTCTTTCTACCGAAATTTTCGCTTGAAGGTACCCTCGCGTTGACCGCCTATTTTGTCGCCGAGTCGGGCGGGAAATACGGACTGCCCATTGTTATCGTTGTTGCGCTTCTGTTGTTGATCGGCCGAAAGGGTATTGCGGGTAGGCGTAGAGCGTGGGAGTCGGTCATCATTATAACTGTCGCCGCTGTCGTATTAGGGGGCGGTTCGTACGCGAACGAACATCTGCTCAAACCAACACTTCATATCCCGCGTCCCAATATCAAAGAACTCGCTCAACTAGGCGCGCTCGGCCGAACGGCTGAGGATTTCTACGCCCTCGGAGACAAGGATAAACGCAGTGCCTATTTGACCGAGCTTTTCGGCGACAAGAAGTTCAATGCGGTCGCGTTACATCCGCGCATTCGCGACCATTGGGCATCAGAGACCGGCTACTCTTTCCCCTCCGGTCATGCCACTGCGTCGTTTCTCTTTTCCACCTTTTTCCTAGCCCTCGGACTCACGCTGCTTTCGAAGAGCAGACGTTTGGTGTTCTTCTATGCGCTGGTTCCGTGGGCGATGGCGGTAGCCTACTCCCGCCCTATCTTGCGGGTTCATTCACCAACGGATATCAGCGTGGGGGCGGCGCAGGGAATCGTGTTGGCACTCATTGCGTACGCCATTGTACGTGCATTGATAGGCCGGCTAGAGAAGGAATAGGGAAAAGACCGAAAACCGAAAACCGACGACCGAAAACCCACGACCAAAAACCGAAAACCGAAAACCGAAAACCGAAAACCGAAAACCGAAAACCGATACCCCAAAACCGACGACCGAAAACCTACGACCGAAAACCTACGACCGAAAACCTACGACCGAAAACCCAAAACCGAAAACCCAAAACCGAC
>Ga0257122_1000855_pt1 | contig 24161 bp, 22 predicted proteins | sample SI106_120metaG_FD_190146 | JGI IMG/M metagenome (GOLD analysis project Ga0257122, IMG submission 190146) | Marine microbial communities from Saanich Inlet, British Columbia, Canada - SI106_120 | ecosystem: Environmental > Aquatic > Marine > Inlet | place: Canada: British Columbia | collected... | reverse complement strand
AATCGCCAGCTGCTCCGCATTCGGCACTGGTGATGCTCCCTCAACGACCAAACTCACACCACGCAACCCGTGATAGTCGTCCATCGTTCCACCAGCGTGTAGGGCGACGTGCGGATTGGATAGTAACGTTACGCTTTCCACAGAATCGTTTGTCTTCATGGCAGATCCCCTTCCAAATTGTTCATGGAGGTTATCGGCCGCACCGCCCCAATTGTTGCGTGGCTGGGCGAATTTGTTTTTCTTTAGCGCACAGACCGCATAAAGCTTTGGAATATATAACCTAAGTGCCCTCGAAATTTAGTGCAGTATTTGGAATGACCGCACGGAAAGTGAAAATGAGGTCGTTCCATGCCTGAATAGAACGGCGCCACGATAGTCACATCCTGCCCGCCCATTTTTTCTTGTGACGAAAATGCTCTATCATTAGCATTCGTGTTTGCGCCGTAGCTCGCTACGGGCTGTGCAGGAGGAGTTCGGTAATATGGGAAAAAAAAGACGAAAACGAGATTCGGGGGGTGGTGGCTGGCATACGGAGCCCCTTTCCCCCGAGTTAGCCGCAATTAAGAGTGTTCCTGTCCGATCGCGCTGCCAGGTAACGGCCTCCTTCATTGAAGCGGTAGCAGCCGATGCAGCGATTCACGCGGACGCCCGGGCCCACAACCCAGGCCTATCGCAATCCGATCTGGAAGTATTTGTCGGGGATACGATTAGACGTGCGTTGCAAGAACCACAGTACTGCAAATTCGACTTGGACAAGGGCCGGGCGGCCTTTTACGATTCGTTGACCGGCAGGCTTGTGATCCACAACCCCAATGCCAACGAAAAAAGCACGACGTTCAGACCGGACAGCGGAGTGAGCTATTTCAATTCCAAAGTCTACTGAGCGACCGAGGTGCTCGCGATGGAACCGACAGCCTCCGATCCGCTCCCAGGCTGAATATCGAAAGTCATCCGATTGTCCGATCCGCAAACGCCACGATTAGCGATGTCCCCTCACACTTCTCATTCAAATTTGGCTTCTACCAGTTGTGGGAAGTTCGCGAACGGAGCGGAGATCGGAAAATCAACCTGGGTGAGGATCTGGACACACAAAGGGCTCAAATTTGCAAAATCTTGCAAGACGCCAGCTATGCAGGCGGGGCTGGGTGCCAAACCGCGCCTGCGGCCGGTGGTTGATTCGAAAGGTCGATCATCGAGAGAATGCCTTCGTCAGAATCTGCGTTCCAGCTCTACGCGTCCGCTGATCGTCGGACGATAGCAATTCGACTGCGACGACAATCTCCGGTGCATGGGCATCACTATCACCAAATGGCCACGGACGATCGACGACCCGCAGCGTGACATTGCCACCCTTTCGTGATGGTTCGAGGTGAAAATCACGCTGAAGTCGACGGAGATCACAAACGCGAACATACGCTTCAACCTGGCCAACGACCGAAAGATCTTGTTTGTGCACCTGCGCGGCGCTTATGCCAGTCAATACCGTTCGCCCGTCGCTGGCGATCCGCTTGAGGTCGGACGAGTGAGCTCGAAACTCGCAAACGTCGGCGCGCTTTCTGAGGCGCGGTGCCAAGGCTTGAATGGCTGTCTCTCGCAATCGTCGACGAAGCTTCGAACGATCCGAGCGCGAGAGCCAAGGCGCGGCCCGATTGGAGGCAAGCATTAGCAACCCCCAAGATCTTGCCGGACTAAAGGGACGACCAATGATGCGACCAGACGCTTGGCGTGCAACGCTGGTTTCATCAACCAACCAGCGGCCACCAACCTTGTCCGCCGAAAGTACACCGGCTGCAATCAGCGCACGAACCCGCGCCGTGTTTACACTCAAGCGTTCGGCAGCTTCTTTGACCGAAATACCCATGAATCGATATTGCCACAACTGTATCGATATCGCTACAATTGCGGCAACACCGCCCCTACTCTTGTGGCACCAACCGAGGAGCACAACTTGGTGAGACTCCGCTTTGATCCACAAAACCAGGATGTTCACGGAGAGATTGAGCGTCAGCGAAAATTTAGGAGGCGCCGGTACGTGTTTAGCGAGCTCCGCCCGAGCGCCCTTGCGCAGCAAGGGTGCGATCTCAGCCCGTCGCCGTAATGACGAACGGTAGTGAGGAATGGAGGCGCCGGGAATCGAACCCGGGTCCGCAGGTGATCCACGAAGGCGTCTACAAGCTTAGTCGGTGATTTATTTAACGACCGACTCCGCCCACCGACAGGCTTAGTTGGTCGCTAGTCGATTTGTTATTTCGCTCAAGGTCCAGTCGACAAAAACCAAGAGCTAGTCCACTCGATGACGCTCTATCAGGCCGTCATGGACGGGAGAGCCTGGAGAGCGCTAGCATTAAGCTGCTAGGGCGTACGAGTTATCGTTCGCGATTCAAATTTCCTGCCTTTTTAAGGGGGGGACAGAAACCCTCCGCTTGCAACCTCCGCTTCATTCACCCCCGTCGAAGCCATGTCGCCCCCACAAAAGGTTCTGAACCTATGCACCAAGATAGAGGGCATGACGAGAATGTCAAGCGTGGGGGCGTACTCTCTACAAGTAAACGCTTTAATAACAGGGCCTTACCTGCATTGTCAGCTAGACAGGAAGGGGAAAGACGGCCCAGATCGAGAACCGAGCCTATCGGGCGAGCCTCTGCAGCATCAATCCGACTCGGTTGATGAGCGGCACGAGGCCGTCGATATTTGCCGATGAAGTCGCTGCAATGAGGTCGAGACAGGCGGCAGCCTCCGCGGCCGAACCGAGGGCGATACGGTAGTGTTTCTTCGCCATGGCCTGACTGACCTGCTGCGCCCCCTCCGCAATATTCAAAACAATGCTGTTACGGCTACGCGTAAACTGGTCAGCCAAAGAGGCCGGCGATACGCGAAGCGCGGAGGACTTCTTCGCGAATTCCAACGCGACACAATAGACATCAAGACGTTGATGAGAATAGACAGGACGTTCAAGGTTCATCGTTTTTCCTCCTGGGCCGTAGCCAACGGGCTATAGCCGAACGGCGCCCGGTGGCGGAGGCCCAGGAGGAAAAACGATGTGGCGTAGGACAACAGACGATTTGACGTTAGACGTTAGACGTTAGACGTTAGACGTTAGACGTTAGACGTTAGACGTTAGACGTTAGACGTTAGACGTTAGACGCGGTGCTGGTGCTACCAGGACATAGGTTACACTTTGGTGTTACGTAGGTGTAACCGCTCCAAGTCGTCTATTCTCCTACCGCTACTTCTCCGCCGAAGGGGAAAGCGACATCATCCCAGCAAGTGAGAGTTCCGGGCCTGTAACCGCTGGTACGGGCATACCAACAAGCTGATAGGCCAGCGTCGCTGGCTGCACAGACGGCTCTGTCGACTCCGTAGTGCCAACGAGTGATTTAAGAACGAAACGCTCAGATGACTTCTGCTCGGTGGCCAACTTTTCTATGAGCGCTTTCACCTTCGGCATGGCGATATCTAGAACCAATCTAAAGGTGTCGACATCGTTCATGGTGCGCGCCGCCACGGGCAGGCGTCTCCCGATTTCTTCTCGTGATAGCGCTTGCCCCCTGGCCTCTAGCAGAATACGCGCCACCGAATGTGTGAAGCCCTTCTGCTTCTTGGGCACTATCACGGACATCGTTGCGGGCCGCTCTAGCTCCGCAACGATACGCATCGCTTTCTTTCCTTGTTCGAGCTTATCCAGGGCCCCGAGGATTTCATCCTTGTACCGCTGGTCCACGCCCGCGTTTGCGATGTATCCACGCATCTCAGTCGCCGAGGCGTAGTGGTCCTGATTGAATGCCTTGAAGATCACATTGTAGGCCGTCTCCGACACATAGGCGCTTTTCCCATCGGACCAAAGCCGAGTTTCCGTCCGGCGACCTTGGCGATCTGTCTTACTGCAGGGTAGTATCTCACGTTCCATCCGCGCCGTCTCGGCCCCCGCCTGCCAAGTTGCAAGAGAAAAGCCCAGCCCATAATTCCCAATGCTCCGCTCCTCTACTTGCACTTGAGCCAAAGATGCCACGGTGTCGACGCCGAATTCCTTGACAGTCTCCGCGAGAAGACGCGCCCGCTTGATGGCCCCCTTCAACGCGGTGTACCGGGCCAAATGAGGTGCCACGTGTGACAACACCGCGGACTCATTCAACCGTACTCCATCAACCGTCCAGGGTCTGTAATACTTGCCGTAAGCATCCGATCCGGTGTCCCGTCGAACAATGGGTGGTTTCGCCGCCAAAAAATCTTGCGTCAACACGCTAACATTCGCGACGGCCGCCGCGTGCTCTGCCCGAAGTTGATGAGCAACCTGCGTTTCGAGTGTGCCCACCAATCGCGCGAAGGCTGCCGGAACGTGGCCTTCCACTTCGGTAAGGCTTCGCCGAATGTCCACCAACAGTCGGTGGGTGCCACCGATTTGTTTACCATTGGGCGTTCCTTGGATACCTGTCAAATCGGTCAACGTCGACTCAATAGCGAGGGCGAGCAGATTGCGTTTGGGCGAATCCTTCGCCACGCAAATTGCACCTAGTGCCGGAAGAAGACTTCGCAGATAGCCTTCGTTGTGTTCATACCCTGCCGCCTTGCTTTCTTTGAGGAACTTATCCGCTCGAACAAGAGCCTCGGAAACGAGGCCGTGCATCTCTTTATCCGCACGCTGCTGCAAAAGCTCCACATACCGCGCATCGATCGAGCGCAAATCCCCGAGCAACTGCACCGTCTCAGCGAATACTTCCCCGCGCTCTGTAAACGTCTTCGCCGCTGTCCAGGCTTTCTCATTCATTTCCACGGCGCGCAGAGAATGTTTGTCGAGAATCGCCACGTCATGTTGGAGGTTCTTTTTCTTCCACGGGTCTAGACCCGCTTTGGCAAAGGCTACGATGCCGCGTCGAAACGCATTACGCATTTTCTTGTCCACGAGTGGCGATTCTGGTGCGCTCCATTCCTTGGAAAATTCACCGAGCGCATTTTGCAGGCCTATTCGAGCATCCGACGTACATTTCCTGAGCGCTTTTCGGCTTTCAACCGGAAAGAACAAACGCTCCCCCCCCGCAACCATTCTGCGGCTTTCGGTCCATAGGGTCGTCGTAAGATTCGCGGCTTCTACCATTTTCTCGGCGGAGCCCTGGCCTCCGCCATTATTGATCTTTTCCTTGAAGTCAGACGAGAGTTGACGCTCAACTTGCCAAGCGCGGTTGGTAGCGAACGTGAGATGACCGCTGAATTCGCTCTTCTTGCCGACCATCCCCGAAGAGTCCGCAGCAGCGTCGGCGACGGCTTTGAAAAGTTCGGCGATATCGGGTTTCTTCTGCTCGCGAAAACGTCCCAGGATCGCGCTGTGTTTGTCGGGAATATGCCCAGCCCGCAAAGGTGCATAGAGGCGTTTCTTGCCGGCGTGCTTTCTGGGCGCAGCGGACACAGGCTCTGCCGAGAACGAAAACGCACCCAATGGGGTGGCCACGGCAAGGCAGTAGATGGCGAGTCGTCGTATAAGTATCAAGGTCTCAGTCTCCGATAGTTCATCTCTATGCGGATAGGCAAAGCAGAAATCGTGCCGGGATGCTGCAACTGCCCTGGAATCCGCCTCGAATGACAGCACTGTATTTCAAGCGAACTATCAACGGCTTGTTGACGACTGCCTCGCGAAAAGCCCCATTCCCATCGAATAGCGGAGAGACTGAGACCGGTTGTTTGCAGCGTCGTCGCCCAACGGGAGTAGCCTGATCGGCTAGGCGACCAGCACAGTGGGCCGGCGGCTAGAGTACACCTCATAACTTCGAACCGAGCCAGGGGCCGCTCTGGGCGTTTCTGGCAAGGCACGAAAACGAAGTAATACTTGCAGTATTTCAAGTTTGAGTAACGCAGGCAGAAGCGTTCAGAGCGGCCCCTGGTGACGGGAGCAGTTATGAGATGTGCTCTAACCCTCGTAGGGATCCATCCAGGTATGGTTGGGGATTGGACCGAACGGATCGTTGAGACATTCGTCCTTCTTCTTTTCCAGAAAACTGGTCGGCGCATCGTAGTAGACTTCATTCACCTCAACCGTCGCTGTAGAACCAGAGATGATGGATTAGCATCCGACGATGTTGCTGCCTTCTACGGGGCACCTTTTGTCGAGAACGAGGATCGCCCCATTTGGTTCGCATACGCTCGCTTTGCTCGCCCATTCACCACTAATGGTGGCGGTATCCCAATCGAACGCTGTTTCCTGACGAACCACGAGTTCATCGTAGAGTTCTTCGAGATTTGCTTCTTCGATAGTGAGCGTGCGTGCCGGCGAACTGCCCGCAATATTCACGACCTTAGCGTATACATCGCCGTGCGTTGGCCCCGAATAGATGACGTCACCCTCTTTGATCGGCGTGTCGCCGGAGACGACAAGGGATTGTGTATCTGGGCGTGAGACGATTTGCAGCGCACTGCTACTGTCTATTTGAAGGACGTCGGCTTTGAGTGTCGAAGATTCGGTTGCCGGGTCGAGGCCGACCTGCTCACTCGCCCCCTGGTCTGCGCAAACATCATCAACGCAGTCCAGGGTTTCGCTGCAAAGCCCCCCTTCCAAACACGCCGCCCCCAATTGGCCCGGCACCTTTTCCTCTGCGCATTGCGCGACGAAAACGAGGCCATAGAATATCTTGGAATTTGATGTACCCAACGCACCCCCCCCAAAAAAAATGCCCCAGCGGTATGAAAGCCGCTGGGGCATCGCGCGCCCGGGAGGACTCGAACCTCCGACCTACGGATTCGAAGTCCGGCGCTCTATCCAACTGAGCTACGAGCGCGAATCCCTGTCAGCCCTTGGGCCAACGTGGGGGCGATTATTAACATGAGGGTACTTCAGGTCAACTACCGAATAGGCAGTGCCCGCTGATCATTCGCCTCATTCGGTGAAGAAAGACGCGATGGCTTCGCCGACAACGTCGGGTGATTCCCAATGGCATGCATGCCCCATCGCTGGTATGGAATGAAATTGCACGTCATTGAGTAGACGGCAGCCCAGCTCGCTGCCCTTATGCGGGCAAACCAGATCGTCCTGCCCCCAAATAAGGAGCGATTTCCGCCCCTGCGCACCTACGCGGGTATAGACGTCGCGAAGATCGAAAAGCGGCATATCCCTGAGCGTAGATGCGAGCGCCTGGTAGTAGCCGGGGTAGCGCGCCGAAACTTCGATATGGTCGCGAAATTCCTTCATCCGAGTGGGATCGCTGAAATTGCGACGTACCCCCTCTCGCAGGGCGGCACGCCCCAAAACCGTAGCAAAGAGCTTGCCCACGAGCGGCAGGGTCAACAGGCCAGAGCCTTTGGGCTTCTTCAGCGCCAAACCCGCCGGAGCCATCATCCCCAATTGGGCCACTTTTTCCGGATACCGGTCGGCGAAGTTGAGGACGATCGCGCCTCCCATACTCCACCCCATCAAACGAAATGGAGCCTGGACTCCAATTTTCTCCATAAATTCATTGATCTGTCGAAGATATCGGTCAATTGAATAGGCTCCCTGAGGCCGGGCGGAATATCCACGGCCGTAGAGATCCAGGGCATAGGTCCGAAAACCGGCAGCGTCCAGCGCTGGGAGAACCGGCTGCCAAGCAAAAGACCAGGACGCAAAACCGTGGACGAGAAGCAAAGGCACACCGTCCTCGGGACCGCTGACTTGATAATGGGTTTGGCCTACAGATAGCTCGACGAGCTTGCCTGGGCATCGCGATTCGTGATTGGGGAGTGGGTTAGACACGGGTTCTGAGCTCACGGTTGTGGAGCTCACCCATCTGACACTTTGGCTTCCACAAAGCAAGGCCTAGCGAGAATCTCGATGACCTCTTTTTCTGAAAATGCAACCGTTCTAGGTATATAGAGAACTCGCCCGTTGGTTTCCATGCGGACGCTATATTCCATGGAGGTGTTGAGCTCCACCACCGTGGGGACGGTCAGGCAGAGGGGATCGGAATCCGACACACTTTCGCTACCGAAAGCCAGTTCGCCCTGGTGAAAACCCAATTCGCCAGAGACAATTAGGAAAACCCCCCTAGGGACATGTTCCTGGTAGACGAGGAACTGGCCAGCCATGGGATTGAGTTCCACGACGCCTTCAAAGCGCTCCAATGCGGCAAGGCTTTGCGCCAAAAGCGAGGCATCGCTGCTCTGGTCTTGTAGTTCTATCGCATTCATCGTATCGACCGCTACGCTATGTCGGTACGAGACTCTCGACTCCGGCGTACATCAACGGCCCAAATGACAATGATCACGGGCGTACAATGCTGATGGAAAAGAAGTGCAATTTAGGACGCAATATGATCTAGATCATATTAGCACTTGGCGTTAGTCTATTTTCGAGACGACAGGCCAAGGCCGATTACTGTCATTTTTTGAGACGGCAAGACCGTCTGGACTAGGCGAGAAATCGTGGACCCGAAATTCCATAAAACTGCAGGAAACTGTTTCAATTGCCAAGGTAGAGAGCGCTCCGAATGGTGCAGCTTGGGCAGGGAAGATGTCTCGTTGCTCAACGAGATCAAAATCTGCAACAACTACCAACCTTCGCAAGTCATCTTCTATCAGGGCAACCCGTGTCTAGGAATTCATTGCATCGAAGAAGGCACTGTGGCAATTCGACGCACCAATGCCGACGGCAATTCGATGATCGTCCGACTCACGCATGCCGGACAAACCTTGGGCTACCGCTCCTATTTTTCGGGCGAACCCTACGCGGCCACAGCCGAGGTGCTTTCACCGGCACGAATCTGCTTTTTGGATCGCATGGGCGTCAAACGTTTGCTCGAGCACAATCCCGTACTCGGCCATAATTTCCTTCGCCGCCTAGCGACGGATCTCCGCGACGCCGAAGAATCTCGCCTGCAAGCCTCAACGCTGCCGGTGAGAGCGAGAGTCGCCCACTTGGTTCTGACGCTAAAAGATCGTTTCTCAACCGTGGACGATGAAGGACAAATCACCATCGAATTGCCGCTGAGCCGGCAGGATATCGCATCGATGGTGGGTACCCGGCCGGAAACCATCGCGCGAACCATTCGTGCATTAGAAAACGATAGCGTCGCCCATTTCTCGGGCCGCCAAGTGGTCGTCCCCGACTTGGATGCGCTTCTCGACGAGTTAGAACCCGTTGTCTAGGCTTTGATTGTTTCTGCTTAAGATTCGTTTAGCGGATGGCTAGGCGGGTGAAGCGGAACGCTATTTCGCGAAGCCACGAATTATTTTCACGAGACCATTGAGTACTTCCGGCGACGAAGGCGACGCGGGCATCAACGGGCTTTTGCCAACCGCGGCGCCACCTTTGCTGATGGTGTCTTTGATCTGCTGATCGGTAACCGACTTCTGCCAAGCGGCGTCGCCGAAGTTACGTGGCTTGGGCTTGAGCGCAGCTGAAGCCGCACCGTCGCCGGCGCCTTTGACACCATGGCAAGACGTACACAGTGTCTTGTACAACTTCTGAGCGCCCGCCTCATCTATCTTGGCGGCACTTGTCTTGTCGCCTGTTTTAGCGTCCTTCTTACAGGCGGTGGGCCCGATGAGAAGCGCTGCCAGTGCGAATAGGGTTAGCGAACTTTTTAGCATCATCATCTTGTGAATCCTCTTCTTTCGATTGAACTTGAACGGCTTGTGAGCTCTTGGAATTCTCTCCAAGAGCGGAAATTTATTATTCGGCTTCCATGAACGGGCCGCGTGGCGCGAATTCCGCGGTGAAATGGCGTAGCATGGGAGCTTGGTACGTTATCTTCCAACCGGGAATCTGTTCGCGTTTCTTCCAGACTTCCGCCATGACCTCGACGACGTAATCCATATGACTTTGCGTATAGACACGCCGGGGAAAGGCCATGCGCACAAGGTCTTTTTCTACGGGGATCTCAGCGCCGGTTTCGGGATCTTGCCTGCCGAACATGACAGCACCAATTTCAACGGTACGAATTCCACCCTCTAGATAAAGCGCCAACGACAGTGCTTGGCCGGGGAATTCAGCGGGGTCGATATGTGGCAGGAATGCGCGGGCATCGATGTAGAGCGCGTGAACGCCTGCAGGCCGCATAACCGGTACCCCCATGTCCGCCAGATGCCGCGCCACATAGCGCGTGCTGGCCAGACGGTAGGCGAGATAGTCCTCTTCGAGTACCTCTTCCAGCCCCGTGGCCATCGCCTCCAGGTCACGGCCCGCCATGCCGCCGTAGGTGGGAAAGCCCTCGGTGAGGATCAGCAGGTTGCGCATATTCTGCGCGGCCTCGGCATCATTGGTAGCCACGAACCCGCCGATATTCACCATGCCGTCTTTCTTTGCGCTCATGGTGCAGCCGTCGGCCAGGCGGAACATCTCTTGAGCGATGTCTCTCACCGTACGATCGCCCTGTCCGGGTTCTTTGAGTTTGATCAGATAGGCGTTTTCGGCGAAACGAGCGGCATCGAGATATAGCGGGATTTTCGCAGCGCGGGCCAATTTCGACACGGCACGTAAATTGGCCAAGGAAACCGGCTGACCGCCACCCGAGTTGTTGGTTACGGTGACCATAATCAGCGGGATGTTCGCGTGATCTTCCTCGGCCAGAAATCGTTCTAGCGCTTCAATATCCATATTGCCCTTGAAGGGGTCGTCGGACATGAGGTCGTGGGATTCTTGACAGGGAAGATCGAGTGCATCCGCACCCACGTGCTCCACATTAGCTCGCGTGGTATCGAAATGCGTGTTGTTGGGAATCGACTTCCCCTCGCTGGCTACGACCGAAAAGAGAATGCGCTCGGCGGCCCGCCCTTGATGTGCCGGGATAACGTGTTCGTATCCTGTGAGATCGCGGATGGTCTTTTCGAGCCGGAAGAAACTACGCGCACCGGCATAGCTTTCGTCGCCGATCATGATCGAGGCCCACTGTGCGGCGCTCATTGCAGATGTTCCGCTATCTGTCAGCAGATCGATCAGAACATCTTCGGCTTTGATTTTGAAAAGATTGAATTTGGCCTCGGCAAGAATGGATTCGCGCTCTTGCCGCGTTGTCATCCGAATGGGTTCAACAACTTTGACTCGAAAGGGTTCGATGATCGTCTTCACGCATCACTCCTCGGCCGGTCAATCCCGCGCCTAGCCGGGCTTACCATCAACCCGCTTTGCCAGCAAGATAGGCACATAGAGCAGCAAATAGACCAAAAAGGAGACCGCCCAAAGGCCCGCGGCAACCCACAGAGCCAGCAACAAACTCGTAGGCCAAATGAGAGGCACGAATACGCGAACCAATGCAGCACCGGTGATCGCCAGATAACCGAGGACCATCACCTGTGAAATCACCAACTTACGGCCGGTATGGCCCAGGGCCACGCGAGACAGCATGCCCAGGGTGAGCAGGCCGAGCGCCCCCACGGTCAGTAGATGTACCGCAATGCTCCTCGGAAATAGCGCAACCGCCCCCGACGCCCCCTTGGCCAAAAGCCCCAAGGCCAGGAAGAAATAGCCAGCGTGCAAGACGAGTAGAATGGGTCGCGTGAAGGTTTTGCTCCCCCCCCAACCGACCATTCGCAACAGATGCAACGCCCCCGCCAAAAGGGCACAGGCGCCCTGAATAGCGGGCGTGATCGGCAGTGTATCGACCACCATCAAAACGACCAATGAGGCGAGTGCCAATCGATCGAGCAGGCCACGCTCGCGAACTTTCGCCTCAGCGACGGCGTTCCCTGTAAAGAGCGGAATGATGCGCCCGCCGACAATAGCCAGAATAATGAGAATAGCATTCAGAGCCAAATCGTAGGCCACGCGCTGCCACAGAGGCGCCTGCAAATGAAGGATGATATCGGCCACAGCCAAGACCGCGAGGAGGGGTAAGAAAGCCACGTTGCGCCAGTTCTTCGCGGAAATGATCGGCCTGCCGATACCCACGGCAACACTCAACCAGAAGAGGCCATCCGCAACGGCCCCGACCCACAGCCCCGTCGGTTCGCCGGCCCAGGAACAGACTCGGCCCGTAAGCCAAAAGACAACGATCGCCCCGAGCGAAATCCCCTCCGGCGTCATTCCCTTGGTCCAGTTCCGAACCGCCGTTAGCAAGAATCCCGCGAGCACGGCGCCCGTATAGCCAAAGAGCATTTCGTGGGCGTGCCAGGAAATGGGGCCCATGGCGAATACCCGACTCAGTTGGCCGGTAAAGAGCATCACCCAGAGGGGGATCAAGAAGGCCGCCGCCAGAGCAGCGAGAATGAAGAAAGGACGAAAGCCGATGGCAAATAATGGAGTTTTCACTGCCCCGTTATGCCACCGACACGCCGCGACAACAAGGAGTTCCCCTCTTTTCCCTTGCCCTGCATCTCTCGCCCCCCCTATTGGGATTACCCGAACATTCCCGGCTCCTCGAATGTCCTCGACAGGAGGGCAAGCCGCGCTAAACTTAGGGGTAACTGTCAAGCAAGGTTTGCTCACAGCGAGGTCCAATGTCCATGCGCTACGTTTTGCTCTTGGCCGCTATCTTAGCGGTTGCCCCCTACGATGCCGAGTTGCATGCGAGTGAAAACAAACTCGATTCGATTCAGGCACTCTACAAGAGCTATAAGAAGTGGTTCAAAAGTGCCCCGGAAATAACGGCGAAAGAGGCCCTTGCGCTCCAGCGGAATAAAAAGGTCATCTATCTCGATATTCGGGCGAAGAAAGAGCGCGCGGTTTCGATCATTGCGGGAGCACTTAGTGAAAAACAATTTCTGGCCCGTCAAGACGCGTTTCGCGAGCATAAGATTATCGTCTACTGCACCGTCGGCTATCGAAGCGGTCTGTATACCGAGAAGTTGAGAAAGAAGAATTTCAACGCATTCAATCTGGCGGGTGGCATACTGATGTGGGTGCACGCCAAGGGTGAACTAAAGACGCTTCAGGGAAAAAAGACCAACTGGCTGCATGTCTACGGTCCGCGCTGGAACCTCGCCCCCCCAGCGTTCAAAACAACTTGGTAATCATCATGTCACGCTCTTTGTTGCTTATCGTCCTCGTCGCCATTACGTCACTCGCCCTGCCCGCCTGCTTTGAAAGCACGACGGCCCCCACCGCAAATGCCTATCAAGGGAGTAAAGGGTGGATCATCGGCATTGAAAAGGCCAAGGAACACTTCCAGGCCGGAGCGCTCTTCCTCGACACACGCGAAGCGGAACACTGGGCCGTCGATCATTTAAATGGCGCCCCGCGCGCTGACTGGCTGAGTTTTGCGGAAAGCGACGATCCAGAACGCGGTCTCATTCTCAAAGAGGAAGCCACACTAACCGAAAGGCTTCAATCGCTTGGCGTCTCCACCGGCCGCCCCGTTGTTGTCTACGGCGATAGCCTCAGTGGTTGGGGCGAAGACGGACGCATCGTTTGGCTCCTACGCACCTTGGGCCATGAAAGCGTCTACTTGCTCGACGGAGGGTATCTCGCGTTAAGCAATTCTTCCCTCCCCCGCGACAGCACGGCCGTAGTAGCCGGCAAAGGCGATTTTATCATCAATGAGAAAAGCGACTGGCTGATCACCATGGAGGAGTTGCAAGACATCGTCGAAAAGAAAAGCGGTCAAACCATCATCATCGATACGCGCGAACGCCGAGAATACGACGGTGAGACCCCCTATGGTGAAACACGCGGCGGCCATATTCCGGGCGCACTTCATTTGCACTATGAGGAATTACTAAACTCCTATGGCGAGCTGAAATCTAACGAAGCTATCGATGCCGCACTGACTAGCCTGGGAATCAAAAAGGACAGTGACGTTGTGGTCTATTGTACCGGCGGTGTACGCTCCGCCTGGCTCGCCGTATTGCTGGCCGATTGGGGCATCACACGTGCTCGCAACTACGCGGGCTCCATGTGGGAATGGTCCGCGGGTTCTGCAGAAACCTATCCGCTAGAATTCTAGTCGCAGTGACGCTATTGGCTATAGGAAAGGCCAAAGCCAGCGCTCATGCCTTGGGCGCTATTCTTGGCGTAGACCACCGGGAAGAAGCTCGCCTCTACGGCCAAACCGCGCCAAAGGCGGCAATAGATAACCGGGCCTAGGGAGACATAACTCTTCGTGGACTCATCGCTTGCCGCTGACATGACACCATTTACGAGCACGCCCAAATGCAGGCGATCGAAGAGGATATACGACGCTTGGGTTCGAAATCCCACGCTATCGCGAAAGGTGATGTCGCCCTCGATGCCATTGCCGATGAAGACCTCGGTTCGCTGGATATAGCCGAGTTCGGCAAAGAGATAGATATTGAGGCTATCGATGCTTCCGCCGAGGGAAATCCAATAGCTGAAATCCAACTGTCCGTCGCCCGGTGCCGGAAATTGTTCCGCCAACGGCGATTCTACGCCACCCACATCGTAGAAGGGGACCTTCACTTCCAGCCGAAGGGCCAAAGGAAAAGGTAGCGGCCAAATCGGCTTGAACTGTATGCCGAAGACCGCATCGCCTCCACTGCCCCGAGAAAAACGTCCGCCGTCGTCAAAACTATTCTGACCCACCATATACGGTAGATACGCCTGCAACTGAAAACCCTTGCTCAAACCGACTTCAGCATAGATGGACGTCGTGGAACCAAGATAGTTCGCTCCCGCTACCAATTGGCCGGAGCTATCTCGAAAACTATCCGCCCAGAAAAAATCCTGTCCCACCTTCAGATAGACCTGGCCGAGGTCTTTGCTCCAGGGGCCCGCAGAAGCGTTATTGGCTAAGAGCAAAGGGAAGACGAAGGAGAATGCAATGAGCAGAGACAGGCGGCGAGGCATGGGGACCGCTACCCTTAGGGCTTGCACACGCCGTTGGCGCTGTCACAATGGAGCCCAGACGGACAGAGGACGAAGAAGTCGCAGATGAAACCACAGACATTCTTGCCATCAACGTTCAAGTTGCATTCGGCTTCTGTCCCCGTCGGACCGCCGCTGCATGACGAGACACTGGTGCATTCCTTCGTGCAAAAGCCGGTGCTCGACCCATCGAATGACCCGCAGAACAGGCCCGTTCCACATTTTTTATCGGCAGTACAAACCTCGCCGTAGGTTTTGTAGTTGCCGCAGAAGCAGGCGTCCTTGTTGCGCTCACTGCTAAACCTGCAGCCAACGGTATAGTCTTCACCACTGGCAGTGCAGAGTTCGGAACATGCCGACGTGGTCCAACTGCCTGCTTGGCAATACCGTAAATTATCTTCGCCGGCACAAATCGTTTCATCGCCTTCGCATTTGCCGGTCTGACAATCGGTAGGACACGTGAGTTCGTTTTCTGTGGGATCGCAAAAGCCGTTGCCGCAATCCTCCGTGCATTTTCCGCAGTCTTTTGAACAATTGCTACACGTTTCGCCAGCGGTGCATAACCCGTCTCCACACGATGTAACGCACTCGCCGCAATCCTCTTGGCAGGAAGAACAGCTTTCGGAGCTTTCGCATTTGCCGTCGCCGCAGTCGGCGGCCGTCCCAGCTTCACACCGGTTGGCGAGACATTGAAATCCGGGCAGACATCCGTAGGTATCGTCGCAGTAGCCGGCCTTTACGCAAATGGCATTGCGGCATTCAAAGTCCGGCGGACACAGAGGATTGCCACCTTCGTTGCAGCGAAACGGAGCGTGCCCAAGATCGATGGCGCATCCGGAGAATATGCCCGCGCTGCCTATGGCGATACCAACAGCAATGAGCCAGACCGGCGGTCCCCATTTCGTCGCGCTGTACACCCATTACCTCCGCTCGGATCGTTGGCCGCTCGGGCCGTGCGTGGAAAGCTATACAACGTCGTCCACCCGGTTTCAATGCTCGGATCCGCACGTCAGGCCCCAACGCTCTAAAATTGCTATGCTTTGCTAGAAAAACCAGCATTTTAGGGAGCGCAGGTACCGCCGCATCCGGCGCAACTTTGCGCACAAATCGCATCCCATTCCAGCACGCAGCAATATGGGTCGTCCGCGCAAACGCATTCTTCGCACTGGCAACGGTTGCTATCAAAGTCCTCGCCGCAGCCGCCACCGCATGATTGCGTCCCCACACAGCCATTCGACGTATTGCAGTACTGACATTCCAGCGCACACGTGAGGTCCCAACTATAGGTGCAACAAAATGAATCACCCGCGCAAACGCAGCTTTCGCAAGCGCAGCCTGGACATCCGGGCACACCTCTCGCTTCACAGCCGGTTGGGGTAACTCCACCGACACATTTCGCCTGGCTACAACTTTGGTCAGCAGCGCATTTGGTGCAGCTGTCGCCATTAACGCCGCACTGGTAGATATCGGTGCCGGGATAACACGTGTTGCCATCTACGCAGCCTGTGCAGCATTGCCCCGCCAAACAATGTCCGTCCGTGCAAAGAGAACCATCTGGAACCGATTCCGTGAGACATTTTCCGCTGCTCTTATCGCAGACACCCGTCTGACATTCGTTGGCGGCGGCGCAATCGATGCACGTATCTCCCTTTGTTCCACAGGCGTTGTCGCCGTCCCCTAGTTCACATTTGGACCCAGAAAAGCAGCCAGCACAGCATTGCCCGATGGCATCACAGACGCCGGTCGAGCAACTCTCTCCAGCCAACGCATGTGCACCGCTACAGGTTCCAGCAGAACATATGGGAAGGGTGCAATCCTCGGTGCTGCTACACGGATTGCATTCGTCTCCAGATTTTCCGCAGGCCCCCACAGCCGTACCGGTTTGGCAGGCGGAACCATCCCAACACCCAGTGCAGCATGAACCAGCACGACACTGGCCCCCCTGACAGCGAAGGCCATCGGGTTTGGCCTGACCCACGCATTGCCCGCCAATGCAGCTACCGGAACCGCATTCATTGCCGGTTGCGGTACAACCAGCGCAGGCGCTGCCGCTTTGGCCGCAATAATTATCGTCGTTGCCGTCGCGGCAAACCACGCCTTCGCAGCAGCCTTGGCAGTCGTTGTCGCTACAACTGCCGCCACAGCTATCATCTGCACCCGCGCATTTTCCTTTGCATTGCGGAACGCAATGGCATTGTCCAAGAGGATTGCATTCTTCGTCGGCATCGCATTTACCGCAGGTTAGACCGCAGCCATCGCTACCGCATTCTTTATCCTGGCATTGTGGAATACAGCCCGCGCAGGTTCCCTTGCTACACGTGCTATCAACACGGCTGCAATCGACGCAGAACGCGCCTCCTTGGCCACAAGCGTTGGTTTCTACGCCTGGCAAGCAGCGGTCGTCGTCGCTACAGCATCCGAGACACGTTTCCGGGTCGCAGCGGCATTCGCCAGTTACTGTACATACCGTGCCGCGCGGACAGAGACCGGCACAACTTGGCAGAAGGTCTGCTCCCGCGTCTGGGTCGGCATATTCTCCGCCGGCGCAGGCAGCAAGCAACAGGCCCGTCCCGACCAGAAAGACGGAACGAACGTTGTGCCTCATTTGATAACCGTGGTTGGCTCCGCGGCAGGCGAAAGACTCCAGCGGAAATTGTCGATGATGACCGCCGAATCCAGAACCGAATCGCCTTTATCAAAAATCGAGAACGTCAAGGTAATGGTCTCGCCGGGCTCGACGGGGGCGGTGGTCGTTAGCCATTCCGTAGCACCGCCGGAGGCATGTCCTTGAAAGCTTGGACAATCGAAACCGTAACCTGTGCCTGTAAGCGCCGATGCAGGCTTGCCACAAGCCTGAGGGTGTTTGAATGCATCGGGGTCGCAGATATCGAAGAAAGCATTGTTCACGCGAATGGGCGTACCTTTGCTATCGAACGAGATATTACCTTTGACCTTCTTCGAGTCGAGCTCCGCCCAAAAAGTATCGTTATAAGCGGTGAAGAGATATTCCGGGTATTCCGACGTGAAGAACATGAAGTCGAAGGAAAAACTACGGGCATTCGTGGGCACGAGAATCTTCAGAGACAGTTCACTCAGATCATTGGCGTACGGGTCTACCGCCGAGGTATCGGGGTCCGTCCCACTGTTGCCAAAGATCGTTCCATTATCCGTGCAAACTGAATTGGGGTCGTAGCTGGCCAGCCCCGACGAAAGAATGATGAACGATTTTGTCAGCGGCGGCGTGATAGGCCCACCTTGGGCGAATTCTGCCGCAATGGCCCGAGACTCGCCGCTAGAGGTACTATTGAATGTTGCGCTGAGAATGCGCCGGCAAACGTTATTTACGCATTGGAGTTTGCCAGGGCATTTCTTGTCGAAGTCACACGTATGGTCGGTATCGCAGATTTCGATTGCCTTCGCATAATCGAGCGGATCGGTTTGCGAAAGTTCGCTGAGGGTGTCGCAACCCGAAAGGTATTCATCGGCAACATTATCGCAGTCGTTATCCGTATCGTCGCGGCACACTTTGAGTTCTGGCGACCCCATGCCCGCGGGCGCCTCAAGACATTTCCATACGCCACGGCATTCATGAAGGGCCATGTCGCATTTTTCGTTGGCGGGGCAGTCCGAATCTTTGCTGCAAGCGTCTGTGCTCGAACAATCCTTATCTTCTTCGCAGCGACAGAAGCCTGCGTAGCATTTGCCAATTGCGCAGTCTTTCGCTGAATTGCAGGCGATACCAACCACCTCGATAGCGCCGGGGTTCACTGCGGGATCTTCATCGTTGCAATCGCCACCACCGAGAGTGAAGCCGTCGCCATCTAGATCGGTATCGGGCAGACCATCGTCGATTTTTCCGTTGCAGTTATCGTCGATACCGTTCGGCTGTAGCGTACCTTCACCACCGTCTTCGGGCATACCGGGGTTGCGTGAACTATTTCCTTCGCAGGTCCCTACGTCTCCCGTATTGGGACAGTATCCGTCGCCGTCGATATCTTCGTTGGGCGTATCTTCATCGACCTTGTCGTTACAATTGTCGTCGCGACAGTTCTCTCGTTCTTTGGCCCCAGGGAAGACATTCTTGTCTGTATCGTTGCAGTCGACAGCGCTGGAGTAGCCGTCCTTGTCTTCGTCCGTGCCACCTTCGACGACAAATTCGAGATCAGCACACGAAACCGACAGAGCGATCACGGCAAGGGATAAGAAAATACGAAACGAAAACATAAGATGAACTCCTCGGCGTAGGCGGGAAGCCCTTACGTGATGCGGCGGCTGCTCCCCAAACGGCCCAACGTGCGCTTATCTTTAGGGGAGCATGACGATCCTGTCAATACACAGGGCTTGCCAAGAGACTCAAATCGGTGTGTTTTCAATCACTTGGCAAGCACAACATCCGTAGCTTTGCCCAAATATCTAAGCGCAAAAAAGAGAATGCCACAGCCTGGGCGCTTATGCTAACCCTGCCCCATGATAGGAACACGCATTCTCAGTTATGGCTCTTTCGCCGTCATCACGGCTTCGTTGCTTACCCTCTATGCCACGGCGGTACGTTCATCTACCAAATCCGACGGCATGTCCTGCTATTCGTTGAGCCCGGTTCAAGTCAATACGCCCGCTCCAGATTTCACGCTCAACGACTTGAACGACAAAACCGTAACGCTTTCGAAATATCGAGAGGGCAAAGTCACGCTCCTGCACTTTTGGGCGACCTGGTGCCCGCCTTGTCTTGAAGAGCTTCCTTCTTTGTATCGGCTCCAGGCATCCATGACAGATCCCAACTTCCGGCTCCTCACAGTGAGCATGGACGAGAGCAACAAGGTCGTTCAGGATTTCTTTACCAAACAGAACCTGCCGGCGCTGCCCGTCCTCGTCGATCCCTCAAAGAAGATCCCCACCAGCTTTGGTACGACCAAACTGCCGGAAACCTATATTATCGACAAACAGGGCATCGTCCGCTTCCGCTTCGTCAACAAGAGGAATTGGGGCACGCCCATGGCTCAGGCCTGCATCCAGTCGGTCATCGATCGCGGTTAGGCGCGTCTAGCCGTAGCTAGCGCCCCCAGCCCTGCGCCCTGAAAGCAGGACGAAATCCCCCCCAATCGCTCGAAGTCTCTGATACACTTGGCTCTAGCCAAGGAATCGAGGAGCCCATCATGACCATTGAAAAGGTCCTACTGGTTGACGACGAACCCGATATTCGTGCCGTAGCGAAAATCGCTCTGGGCGCGGTGGGCGGCTGGCAAGTCGTCGTTTGTGAATCGGGGACCGAGGCGATCGCCCAAGCGGCGGCGGAAGCACCCGACATTATTTTGCTCGACGTGATGATGCCGGAAATGGATGGCCCCACCACATTCAAGAAGCTACGAGAACAGGCATCCACCGCCTCTATTCCCATCATCTTTCTTACGGCAAAAGTGCAGCCTCAAGAAATCCAAGCGTATTTGGATCTGGGTGCTGTGGGCGTCATCAACAAACCCTTCGATCCCATGACCCTCGCAACGCAAGTCAAAGGCGTTGTGGAAAACACGTAGTGAAAGGGCTCTGATTTGCGAAGGAGGCTCAGCAGAAAGGACGTCGCCAATAGCATATTGGGGCTGTCGCGCGACCTGAGCTTCGTGGCGGGAACCGATGGGTATTTTCGCTACCTCAGCGACCATTGGGCCCCACTCACCGGCCAACCTCTGGCTGAAATCTACGATAATCCCATGACCGCGGTGGTGTATGCCGAGGACGCAAATGCCACATGGGGCGCTTTTTTCAAGCTATCAGCCGGAGAAACACTTTCCAATTTTACCAATCGCATTCGCGGCAAGAACGGCCCCCCCCGGTGGGTCCAATGGAATGCGCTCATGGATGCGGATGGAAAGCGGGTTTACGCCATTGGACACGATATTTCCGATGCCCGCGAACTGCTCCAGCGCAGCATGATGTTTGATGCTGCTGTGACTTCGGCCGTCGACGCGATACTGACGATCGACGAATTCGGCACGATCAAAACAGCCAACCCGGCGGCCGAAAAACTCTTCGGATTCGCAACGCGTGAAATTCTGGGTCGGAATATCAAGATGTTGATGCCCTCGCCCTACCGAGAACAGCACGACGGATATTTGTCGAACTATCTGACCACCGGCAATAAACGTATTATTGGGATTGGCCGGCAAGTACGCGCCCAACGCCGCGATGGCACGACCTTTCCGATCAGTTTGGCGGTAAGCGAATCGCGTATTGGCAGCGAACGTGTCTTCACCGGCATCATTCGAGATATCAGTGAGGTGGAAAAGGCCGACCGCCTGAAATCGGAATTCATCTCGACCGTCAGTCACGAACTGCGAACACCACTCACCTCCATTCGTGGTTCGTTGGGCCTCATAGCCGGCGGCGTCTTGGGCGACATTCCTTCAGAAGCAGAGGAAATGCTGAAGATCGCAGTCAACAATAGCGACCGCCTCGTTCGTTTAGTCAACGATTTGCTCGATATTGAAAAAATCGAGGCCGGCACTATCGAACTGTCGTTGAAGCCTGTCGATTTACAGGCAACAGTCGAACGTTCCTTGGCAGAAAACCGCTCCTACGCCGATGCCCATGGAACATGGTTCAACTTCGTTTCCTTGCCGAAAAAGGTTGTCGTTCGTGGCGATGAAGACCGACTCTTGCAGGTTATTGCCAATTTGCTTTCCAATGCGGCGAAGTACTCTCCCGCGGGTAAGAGCGTTGACCTTACAATCGCAGAAAGCCAGGAAGGCTGGTTTACGCTCTTTGTGCGCGATCATGGCCCCGGAATAAGCCCAGAATTTGAACCGAGGGTTTTCGCGCGCTTCGCTCAGGCTGATTCTTCCGCCACAAGACGGGTTGGCGGCACGGGCTTGGGGCTAAGTATTAGCAAGGCGATCATCGACCGACTCGGTGGAAGGATTGGGTTCGACCGGTCAGTATCTCCCGGGGCTCGTTTCTATGTCTCGCTTCCGCCCATGACCGAGATGCTGTCCTCGGTGCGCATGCCGCGGCTCTCACGCCAAATGGGAATGGCGGCCGGCGATTCCAATGAAACCGCCCGCATTTTGCATATCGAAGACGATAGTTCGAACCGCCGCATCGTATCCGAAGCCTTAAAGAACATCGCCTCGGTTGACTTCGCCGCCACTATTTCGGCCGCAAAGAAATACCTCGTTCAGAATAGTTACGACGTACTGTTGCTCGACCTTGCTCTACCCGATGGCCGAGGTGAAACGCTACTCCCAGAGGTAAGCGAATTACCGGTGATTATTTTTTCAGCGAACGATGCCCCGGCCGAAGTACAAGACCGGGTCGCCGGAGCTTTCGTTAAGTCCCGCGACAGTGTTGATTCGTTGGTTGATTTGATTCAAGAGATTCTAGGCAGGCTCGCCGAACGGTAGGCACTCTTCGGCGAAGCTATCCTGAACCGCCGCTTGGCTACAAAGTTTGCAGATGCTCTTGCAGGCGAGCCGGCGTTCCACCATCTTTGGCTAGAAGCAGGTCGAATCGTTTGACCGCAGGATCGGAATCGTTCAAATCGGAGCCCACCAAAACGGCATAGGCCTTCTGGCTCTCTCCCCCCGATTCCTTCAAGGCCAACACCAACGCGGGGCCGCTCAAGAGCGGGAGGTTATTCGCTGTGACAAGAATATCATAGTGAGAGCGCAGCAGATGGCCCAAGGCTTCGTAGCCGCAGCCGCATGTCGATACGTCGATACCAATGCCTTCTAGACTTCTCTTCATGATCGAGAGCACGAGAGGAGAGGGATCGACTACCAAGGCCCGACGCGTATTCTGATGTAGCCGTGAACGTAGCGCCTTGAGGGCCTCATGTATTGCCCCAAAATCGTCGGAGCCGCCGGCATACGCTTTGCCCGCCGTGCGCAACAAGTCGATATGTTCAAGGGCTTCGTCAATATGCCCTTCTTCCATATCACCCGGCTTATTGCTGAGCGTCGTGATCAATTCCTCAAACTGATGACAGATTGCCGAGACTTCGTGAAAACCGTAGGTTCCGGCTGTACCCTTCAGACTGTGGACGAGACGAAAAAGGTCAGCCAACACGTCCTTGCGACCGACGTCCTTCTGCAGGGACATCACGCGATCTTCAACGTCGTCACATTTCTCAGGGAAGACCTCTATGTATTCGTTGGCCAGCTCTTTCAGAAGCTGTTGGGCAAGAAGATTGTCGCTCATGATACTCTACACCCGCCTATCGGTCAGCAAATTGGAGATCATTCACAGCCTAACCTAGGATCGACCCACGCGCCCACACCTAAATACGCAGTTCATAGCCCAGCAGGAATTGGTGCAAATTATAACTTCCCGCGGAAGTATTCTCATGGCGGTAGAGATAGTCGACGTAAAGCTGATGTCCCTTCCAAAGACCTGTTCGCAATCCTCCTAAAATGGTGAAAAAGCTAGGGTCTCCTCCGGAAGTATTGTTTCGTACCTCAAGGTAGTCGAGGGCATTGCCCCCTCCCCCGCCAGCGTAGATGGTCCACCTTGAAGTGATGAACCAATAGAATCGGCCTAGGCCTGAGTGCCCAACCCCCTGGAGGTCATCCACGCTCAAGTAGTACCTTAGGTCCGCCATGAAATGCGAAAAGTAGTACTGAACAGCCGGGGCGATCACATGGGCGCCCCCGGTTTCGAAATTAACCCGCCAGTATTTTAGGTAGCTGATCAGGCCAAACGACGTCTTGTAGCTTGGCTCAAATTCTACCGACCACTGCGGAACGAAATCGATATCCAGACCAAAGCCACCCGCAACCCGCAAACCCAAGCCGAACTCGAACAGATAGCTGCTGAAGAACTGAAGATAGTAGTCGGTCAACAGGCCGCCGCCACCCGTGGCCGCGTTGCCGTAGTCTCTCGCTCTGACTTCAAAGATGGCCCCCAGCTTCAGGCTTCGCCAAAGCCGCCCCGAGAATTTGCTGTAGACATTCCAACCATCCGCGTGGTCGGGAGCGAGAGCGTAGCCACCTTGAACAAAAAGTTCGAAGCGGGGTTCAGCGTCTTTCTGCGGCAGCGCCCTTGCGCGCGGCACCTTCGCAGCATCGCACGCGCGCGTATCTTTGGGATGCATTCGGCACTGGTGCCCGAAGGCTTGCCTTGCTTTCTTTTCTCTCTTCAATTCCTTGAGAGCAACGCCACGATACCAATTTGCCTTGGGGTGCTTCGGTTCTATCTTGAGCAGCTTGGAGAATCGCTCAAGAACAGCCGGCCAATCCCGGCTGCGCCAAGCCACCTGGGCCGATAGGGTTAATACCTCGGCATGCGCATACGCCTCCGCGGGCAATTTCTGAGTGAGTTCTTGCGCCCTCGAGAGGTCAGACATCCAAACCAGGACCCGCAGGCGCCAGGCCACGATGTCGAGGTTCTTATCCTCCAATTTCTGGGCGAGGCGCAATTTATCCAACGCTGCGTCGTAACGTTTTTCCGCCGCCCA
>Ga0257122_1000848_pt1 | contig 24270 bp, 19 predicted proteins | sample SI106_120metaG_FD_190146 | JGI IMG/M metagenome (GOLD analysis project Ga0257122, IMG submission 190146) | Marine microbial communities from Saanich Inlet, British Columbia, Canada - SI106_120 | ecosystem: Environmental > Aquatic > Marine > Inlet | place: Canada: British Columbia | collected... | reverse complement strand
CCAAGGAAACCAGGGATGGGCTCGTGTTGGCATCCCAGTCGTTGGCGACCTCATGGTCGTCCCAAATGGCCATGATCGGCATCGCCTCGAAGAGTTCCCTGACCGGGCGCAAACCTCGAATCTCGCGGTGCCGCATGCGCATTCCCTCTAGCGTCTTGGCGGCTGGATTGCCGGCTAAGAAGGCATCCATATACGGGAAGTCACCGAGGCTGAGCGTGAACTGGGGGGCATGGCTACGCAATTCGTCTAACAAGGCGAGCTTGTCCCGGTGCGTAAGGGCGATATCAGCTGCGATGGCAAAAACCAAAGGCTTTGTCGTCGACAAACTCGCTGTCGTCGCTCGAATGGTGGGACCTCGGTTTATTGCAGATAGGTCATTTGCATCAGCAAAGATGGGGCGTAGATAATATGACGTATCAGGAGACAGACCGCTGAGGCGCTGCATATACGCGTAGTCTTGGTTTTGGGAAAGAACGATGAATTGGCTACGTTTCGCACTGCGATAGTCAGCAAACGTATCGTATTCCCAAGCCAAGAATCCAGGCCCGCTCGATCTGGCCTGAACCATCAACGCGTCGGTGAGGATGTCGCCGACCATCGGTACTGCGCCATTCATTGGAGCGGCGGAATGGGGGGCGGTTTGCATGGCAGCGGGGCGAGCGTGATTCGAGTTCGCCGGGATTTCAGCGCTGATGAAGTTATCAAAATCCACGTTGCTGTTCGCCCATACGAAGATACCACTCGCACCGGCGGGCAAAGGCGTTGGATCCTCCGCGGCCAAGACAAGGCGATCGTCGACAAAGAAGGCGATGTGTCCCCCCTCGACGGAAAGTCGTATGCGATATGTGCGTCCAATTTCGTAAGCGGTGGTATCCATGGCTAAGCGTGTCGTCTGGCCGTTGGAAACCTTCACCAATTCCCGGTGATCGCCTTCATGGAACCATTGCAGCCGGTAGTGATTATTCGCATCGATAAAACGGGCAACCAGGCCGACGCCGTCATTATCAGTGCTGGTAAAGTCTGCCTGTACGACCACGTTGCTGCCGTAGGTTTGACCCGCCACGAAAAAGATGCCGTGTTTTTCGGCGTGAAGAAAATCGTCTCCGTCACCGCCGTAGGCGTTGGAACTCTGATGCAGTTTCCCCGACTGTACGGTCCACTTTCCACTGCCGGATTTGCTGCTCTTGGTGTCATACCACCCGTTCTGTTTGAGCGTGTCTAGCGAGGCGGAGAAACTCTCGTCAACGTGGGTCATAATACGCTGTGCTTTTAGCTGAATCGGCGCGGGATTCGTCAAGCTGCGGCCCCATATATCTGAAGGCGTCGACTCAAAGCTCACTGTATAGTTTTCGGCGATCTGATAGTGGGTGCTCAATTCCAGCGTGAGTCCCTGGTTCTTCAACACTGCGGCGAAAACAGGTAGGCCGGAAATGGTATAGCGTTCCGGGCGCTCCGATGTTGCCGCGTCGAGGGGGTGCGAAAAATACAGTTCAATGCGGGTGGGGGTGGTCGCGCTAGCATTGATCAACGTCAATGGGCCGGTAGGCGGTGGAGGCAGCGTAGGCGCTGCGTCGGGCATCGTCGAAGGACCCGAGTTATCGTGGGTCGCATCGCTGGGAACGGGCACTCCGCCATCATGGGGTGCTTGGTTCCAGAAATCGGGCTGGGGCGTGAAGGGAGGGGATGGACCTTCAACGATCCCTGAGCACGCCGCGAGACAGCCGACAGAAATGACCAATATCAGACGAATCATGAGACACCTCCCCAAAACGGTGCTGAATGAACTGCAGAGCTTTGCAAAGTTCATTCCGAGGTGATGTTTTGCTAACGGTCACCTAAGTCTTTGATATCAGAATGGGATGGGCGGCGCTGTGCCAATCAGGGGGCAGCAATTGATGCAGTTGGTGGCTGTGTTCCAGGCGTATCCGCCCAGTAGATACAGAACCATATGCGTTTTCTCCGAAGCTGTTTCCAGTCCCAGCGAACGTCGGCGGTCCGACAATCGGCTCAGGCGACGAGCCGTGTCGCCCAACTGACCGATGCCATTTGCACTTCGCGATGGCACGCCCATTGCTATTTCTCTCATATTGAGGAGAGAGAAATGATTTGCGACAGATCGAAGTATGAAAATCGAATAGGGGATTTCAGGGGAGTCCTGGGTTGGGGAGGAACCCGGGCTGCAAACGGATTTGTCATCGGTTCTTTTCTCGCTTTGGCTAGCGGTTGTGGAGGTGGTCGGCCTACGGCCCCCGCCGTACAACAGGAGCCAGAATGCGAGACCCATATTCAATGTCCAGCGGACCATTTATGCCAGAAGGGGAAATGTGAATACGCACCAAAGGGGAGAGAAGCTTATGATGCAGCCACGGAGATGACCAACGACCCGCTAACCTGTAGGGAGTGGGGAGAGAGCTGTCTACCCAGCGAAAATATCTGCAAGCCGCAAACCTACGAATGCCAGGACGACAAGGTATGTAGAAAGGCCGGTGAAACCTGTCGGTTCAACTGGATGCAGCAGGATTGCTGTGGGCAATGTATGGGCAATACCAGGCTCGAAACGCGATGCCGTTCCTGTGCAAAGGAGGGCGCGGTCTGCGCTACGATTGACCTGGAATGCCGCGACGTGCAGGCGTGTGTCGAGGGAAAGGTATGCCGCAAGACGGGCTTGTTATGCTTGGACGATAGCCAGTGCTGTACAGGGCAATGCGTTGGCAAATTCGGTGACAAATGGTGCTCCGATTGTGCGGGGGTCGGCGAGTTCTGTAATGGCGATACCGAGATTTGCGAGGATATGCGGCTCGACTGCAGAGGAGCGAGAGTTTGCGTTCAGCTCGGGGAGAAATGCGCGACAGACGCGGAATGCTGCGCTTCGGACGATGGGGTGAAGAGCTCCTGTAAACAGAGCGCGTGGCACAATCATCGAACCTGCCATCGAGATCTCAAAGCCGCGTGATAGGTGTACATTTCATTGTGACGTCCTATCGACCGTTTTTCGGGGATGTCGTTGGATTTCTGGAGGAGACGTCGATAACCGGACTCCGTTCGAACGTCGGTGATGGCGATTGTGGGCATGGATCCGTGAACCGGAGGATTCCGCCGAAACGCCCCTGAAATGCCCATTTAGAGCTTGATCAGGATCAACCGTTTCTACGTTGCAGCGATTTTGGTCTTGAAGCTACGCGGGATGCGAAAGCGGGCGATAGCCATCGCATGTATCTACGCGATTGCCATTCTGGGCAATGTTGTCGGTCTTGGCTTAATGGGGTGGACGTATTGAGGCTTCGGGGCTTTGGTGCGGTAGCTACTTCAAGGGTTTGAGGTAAATCGTCTCGTTGCCACGCACCTTCGGGTTGTATGTAATGAGCATCAAAGCTCCGCCCCGGTGTAGCGCCGTGCCTTTTTCGGTCTTGCCGCCGATGACCATGGTGAGCATGGTTCCTTTCTGGGCCCACGTCCCGGCCTTTGTGTCCGTCTTCTTGCCATCCGAAGTGACGGTCTTCAGTTTACCGTCCTTGAGAAAATTGAAGATGATCTTCAGATTTGGGGGCAAACGCTGGACCTTTCCTACTCCTTGTTTTACGGCGACCGCTTGCCAGTTTCCTTGTACGGATTGCGCCTCAGCATTGAGGCTAATGGATACGGCAAGAATCAGGCTTAGGATCGCAAAGGTCGTTCTCATCATCATCTCCTCCTCGGCATAGTCTAGACGATCTCGGGGACGGTGCTAGCTTTTTACCTTTTTCCGGTATTCGGAGAAATTCGGAGGTATTCGGACGACGGCATCCTTGCCTGGTCATTGAACGGCTTTCATCTTCTTCATCGTTCAATTCTCCGGGTTACGTTAGTTGGCCAGTTCTTCCTGGCATTCGTCGTGGCGATGGCTTCGTAGGATTTGAGATAGTCGATCAGCTTCAGCCAGATTTTCTGGAGTGAAGGCATTGGGGGCAATGTTGAGGCCGGCCAAGCAGCCGGTGCACCAACCCGCACGTTTATCCATCACGCAACTGTGGCTGCCCGGGGGCATCAGGTTGCCGTCTCCTGCGTCGGAGAGTTGAGGATCGCGATAGTGGTGGCTCAAGCCCATGAAATGGCCGAACTCATGTGTCAGGATCGTGTCGTTCCTCAAATAGATATAGTGTTCGCCCAAATCCGGCCGGGTATTGTCGTAGAATCGGCGTCGACTCGAGCCGTCGGTACCGTGGGCCCAAATTGCCAAGTCATGGTCAGCTCTGTTTCCGTTGTAATTGAACGTGAAGGTATAGCCGGGGTATCGAAGTTCCATGAACTGTTTCAAAGTGCTCATATGGTTGGCGTTGCGTTCCGCTGCGGTTGCTCCAGGCCAAGGAAGCCCGCAAAGAACGGCTTCAGGTGCCACGTAGTAGGCGATGCGAATATCTCGGTGTTCAATATTAGTGTTCTGAAACGCCCCCATATAGCGACGCCGGTTGCTTTGGGTTTCGCTGCCTGCCCGGAAGGGGTTCGGGTGATCCTGGTCGTCTTTCATCCAGGAAACCCAATCCGCATCGAAGCCGTGGCGGGCTGCGTAGCTGTCGACATGCGCATTGTAGGCTATGTCGAACGCGCTGGCATTATCGTCAACATTATCATCGGCCAGAACATAAAGCGTTGGCCCATCGATACGACGACCATCCGCACGCTCGACAACGACTTTGCCGTGGCTCAATGTCTCCGCGGGGTTCAATGCGCGGGGGTAGATTACGATTTCGTGACGACTCCAATTGGCGCGTTGCTGGCCACCTTCGACCCAACGATGGAGCTCAGCTTCGACACCGCCAATGAAGATGCGCCCAGGCGTATCGCCGAAGACCCCCTTCGAACCGCGAATGGTCGCCATCATGCCGGATTCGAGCACGCCGTGGTTGGCCAACGCAATAGTTTCGATTTGTGCCGGCCGCGGTTTCGGGGCTTGAACCGAATCGATGAGCCACCAAGTTCGATCTGCCTTCGTTGGAAACTTAGCGCAGGCTTTGCCGCGCGTTTTGGGGAGGATATCGATCTTCCCCTGCCGGCAAACAGGAATATATCGGAATGAGCTCGCGACGAAGCGTTTGGTGAGTTCGAAGCCCGATGGACAAACGAGTTCGTGCGATGAAGAAGAGAACGTTGACTTACAGTTTACCGTGAGTTTGAGTTTTGTATTGGGCCGGAGGCAATACGTCCATCCTTCCGAATCGGTATATTTGAACGCACCTTTTGAGCAACTTCCGGAACCAATGTATTGAAGCGGGTTTTCCGTGGAATCGCTTGCTATCTCTGGAGCGCAGGCGGTGAGTGCGTTGGCAAGCAGAACCACGCCTAGCAAAGAGCCGAAATTGCGTCTTGGAATGTTCTTGAGCATTGAGGTCCCCCGATTGATGCTGTTTCGTCGTAGGGGCGTTTTGCAGAAAGCGTGCCCCGGATGGACCCTCGCCAAGTGCGTGAAGCTGTTCCGCATTTTATCATCGCGGCGTTGGCCTGAGCACGAGCATGACGTCGTTCGTCGTCGGGCGGGGGCGGAACGCCGGTAGGCGGTATTGCTGCCCGGCGCCTGCATTCCGCATGATTACAACGGGTTAAGTGGCGCATTGGTGGGGGCGTCCCCAAAAAACCTCGGGGCACGGCTCTTGCTCTACACCCTAAGCAACATCGCAACAACGGGGGATTTACCTAATGAAGATTGGCTTCAGAACTCTGACCTGCATTGGCTTGATCGGTATCGTCGGATTCGCCTGTGGCGAAGGCGAAAACGAAAATGAAGAGTGGGGGGGAACTGAACAAGCTCTCACCAAATCACTCTCCCGCAGCGAGCGCCTGAGACCTGGGAGTTTTGGTGTTCGACATCATGAGGCCAAGAATGGAGCCTGGTTGACGCAACGCGGTTCCAACTACGTGAATATTCCTCGTGGCGCCGTAAAATTTGTTGCGGCTACCGACCGGACGCACGTTGCGATTTCATTCAGTGCGGATACCTTTATCGAAGGCTCCGCCACGGGCGGGATGCGGGTACGCGCGCTGGTTGACGGGCAGGTCGCGGATCCGGGTTCCGTTGCATTCGCCAAAGGCGCCTATCAAGGAACGCGTCAGTTCGTATTCGGTGACTATGTGCAGCGCGGTATTCATACAGTTCAATTGCAGTGGAAGTATGTGGGGGGTAACGGCCAAGGTGCAGCCAAGATGCGCAACAGCACCATTCGCGTTGAGCACGGCCCCAGCCCTCGTTTGTTCAATGTCACCCAAAAGACTCCACAGTACTTTCATGCGAATTGGACGCCCGTCGTCGGAATGTCTCGTTGGGTCAAGCTGAAGCAGGGCGACAGACTCACTTTTAGTGTGAGCGCTGAAAGCCTCAGCCAAACCGGTACGCTACGCCTTCGAGCGTTGATGGATGGTATTCCCGCGGCCTCGGTAGTGTTCACAGGATATGTCGAACGGCAAGCTCGTACCTGGACGTATAGCATTCCGAATTTGGCAGCCGGCTACCACTATCTGGAAATTCAAGCACAACATAGCCACGCTCAGCCCGGTACTTCCGGGGTTATGTCACGGCGTAGCTTGTCGATCAGTGCATTCAGCGGCGACAACCGCCGCACCACCAACGACTACTTCATCGATTCAGCAGCTGACGATGAGCAACGACGTACCATTTGGCAGTCAGTCCCCTCAATGCGTCGGCAGGTCACCGTGCCACCGAATGGTGAGCTCGCTGTACAATTCAATGCCGAGGCCTATACCACGACTGGCAAGCCAGCCTATTTTCGGTTGGTGGTGGATGGCGTTCCTCAAGGTGCTGCTCGTCTCTACTCGTCGAGCATCGAGGTGCCCGACAATAAATATGGCGGCACCCGTGCGGTTACTTCTCGTTTCGGCATTCTCTGTATTGAGTTCGCCGCCAAGCATCTCAACCCCGGACGATTCCCAAGGACCTCGACCGTAGAGATCCAATGGCGCGTAGCCCATGGTGGTCGCGCTATCCTCGCTGGCCGCTCCATGCGGGTGATGGGTGAGGTTGTCGACTCCCCTGATTTGGCTGAGTCACCTCGCTTTGGGTTGGGTAATTCGGAGCTCGAACCTATGACCACCCAGATCCCCCTCTTGTTGGTTAAGGTCGACGGGCGCGTTGCTGACAGCAGGCCTCGCGATTTTGACATTCGGCATGCGATCACCGCCAACGGTGGGGTAGCAGACTTCTTCGGGGCAATGTCTGGTGGGCGATTCTCCACCTATATCGCAAAGACCATTGGCTGGTATCAACTCGCGGAAGAAAGCGACTACTATCATGACATCGACTGCGATGCGCCGGACAGCAGGGGACATATTTCCGGTGGACGAGAACGTTGGCTAGAAGCATTGGAAGCCCTGGACAATGAGGTCGACTATTCCATCTACGATAAAGATGGCGACGGCGTTCTCAAACCTACCGAGTTGGGAATCGTCATTGTCTCCGCTAGCGACCATGAACACGGTGTGGTGCGAAACGTGGAGCGCTGCAGCAACGCCGCGCAAGGAAAATATGTCGTGCTAGACGGTGTTCGATTGACCAGAGCAACGCAATGGACGACGCAGGACGCCAGTTCGATGAGTACTTTGACCCATGAACTGGCCCACCTTCTGCTCAACCTGAACGATATGTACAACTATAAGGATGTTGAAGGACAACCCCGCACCCATTCGCCGACGGACCCTCGGCACTATTCGTTGATGTCCGAAAACTGGGTGGGTACACCTCATATTGACGCGATGAACAAGCTCGCGCTCGGTTGGGTCACGCCGGTTGTCGTCGACAAATCTCGTTGGCTTCAGGTAACGGACGTCAAGGACAGCGCAACGGTCTATGTATTGCCGCGTCTTGGTTCGCAGGGGAAAGAGTACTTCCTACTCGAAAACCGCCAGCCAGGGAGAGTTGATGATCCGCTATTTGATGAAGGTCTTCCCGATGAAGGTCTGGCGGTGTGGCATATCATCGACCCCGATGGCAGCAATGCAAGTGTTGATTTGGCGACGCCTCCGATGTGCAGCGCAGACAACCGATGGCTTGTCGATGTCGATGATGATGGAGTAGAAAGCCCGAAGAATAATGTTCGTCGTGGCGTTCGCCTAGTTCGCCCCTTTCAGAGTTCTGATTCGTGGCCTCGGTTCAATATGCCGCGTTCTCCCCACCTTTGGTCGTCGCGTACGGGCTCCGCCTTGGATTGGGATGCAAATCCACAATGCACCGATGCCGACGCCGGTGTGCTGGGAAGATCTCTCTTGCGCTGGGCTGATGGAACCGCCAGCGGCTACCAGTTATCTTTCTTCGGTAACCCCGACAATACGATGTGGGTTCGGGTCGATATCCAATAGTAGCCGCATGGATTGCGGCATGGCGTGTCGCCTTAAATTCCCTCGCCAAAAGGTCCGCATCCCACCGTATCGAATTTTCCGTCGATCTTTTCTCCATCAAATACGAGTTTGAAAGTCCCGCGGACGCTTCCGCCATTCGAGGTGTCGAGTTCGTCCAACGTGATTGTTCCCGAACCTGTGACGGGGTCTGTGTCCGGCAGCGAGAGCTTGGCGTCGGTGTAGTAGGAAACGCCCTCTAGTTCGCAAAGGTCGCCCGTGTTTTGCAGTTTCGTGCCGTTGCTGCAAAGTTGAAAGTACATCAGACGTGTGGGCATCGCTTGGGCGGCGAACGTGCAGCTACCACCAGCGGGCATGAGAATGAGTGCGTCGAGATTTGCGTCGAGGACGGCTATGCGAAATCCCCACGCATGCGTAACGGCTATGGGTTCTCCCTTGTAGGTTCCGGCCACCGCTGCGGGGCCAATCTGCTGTGTATCGGGTTGGTAGGGCGGAAGAGGGGGCACCACAATATCGGGAATTCCCGCGTCGGGTATTTCTGCATCCACCGTTGGTGTTAGGTCAGCCAGTATCAGGGAGTCCGACATGGCGTCGGCTCGGTGGTGAAGGGCAGAGGCGTCGTCTTCGAGGGCAATGAACTCGGAATCGGCACAGGCAGCCAGAAGTAGCGCTAAAGCGCTCAGTCGATAGAACATGAAGTTGTCTCGCTAGAAAGGCTGGCCTGCGCGCAAACGCTAGCATGAGGGTTGACTGCGGGGCAAATGGTCAGGCGTTGGCAGACGAGGCGGATGGGCAGGGAGAAGCAGGCGGATAGGTCGGGAACTAGCGCGAAGCTTTGTGGTTACGTCGTCGTCGCCCGACCATCAGCAATCCAAGTAAGGAGAACAGGGTCATCGCCAAAGTCGCTCCTTGATTGGGGGAGTTGGCGCCCATGGTGCAACCTCCTTGTGGGGGAGCCACGGGGGTTGGGGGATTGGTTGCCGGAGGCGTGGCTCCCGGGCCTGGGGTGTTGGTGCCTGGGTCGTTCGGACCTGGGTCGTTCGGACCTGGGTTGTCGGTACCTGGGTTGTCGGTACCTGGGTTATCGGTACCTGGGTCATCGGTACCTGGGTTATCGGTACCTGGGTCATCGGTGCCTGGGTCGTTGGGATCGGGATCGCTCGGACCTGGATTGCTCGGTCCGGGCGGGGTTGGGTTGGGATTCGCCGGGTTGTACTCACCGGCAGCGTTTTGCTGAATCCATTGCATGTAGGGGCCACCCAGGGTGTAGATGCCGCCCGAACCGCAAACCAGTTGCCCGTCGAGCACGGCCCTTGACGTTTCACCGACAAGATAAATCTGCTGATTCACCATCACGTAAGCGGGACCGCCCGAATCTCCGTTGCAGGTATCGGGTAGATTCTCGCCACCAGCGATGAATTCCTTGTTGTTATGTCGCGAAAACGGGGTCTTCGCGGTGAACAGGGTAGGGGGAATCTCGGGGCCATCGAGAGACGTGAGACCGTAACCAGAGACGATGAGCTCTCGGCCTTTGGTCAAGACGCTATTGTATTCACTCTCGGGAAGAATCGGAATGATTTGATAGTTGGTGATCGGCTTAGAAAGAATCACAAATGCAATGTCATTATCCGTTGCCATCCCCGAAGGATCATATTGCTGACCTTGCTCTTTGAGGTATTGGGAGTGCACCACAATTTTTGCGACGTCCACGCGTTGCTGCTGAGTCGCTTGGGCCAATACGACCGCGCCATACGCCACTTCGAGCTCGTTGGCCTGAACGACGACTTGGGTGCCTTCCATATTATGGAAGCAGTGAGATGCGGTCAGAACCACCTTCGGGGCGATAAGCGTGCCGGTACATAGAAGATCGTCCGGGCTTCCGCCTTTGAAGACCAAACCCACAACGCCATAGAATTGCGAATTGGAGGCCTGGTTACCGCCTACGATACGGTATTCATTCTTGCCGTGGGTTTCAGCGGCCACCGGCGTAGCCAGCAATAGCGCCAAGACCATCGTTAAAGCTCTCTTCATTTTCTTTCTCCTGCTGAGAGGTGGTATGCAGGCGAGATAGAGCAATTTTCACGCCCAATCGGTCTCAATAAATTTCCAACACTTAGCGATCCCCCCCCACCACTATCTGCCGCCCCACGCAACCCCTTGCACGAATTGGGGACGGAGGGGGACTTGGGGACAATAGCGCCCGAGAAGTCCCCAAGTCCCCCTCCGTCCCCAAATAGAGAAATCGCGGTATTGTTGGCGCGTTTCGTGCTATTTACGGAGCGAAGGTGTGAAATGGTGAGCCTTATGAAATCGAAAGTTCTTTCCGGTATTTTGCCGGTTCTGCTGATCGCCTGTGGAGGGGATTGGGCAGAATACCAGCCCAACGCAGGAACGCTTCCCGGAGATAATGTCGATGTCGCGACGTATCCCGTGGGGCCCTTCGGCACCAACGTTGGCGATATTATCGACAACCTAGTCTACGAGGAGAGCTTCTACGATCCGGATACGCTTTGTAAGCCGTCGCAAAAGTTGGACATCACGAAATCCGGCGGTGTGAAGTCGCTTTCTCTGGCGGATATTTTTCGAGGCAATGCCTACTGTCCATCGCGGAAGAAGCAGTTCCTTTGGCTGGTTTCTTCCGCCGGATGGTGAGGCGCCTGTAGAAGCGAGCTGGTCCAGCTCGGCAAAGATCTCAGTACCAAGAGCCTAGATGACCGCGTTCTTATTGTTAACGCCACCACGGAAACCACGAAAAACGGTGAGGCCGCAGATGCCGAATTCGTCTGGGCCCAGGCGGAAAGCTATAAGATGCACTTCCCGCAACTTCTCGACGCAGGTAAATCCCTCTATAAATTCGCCAAGGGGGGCTCGATTAGCTTGCCGTTCCAGGTGGCGGTCGATCTGAGAACGATGACGGTTGTGCATACCCAAAGCGGCGGGGCAGGCATCGAAGAAATCGAAAAGTTGGCGGAGGACACGCTCTCAAAATAGAGGGCGTCAGACTCGGTAGCGATCAATCATCAAATAGAGTACGACGATGTTTAGAAAATCTCTTCCTTTGGCCCTTGTCGGTCTAATATCCACCTCTTGCGTCTTTGAATTCCGGCCCGATGCGCCTTTCGAAGGCAGCTACCAGCTGACCAGCGATTGCGAATTGACGGTCGACGGTTCGTCGGCTTCTGCGTCATGCAGTTCCGGGGAAACGGTTCAGGTCAGTTATTCGGCTGGTTCGATTACGGTCGACAATATTTCCTTCCCCGAGAATATCTCCAATAGCGAATGCTGGGTCGAGCGCAACTGTACGCGAACGTATAGCGGCACCATCGAGAATAAGGGAGTGGAAGGAAATATCTACGAAGGGCGTTTCGGCCGGTTTACAGGAAGCTGGGTCGGGCTGCTCGTTTTGAAGACTATTTGTACCAAAGAAGAGGCTGTTGCCAGTCCGCCCGATTGGTGCGCCGCAACCACGGCAGATCGCATCTATACTATGGGTGCAGAAGTCGAAGCACACGCGGCGACTGTGAGCTGGTCCACTGACGATGGAGCTTCAGGGGAATTGAAAGCCCAAGAAACCCAGGGGGGCGTAACCGTTGCCGACGAGTTTTATCAGCGGCTTAACGACACAGCGGCTCCCACGGAAACTCCCGCTGATGCGGGAACGCCGACGAAGGATGCGGAAAATGGAGAAGACGCATGACCCAAAAAATCTGCCGACTCCTCTTGTTAGCCACGCTCGTTTCGTTCGTTCCATCTTCTGCAAACGCGAACGAACGTAAGGCTGAAAAACTCCTGCTTCAGGGACGGAAACTCGTCAAGGCCGGGAATTTTGCTAAGGCGCTCACCGTGCTGAGAAAGGCACGCGCCATTTCTATCAATGCGGCCGTAGAACTGGAACTTGCTGCGGCCCACAGCGGTCTTGGTGAGCTGGTTACCGCCGCAGAAATCCTCGAGGGTCTGGTGAATGACCCAGGTCTTTTCGGTGGCATGGTCGAACGTCGCGACAACGCCTTAGCCGAAGTCCGCCCCAAATTGGGCCGCATCACGCTTACGTGCAAAACCGATGGCGCCGTAGTGACGATCAACGGTCGGCAGATCGGGAAGACCCCGCTACCGCGTTCGAGCTACGTCCTCCCCGGGGAGATATCGATCACCGTCAAAGCACCCGTATGGGAAAAGACATTGAAGCGCACGCTCGTCGCTGGACAGCATGAAGAAGTGCAGGTCGGGTCCAAAAGACGAACCAGTATGGTCGCCAATTCGGCACGAGGCGATGCCGACAGTTCAGATAGTACGCCGGCAATGTCCTTGGATGATTTGCCTCCGCCTCCGGGCACTGCGTCGGCTCCGCCACCTGCGAAACGCAAAACGAAGCGGTCGAAGACAACCTCGGCGAAGAAAGGTGGCTTCCCACCGGAGTTGATGGGACGACGTTGGACGTGGGTCGCAGCCGCCGGCGGTTTAGTAACCGGCATCATCGGCATGGGGCTAGGGATCGCCGCCCACGTAGACTATGGAACGTACAAGGATTCGGGTACGCCCAGCTCGCAGTACGCAGAATTGGAAAGCGGCGTTAGCGGGAAAGCCACCGGTGCGAATGTAATGTTCGTCGTTGCAGGTGCGCTGGCTGTCACGACGGCCATCCTCTATTTCGTTGGGGGGCGCGACGGCAACCGGCAAGGGTGCTAAGGCGTCGTGGGCCGTCAGCTTCTAGCTAGCCGGCACCTTCCGATTGCCTAGTTGTTTTGCGCGGATACTTCCAAGGTCTTCTTGAGCATCGGCAAATCGGGCAGTTCCCATTTCTTCCAATTAGCCAATTGAATGAACGCTCGACGGTAAACCAGTCGCACTTCGACTCTCGCTGCATCGATTTTGGGTGCCAAGAACTGATAGCTCGAACTATCGCTTTCTAGCGCAGGGATTCGGTTGTCGCTCAAGATTCGCGTGCGATTCCAATAGCTGGCCGTGGGGGTCGTGCCGGTCCACCATTCCTGCAATACCTTGGCGTAGATTTTCCCAGGCAGTCCAGAGTAGTAGCCCTTGCTCGCATCTCCTTCGCCGCCGAACTTGGGCACGACACTGCCTTCGCTTTGCTTGAGCAGGTTTCCGTTTTCATCCTTCGCTTCGACCAATAGAATCATATGTCGTAGCGGGCTGCCCGTTGGCATATGATGCCCGGCGAAGACGTTTGTCAGCTTGACCTCTACGCTCAGTTTTCCATCGGTTAGGCTCGATTTGGCATCCATTTCCATTGTTGCCTTAAGGAAGGCTGAATCGTTCGGACCACGCATGAGATGGTTGTTGACAGAGCGTGTCGGTCGTTTGCGACCGCCCTCTTTTCCGATAGTGAACTGCGTCGCCCCCTTTGGCGCCATATGGCAGTCCTGGCACGTTAGACCGCTTTTTTCGTCTGAGTACGGGCTAGCTAGCCATTCACCAAATGAATCGTAGATTTGCACGTCCCAGAACTTCGCCGTATGACACGGGGCGCAAAACTGTCCCTTCTTGTATACCTCGCGATAAGTATCGTCACCGGGCGCAACGTCGTCGAGTGGTCCCGCGAAAAACTGTTTGCCCGCCGGTGGACGTCGGTATTCGTAGGACAAAACTCCCGGCATACCCGCGGCGGGTAGTCCTGTCGTCTTTTCTAGTTTTGCATCCCAGACTTTATGGCAGAAGTCGCAACTCACACCTTCCTTTTCCACGCCAGTGGCCGTGCGAGGGTCCACTTCGAACGCATGATTGATCGAGGCAACCGGTAAATGGCATGCTGCGCAGTTGCCGGCATTGTTTGGAAAATCGAGGCGAAAGCCCGGGCCGTAGTAGGGTTGAGTGAGGTCGGGGGGAAGTGGCATCTTGGGGTAGTCTTTCAGTTTGCCGTAGCGCGTTGCTGGGCTTTTGTTGCCCAGAAGGTCCTCGCCTGAATACATCGAAAGAAATCGTTCATTCACTGCCGATTTGCTATGAGCGTCCTGCGCCCACTGGTCAAACGGGAACAGTTCCGTTTCTGGTGTTGGACTCGTATGGCAGACTTCGCATGCTTTCTTGCTATCGTTCTTTTTGTACGAGGAAGTGAATGTGTAGTTCGCGTTATCTTCTGCCGGCAATGCGTGGAGTTCGATCTCCACGTTGTCACCCGGAAGGGCCTTCTCTCCTCCGCCGATATAGAATCCTTCGGCCCAAGCGCTTAGAGAGACGCCTTCGCTCGCATCCAAACCGTTGATGGTAAAATGCCCTTCGCTATCACTCAGAACGAAACGTTCGGTCGTTTGAATTCTGACGATGGCACCCGAAACGGGGCCGGTGGCGCTTGTCACCTTGCCCTCGATTTGCGATGAAGATTCTAGACCACCCGTTTGGCCGCAACAGATGAGTAGCGCAGAGAGCGCGAATGTTGCCGAGAATCGGAGGATGGCGTTTTGTCCTTTGGTGTAGCCGTAAAACATCTTCGCTCCTTATTGCACGTTGCCGAGGCGAAATACGCCGCCGCCGAAGGTCGCTGCATACAGAACCGAACCGTCTCCCGAGAGTCCGAGGTCCATGATGGCGCGGATGGATAGCCCCTCGTTGTGGGCTTTCCATTCCTTGCCGCCATTGGTGGAATAGTAGAGACCTGTATGGTGACTGCCGGCGTAGACAATGTCGCTATTGTTCGGGTCGATGGCGAAACTCATGATCGTTGTTTCAGCATCCATGCCGCTAGAGGAATTCGAGAAGGTCTTGCCGCCATCGCGACTAATGGCGATTGCGCCATCCATGAATCCAAGAAAGACCTTCTTGCTGTCTTTGGGGTCTACGGCTATGGCCATTCGGAGGTTGAGCTCGTGGCCGGGTTCCGGGTGCGTTAGCGGGCGGTTCATCGGGTTCGCGTTTACCAATTCGAAGCTCTTTCCGTAGTTGTCCGAGCGATAGACTCCCTTGGCGTATACCGAGGCGAAAACCACGCCATCGTCCTTTCCGGAGAATGCCAAAGCGTGAATCATGCCATCGTCTATTGTTGTCTTGGTCCAGGTCTTTCCGGCATCACTCGAATGCAGGACAGCCCCCGTTGTCAGCGGACCACATCCGGGGTTCGTGCTCTCGGTGATGCATTTTAGGTCGTATTCGGTGACGGCGAAGATCCTCTTGGCATCGTGCGGGTAGAAGTAGACTCTGCGGATGGGGGCTAAATCGTCCGTTTCAGCCTGGAGATAGAATTTAGAATCTAGAATCTCCCAGGATTTGCCAGAGGTCTTGCTCTCCAGGGCATTGGGATTTCCGTCGCCCACCCGATAGAGCACGTGCGTGTCATCCTTTGGATCGACGTCAATGCCCTTTCCTTCCATTTGCTTGGCTTCGCCAAAGTTGAGCCCGCTCCAAGTTTGTCCGCCGTCACGGCTACCAAAGATGCCGCTCCGGGCTGAGGCGTAGACGACTTTCGGGTCTTGTTTGGATACGACGACATTGCTCATCCTCGACCCCGTGTAGCCCTGGGAGTAATTGAGCCACGTCTTGCCCCCGTCTTCGCTGAGAAAGACGCCGCCGCCGTAGTTGTTAATGTAGATTCTATCGGCATTACGCGGATCGCATTCTGCATCGATGGGAAAGCCCGCGACTATTCCTGGAGGCCCCCAGTTATGCCCTGCGCGCTTTTCCCAGGTTTCGCCTCCATCTTTGCTAAGAAACACGCCGCCTACTGCAGCCGCGTACGCCACGTTGGGGTTGTTCGGACAAAACTCAACGATACTGAGGAGGCCGAAGTCGAGGGTTTCGGTCCAGGTATCACCACCATCTTTTGTCAGATAAATGCCACCAATAGACGTCCCGAGTACCCACATGAAAGGATCCTGACCGGCTGCGGCGAGGATGATGTTTGGATTTTTCGGATGTTGCGACATGCTCCCAAAGTAGAGTTCGTTCGCATTGAGTCCGTTCTTGGGACCGAGGACTGTCCACGTGTCGCCGCCATCATCGCTGCGTAAGATGCCAACGCCGCCAACAATCTTTTTGGAACTATCGGAGTTCGCTGCGTTGCGGTCGAAGATACCAGTTGATACCCAGATGCGTTTTGAATTGGTAGGGTCGATCAGTACGTGACGCGTTAGATTGTCCCCGTACCAGATCTTCTTCCACTTTTTTCCGCCATCTATGCTTTTGTAGACAAAGCCCTTCGTACCATCAAAGCCGGTAATGGTATCCTTTGGCCCGCCCCACTCAAATGCCGGCACCTCGCCTGTCAGGTAAATGACATTTGAGTTTCCTTTTTCGACTGTGAAACCACGTACGACTGAGAATTGTTCCTCGAGGGCGTCTTCAACCTTATTCCAGTTCTTTCCCCCGTCGTCGCTATAGTAGACCCCGCTATCGCCAGCCGTTCCGACCCAGAGACGATCGGGGTTGTTGGGATCAATGGCCATACAAAATACCGAAACACCGTCTCCAGAGGGCAAACTCCTCGAGGTGATGCCCTTGTTGCTTGCCACCCAAGTCTTTCCAGAGTCGGTACTGATGTAGAACCCCGTGCCGTCGTCCGTTACATACATCGTATCCGGATTGTCGGGATGCATGCGCACGTCGTATCCCAGGCCGCCGAGGGGGCCGCCCGTAGTGACCCAGCTTGGCGTGAGGTAGGCCGGTTCCGAAGGCGTGTTCTTTTCTTCGCCAATCTTCATCCCATCGGCCGTTCCATTTCCCAAGTCGGCGGTGGGCGGCTTGGTCGAAGACGAAGTGCTGCAAGCGGCCAGTAGGGCGGTCAGCAGGCAGAGAATGGTCGTTCTGCTCAAATACATTAGTTGCTCCTCTTGGTTGCAGATACCTCGTAGGCACCTCGGTCTACGCCGGTGCCCTTCGGCCGCGTTTCTTTCAATAGGTCGATGCTGGGGATCAATCCGCCGACGGATAGGCCCGAATCGATTGCTGGGCTGCCGGATTGCGGTACCATGAACGAATTTCCCTGGCCTCCAACGATGGGGTCAGCGCAGATGTCATTACTACCGACGGCACACGTTCCCTTGACGTTATGAATGACGCCATAGTCGGCGTTGAATACCAGACCGGCACAACCCTGGGCGTAATGAAGGGCAGTCTTCTCAAACGGCTGGTGATAGTCGGTATTGCCAATGAATATATTATTCAGCGCGACAAAGGTCTCGCTCCCATCGCAGGTATGGCCTTCTCGAATGTCCATGCTGACCAGGACATCGCCCTGTCCATAGAGCGTCGAGTTGATGAGTTCATAACTTGACCCGGTGGTGAACGACGCTTCGAGGGTGTTTCCCAGTGCACGACAGTGGTCGACGTTGTCGGTGAATGCCTTTCCTTCGAAGAATGCGCAATTGCCAACAAGTAGACTGTTGACGATGCGTGTATTTCCTGCGGACTTCAGCGGGTTGCCGCCGTTGCCTTCGGAGTGAATCCGACGCACCGTCACTGTTCCGCCTAGCGAATGGTAAAGGAGGTCCAGACCGTCGGAGGTATTGTGCAGGATATTGCAGTCCTCAAACGTCCAGTTGCCTCCGGTTTCGGCCGTTCCCAAGCCATCCCCATATCCGCCTGCACTTTGTCCCCAGCATCCGGTGGGAGTTTCTTCCGGATAGGTTTCTCCGCAGCCATTCCATTCGATAGTCACCTCCTTGAAGACCATCTCTCCCGAATTCGCGCTGCTTTGGTGACTCGCATCGATGTCACCGTCCCAACCCACCCAGCCGTTTCCGGCGATGCGCACGTTTTCCAGCGTCCAGTTGGCTAGTTGCCCGGCGTGAATACCGCTATGTGCGAGTCCGTGGATGTTGAGGTTTCGCAGCACGACTTCCTTCGATTTGGCGGCGAAAATTCCGATGCTAGCCCAGTCGCCGTAGGGAGCACTGCTTCGTTGGCAGGTGTGTAGTGCGTTGCTATGGCTTTCGACGCACGACGCATGGTCGGTGATTTCCAGGCATTCGATTGTTACAAAGTTGCTACCTGTCAGGTCGATGACTTGCCAAGGGCGCTCAGCTCCCCAAAGCGACGGAGCGTGGGGACAGCCGGAACTCCACCCTTCGCCGAGAATACGTGTCGGGTTATTCGCACTGCCGGAGGGGATGGCTGGCAAATGGCAATCGTAGGCACTCAGAGAATCGCAGCTTTCGCTGCCAGGAGCACCGATGCCCATCCGGTAGGAACCCTTGGCGATGATCATGGTATCTCCGCCGCTGAGTAGAGCAGAGCCGGTGGGGGGGAGCAGCTGGAAGGGGTGATTCAATGCACAGTTCTTCAGTCCGGGGGCGGCGGCGGCGTTGAGATCTTGGTTGCTCAGTCCATCACATTGGTCCTTCGTTCCACCTAGCGGGCGGATGTAATAGGTCTTACCAGGAGCGACCGGGGAATCCCCTGCGAGTGAATCCAAGCTGAGCGGGGCACTATCGACGGGGCCTGCGGCATCCGGAGGCGTAGCATCTGGGGGCGTAGCGTCCGGGGTGCTCGGCGATGTCGAGCAGGCCACGACCAGGAGCCATGGTAGCGCGGCAAACAGCAGCTTTGTTTCCCGATGGTAACACTCCAAGGGCAGATTCATGGCCTTTTCACTCCAAGGTAACTATTTGAGGTCGTTTGGGTAACTTGTGAGAGATAGAGCATTATTCGTGCCGAAATGTGTGTGGTCCCGCCCTTGGCGTGCATTCCGGTCTGGGTATGAGACGTGGTACCCTAGGAGCAATTCTGGACTGCGTTGAGACCGAAGCCGTTAACACTGGGACGTCGATGGATCCAAAGCTCCGAGAGTTTCTGGTTGAATCATTCAGGGCCCACGGGGTGGTCGTGACGTCCGTCGCTTCGAGTGGTAGCGACATCATTGAGTTCGAGGGCGGCCAACCTAGCATCAGCGGCGAGTTTTTTTCCAATAGTGACACGAGCGTGCAGCTTGATCTTCGGATTCACCTGAATGGGGGGCGCACGCTGGTCGAGTCATTCGCCGGCTGGGGGGAAACTCTAGACCACGCAAAGGTCTTCGCTCTCCGTAGTTTTTCGCAAAGCGTATTGCATGTGATTCTTTCGGCCTTCTTCGGCAAAGAAAGCCAGGACGTTAACCGTGAAACCTGGGTTGTTGACGACCGTCACTATGATGCCTACCTGGGCAATTTCGATATTCGAACCCAGTTGATTCGCTCGCCTGATACACCGGAGGCGCTATTTCCCCAACTTGAGGCCAAGCTGAAGAAATATCTTTCAGGCGAAGCCGTGCACTGGGTGCGCCTCTATCATGGACAACATGATGGCACGGCGCATACGAATGAAATCTTGGTCGATAACGAATCGTGGGATGATGGCGCACGATGGCTTGAACAAAAACCTTGGCCACAGGATGTGGGCTACTATTCGATTCGACTTTTCGCGGTTTTCATTCTTCGGATGGGCAATAACTAGAGAGAGGATGACTCAATGGGGCGGCGGTTCATATTGATGGTTTTGCTGGGTGTTGTTGGGTGCTCCGACATTGTGTCTGTGGCAACGGATGCAGCGATTCCCAACGACCTCGGCGGCGATGGTATCGTGGTGGATGCGCTTCGCTTGGAGGGTCCCGTCCGAGATGGCATTGGAAGAGACCTGCCCATGCCACCTGACTTCGTTCTTCCACAGGATCTGCCTGGCCAAAATGACCTGCCGCTCTTGCCGGACCTCACACCCGATGATGGGGCAGGCCCGGAGCAAGGCTCAGGTCTTTGTCCAGCCAGCGAACCGGTGGCGTTTTCAGGGTGTAGCCAGAACGGAACGCACTGTGCCTATGGCGACAAAGTTGAGTGCGGCAATGTCTGGGAGTGTTTTGAAAACAACTGGCAACTCGCCTACGGCGGGCCCGATTGCGCAACGACGACCGCAGGCCTTTGCCCGGCTCAACAGCCCAAGGGTTTCTGTGATGCCACAGTTTTCAACTGTCGGTACGACACCATTCAATGCACGTGCCGCTCGGTATGCAGTGGCCCACAACCTCTTCCCGGACAGGAAAATGAATGGGCCTGCGGTCTTCCGCAAACGGTTGCGTGTCCACCCAAGGCGCCCAAATTGGGAGACCCTTGTTCCTTCGCTGCGTTGGAATGTATCTACGGTCATTGTGGTCCAACCATCGCGACGTGTTTCGGCGGTGTGTGGGACGTGGTGAACATTCCCCCGCCCCCTTAGAAACGACAGCCTTCGTCAAACGAAAAGGATAGAGCATGAAAGAGACAGTTCGTTCGATATCAATCTGGTTTTTGATCTCTGGGGGATTTTCTATCTACAACGGTATAAACGCATTTATGCAAACTGCGGGGTTGCAGTTGCTCTACCTCTATGCAGCACTGCTCGTGGTTCTAGGCGTCGCCGTTTTTGGCGCCGGTATTTTCATGCAGCGATTGCTCAAGGATTCACCTGGAGTTGTGATCGCTGTTTTGATAGGGGGCATGGTGGTCCTCGCCTTCACCGCGAGCCTGCTCTTCTACCTTGGAGCACGTAGCGCGATGGCCTACTTCGACCAAATCGTCGGGTTTGCGATTTCCATTTACCTCTTCTTCAACGTGAAGAGATTATCCAAAGAGTTGCAGGCATCCGAAGGTGAGAGCATTTAACCAAGAGCACGACAAATGCAGCAGTGCGTCAATTTCGAAGCCGAGAAAACTCGGAAAAATCTGACATAGTCCGCAAATCGTCCTACGTAAACCGAACAAGCGGTGCTAGTGTCCTGATTCCAAAATTCTGAGCCGGCTTTCTTGTCCTTTCGGTTTCTTCCTTCGTTGCTCAACTCGGTGAATACCCATAGGTATTCACCTCGCTCGCGCCTTGGCAGAAACCGAAAATACGGCGAAATCCCAGCCCACAATTTTCGAATCAGAACACGAGGTTGCCGCGCATGAATGTTGCCGAAAAGTTAAACACCACCGCATCCAATCCTAAAGCACTCGAACCCACTCCCATCACCGCACCGCCGCTGGAACAGCGCGTCAAACGGAACGCTGACTTCGTTCAAGCGGGAAATAAGAAGACCCGCTATTCGTTGCCCGAGGAGCTGCAGTCCAGCTCCCCTGTGGGATTCCGCAAACGCATCGCGATGAGTGAGGCCGAAATAGCACAGTGTTATCCTCTTCTATCCATGGAGCGGCCGACCGCTTTCTCCAAAAGGTCAATACCCACGGAACAGGAACTCTTTGAGGAATGTTCGCTGGGGGTATTGAGCGCGCGACAGTCCACGAACTATCGCGGTCATCGTTCGGTAATCATCGGGCCTGAGGAATCCCAGAGCGTCGCGCGCTTGCTTGCCGAATGCTCAGGCGGAAAGGAAGCGGTTCTCGAAGGTACCAGCTATACCCACGTCGTATTTTCGCGGCCCTATCGTACGCCCTTCACACTTCTCTTGACGTTCGTTGGACATCTCCCATTGGCCAGCTTCTTTAGCGTACCGCTTCGTGCTTTGAAGAAGCGTTTTGCAGATGCGAACGATATTCCCACCATCGGTTATCTGCAGCAGATTCATGTCGGCGTACTTGCCGATGCCATGGAAAGGGCCACGGCTATCGCGTCTGACGGTCATCGCCGGGCTCAGATTCACTTGGCGCCTTTTACGGGGGGGGCTCGGAAAGCAAATCGCAAACGCTTGCGGGCGATCGAGGCAATTTGTGGGCTGACGGCCGGTCAGCGCGCGAAGGGATGGCGTATCGCTCTCGTTGCGCAAGTTGGGGAAGCACTGGCCGAAGAGAAGATCGCTATCGAACCAAGCGTCGCTCGCAAACTCGGCGCCAATTTGATGGCCTTTCGCAGCGAACGCATACAACCAGGCGTGAATGCCGAACCCAAAGCGCCGCCGGCCTATCAGAAGCGCCAGGAAATGAACGTTCCCGATGAGCTCACTGTCATGGCAGGGCGCGCCGCCTATAACGCTTTCGCTCATTGGACCGGCTGCGATCGCGAAAGGTCGAAAGACCTGCTACTTCTGGAACGAATCGATGTGCTGACGAAGAATGGCAAGGAACGAATTCGCGCCGTTAGAGAACAGCTCAGCGGTATCACCGACAAAGTAATGCGGCGCATTCCTCTCTGGGTCGACCTGCCCACGGGCCGAGCGTTCAGTCGCAATGCCAAACGCGGAAAGAAAGCCTTCGCCTTGGCCGGGCAGCGTATCTATATTGCGGGTCTCTCCAAGCGAGAACTCGCTGCAGAGGGTATCGACTGGGATTTGGCCTGTCGGGCACTCGGAGGCGCCGCAGCTCGAAGTTCGTTGCTGGCAGAGCTCATGGGCGTCACCAACTTACCTGATGATTGCGATCTTCTGGCCGGTGTATGCTTAATGGCTGGTCCGGTAAATCAGAACGATATCGGCAAGAGCTTCTATGGCGTACCAGACTTACTGCATGGTGCATTTCCCGATCGAGATCCAACATCCCTTCTGGTTTGGACGATGAAAGCGAAGACCATTGCCGACCCCATCGGCAATGAAGAGCAATTGCTCAACCCTGAGCGCAAAGGTGCGTTGGTCGACCTTAGAACAGGCCCTCACCAGTCGATTTCGATTAGTCGGAAAGGCGCGCTGGAACCCATGCGGAAAAATGGGGACGCCGTGAACGAGGAACGCGCATTTTCTGACTTGCAGAATTTCGTGACGTCACCGGATGGCCGGCAGATTCAGGGCAATAGCGGCCGTCTGTGGTCGTCGGCATTGCGAAACAAACCTGTTTGGTAGCCGCCTCCCCACGGCAAGATCTCCATCCCGTTTCGTTCAGCCGCACGTCACAACCATCATTCCTTCTTATTGCGTCTACCTGCAACTCCTAGCGAGCAAGAATAGGTAAGGTCTAACGAGTCGGCGTCCGGCACTCGACGTCAATCTACGGTTTTCAGTTAGTTGCGCGTCATCGACTTGCTGCCGATGGTTGGCACCTGCCTTGCATTAGTACGAGACAGATACAGGAGGCCGATACCGAAAAACAAAATACGGATTGACCGCAGAGTACCGTTCCTCTCTCTACATCACTCTGTCTTCCCTTCCCTCTGTGGTCAATCCGTTTCTCCTCGTATCGCGAACGAACAACAAAATACGGATTGACCACAGAGTACCGTTCCCCTCTCCACCTCACTCTGTCTTCCCTTCCCTCTGTGGTCAATCCGCTTCTCTCCCCCCTTCTTCACTCGTACCCCATATCGTGTAGACTCGGCCCATGAGAATTTTGCATACGATGATTCGCGTCGGAAATTTGGATGCATCCATAGCTTTCTATACAGATGTTCTCGGCATGCAGTTGCTGCGGCGCAAGGACTACGATTCGGGGCGGTTCACCTTGGCGTTTCTGGGTTACGGTGATGAACAAGAATCTACGGTGTTGGAACTAACCCACAACTGGGACGTCGACAGCTATCAACTCGGCGATGGCTTCGGCCATTTGGCAATAGCTGTTCCAGATGCGGCTCAGGCCTGCGATGAAATCCGCAAACGCGGTGGTCGCGTCGTCCGTGAAGCGGGGCCTATGAAGCACGGAGATACGGTCATCGCTTTTGTCGAAGATCCCGACGGGTATAAGATCGAGCTAATAGAAAGAAGTTAGCAGTACGAGTACTTCGTTTTACGTCCTAATGTTCTACGTTCGAGCGTTTAGACGCCGAACGTGATGACGTGATGACGTGATGACGTCATCACGTTGTGACGCGAAACGGATCTCGGGCAGCAAATACTAATCCAAGGCAACCGTGGCGGCCCGATAGCCGATCAATTTACCCCCGCTGAATGCCCGAACGACCAGCAGACGATTGCCGATTTCCGCGCTGAGGAAATTCAATTCGAAATAGGGGAGGGCACTATTCAACGCAGCTTGACCGAGTTTCTGATTCTCTAGCCAAACCTCCAGCCGATCCGCCCCTTTGGCTACGATTTGGAGTTTATGAAGTCGCGTTTCGGATGACGCGTTCGATTCCGATTGATGGTGAATGCGGATCTCAATGCCCGCGTCATGCTGGTGTGGC
>Ga0257122_1000846_pt1 | contig 24283 bp, 22 predicted proteins | sample SI106_120metaG_FD_190146 | JGI IMG/M metagenome (GOLD analysis project Ga0257122, IMG submission 190146) | Marine microbial communities from Saanich Inlet, British Columbia, Canada - SI106_120 | ecosystem: Environmental > Aquatic > Marine > Inlet | place: Canada: British Columbia | collected... | reverse complement strand
TTTATGCTTTTCATAATATACCTTACTACTTGCTGGTGCTGTATATTTTTTGAGATGCTCTTTGGTTGCTTGAAGTTCTGTTTCTAAATTGGAAATATGTTCTTCCATTTCTTTTATTTTTTCATCCGTATCCATTACGATACTATACATAATAAAAAATATTTATATAATTTTTATTATAATTGTTTCAAAAAACGGCGTTTTAAATCTTCAAGGGTGTATACTTTTTAAGGGATGTTGGGGTATTTTCGGAGGAATATTAGAGGTTTGTGTAGGATTCATACACATTTCACGAGAACCATATACCTGACCCGACATACATTTCGACGCATCAGAGACAGAAACGCATCCTCTACGTCCATTTTGTTCGCCTACCAAACACCAGGTTGTTTTTCCCGAAGATATAGTATTCTGTATGGGACTTTCAGCATTATCCGCAATTGGTCCACTGCTTACCATATCTAATTCACTACGTGTATTCATATTTATTGATCCCTTGCTCGCATCCTTTAGTAAATTTCCAACAGATTGAAGTGTTCCCTCGGCTATGTCAACTCCCGCACGAGCAACATCGGATGTAACGTCTGCGGATTTATTTATCAAAGTTCCTGCTGTATATCCAAATATAGCGAAGATTTGAGAAATTAACGGTTTAAAAATGTCGAACACCTTCTGAAATATATTACCAATAACAATAAACAGATTTATGCCTAAAAGGGATAAAATTAATAACGCCGATAAAATTACGATAAAAAACGTTTTATTATCACCACTAGATGTAATTGAAGTAGGTGAAATTGAATTTGATGAAACTGACATAGACTCCATATTTAAACTATAATATACTATACAAAACTATTTTATTTAGTGGTTCGTTTGCTTTCTTCTTATATAATGTTATTTTATTGTAAATGGGAATATTCAATATGCTTGAAATGTTGTTTTTTGCTAGTTTAGGTATAACTTTCGTAATGATTGTATTTTTAGTCTATCAATTTAGACAAAAGTTTACAAATCTTGAACATAAATGTGATACCATGTTTGAAATAATTAATAATATGGTAAAAGAAATGAATCATCGGACAACATTAATGGATGTTTCACGGTTCGCACCGAATAATTTAGTATTAAATCCACCTACTTCTCATTATAATGGTGAAAATGATACACCCAAGTTACTTGTTTCAGATAGTGATGAGGAAGACAGTGATGAGGAAGACAGTGATGAAGAAGGAAGTAGTGAATATGAAAGTAGTGACGACGAAAGTAGTGACGACGAAGGTATGATTATACCTGATACATTCGAAATCAATGAACCGGTTAGAATAATTAACGTCGACATAACCAATATAGATAATGAGATAACTCAAATAGACGAGATTCAAGAATCAAACCCTGTATCAGACACAGAACCAATGAATGAAACTGAACGGATTATTGAAGAAAGTGAACCAATTCATGTAGAGAAACTAACTGAATCAACTTTAGAGAATATTGATGAAGGTGATGTAGGGTCGGATAAAATGGATGTATATCGCAAGATGAACATAACCGCATTAAGAGCACTTGTTATTGAAAAAGGTTATATTACCGATACTCTAAAAATGAAGAAGGTAGAATTATTAAAGTTACTAGAAACATCTGCATAATCAATAAAATAATTTCACATATATAATATATAACAGTTTAGTATATTATAATGTTTTCTCCTTCATCGACTCCATTTCAATCAGTTGATTGTGCATATCCAGTCATTAAAGAGACAGTACCTGAATCCGCAAGAGGATATACAACAAATAATAAATATCCTGGCTTTCCACCGTTAATGAATGATGGTCGGTCGATAACAGCAACATGGCAGCCCGAATCGTCAATTAACGCAGATTTAATTGAAAATTCCGGGATTAAGTCTAACTGGCAGTATCGTAAATATTTAACCGAAAACGCAAAAAAAATAATGGAATATAACTTCCGCGAATCATCAAATGATACCGGTTATTACAAACGCCCAATAGATATTCCAAGTATTCAAACAAATGAGGTTAAGGGATTTAATAATAGCCCTTACTTGTATTCTTCGACAATCGATCCGGTAAAACCATTCGGTCATTCTAATAGTGACTTGAAGAATTTATATATGTCTAGAGAACAGTTAGCGTCGCGTCAATATGCACCAATCGTATCTACTGTAAATACAAAGACCAAATAATTGTTACGGATGTACCCGTCGATCCGGCATAAAGATTGATCTTGCCATCATCAATACAATGATAATGCTGAAGACGATGATACTAATTCCTTCCATTTTTTATCTAGTTATCATATTCATAATTGATATACCTATTTTCAATTTTACTATAAGTGTTTGACGTTCCAAATAATATAAATCAACCCGTTTATATTATTTATAATATCATATGAGAGTGATTAGTTTTGATGTAGGAATAAAAAACATGGCATATTGCGTAATTGAATGTAACAATGATGCAGTACTTATAAACGAATGGGGTGTATTAAATTTAATGGATGATGATATTGTGTCTCACAATTGTGAATGTATGAATATTCCCAAAAGTAAAAAGACATCTCCAAAAGAGTGTACGAAAAAGGCAAAATACATAAAACATGGTAAATATTACTGTGAAAAACACGCAGATGCATGTTCTCAATATATTATTCCAACAAAGCAATATTCAACGACATCTTTAAAAAAATTAAAATTAGATGAATTAATAGCGCGAGGAAACGAGAATTTGGTATTTTTGAACGTCAGTGATGTAAAAAAACTAAAAAAACCAATTGTTCTCGAATTGTTATTAGAATATTATAAACAGAAATGTTTCGAAGTTGTTACGACTAAGAAAAAACGAACAGCAGGGGAGACGGATCTAATAAGTGTTGGTAAAAAGATGAAGGACCAATTGAATGAGTTGGATAACATAGCCGATATAGACCATGTGGTGATAGAAAACCAAATTTCACCTATTGCGACAAGAATGAAGACGGTGCAGGGAATGCTAGCGCAATATTTTATAATGAGGAATGACAATGTTAATATCCAGTTTGTATCTTCATCACATAAACTGAAACAATTTTCAGAATTTAATTTGGATAAACGAGAACAAACAGATTCCGAAATCACATTAGATAATACACGAACAAATCCTAATTATAAAAAACACAAATTAGATGGTGTATATTATTGTTCTCTGATGATAGATGCGAATGAAGATATGATTGAATGGAAAGAATCATTGAATACAAAGAAGAAGGATGATTTGGCCGACTCATTTTTACAAGGAATTTGGTATTTAAAACACAATAATATAATAACATATGCGGAGGATTTAAAAATAAATATTGTATAAATATCATAATACAATGGAAGTTATCGATTTAGGTGCATTGAATGAAATTGAGGACCTACCTAGCGTCCATCCATCAAGAAGTGGTTCATCGTTGGGTAATGGAATCGAACTTTTAATGAATGAAAATAAAATGCCATCCGCAAATGTTGATTTAAATTTAGGAGAATTAAATAACCTTGAATCTGAATTAAATGAACTATCCGGACATACTACCCCGACGCCAAGTCAGGATACAAAATCAGTTTCCGGGATTACCTCTAATTTGTTTGGATTTGGGAAAACTGAAGATGAACCGTCGGATTCTCACCTTGGAAAAGCAACTAGTGAAAGTAATGGTGCAAGTAAGACATGGGACGGTTTTAGTAAGATGAATGAAATGCCACTTGATGATGATATTAAAGTAAACACAACGATGTCTGACCGTGAAAAACGTAGAAAAAAAAGGGCAATGTTGAAAAAATTAGACGACTGGTACGAAAAAGGTGCTATAAAACATAATTCTAGATTTACATTAGATTCAGATTTTGACGAGATTGAAGACGAATATGAAACTGCTCTCGAGGATAAACGTAAGAAGGACAGTGTTAAATTACAAGGGTGGTGGTTTATGACATTTATTAATTCAATGGAATATGCGAATACGGTATTTAACCCATTTGACCTGAATCTAGATGGATGGGGCGAACAGGTGAATGAAGATATTGATAGTTACGAAGAACTCTTTATGGAACTTCATGACAAATACAAAGGCGGTAAATTAGCACCCGAAATTTCTCTTCTCCTCCGCGTAGGATTTAGCGCGGCTGTATTGAACTTTTCGAATAAAGCACTTTCATCGGCTACACCCGCATTCAATGACGTAATTAAACAAAGTCCGGAATTGATGAAAATGTTTACAAACGCAACTGTAAACAGCATGAGCGAACAATCGCCTGGATTTGCGATGGCTAATAATCTAATGCAGGAAAATGATAATCGTCCACGTGGGCCTCCTCCACCCGCTTCTGTAGAAACTCAAAATTTACCCCCACAGGCTCGACCAGGTATGGTTTATACAAATAACGCACCTGCGAATAGACCCGATATTAATGCGAGCAGAGGTACTATGTTTAGAGAAGAAGGTGTACATATGCAAAGCGAACAAAATTTTAATGAACCAGTAAAAAGTATGCGTCCGCCACCTCAACGCCAAGAAATGAAAGGACCGCAATCAAGTGATATCGACAATATATTATCCGGTCTAAAAACACGTAATGTAAATATTCACGAAAACGCCCCTCCACAGTCTTCACAGGTTATGTCTGCTGACGAAGACTCTGTAATATCGATATCCTCATTGAAAGACATTCAAAATTCGAATATGCCAAAGCGTTCCCGCAGAAAAAACACGTCGAATAAAAATACAGTCTCATTAGACATCTAAATACATATTTCATAAGATAATAAGTAATATTATGATATGAAACATCACTCGGTGTTGTAGATCCGCAGTTATTGTTCTTATATGTAACAATATAAAGTTTATGTGTTGTTATTATGTAAATGAATTGGGTATTCGAATTATATAAGATAATTGATTCATTTATTATGTTTAATGTGTCATACTTAATAGAATCAACCAATTGTCTAATAAATAAAATATATCATTTAGATTACAATAACATTGCCACTGCAATTTTTATTTCCTATGTGGACGCCAAAGTAAGATTAAATAGATGTGGAAACTGTCTTTACACAAACAATAATAATATTCGATATGTATATGATTGGTGCGAGTATAGTATAAGATATACCCGTGCGGTTATTAATAACTATAAAATAGAACCAAAAGAAAACTATTGGATATCACTGTCGATAATGTTTAAAAATAATGATACGTATGTAACTAACAGTTCATCAATTTTAGAAGATTATAAATTAATTAATTCACCACAACCATCATCAGATTCTATCAATGATGAATATTGTTTGAAATATTTTTGTGAAACCGCAAAGTCGATCGCTGAAACTAGCGACCATATAGACGAAACAATGATTACGCTGAAGTTACCAACTTCTACATTAACCCGTTCATTTAAGCCAGTTAACAATATCAATAATAATAACGATACTGAATATTCTAAAACCAAATCAAGTGTATCATTGTTATCGGTAGTATATTCACATCCAAGAATGGAAGAGAAAATAGTAATGGATTTACCACCTGAATATTTTTATGTTAACAATGAAATTCTTTCACCACTATTTATCAAGCGTTATTTAGAATATCAACCAAATACATACATTTTCGATGATACGTATACAATAAGTATAATGGATAATATGATAAATATGGTATCTCTCACATCAAAGAACTCAATATTATTGAAGGAGACAACGTATACGGTGACAACAAATGAATAAATATAACAAATATATATAAAGATTTTTCTCGTTATATATTACGGGCGTAGACAATGGATACACTGAGTACTCCTACCCACCATCATGCACTAAATGGTAAATGGAACTTATATTACCATTTACCACAAGATAAAAACTGGGATGTTTCAAGTTACTCCATCATCATGAGTAATATTGATACTGCCGAAAAAGTGATATCATTGAATGAATCCGTTCATGATAATGTTATCAAAAATTGCATGTTGTTTGTAATGCGGGAAGGCATTACGCCCATGTGGGAAGACCCTCGCAATAGAGACGGAGGTTGTTTTTCATACAAAATATCGAATAAATATGTACCTGAAGTATGGAAACAGTTATTTTACCTTATTGTGGGTGAAACCTTATGTAATGATACCGCATTAAGTAAACATCTTAACGGCATAACCGTATCACCAAAGAAAAACTTTTGTATTATAAAGATATGGTTGGATGTAGCCAATCTACAAGACCCCTCAATTATCGCAAACATACCAAATCTACAAAAAATGGGATGCCTGTTTAAGAAACATGAACCTGAATTTTAGAATGGAAAATTGATAAATCTATATTATGTATTATGTAAGTAATATAGATTTATATACAAGTATGAAGGTCGTTTCTAAAAACATTCAATCATTAAACCTTGATGTTGATTTTATTGTCGGAAAAAATGCGGCTGATAATTTCGATATTATTGATGACGCAACCAGTAGAGATATATGGTTTCATATAGAAAATGAGCCATCAGGACACATTGTCGCAAAAATGCCGGAAATAGAATTAAACAAAAAACAGTTACGTCAGATTATTACTCAAGGGGCAGTGGTATGTAAAGAAAACTCAAAATTTAAATCAATGAAAAATGTAAAAATAGTGTTTACTTACGTTGAAAATGTAGTCAAAATGGATATTCCAGGGAGCGTAATGTTATTAAAATCTAAAAATATTTCAATATAACCAATGAAATTATAATAATTTAAGCAATGATTTTGGTATTTTCTTATGTTTTTTGTAAATAGCTAACATATTTTGATTATTTCTCGCGATTAATTCACTTATTAGATTTGAACTGACCTTAATTTTGGGTTGTTGTAGCAAATATTCAACATGTTCTTTATAATAATGATTATTGAATGAATTCCATGACAATTCATATAATAAACTACGTCCATATTCATTGTTAATGTTAATATTAAATTTGGGATTACGTATCATTTCTCTAATTTTTGCTTGAGTCACATCGCGATTATGTGGCAGACTTGACCCAATATACCGAAAAATTTCACCACTATTAAATGGAAGAATTTTCTTACATGTAGCATTGATATTACTTCTGCATATAGGACATTTTGCGTCGTCTCTGTTTTGTTGACACCATCCAATCAAGCATTGTTTATGAAAATTGTGTTTACATTTTGTTTTTACATTTCCGGATGTAATTCTATCTAAACATATAGAACATGTATTATCTAACACACTTTCACATTCCCCCGATTTCTTGTTCTTTCGCGTTCCGTTTTTACAACGAGTTCTTTTTTGTTTTTGGGTTGACATAACAAATATATATAATATGAATATATTTGTTACCTATGGTATGTATCTTAAATAGGAGGTAAATTGGCTAGACACAATTTTATACTACCTAAAGAAGCAACATCATATTTAATAATAAGTGGTAGATTATTACCAAGATACATTTCTAAATGGCTACATAGGGGGGTACATTTGATAAAATGAGACAAACTTTTTAATGAAAATTCTCCTTGGTAAATAACCGAACTATCAGATTTCTGAATGAAGTTCATATTACCTTCGGATTCAGACCGAAAAATACGTGAACTAGCAAAATTTCCTTCACATGAGAATATCAAATCGCTACCAACTGATTTAATTTCAATACGATCTGAAATACTATTTAAATCTCTGATAATCTTTTGAAAATCAGAGGTGGGAAGGTTAATAACTGTTGAATATTCAACGTCAGGAACAAATAGTTCATCGGTATCAGGTTCAATTAATCTCAACTTTTGACTATAGCATTGTTTAATATCACCATTGTCGTATTGAAGACCCAAATGAGAGACAATACCATCATGGTAATCGGCTTTATCAATATACATTGAAAGAGTATCGTCATTCGACATTGTAGAAATAACTTTGAATAAATGGAGAGTATTAGCACATACAATAATTTTATCAGGACTACAATCATACTTTTCAAATTTGTTTGCGTCGAGTAATACATTCACAAGGATAGTGTGTGTTTTATCGAAATTGATAATCTTCATACCATCTTTTGTATATGTAATTGTAGCATCAGTTAATATATCCTTGATGGCAGTAATCATATTTCGAATGGGTTGGATTTGGACGGTTTTTATTGTCAATACATTATTTTCTTCATTCATGTTCTACCTAGTGTAATATTGTACATAGTGCGTTTGTTTTTATATTTTATTTGTATTATATCTATTTCTTACCTTTGTTTTTCATTTTTGGGATTTTGTCCCATTTTAAATGTCCGAAGGTGTATATATAATTCCTATAGAATATATTTAGAAAAAAGAGAGTAAAGTATATATTAAAATGGCAACTGCCTTAAATAGCGAGAACTACGCCGGATTAAATGAATCAATACTAACTATACTTAAATCCGGGAAACGACCTACAATTTCCATTTATACGAACGCCGAAGCAACTACATATGCAGTTGACACATACGGTGAAATAAAGGAGCGGGATATTAAAAGCGCAAGTTTTACAGATTCGTATAAAGACAATGATGGAAATACACACAACCCATATGTTTCTATCCACTTTAAAGATGCAGACAACTCAATACAATCTACATTTATTGATTATTTTACAACTACCGACTATGTTGACGACCATTGGTATATATTAACCGGGGCGGATATACCAAGAAGACGATTTTAATTTTATTCATAAAAAATTGAATTACTTTATCATATTGTTTAACCAGTAACAATATTATAATAATATACGAAAGTAATAATAACGAGATGGAGTGTGTAATTTGTTATGAAGTAATTGGCGACACCAACAAGTGTGTTACCCCGTGCGGTCATAACTTTTGTTTTAATTGTATTATGCGATCAACACAATACAATTCTAGTTGTCCCTATTGTCGTGCAGAACTACAAGAACCCGCGGTTGTAGACGACGATGAATCGACTGAATATGAATCAGATGAATCAGATGAAGATGATTCAGACGATAATGATAGTATCACGCACATTATGTTCGATGATAGAGATATATATGCAAGCGATATGGGTTCATTTGACGAAAATGGGTTTTATAAATTCCCCCTTACTATTGAAACTATGGATGAATTAAAAGATACACTGGATACAATGGTTCCAGATGGGTATACAAAACTATTCAAAAATTTCTATTTGGAAAGTAGTTTATTGAATCAACATCCACAACAAAATGAAGAACTATTCCTTAAAATGCGTAAACATATTCCCGGTTTTACATATAAGGATATGATAGATGAGCCGGTTAATATTGCATATATTGAATATTCAAAAAAAAAGGAAGAGAGCGAACAAAAATGCTATGAGATATTTTATCGTACACGTAAGATTATGAATGTTATCAGAGACAAAACGCGTCTCCATTCTAGATCTGCGTCAAGAGTACCAACCACCCTAGAAAACGTCCCATTTTAAACATTATCCCGTCCGATGATTTTAAATCTCCCGTCTTCTTCAACTAATTTACCTACACGTGCTGGTTCAATATTAGGATTAGACAACGCATTATTATATTGATTATAATCATATAATTCTCGCGTGTCTTTTTTTAGTATATACTGAATACCTTGAATATTGACAGTTTGGACGTCCCATTTGAGTTTTGCAACGTCAAGTCCTTCTTTTTGAGATTTGTCCATTTCAAACGAAGGATATGATGAGAATGTATTAGTCTCGATTTTTCCATATCCATAACACACAAGTTGATTTTCGTCACTCTTTGATGTTCGCGCATAAATATTACAATCAACTGCCGATTCTTTTACTGCTTGCAGTATCTGATTATTAATTCTTTTCTTAATGCTGGCAATTTCATATAATGTTTCATCTGTACTTACTGGTGTTTTCTTATCAATGCGACTAATATCACGAATCCGTAGTTCTATATTTTTATCATTTGTCTTTTGGTCTTTGCTTAATTTCGTTACATATACAAATATTTTGACGGTTCTTAATTCCTCTGGGAGGTCTTGATGACTACAAATACGTCTAGCGCGACCAACTACTTGGTCCACACGAACCATGTGCCAATAAGGTTCAACAATATGTACGAATCGAGTATTTTTTAAATTAATTCCTTCGGCACCTGATGACGTAATCATGAATACTTTGATAACTTCGCCATATATATTATTTTCGTTATGTTCTCGTAATTTATCAGCAATATTAACTGGAACAAATTCCCATGCACCATTATATACATTTCGTATTATCTCGCGCTCTTCTGTAGTTTCTGTTCCTGTGTATAACGCGAATCTTGGTTTACCAAGATCCTTTTCATAGTCTACTATTTCCCAACTATCGCCCGTTTTACGAATTTTAAATTCAGCAAATCCGTTTGCAAGGAGTATTAATCTCATTATTCCAATTCCTTCCATTGTTCTGAAATGACTATATAGTAAATGGAGTCCATTGTTCTCGGGGTTTGAAATATTTTCTAGAATTTGTAAAAATTTTGGACTAATTACTTTTAACGACTCTTTGGATAAATGAGTATAATTACCGTTATCAGTAGAATTTAATTCAGATAATGCGTATTCGATTCGTTTAGCGTATGTTTCAGTATCTGCTATACTACCGCGGTCATTTTCATTATCATCCACATTTGAGTATACATCAGTTTCTTGAATTGATTCTTGTGGAAGAGCATCAAATGTATTTTCATTGACCGATTCTATATTTTTAGATGGAACTGGTCGGTCTATTCCATCGGGAAAAACGAAATTACATGCGGCACGAGAGAATATACGATATGTGGAAGATATAGAAAATAATTCGTCGGTACCACTTTTCATAGCGCGTTGTTTCTTTGCAGATTTTTCACGATCTGCCTCTTCCTTACGTATTTTTGTATATACACTGAACTGATGGTCTGTCATTTCATTATAGACTACATGATAATCATTCCCTTCTTCGGTTTTATCATAGGCGGGTAAAAGGTTTTCCTGCGCGCTTCTAAAATAAGAAGTTAATCCTAATATACGGCGTTGAAATAAGTTCATATTTTGTGATTCTTCAGTGTCTGAATTCACAAATGTTTTCAAAAAATCGTCAGATAAATCAGGTAAGCATTTATTTAATTTCACCTCCATGTTCTTCTCTTGAACTTCGAGCCCATTCTTTTTTAATATAAACAGTACTTTTTGGATAAAGTCAGAATCACTTAAATTTCCACTGTCATCTAGTTTTACACCATTATACCGTTCAAATGTATCACTTGCACCACCTTTTAGTTTTTTGGTTTTGTTATTGATTGTTATTTTTTCTTTATGTGTTCCTTTAAGTATACCCCGTTTCTTGACATTGACAAATCCAAACGGATTTCTTGTAATAATCAACTTATTTCCGGAGTATTCAATAAAATCGTATGTTTTTAATCCATTCTTATCTAAAATATCACGAATAATACTTGTGTCTACTTTTTGCGTAGTTTTTACATTAACTACCATAGTCCATGTTTTAATGTATCCTCGTAAAATATTATATAAAATTCCAATTTCGTTTGGATAATTGATAATGGGCGTTCCTGACAAAAGAACGATTCGTACGTTTGTTGCTTTCATAAGATAATTATATAGTCGATAAGAGATGGATTTGGGAGATTTTATCTTGTTTACTATCCTACTCACAAAATTGTGGGCCTCGTCAATAACTACTACGGAATTATCAAAAGGATTTTTAGTATCGTTATTCGATTCCTTATCAATAATTTTAACTAAATTAGGAGCATTATAATTAATATCTTTATATTTGGCACGTATCATTACATTTAACTGTGTATCGATTTCATTTTTTTCATCAGTACTCAAATCTTTATAATTTGCTGGTTTGTTAACATTTATTAACCATGCGCCTTTTTTACGAGATGCATCTCTACGAGACTCGGTATTTGAATTGATATAATTCACTGGTAAAGACATTGCCTTTGCTAATATATGTACGTATTCCGGATTACCATCACTCGAAATAAATTCCCAATACTGATTTTTTTTATACATTTCATCACCACACTTTTTCATTTCACTGAAAAAATTCATTTTTAACGAAGCGGGAGTCAATATAAATACTTGTTTACTACTTTTCATACCTTCAGAAATAGCAATTGAAGTACATGTTTTACCCGAACCAAGTCCATGATATAAAAGTAACCCACGATAAGGAGTATACAAATTTAAATAATCGCGGACAATTTCCTGATGTAGTAAAAGTGAAAATTCGTCAGAACCACCTTGACGGTCACAACTTATATCAGCATCGTTACTTTTAAGTAATTCCGCTTCGCGTGGTTCAAGCATTTTATTAAGTTTTCGAACGAATATTTTACGATTATTCATATAATAGGAAGGTGCCATGATAACATTCTTTTCACGTTCCTTTGGTAATCGCTCTGATACGGCTTGTGTACGAATAATCGATGTGGTTAAATCAACATCGTCTAGATTATCTTCTGTTTTTTCAATTGCTGGTTTTGTCTTCACTCCTCGTTTCTTTGGCATCTTATCTAATTGTTCTATGGCCTCATCTAGAACCTCACTTTCTAATTTCGCTGGTTCTTCCAATTCAGTTAATTGAACTATATTTTTCCGTTCTCGTTCATTGTCAGAATCCGACTCCGAATCAGAGTCGGATTCAATTCGTTCAATATTATTTTCGAATATATCATCTTCAGACATATCTAATTCATCCTCGGTATCACTTGTTTCTTCAACCGTATCAGTTAATACCACCGGCGATGCAATCTCGGTAGGGACATATATATCTTTATGGGCGTCACTTGGTTTTGAATTCACTATAAATAAGTTTTGTTTTCGTAATTTATTCATAACCAAGTCACAATTTAATGATGAACTTCGTCGTTTATCTAGAATTCTCACGGTAGGTAATCCACTGGAATCGCCATTATCTTCAACAAGTTTTTCATTTTCATAGGCAATAGAAGAAGAATTTGCTATTTCTGTAATATTTCCAAAACCTATAACCGGACGAGTTGTAGGTATTATTTTTGTTTGTAATAGTTCTAAATATGTAACTGGAATACTCATTACCTATAATATGTATATAGTATCAATACAAATTATATTTATTTTGTTTTCGTTCAAGATTATTATCATTTAGGTGGTGCGTTAAAATGTATTCAATTTGCGAATCGCATCTTCGCATGCGAATTGTTCCGCCTTTTTCTTTATTTTGTGTGTACCTTCGCCCAAAAATACAAAAATTCGATTGTATTGTGACATATACTGATGTATGTCCGCGTATTTAGTAAATTCATTTAGAAGAATAGACTGATTTGGTTTCACTGAATGAATTGGTTGACCGAGACAAAGATATACGCCCATACGATATCCTACATCTGAATTATATTCTTCAACTTCCATATATTCGGGGGTTACCTTGAATTCTTTTTGAATCTTAACTTGTAAAATATTTTTATAATTATCATCATTTTTAATCAAACTGATCCAATCGACGTGCTTTTCAAATACACTTTCTACAAATACTTGTACCATTTGAAACCCTGGTCCAGTAACAAAAATGTCACTAAACCATCGCTCATCATCGAGTACATTGATTTTATTAAAATCTAAAAACATTGCTCCAATAAAGGACTCGAATAAACATCCTAATTTTTTTAAATTTGTACGTGTCTGTTTACTTTCAGCATGTTTAGACATAATTAACCATTTATGTAATCCCATTTCATATGCGATTCTACCAATCGCTTCATTTTTTACAAGTGCGATTTTTTTTTCAGTCATAAATCCTTCATTTTCTTTAGGAAAACGCTTATATAAGTAAAATTTAGTAATGCATTCTAGTACACCGTCTCCTACAAATTCGAGACGTTCATTCGACTTTGTATATAATGCTAAGCAATTGGTTGGTTGTGGCACAATCTTAATGTTATTGAAATTATTTTCTATGTCGGGTCTCTTGGTATAAGATCTATGTACGAATGCTCGTTGGTATAATTTAGAATTGTAAATATTTGCGTTTATGCCATACGTTGACAATAATGTCTTAATCTCTGAATCAGTAATTACATTATTTAGAGGATTATATGGGTCAAATATATATGTTTCGATACCGTTGCTATTCTTTTCAATACGGATATCTTCATCTGTATTCATTTTATTAGACTAATAAAATGAATGTTATAATACTATATAGACCATATCGTTTATATGGGTTTAAAATATATTATATGTGGACGGGTAAAAATATGTTTAGTAAATATATAATATGGTATTAAGCGGTTCTAAAATGACTACATACGTCTCAAGTATTGTGAATCAAAATCAAGGTGGAGGCAGTAAAAAGGCAGGTCTTCAATCACAAGTAGGAACAGGTGCATACCCTGCAATTCATCGCGGTGGATTATCTAATGGTGTTAGATTTGGTGGTGCTGGATTAAAGAAAATGCTTGTTATGCAAAGACCAACCAACCAATCACGTCCTATTGGTGTTACACCTATGGTTTGGGGAAGTTATAACTTCTAATCACGTTAAAACAATATAATAAGTTGTCTATATTTATTATATTATTTGGTATGAAGATTATTGTAGACGAACGAGAACTTGCACTATATGACCGTCTTAGCGCACGAATTGACGGTTTATCGCGTCCATCATTTGCAGTTTTAGAAAAAGCAGTGTTACCTCTCGGCGATATATTAATTCAAACGGATGAAGGAAAGAATGTAATGTTAATTGAACGTAAGACATATACTGATTTACTCGCATCCATAAAAGATGGAAGATATGAAGAACAGTCATATCGTTTAATTCATTCGTCTGGATTCCCACTGCATTCGGTAGTCTATCTGTTAGAGGGTATGTTATCGCAAATTAGAACACCTTTAGAAAAAAAGATAGTGTACTCGGCAACTACATCATTGCATTATTTTAAAGGATTCAGTATTTATAAAACCTCTACTGTAGATGAAACTGCTGAATGGTTAATATATACAGCCGATAAAATAGAACGCGAATTCGGTAAAGGACATATCCCTTATTATTTAACAACCACGTTTGCAGGAAATCTAAAATTAAGAGATGAACGACCTGAACCGACATCTGATGACCCACCCGCAAATTATTGTTCGGTTGTCAAAAAAGTCAAGAAAGATAACGTAACTCCCGAGAACATAGGTGAAATTATATTATGTCAAATACCAGGTATTAGTTCAGTAACTGCTACCGCAATAATGGCTCGGTTTACATCATTTAATAACTTAATATCTGAACTACAATCAGACCCACTCTGTATAGATAATATGACGGTGACATCAAATGGAAAAACGCGCAAGATAAACAAGACGTCTCTTGAAAATATTCGGAAGTTTCTACTCTATACTAAACCCATCGATGCTAATGATACCGATTAAATCGAATTGTGTAACAACATATTATTACACAATACACGGAATATAATTAGAGAACGTCCATCGGTTTCTCTACATTACTTGGTAATGTTGGGAAAAATGCGACATTGGCGGTTTTATTGTATACTGGTCTAGTTATTTGTCGACCTTCATATTTACCCGATTCAACCGCATTGAGAGTTTGTTTAACACCTCCCCAATTGTAATCCATGGGATTATCGCTAGATATAGTATTTTTAGTAGAATCATGAACCGCGTCTAAATTTGTATAAACTCCAATATATTGCCCTTCGGGGTCAAAACCTGGATAATTACCTTGATTGTACGGAGGGTTTTCACGATTAGCGTCAGAAATAGTAACTGCCTTCATAATGGGAGTTGACTGATTTAATCCTCCTTGTAATTCAAATGGACTAGGACGTAGTCGGTAAACATCTTCTCCTTGTGTAGTTGTTTCTTGTTGTAAATACAATACCGGACAATCTACTCCTTTGCTTTGTTGATTTTGTACAAATTCGATATAATCATCTAAACTTCGAAATATAATAGGATTTATTCCCGCAATTTCTGGTTTTTTTTTATTATATAACACTAAAGTCTCGCCTTTTTTCACTAACATATCAGGACAAGACAGGTCGGGTTCCATGTTCTCAATTTTGCGTTTAATATCTTTAGGATCTACATTGAAATACATACTGGCGTATGCACCAATGATAAATATGACAAGCAAAAACAATATTACAGATAATCGTATACGGTTCATTAATATAATATATATTAGGAAAAGAATGAAAACCCAAATCTATTGTTTTCTCCTACTATATATATAACAATGTCGCCATTATTATCTACCAATTTGTCATTTGGCGGAGCAAAGAAGTCGTCAACTTCAAAGAAGAAGAAGAAGAATGCATTAACTCGAAAGGCTAAAAAAACAAAGAAGGATAAAAAACGCAATATGAAACCTAAAGATATTACCGTAGTATTCGTATATGCAAATTGGTGTCCTCATTGTACTTCGATGAAACCGGAATGGCAACATGTAAAGGATGAGTTGTCAAGACGCGTTAATATGATTGAAATTGAAGACTCTGATTTTGATAAGGAGACACAAATAATGAATATTGAGAACAATAAAATGAACGGTACTCCACTTGAAATTATGGGATATCCAACATTATTAAAAATAGAAAATGGAAGCCCCGATTATTATACAGGTGATAGAGTTGCGTCATCAATGTCAAATTGGATAAATAATAAACATATTAATAAATTCACGGGTGGGTATAAAAAGACATCTATAAAACGTAGATCTATAAAACGTAAGACTATTTCAAAATAGAGGTGTAAGAATTATCAGTTTGAGTAAAAATTGATAATTCTATTAAATAAGAATACTATGAAACAAATCTAAAACTAACGGTATACATACCAATATCTAAATTAAGATGTCCGTAACAACGTCAAAAGTTGTAAAGAAACCAGGGATTCGCAAATCATTTCGACTCTTTGATTTCAATACATATGATGAAAAAAGAACAAGTGATGATGATGGCGATTCAGATGGGTCAGACGAACCAAAATACAAACCGTATACTGATGACAAATCATTTATAATACAGATGTTTGGTATAAACGAAAAAGGGGACACATGTTGTCTTTATGTAGAAGATTATCAACCATTCTTCTTTGTAAAGGTAGATGACAACTGGACCGAATATGACAAACGATGTTTTATTGAAGATATAAAGAACAAAATTGGCAAGACATTCGCAAACTCAATCGTTTCATCCTATTTGGTGGATCATAATAAATTATATGGGTTTTCCGGAGGAAAAACACATAAGTTCATAAAGATTATATTTAAGAATCAAAGTTCAATGAATAAAACCAAGGGGTTATGGTTTAAATATATAGTAAACACTCATACTGGTGAAAATGAACGAATCAGGACTAATTTAAAATTTAAAAATATTGAAATTGAGTTGTATGAAAGCAATATACCTCCTCTACTTCGGTATTTCCATATTAATCAAGTAAGTCCATCGGGATGGGTCTCATTTAATACGTCACGTATGCTAAAATCTCCTGTTGCGACTACTACATGCAAATACGAATATATATGTTCGTTAAAAGACCTAACGCCCATGCCCGAGAAAGAGACCCGGGTACCTTATAAAATATGTAGTTTTGATATTGAAGCAAGCAGTAGTCATGGTGACTTTCCTATACCAATTAAGACGTACAAACGATTTGTAATGAACATGGTAGATGTATTTCAAAAACAGTCCCAATTTTTGGATAAGACGAACGCACCAACCCTTATGCAAAAATGCGTTATGGCGGCGTTTGGATTCAGTACATTTGAAGACATCGACCTGGTTTATCCAAAGAAGTCGACTACCAAAGAATATATAGAAAGTCGAATTGAAATTCTGATTAATGACCCAATTGAGGATGCTAAACAAAAATATGCGAGTGATGAGACATCCAAACTTATTCAAATCGACAAGATATTTGATAAGGTAAATCAATCATATCATACACATAATGAAACTGGAGATAGTAATGAGACTGACGCGTCTACAGGAGGCCAAGATGATACTAGTCAATATACAAAATACGAAAAGAAAACACGAGTTAGCAAGAAATCAACAATAATTGATGTTCTACTTAGTGATAAATATGACCGTGATGAAAAAATTCAACTATCTAACGATATTATTACTAGTATATTTCCACAATTGGAAGGTGACAAAGTAACCTTTATCGGTTCTACCTTTCTAAAATATGGTGACCCGGAACCATATAAAAACCATTGTTTGGTAGTAGGGTCATGCGATGATGTACCTGGTGCTATTATTGAATCCGTACCCACTGAAAAAAAATTACTGTTAAAATGGGCCGACCTTATTCAAAAGGAAAACCCGGATATTATGATAGGATACAATATATTTGGATTTGATTATGAGTTCATGTTTCGTAGAGCACAAGAAAACAAATGCGAACGAAATTTCATGTTGTTATCAAGAAAATTAAATGAATTATCGGCGACTGAAGATAAGAAAACGAGAGAACTAAATATCGAGAATACAAAAATGCAAATAGCCAGTGGAGATTATGATCTACGCTATTTCAAAATGACTGGACGTCTACAAATTGATATGTATGCTTATTTTAGACGTGACTTTAATTTGTCCTCGTATAAACTTGATGATGTAGCCGGACAATATATTAGCGACAGTGTTAAACATGTATGTTGTATAAACCATACAACTCATGGAAATGTTACTGAACTGTATAGTAATAACTTGACTGGGTTACACCCAGGGGATTTCATTCACATCGAATTTAGTGGGGTAACTACGAATTATTATAAGAATGGGAAAAAGTTTCCAGTTATTGATATTGAATTTGGAAAAGAAATTACAATTAACGATAAGACTACCACTTATAATGTGATTGTTATTGGAAATCATGAGACTGACTTAATCAATACTAAAAATATAAAATGGGGTACGGCTAAAGATGATGTTACACCTCAAGATATTTTCAGATTAGCAAATGGGTCTTCTTCCGACCGAGCAATTGTTGCGAAATATTGTATTCAGGATTGTAATTTGGTACATCATTTGATGAATAAGATTGACGTAATTACCGGATATACAGAGATGTCGAGTATTTGTAGTGTTCCTATTAACTTCTTGATTTTCAGAGGTCAAGGCATTAAACTAACCAGTTTTGTAGCCAAAAAATGTCGTGAAAAAAATACACTTATGCCGGATTTAGAGAAGTCGGGCGATGCCGAAGGATATGAAGGTGCAATTGTTCTTCCACCAAAGTGTTCTATGTATATGGATAATCCTGTAGCATGTGTTGATTATTCGTCTCTATACCCATCCTCTATGATTAGTCAGAATTATTCACATGATAGTAAGGTTTGGACGAAAACCTATGATATGGACGGTAAACTGATTAGAATTACTGGAGAACAAGACTCGGAAGGAAATTTCATCTATGATAACTTACCTGAATACGAGTATATTGATATTGAATTTGATAATTTCAAATATATTCGTAAGAATCCTACAGCGCGCGCAGAAAAGACGAAGGTCGGGTATATGACATGTCGATGGGCCCAATTACCTGATAATCAAAAATCGATTATGCCTTCGATTCTTGAGGAGTTGTTGAAAGCGCGAAAGGATACACGTAAAATGATTAAAACCGAAAGCGACCCGTTTATTCAAAACATCCTCGACAAGAGACAGTTGGGATATAAAGTGACCGCAAATTCATTATACGGACAATGTGGGGCTAGAACATCGACATTTTACGAAAAAGATGTTGCGGCTTCAACCACTGCTACTGGACGAATGATGATTATGTATGCTAGACGAATGATAGAAGAGATTTATGGAGATTACGTGTATGATACGAAATGTCATGGACCTGTGAAATGTAAGGCAGAATATATATACGGTGATACTGATTCTGTATTTTATACCCTTAATCTAGAAGATCCGGAAACTGGAGAAAATATTCGCGGACAAAAAGCATTGGAAGCAACTATCGAGATTTCAAAAGACATCGAGGTAGTATGTAGCAATTACCTGAAACCACCCATGTTTTTAGAATATGAAAAGACATTAATGCCGTTTATTTTACTATCAAAGAAACGATACGTTGGAATGTTATATGAGGATGACCCACATAAGGCACATTTAAAATATATGGGTCTCTCTATTAAGAGACGAGATTCATGTGATTATTTAAAAGATGTATACGGGGAATTATTAAACATCCTTATGAAGGGAAATAACATAGAAGGCGCGGTTACATATTTACAGCAGTCATTACTTAACTTGATTGACGGAAAAGTTCCAATGGATAAATTAATGATTACGAAAGCATTGAAGGGATATTATAAGAATCCAAATCAAATCGGACATAATGTGTTAGCAAATAGAATTGGTAGACGTGATCCTGGTAATAAACCTAAACCAGGAGACCGAATGCGATTCGTATTTGTTGTAAACGATAAACCAAAGGCGTTAATGGGTGATAAGATAGAAACACCCGAATATATTGTCGAGAATAAACTTAACATCGATTATACACATTATATTACAAATCAATTAATGAAGCCATTACAACAATTATTTGGACTCGCATTAAACGAGATATGGACTATGCAGAATAAGCGCACTGCGATTAAGACATTTCAGAAAGACTTATTGAAATTAGAAAACGAAGGACATGATTTCGAGACATTTATGAAGAAAAAAGAAAAATTATGTAGTGCTAAAATCAAGATACTGTTATTCGATAAGGTTCTTAGTCGAATATATAATGAAAAAAATAAAATACAAACATTGGATGGGTTCTTTACTCGACAATAACAATATAATCATTACACATATAATATCAATAGTATTATATTTTTTTACACCGTCATCAATACACATTACGCACTTGGTTCGTCGTCGTCTTCCTCATCTTCATTGGTCGTTGTAATTGTCATGGGCATATCAAGAGTAAATGAGCGTCCAATACTATTTGTAGTTAGTGAACTTGCTAATTCAGTTTCTAACAATCTCGTAAACAGTTCCGTAATTTGCGAGGGTATATCATTTTCAGAATCAGGAATATTTAACAATGTCGCATCGGTATCGCTATGTATCCTATTTTGCGATAGGTCCGGATATACGAATTCATCATTATCGTGAGATGTTATATTTTGCGATGGGTCTATGTATACGGATTGTTGAGTGTATTCGCGAATATCATATCTACACATAGGACAACGTACATGATTTCGAAACCAATTCATAATTGCGGATTCATGAAACAAATGTCCGCAATGATGTATTCTACATAGTCTATCTCCTACGCCAAATTCTTCCATTGTAATAGGACAGTTTGTATAACTTAAATTAGAACTATCAGTATTTGTAAATGTCTCGGTCGCATCATCTATTTCTCTCTGTGTTGGTGATATAACTACGTCTTGAAATTGGTTGGTGTTCCAAATATTTTCACCAGTATTTCGAAATGGTAATGAAAACATATGTGGGAATGTTCTCATTGGACTAGTAAACGTATGGGATTGTGTCACTCCATAATTTCGTCTAATATTACGAGGCATATTTATATTTGTACGAGTATTATTTGGCGTACGTGGTACCTGTCGTCTATTTCTATATGTTTGGTGCGCACGAATATCATCTCGATAATCGTCTAATGTCATTAATACACGAGAAATGTTCTGATTATAAATATTTATGTTTGTATTATACCCAGTTATGATATTATTCATTGTTTGCGTCATGTTACTATATAAGTGATTAAAATCAGGGTTATTATCCATATTTTCAGGCGATGACATATGGATAGTATAGTATTATATTATATTAAATGGCGTAAAGAAGTGTCTATATATATTTATATTATACAAATAAATGGATACAAGTAAATATGTGAAGAACGGTTTTACCGGGATTGAAAACATAGGAAACACATGTTTTATCAATTCATGTATACAGATTATTAATCATACATATGAATTAAACGAGTTTTTCGACTCTGACAAATATAAAACTCATTTGAAAACAGACATAATAGATAGTTATGCTACTGTAGCATGGGATGATTTGCGAAGAACTATGTGGAGTTGCGAACGAGGGACAGTTTCACCTAATAAATTCGTACATTATATGCAGGAGTTAGCAAAAAAAAAGGACATGGGACTTTTTGGTGGGTATTCACAAAATGATATGTCTGAATTTTTTGTATTTATGATAAATTGCATACATACCAGTATTTCTAGAGGCGTACAAATGAACATCTACGGAAATCTACGAACAAAAACGGACAAATTAGGGTTGGAATGTTATAAACTATTACAATCACTATATCAAAAAGAATATTCGGAAATTGTTGATTTGTACTATGGTATATATGTTAATCAAATCACTGACGTGGAAGGTAAAATACCATATGTGTTAAAACCTGAATCGTATTTTACATTAGATTTACCTATAGTTGATGGTAATACTATTATGCCATCATTAATTGACTGTTTAGACCTATTTACAAAACCCGATCTCTTGTCGGGAGATAACGCATGGTTAAATGAAAAAACGAATCAAAAACAAGATGTAAATAAAAATGTCGTTTTTTGGAATTTTCCAAAAATTTTAGTAATTGTATTGAAACGAATTACTCCCGACGGTACTCGAAAGATACATGCGAATGTGGATTTCCCGATCACTGATTTAGATCTATCTAAGTATGTTTTAGGGTATGATCCGGAATCATATGTATATGATTTATTCGGAGTTTGTAATCATTTTGGTGGAACTAATGGAGGTCACTATACTGCGTTCGTTAAACATGCGTCCAATAAGTGGGTTCATTTTAATGATAATGTTGTTAGTATAATAGAGAACATATCGCATATTGTTACACCCAACGCATATTGTTTATTTTATCGTAAAAAAAATAACGGATTATAATATAAACTATGTCAGATAATAATGTTAACTTAAACAAAAATACAGAACCATCTTCGACGAATAATACTGATGTATCAAATAATCCGGTTGACGCATCAAATAATCCTGTCGATGATGAAACCGATATTGCCGATGACGTTACCAGTGTAACTAGTAATATATTTACCACTAACAATATGTTTCTATTATTATGGTTTTTAGCAATATATATTATTGTTTACTATGTTTTAGGAATGTTTTTTAATAAAGGCAGTGAACCTAGTAATTTTCAATCCAGTCTAGGTAGGACATTGGATATAATATTTATTGTAAGTTTTTTCATTTTTATTATTTCATATTATACCTCAACTAGTAAATCACAAGTTGAATCTGACATGAAAATGGTATTTAATGAAACGATTTCCTTCTTGTCAAATGAAACATCAATCGTTTCTATATTGTTGTTTATAATCACTCTTTATATTGTGGTATATTTGTTCCGCATCCCTATGACTTCAACCACCAAGCCTTTTTTTATTTCTTTACTTGAAAGTACCGCATGGATATCATTAATAACGTCAATTATTGTGGTAACTATTCAAAAGATATTTGATGTCAATATTTTGGATTACCTTAATGAAACAGATGAACCCGAGGAAGAAGAACAACCCACTCTAACATTACCATTGGACCAGGATGAAGTATTTAATGTATCTAATAATAAGTATACATATGAAGACGCACAAGCAGTATGCACTTCATTTGGGGCAAAGTTAGCAACATACGACCAAATTGAAGATGCATATAATAATGGGGCCGAATGGTGCAATTATGGTTGGTCTGACGGACAAATGGCGTACTTCCCTACCCAAAAAGATACTTGGAACGAATTACAAAAACATCCAAAAAAGAAGAATAATTGCGGACGTCCTGGTGTAAATGGAGGATATATAGATAACCCATATGTCAAATTTGGTATTAATTGTTATGGTAAACGTCCGGCACCAACAGAAGACGATAAGGATAGATTATACTCTAAACAAACCAATCCTATACCAATGACGGCTGAAGATAAAGAACTTAATGAGAAAATAGAATATTGGAAAAAAAATTCCAAAAAATTAGAGATAAATTCATTTAACAATACTAACTGGTCTAAATATTAGATTAGATTACTTTTCAATTATTGATTACATACAAATAATCAAGAATACTATTCATTTACCAAATCGACGCTTTCGCTGTTTATAATCTTTAATAGCATTATCGATGTCGCACAATGTTACTTCCGGCCATAATTTATCGTTAAAAACCCATTCTGAATAAAT
>Ga0257122_1000845_pt1 | contig 24287 bp, 24 predicted proteins | sample SI106_120metaG_FD_190146 | JGI IMG/M metagenome (GOLD analysis project Ga0257122, IMG submission 190146) | Marine microbial communities from Saanich Inlet, British Columbia, Canada - SI106_120 | ecosystem: Environmental > Aquatic > Marine > Inlet | place: Canada: British Columbia | collected... | reverse complement strand
CGCTGCCGTTCGCTTCTAGCACCAGTCTTCGCTCTAAGCCCTGAGCATGTCATCGTACAATCGGGCTGCTTGAGCGACGGAGATGCTCTGGCTCTTCCCCATGGACTTGTGTTGAACGGATAGACGTCGTGACGTCGAACGTTGTCACATAAAGCCAATGCCGACTCAATCCCCTGTCCAATAGCGAACTCGCCCCGTATCCAGATGTACGAATTGAGAATCGGCGTAGAAGCCGACACCGCCTGCCTTTAAAGAACGTAGATAGTCACGCAGGGTGGTGATCGGTATGCCTTCGATTCGTAGGTCGATCGCTTGGCCACGCATATGGCGGCTCTGTTTGGCCACTTGTTTGCTTTGCTTGGTCCGTAGGGCGTTGTATTGGGGTGACCGAAAACCACTGATGACGGTCAATTCCCTTTCCGCTCCAAAATGTTGCGACACTTTGATGAGGAGTTTGACCAAGTCGGGTTCCGGCAGCAAGCTGCGATTGTCAGCAATGCTTCTGGTGATATGAGCCAACTCTCGGCGCCCGGCGTCGAGAAGGTTCCCCTTCTTGTCCAACAGGCGAATCCGTCTTCGCTCACCCGTCGTATTTTGCCGTAACGTGAAAACCCCTTTTTCCGGCGGTCCTAGTTTTTGGGTCGCACGGGGTTCTGACCAACGGCCAGGCCAAATACGAAGGGTTCCGTCGCCACTCGCGGTCACGACAAATCGTCTTCGAGCCTCAAAAGCTGCTCCAACGAGTTGCCAGCGATGCCCAACCAATTCTCGAAACGAGCGCCCCGTTTTGCAATCCCATACGATAGCCCGGCGATCGAGACTCGCGGAAACGAGGTACGCCTCGGTTCGATCGAAAGATAGTGAATTCGCTCGCTGCACATGTCCTTCTAAGCGATGTAGGAGTCGACCGGTGCCGCGCTTCCACAGTCGGATCTTCTTGTCGAAGGAAGCGGAAGCGAGAGTCTCGCCCGTAGGGGAAAAGGCCAAGGCGGAGATCCACTGTTTATGATCGGAAAACGTACGGATACGCGTTCCATTCGCACGGCTCCAAACCGTAATTTTCCCATCTCCCGCGCCCGTGGCTAGCCATTTACTATCTTCCGACAGTGCCACTGCGCGGATAGCTCCCTTCGTTTCTAACCGACGTTTTTCACCTGTCTTCCAATTGACGAGCAAGACGGAATCAGCGCCACGAGCGAGCGCGAGCCAATCTCCCCCGGCCGCCAGGTCTAAGATGGTCGATTTCTCGTCCAAGAGTTGGGTCAGCTTTCGGCGCTTACCCATATCCCAAACGTTGACCGTGCCGCCTCGACTAGCGCTGAGCAACCGGATGCCGCCCTCAGCAAACGCGAGCTTGCGAATGGCCCCCCCGCCTTTATCCTTTGAAGAAGGTGGAAAACGAAAGAATGTATCTGTCGTCAGGTCGTAGACGGCGATTTCACCGTCTACACCACCAATCGCCACTTTGCGGGAACCCGGCGCTAAGACCATGGTCGTCGGCTGCGAAACGGCGGCGAGTGATATCAGCGAGATTCGGGTAGGCCGGAAGGTCCGTTGCTTTCGGCTACGGCTAGCTGGCTGAGCGTGTTTCGGGGTAGCCTTTCGAGTCACCTTCTGACCAATAGTGGGCCCGTCCTTGACGCCGCGCATTCGTTTCAACTTCATTACGAAACGCGCCAGCAGCACCAACGAGGCTAATAGAATAACGGTCAGAAAGACGGCAAGCAACCGGCGAGAACGGGGACGGGGTTGTGGCTGACCGGCGAGAAGAAGCTCCTGAACAATCAAGTTGCGCGCCGCGATCGCCTTGTCGCGTTCGGCCTTGAGTTGTTCTAGTTCATCTGGCTCGGCGTCGCCCGCTGCTGGCTCGGCGTCGCCTACAGCTGGCTCGTCGCCCTCGGTAAGACCTTCCTTTGACTGATCTGCATCCATGATTCTAGAATTTCAAAGTGCCATGCCTGAATCGCATGGCATGATCAACACAAACATAATCATCGTCTTCCATTTTCACCCAAACGTTATGATTGTCGACGATGGGTTCGCTGGAAATGATCAGATGGTTGACGGGGCCGCTTTCCACCGGAGTCTCACATAAGTCTACGCAATATGCGGGACAGGAGTTGCGTTCGGGACAGTAGGTTTTGTGGGTTGAATAGTTCAACTGCAGACCATGATGATACGCGATCATCATATTCGCATTTGTAATGAGCAGGTTGAGTTTCGAAATGTCGGCGTCGTCACCGGTATCCCGATCGGGGGCGGCTTCCCGAATCAACGAAAGCGTAGTCGAGAGAGCCGAAATACATTCTTCGACGGATACACCATCGTGTTGAACGTCGCCGACGGCCCGCGCGAGCTGCGAAAGAAAGATGAAGAAGACCATCTCGCTATCGGTGTTGCCCAACAAATATCGGGCGAAGCGTCGGTCGACCAACTGCCGCATTCGCTTCTGTACTTCGGGGTCGCGAAACGCAGCGATTTCGCCATTATGACCAAACGTCCAAGAACCATATTGAAATGGATGGCAATTCAGAACCGCTGCAGCACCTACCGTAGCCCGACGGATATGCGCCATAAATGTTCGCGTCGCGACAACGGCACTCAACGCGCTGAAGAGGTCATCTTTGAGCGCCTGTAAGTCATTTCGAATTAGATGTGGGTAGCGGCCAACATAATAAGCAAGTCCCCAGCCATCGCTATGCTTCTTGCTTTGCTCTGCCAATGCATTTTCAGCGGCAACGAGAGAACTATGTACGCCGCTACTGATCGCTGATCGAAAGCCGTATAGTCTGCACATGTCTACGGAGTTTAACGCAGATCGTAGCTGCGAACCAGACGGCGCCTATTTTCCGACCTGTTGAAACTGCCCATCTTCAGCGAGAACCTTGAGAGTCGCTTTGGAAATAGCGTAATTGCCAAGCCCGGTGGGCAATACCCAACGCCAGCTTCGCTTTTCACCCGCAGCATCAACGACCTCTTCTGTTTTGTAGTGCTGGCCATATAGTGTGACCTTCAAATGGGTGTAGGCGTGCTTAACCGGAGAAAGTGCCGAAAGCGGCGATACGCGCAAACCATAGCGCGACCGCAGAAACCGCTTCATCGAATGGGGTTTCTTTTCCGAAAACTCCACCGCTGGCAATTCCCAAAGGCCAGCGAGCAATCCACCATAAGGCTGCTTGTCTAGAATAAGCCTCCCTCGATGCCAGACCAGTGCAACCGCGAGAGATTTGTGGGGAACGGGCTTCTTTTTTTTGCGCCGGGGATATTCTTCGGGGCGGCCGTGGGTATTTGCTCGGCAGACCTCAGCCAAAGGGCATTGCCCGCATTGGGGCTTTCGAGGGCTACAGACAAGAGCCCCCAGTTCCATCATGGCTTGATTGTGTTCGGACGGATCGTTTCCATCGAGCAGGCTTTGGGCCAGGTTCACGAGGCTTTTGGTTTCCGCGGTTGCTACCTCACGCTCCAGGGCGACAAGCCGGGCCAACACGCGCCGTACGTTGCCATCAAAGACCGCGTAGGATTCGCCAAATGCGATGCTCAATACAGCTGCGGCCGTGTAGGGGCCGACGCCCTGAAGTTGCGTTATTTCGGCAAGGCTACGTGGTACCTGCGCACCGTGGCTTCGAATAACCTGACCCGCGGCTTGGTGAAGGTTGCGGGCCCGTGAATAGTATCCAAGGCCCTGCCATAATTTTAGCACCTTTTCCTCGTCCGCATCGGCCAGATCTCGTACCGTGGGAAATGCCTGCATCCATCTCTCGAAATAGGGAATAACCGTGGCGACTTGGGTTTGCTGCAGCATGATTTCAGAGACCCAAATAGCATAGGGGTCTCCGCAACCGCGCCAAGGCATCGTCCGAGCATTTCCGCGGTACCAGGAATGAAGCCGTACCATCGCTTCGCTCAGTGATTTCAACTCCCCGTCTGTCACCAATTGTTCAGCCACAACTTTTTCCAGTTTTCTAGAACTTGACCCTTGTCAAACAGCACCAAAATGGTACCATATTGCAAGTGACTCAAGAAACAGGGGAACCCTGTTTTATTACGAATACTTGTGCAAGGAGAGATTTCTCATGTCCAATCATAAACTCGCAGAACTTCCCTATGCCTACGATGCTCTCGCACCTCATATAGACGCACGTACCATGGAAATTCATCATTCAAAACACCATGCTGGCTACGTGACCAAACTCAATGCCGCCTTGGAAAACGCACCGAGATTGGCGAGCGCGCCATTGGAAACACTTCTCGGAGATTTGGCCACGGTACCGGAGGAGATCCGCACGGCCGTGCGCAATAATGGCGGCGGCCATCTGAACCATTCGCTCTTCTGGAGCATCATGGGACCCCAAAAAGGCGGCGAGCCAGCCGGAGATTTGGCGAAAGCTATCCAGGGAGAATTTGGCTCGTTTGGTGCGTTCAGCGAAAAGTTCGGCAACGCCGCCGCCACGCGATTTGGTTCGGGCTGGGCCTGGTTGTCGTGGAGCAAAGACGGACGGCTAGAAGTGAGTTCGACGGCCAATCAGGATTCACCGGTCTTCGAAGGCCATACGCCGATTCTGGGTTTAGACGTGTGGGAACACGCCTACTATCTCAACTATCAGAATCGCCGTCCTGATTACATCAAGGCGTTTTGGAATCTGGTCAATTGGGATCACGTCGCTACGCTTTTCGATACCGCCAAAAGCTAGTCGTGGCTAACCGGCGTCGACCGTCGGTCAGGCCTCGATCAGCCCCCGCACGACGACGGAGGCAGCCGCCAAGCCGAAGCCACCTGTCACGAAGGACGCCGTACCGTCGATTCGCGCTCGTTTGTCGCAAGTCAGAAATTCGTTGCTGCCATGCGGGCAGACGCAGCGAAAGCCCGCGCCTTGATCGTAGGTCAATGGCTGAGGCAAACGTATGGGTTCATCGCTGAATACCGCGTCGATTCCCCAAGGCTCTTTGCCCGACGAGAAATCATATTTTTGGCGCAGGATCTTCCGTACTTCAGCGGCGAGTGGATCGTGATGCGTCAGGTTTAGATCGGCCACTTTAATTTGGGTGGGATCCAGCCGTGCTCCAGCCCCCATGGATGAGACGACAGGAATGCCTCGTTGATGGCAGGCATTGATCAAATAACATTTCGCCGTAATCTGATCGATTGCATCCACCACGTAGTCAACTTGCCCGTCGAGTAGGCGCTGAGACGTCTCCTCCCGGTAGAATTCCTCGATCCCTTCAGCCACAACGTCTGGGTTTATCAGGCGTACCCGTTCGGCGATCAACTCGGCTTTGGGCTTGCCGAAATTGCCCTTCAGCGCATGCAGTTGTCGGTTCACGTTGGTCACGCAAACGCGATCGAAATCCACGAGCGAGAGCTGCCCTACGCCACTGCGGGCCAGCGATTCTGCGGCGAAACTGCCAACGCCCCCGAGGCCCATCACCACAACGCGGCTTTGCCGCAGCTTGACCATGGCGGGCTCCCCCACCAATCGAGCGATACGATCAAAACGGCGATGGAGGAGATACTCCGCGTCGCTTAGTTTCTTTTCGGCGGCCAATTCTTCCACACTTCTGCTCCACGGCTAGGGCCGAAAAGCGCTACCGCATTCTGGGCGGTCAAGGCAAGGATTTCATCTGCAGTCGCACCTCGCCTTTCGCCGATAAACGCCGCCAGGAGGGGGAGATTCGCCGGCTCATTCCTTTTTTCCCATTGAGGCGGTGATAGATCCGGTGCGTCCGTCTCAATAAGCAATCGCTCGTCAGGAACAACCGACAACGCCCTCAGCTTCTTCTTCGCATTGGCTGAAAGAAGGGTGCCAGCGAAACTGAGATGAAAGCCAAGTGCCAAATAGCGTTCAGCCATTTCGGCGCTTGCACCGAACGCGTGTACCATGCCGCCACGCCGGGGAAGCTCGGCTTGTTCCAGCAATTCAATGGCCGGTCCATGGGCATCCACGATGTGGAGAACCAGCGGGAGGTCAGCTGCAACGGCGATGTCTAACTGTTCCTGGACACATTGAATTTGCCAATCGAGCGTGGTCCTCGGCCGAAAACGAAGATCCAAACCGAGCTCGCCGATGCCAACGGGTGGCGTGGGCTCCCCAATGATCGTACGGAGCGACGCCAAACCGCGGGCGAAGTCGGTAGGCGACATCTCCGCCGTCCACCAGGGATGAATCCCGGCCGTCCAAACGATTCCGGGGTAGTGGACCGCGAGTTCGCGGCAGCGGATCCAGCCCGAGGGGTCTGTGCCGGCCACAACCATTCGGTCCACGGCCATAGCGGCGGCGCGTTCGATGATCCGCGCCCGATCCTCATCAAAGGCCGCCTGATCCAGGTGATTATGCGCATCGACATGCATAGCTGCTCATAACCTACCGGAGATCGGTCATGGCGGACTCAGAAAAAGGTCAGAAATTCGCCATTTTTCACCAGCGGGTTAAGATCATGGAGCCATTCGAAGCGGTGGTGGAGTGGATTGAGTGAGGCCGGGACCCAATATGCCCGCACCTCGTTGGGGAATATGACGCACGCCAGAGCATTATTGAGTACGGATCGCCTAACCATCGGGTTGTTGGGCGCGTACCTGGCTGCGATCACCATCTTCGGCAAGGGCCCCACCTACCTCGGTATTCCACCTATCTATTGGGGGGAAATGGTCCTGGGCATCTGCCTGATTTGGATGGTTCAAACGAGCGCCCGCCTGGGGCCAACCACCAACTTCCCCCATGCTCTGACGACCGCACTCTTCTTCTTCATGACCCAGGGGGCCATACGCCTGCTCGTTGATCTCTGGTTTGGCCAAGGTATGGACGCTGCCCGGGATAGCGCCATTTGGTACTACGGTTTGTTCTTTTTCGTCGGCTTTCGCCTTGCCCGCATGCCTTTCATCGCCGACCGACTATGGGCCCGACTCCAGGTGATTTGGGCCTTGGCCCTGCTATGGCACGTGGCGAATTATTTGACCAACAATGAGCTGATCCATATGGGTCCGGTCACCCCCCACCGCGGCGGCAGACTTCTGGGAAATTCCGGCAGCGAGGCGATGCAACACGTCTACCTGGCGGTGATGATGGTGATGATCGGACCGGCTCGCCTAAAGAAAATCAAATTTCGACTGACCTGGTTGGTTCCCGCCGTTCCCATGGGCGTCTTCCTTGTACTCTTTTCCTGGACCCGCGCCATCAAAGTTGCCGCCCTGGCATCCAGCTCGATCGGTCTTTTTGCCTCCGCCGGTGGACTTCCGAGAGTCTGGCGCCGAACCCGCCTTTTCGGCATGGTCTATCTGCTGATCGGCGCCGGCGCCATCTCCGTGGTCGCATCGAGTCCGGAAGCCGTCTACCAGCGCGGCAATTTCCAACGTTTCGAAAATATGGTCAGCGAAACCCAAGGCACCGCCTACTGGCGGCGTATCTGGTGGGAAAATCTCCATCGCGAGGTGATGGAAGAAAATTTGCTCTTTGGTCTCGGTTTCGGCGCGAGCTTGCATATCCACAATCCCGAGATCCACATCAACCCCGACCCCCATTGGCCCATTCGCTCGCCCCATAATATCAATATGACCATCTATTCCCGCATGGGCTGGATGGGGTTGCTCACCTGGGTCGTCATCTTGCTCAGTGGAATCGGCGGACTCTTCGTCTTCGTTCGGCGGGGTAGAAACCGCTGGGGGCCTTATAGTATCGAAAGACGCAAAGAACTAACCTTCTGGCTGATCATGCTCACCGCCACCTGGGTCAATTCAAGTTTCGGTGTACTGATGGAAGGTCCGGTGTTGGGAATTTGGTTCTGGTTTGCACTCGGCTTTGCGCAGGGTCGAGCCCGCTGCCCGGAAGGGGTTCGCGGTAAATACATCCCCCCAACGATCGACCAATCCGACGCGTGGCTTTACTGATCCCCCCGCGCCGGGGCCTCGGACACGCCTACCGTTCGGTGCTCTAAGACGTAATCGAGCTACAATCTCCGGCGGCGTCACACGTTGCCTGAGCCGGCCCGGCGATAAAACCCGTCTTGCAGCCACCTAAAAAGGCTTCCTCTGCTCGTAACTCCACACGATTCAGCGCAGGTTTTTCATAGGGGAGACGCTGCTGTCTTACCAGCGGCTTAGATTCTTCCTTGGTCTTCGACATCATCTTCACAGTCCCTGTACACCAGTACTAGAATATACCATGTGAAACCCTATGGACCAGAACTACTTCGGTCGGTCCGTTCTTGTACCCAATCTTTGGCTTCTTCCTCTGGCGGCGCCGGCACACGCGCGCCATCGACAACGGCTTGGGTCGCCTGCTGTCGCAACGCCTGATAGCTCTTGCCACCCGCACAGTATTCACAATCGCCGTGTTCGGGAACGTGGATATCCATGCTATAGGCGCGAAGATGAGCCACTCGACAGAAGAAATCCACCGGTTCATCGGCAGCGAGCCCCTCTAATTCCGCTACGGCGGGACAAGAACTGCAAAGCGAACGCAATCCGCATTGTTGGCATTTCGTGGCCCGCACGCGTTTCTTCGCACGTTCGGCCTTCAAGAATTGCGACCAACCTTCCGCGAAACTCCCCCGTCGAACGTCGTATTTATGACTCTCGGATAGCACACAGAGGCTCATTTGGCCGTAGGGATCGATGGCGAACGAGTTGATCCCCGCTCCACAATGGTAAAGATGCTCTCGCCTGGCCGCCTGCTCAGCCGAATCGCTTTGGGTCGACTGGGGTCTGTTCATTAGGTCGCGCCAGGCCTCAACCCGCCGCGGATCTTCCGCATCCATCTTGGCCAATTGGCTGGCATCGAGACGCGTCTCCGCCGGACCCTCTTGTTCGTCGACGCGGCCATTGATCATGCCATCGAATTTGAATGCCCGAAGGGTATATTTCTTCGCCAAGGCCTCCATGGCCTGTAACTCATGTTCGTTGATATTCGTCGCCACGCTTTTGAGGCTGAGCGGAAGCCCCCGCTGATGGATAAGTTCGATCCCCTTCATGCATCGTTCGAAGGAACCCGGCACTTGGGTCAGCCTTTCGTAGGTTGCCGCCGTAGCGCCATAGAGGGTGATTTCGACTGCGAACGGGCGATACTCCGCCAAGTGGTCGGCGATTCGCTCGGTGATCAGCGTGCCATTCGTGAAAATTGAGACGATCAAGCCACGACGTTTTGCATGGGTATAGATCTCGAGGAAATCGCGGCGGGCAAAGACCTCTCCCCCCGTAAAAAGCAGCCAGAGGCAACCCGCCTCCACGAGCTGATCGAGAAGTCGACGATAATCATCGGTCGACATTTCTCGAGCACGGGCTGCCGAATCACCCATCGGCAAATTATTGTAGCAGTGTTGACAATTCAGCGAGCACCGACGCGAAACCTCGATCGCACCTTGAATCGGAAGCCTCTCGCCCTGAGCATGCTGCCAAACCTTGCTCGCAAACTCGCCGTAGCCGCTAACATCGGCCAGCGTTCCCGGCGGCAAGGATTCATCCAACGCAACACAGCTCATCGTCGTCCCTAGAGTTTGTCGGCTAGGCGAGGAATATGACAAATATCAAACCCCGGTGCAAACCGTGTCGGTCGGGAGATGGGCAAAAAACGAAAAAGGGATGGGATTTCAGCAGCGACAGGGTCGACTTTGCTCTAGTCGAAGCTGTCGATCAGGGACTGGGCGATCCGCTCCATTTTCGGGAAGTCCGCGGTATCACGGATGTATTTTAGCCGTCCGACGACCGTCCGCACCCGTCTGGGCTCTTCACCCTGCTCCACCAATCGCTGGAGCATCTCCATCGCATCCAATTGCAGGTCCGGGTCCTTATGCTCTAGAACCTTCGACAGAACGTCGGCATCCTCGGGCAATTCAAATTCCTTCAAATACGCGTCGATGGCCTTGCCGATGGATACGGGATCTTCAGCTTGAGTGATTGCACGCATCAGCGCAAAACGGTTCGTAGAATCGGCATCGCCGCTCTTTTCATCCGCCTCTTGTACCAGCTCGGCGACCTTGCCGCTTTCAAAGAGCCGATCGAGCGAGGCCCGGTAGGATTTTTGGCTTCGTGCGCCTCCTTTCCGACCGCCCTTCGGACGCTCTCCCTGTCGATGACTCGAGCCATCCTTCGCCTTATCGATGTCGCGCCAACTCTTACGCGGACGATCTTCGCTCATCCCATCCACACCTTTCCAAAGGGGGCGCAGCATTCATGCCTCCAGCACCCAAACGAGGCTGAATGGAGCAACGCCCAATTGGGGGGAAGATAGATCGCAGCTTTCCATGGGTCAATGGGGGTCAATGGGAGTCTTTGGGGGGAGTCTTTGGGGGAGTCTTTGGGGGAGTCTTTGGGGGAGCTTTGACGCCCAGCCGCGCCAGTAGAGACGCGGCCTCCAAAGCACGATCGCGTTCAATTCCCCGCTTTTGCGCCAGGGGGACGAGCACACGCGAGAGTGCCCCTTTCGGCCAGCAGCGCTGGTCCACGAAAACACCTAGGCTAGCGATCAATTGCGCACCCGACCCACTTTTTTTGCTCAAACGCCCGTATAACTGGGCGCATGCTTCGGGCGTCGCCAACTTCGCCAGGGAATTTGCGCAAGGGCCCTGAGACGCCGGGTCACTCAGACCTCGCGCCAGAGCCGGTGCATGACGAACAATCCGATGGTTTCCCAAACCCGTACAGGCAGCGGATTTCAGACCCGCGTTATTTTTTTCAACAACGACTTTGGCCAGCAGGTCGATCGTTTTCCGCGACGGCTTTGGGCTCCGCGCGAAGCATCGAATCGCCTCGACGCGTTCGCTTTCAGCGCCCCGCTCATTTTCTATCAGTTTACCCAAAAGGGAAACGAGGTGGGCATCGCGGCCGGCCTCTGAATGCCGACAGAGTTCTTGCAGTAACGCGACCCTAATTGAAAGTACCTTTTCCTTTTCATAGGCCTGGCGCACGGCCACTCGCGTGCGAGCCCCCGCCATGAACGGGGAAAGATTCGCAGCCACCGCCCATCGCGTGCGCACCTTTTTGCTTTCCAATAGGTTGGCCAGGGTCTTCACGATTCGTTCGCCCGACTTCTTCGACTTTCGCTTCGACGCCAAACGCTCTCTCAGCAAACGTAGCTCAGGACAACTATGGTCCAGCGATTCTTGGCGCCACGCACAACGCGATAGCGATTCGAAAACCGAAAGCAGCTCCTTGTCATTTCCGTAGCGCTCTTCGGCCGTAATATCGGCCAAGCCCCTATTTCCCTCGCAACGGCAGCCAAGAGAAAAGAACAGCAGCGCAGACAATGAAATGATTCCCTTGAGCCAGAAAGGCGGCCAGAGTCCGAGCGGCAGATTGGAGCCTAACCGATGACCCATGTCGCCACAATCCACCACACGATGACGGCCATGAAATTCAAGATGACGCCTGCGCGAAACATTTCGCCCATGGTTACCTTGCCGGTGCCGTAGACGATGGCGTTGGGAGGGGTGCCGATGGGGGACATAAAGGCCATCGACGTGGCGACGGCCGCCGTGGCCATGAATGTCAGTTCCTTTCCCCCAAGCGATTGACCCAAGGCATACATCACCGGCATCAACATCGTGGCGGTCGCGGTGTTGGACGTAACCTCTGTCATGAGTGACGTCATGGTGGCCACGCCGAGTATCAAAAAGTGGGGTCCAGCCTTCGCGACAACTTGCAGGAGCTGAGCAAACCATACGGCAAGGCCAGTGCTAGCGATCGCATTGCCGAGAGCGAGCCCTCCGCCGAAGAGGAGCAACGTCCCCCACGAGATATCGAGTCCAACTTTGAGGTCGAGGGTGAACTTTCGTTTGCCTAGATCAACGGGCAAGGCGAAGAGAAGTAGCGCCCCCAACATCGCAACGGCCGAGTCGTTCGCCCACCCCAAGTTGAAAGGGCCAAAAGAAAAAGAGGACCAACCAGGCCAGCCCAAGACTGCGAGTTTTCCCCTTGTTAACCAAAGGCCAACCATCAGGAAGAAGACGAATGCCACCTGCTTTTCCCCTCGCGACATCGCGCCAGGCTCTTCTCCTTGCTTGCGGTCGGGCAAACTCAACCCTTTGGGAATATACCGCCAGGCCATCGTCGCCCAGAGCACGGGAATGAAGAAGATGACGAAGGGCAAACCAAACCCCATCCATTCCGCGAAACTTACCTGATGACCTGCGAGCGTTGCAGCGAAGCCCGCGTAGATGGCGTTAGGCGCCGTACCCACCAATGTACCGATTCCTCCAACGGTTGCGGCATAGGCAACGCTAAGCAATACACCGGTCTGATAGCGTTGGGCTTGGGGGTGTTTGACGCCGTGTAGCACCGCTACCGCGGTAGGTACCAAAATAGCCGTCGTCGCCGTGTTGGTGATCCACATCGAAAGAAATGCAGATGCCAAGACAAAGCCCAACATCAAGACCCCGGGCCTTGAGCCAAAGAGACGGAGAATATGACTGGCGATGCGATGATCGAGACGCCATAGGGTCATGGCCTGTGACAAAATGAAGGTTCCCATGAACAAGAAAATCAGATGATGCGCATACATCATGCTCACGGGGAAATAGGTGGGGAACGTTCCACTCGTAAGGCTTGCCACACCGAGTACAGGAAAAAGTACCAAAGGCAAAAGCGCGGTTATCGCCGTCGGCAGTACGGCGAAAATCCAAAAGACAATCATCAGCGCAGCAACGGCCAAAACCGCACGGGCAGCGCGACCGGTTCTTTCGACCAAATGCCAAACCGATACTTTCGCGAATCCCTTTTGCTTCACCGCCGGAAGTTGATCGTGTTGGGCAAGATTGAGTATCGATCCCTTCTGCCAATGGATCGATACGCGCACCGCGGATGCCCTTTCCTTCAGTCTCAAGAGGGCATCGTCTGCCAATTTTTCAGGCAGCGTTTCGCCAAAGGCCAGCGGAACGACATCTTTAGGCAGCCGCTTGCTCAACTGCTTCGCGGCGATGGGATATAGCCCCGAAGGAACGGGCATACAGAGGATGACGGTAAATGCGGTCAAGCCGATGGCCAGGCCCAAAAGCCACATTCGCTTCGCCCGACGCTCGCTTGCAGGTTGGCTCTTCAAGGGAATCAGCGCGCGCCAGGAAACTTCCTCAGATCGACCAGAACGCCTTCGATGTTGGAGCGTGCCATGGGGTCCAACCGAAGAACCAACTTTTGCGCATCAGCGATATCCGCGAGGAATTTCTCGAGCTTTTTGACCGCAGGTCCTTTCGAAGCCTTCTTTGCCTTCGCCAAGCGCCGCGTAGACACGTCCAAATGCTGATTGGCCGTACCATAGTTGTTCGCGTGCAGATTAACCAACGCCCAAAGGAGTTCAACTTTGGCGCGCAGCAACGCCTTGGAACGCACGTCCTTGGCCACGCTGGCCTCTTGCTGTTCTACTTTTTCCTTCGCACCGGCGGTAGCGGCCTTGAGTTTATTTTCGGCGCTCTTCAATTGGCGCTTGAGGTCCCCTCGTCCACCGGAACCGAGCATATAGCCAGCGACGAGTCCGACAACAATGGCCACAGCAACCGCGATCACAACTTTTAAGGTGTTGCTCATACCTCTATTAATACCATACCCCTGCTCTAGTCGGCAAAGGCATCCCACTTCGCGACGGCTGCTCGACAGGATTAGTGGGGGGCTAGGGCCGCAATCCGATGACCGCAATTTGGCGGCCCGCGGTAGCGTCTCGGCGATAGGAATAGAAGAGTTCTTCGGCGCAATGGGTGCACCGTTCAAGAGATTCGATATTCGGGCTGCCGAGGCCTGCATCCATCAGCACCTCATTCACGGCTGCCCCTAAATCCAGCATCCACGCCGCTTCCTGCCGCGAGCTGGGTTGCGTGAGTTGGGCTCGATAGTGTGAGAATTCCTCCACCACTTCCGCCCCCACCTCATAACAACACCGGCCGATATGGGGACCAACGGCCGCGCGCATTTGATCTGCGCGGCAACCCAGATCAACGACCATCTGGCCAATAGCGCGCTGAAGCACCCCAGCGACAATTCCCCGCCAGCCTGCATGCACGGCGGCAACCACTTTCCGTTCCCCGTCTGCTAGCAAGACAGGCACACAATCCGCCGTTACGACGCCGATCAGCTGTGAGGCATGATTGCTGATCACACCATCCGCCTCTCTCCCGCTCAGCTCGACGGCATCGGCATCTTTGGCTAGAACAGCAACGTTCGCGCCATGAACCTGCGAGGGGCGATAAAGCTCACCGGCAAATCCGAGGGTATCCAGCAGACGCTTTGGCGACTCCCGCCGATCCTCGCTAGCTTCTGATTCCTTTCCCCCCGCTACAGGCCGGCCAAAATCAAGACGATCTCGACGGGTCGAAAAACCGTGCACAATTCCGTCGAGGCGAAGCGAATCGGCGTAGCAAAGTTCAATCATAGTCGCTGCATCCACTGTGCATCCTCAGCTAGAGCGTTCATCGCCGACACCATATCCAGCGGCAATGGGGCCGCAAAAGACAGTCGCTCTTCGCTAACCGGATGGGAAAAGGCCAAAAGCCGAGCATGCAATGCCTGGCGACCCAAATCCTTAGCGGCCTTTTTCAATTGAGAGTCTTTGCCCGGACGGCCATATTGTGGGTCGCCGACCAGCGGGTAGCCGGCCTCTGCAAAATGAACACGAACCTGATGGGTACGACCGGTTTCCAGAGTCGCTTCAACCAGGGTCGCCCCCTTGAGACGAAGCAACACCCGGTAGTGGGTAATGGCACGCCTACCGCGTTCCAGACGCCCCGTAAATCGCTTTCTATCCGTAGGATGGCGCCCGTGCAGCGTGTCAAAAGTGCCGCTTTCTGCCGCCATTTCTCCCGCAACGATGGCGAGATAACGCCTTTCGTTGGTATGTGCCTTGAACTGTTCAGCCAGGTGCACATGCGCAGCGTCACTTTTGCTAGCAACCATGACGCCCGAAGTGAGCTTGTCCAGGCGATGCACGATCCCCGGCCGCAAGACCCCGCCAATTCCCGATAGGCCATCACAATGGGCGAGCAACGCCGCAACCAGAGTTCCGCGACGATGACCCGCCGCGGGATGCACCACCATACCCGCCCGTTTGTCGACAACGATCAATTGGTCATCTTCATATAGGATACTCAGTGGAATAGACTCCGGTTCCACTTCGCTCGGCTCGGGCGGTGGCGGCAAGAAGCTCACTTCATCACCCGCCTTTAGCTTTCGAGCTGGTTTGGCCGCCGTTCCGTTAAGCTGACAATGGCCGCCGGAAATCACACGCTGTATTTGAGATCGCGAATGGGGCAGTTTACGGGAAACAAGGTAGCGGTCGAGGCGCTGACCTTCCTCACTCGTCGCTACAACAAATTGATAGGCAAGGGGTGAAACCATCAGGAGTGCAGAAGCCGTGGGGCAGTGGAGCTACCAAATCTTCGACTTGACGCCTTCCCCTTTTTTCTTCACCAGATTATCGACGACACTTCGGTCGTAAATATTGAGAGCGTAGATCTCCTCGGTGACGCGCCCCTTGAAGAGTTCGCGCCCCTTATCGATTTCATCTCCAAGCTCATCGAAGAGGTTGTCCTTTTCGATGCCTGAAATGATCCGCGTTTCGTCATAGAGACAAATATCGGACATAATGGCACGGGCCAAACTCCAGGCCCTTTTGGGATTATCGATAGGCTTGCGCACGGGTCGGGCGGCCATAGGAGTCTCCGAGTTCGCTGTGAGCAGTCTTTCATCGGCCCCCTCCCGAATGGCGAAGGTCGCGTACTCACGGAATATTTGAACGATTTCTACAAAAATATCAGAGTTCCAGAGGGCTGTCAAAGCGCAGCCGGGGCGTGTGGCGCCTTAGCGACACCGTCGAGCTAATCGTACAGCCGTCTCAAGAGCGGCCCTCATACTCGAGGCATCAGCGACATTCTTCCCAGCGATATCGAGGGCGCTGCCGTGGGCGGGAGAGGTTCTGACTTTGGGCAGGCCCATTGTAATATTCACGGCCTGATGCCGTTCGACCATCTTGAGGGGAATCAGCGCTTGGTCATGATAGCAGCACACCACCCCATCAAAGGGTGCCCCATCGCTGAGCCAGCTGAAAGCGTCCGCAAAAAATCCATCGGCTGGCAATGGCCCCACCACAGTTGTCCCGGGTGAGGCGTCTTTGAATTGTCTGATGGCCGGCACCAGAATATCGTTCTCCTCCGTCCCCAGAAGTCCGCTATCACCGGCATGGGGATTTAGCCCCAATAGGGCGATGCGCGGAGCGGCGATGCCAAAATAGTCTGCCAACGTACGGCTACAAAGCGTCAGTCCGCGGCGGACACCCTCGATTGAGAGCTGCTGGGCCACCCTGCCTAAGGGCACGTGTCCTGTAAGGGGAACGACGCGCAAAGTCGGGCCGGCGAGCATCATCCCGAACTCCGCAACGCCAAAGGCATGTGCGAGATATTCGGTATGGCCGGGGAACGGAAAGCCCGCCAAGGCGGCTGCGGATTTTGTAATCGGTGCCGTGCAAAGCGCATCGGCGTGGCCAGCTTTCACCGCAGCAACGGCAGCCCCCAGGCTTGCGACTTGAATCCGACCCGCGGCCTCATTTTGTACACCCCACTCAACGTCCTGCCAGGGTAGCCCCGGGGCCAAGGCCTCCAGTTGGAGATGCGCGGGCCAAGAACATTGCAGCGCGTCAATTTGTGATTGGAAAAGGCGCTGATGACCGAAGACCGTCACGTCCGCCCCATCGAGCGGCTGCTGCAACGCCTTGATGAGCACTTCCGTACCAATTCCAGCGGGGTCCCCAATGGATATCGCCAAATTTATTGGGCCGTTGCCGCGCATCATTCGAAACCAAAGTAGATTTTTCCACCGTATAGCACAGAAATACCCCAGAAATTTTGTGCCCAAGCGCTTCCTCGGTTATTAAAAATGGGGAGAGGAGTTTATTTTAGACGTGGCAAGCGAACAAATAGCCTGCTCCTTCTGCAGCCGGCTACGCAACGAAGTACGCAAACTGATCAGCGGCCCAACCGTCTACATCTGCGACGAATGCGTCCAGCTCTGCAGCGAGATCGTCGAGGATGAAAAGGTCGCTGAAGCGGCTATGGACTATCCCTCCCCCGCTGAGCTCTACCAAGAACTGGACCGCTACGTCGTCGGGCAAAAGCAGGCGAAACGCGTGCTTTCGGTGGCCGTTTACAATCATTTCAAGAGGATCCACTACCGCCCCAAGCAAGGGGAAGTGGAATTGCAGAAAGGCAATATCCTCTTGGTGGGACCGACGGGCTGCGGCAAGACACTGATGGCGCAGACGTTGGCCAAACGTCTGGATGTACCATTTGCCCTCACGGATGCCACGGCCCTAACCGAGGCCGGCTACGTCGGTGAAGATGTCGAAAGCATCGTCAAGACCCTGCTTCACCGCGCTGGGGGCGACCCTGAACTCGCCGGGCGTGGCATCATTTGCATTGATGAAATCGACAAGCTGACCGGTCGCGGCGCTGGCCCCTCGCAAGGGCGGGATGTTTCCGGCGAAGGTGTACAGCAGGCCCTACTCAAACTGCTCGAGGGACGAACCTGCAATATCAGCAGTGAGACCGGCCGGCGAAGAGAACCGCGAGAATCGGTTCAAATCGACACCAGCCAGGTTCTCTTCATTTGTTGTGGGTCTTTCGCCGGCATCGAAGATGTCATCGACCAGCGCGTGGGAACCAAGAATCTCGGGTTTGGGGCACGCGTCGAATCGAACCAGAGCACCAGCGATGATCTACGCCAACAGATTCAACACGAGGATCTGATCAACTTCGGCATGATCCCCGAATTCATGGGACGCTTACCCGTTGTGGTGCCTTGCCAAGACCTCGATGTAGATAGCCTCACGGAAATTCTCTGGCGCCCGAAAAATGCGTTGGTCAAACAATATCAACACCTGCTCGCCATCGACAATATCGATTTGCGCGTCACCGACGGTGCCATGAAAGCGATTTCAGAGATCGCGTTACGCCGCAAAGCTGGCGCCCGCGGACTGCGGGCGGTGATGGAATCTCTGATGTTGGATGTGATGTACGAACTCCCCTCTCGGTCAGATATCCGCCAATGCGTCATCGACAAATACGCCGTTGAAAACGGTTTGCGCCCAAAACTGATAGCCGAGCGCAAAGCCTCCTAAAATAGCCTCGCATTTGCCACGAGCTACTCCGCAATGCTGCGTTGTTCGCTGCGCTCCCTGCTCACGCACATGAGTGCGCTACGCGGGGTGCTCGCTCACGCCTTGCCTAGCGGGCATCTCGTGACAAATGCAAGGCTATTTCGGTCAATAGATGACGACCTTTTGTGCCGTCACAAGAAGTCAAGCGCATTATTCCCAATCGAGACGAAATATCCCGAAACGAAGGGAAAGCGATCGATTGACAAGGTTTGGCTGTTGCTACACGATCATGGGTGAGATGCTAAACGAAGAACAAGCGGCAACACTTCTCGGAGTGTTGAAAGAAGAAGAAGTCCGACTGCTGCGCAATGCGCAAAAAGCGCTCAAGATCACGATGGAGCGCGAGACCGATAGCGGCCGGGATTCCATCGACCAATCTAGCAGCGAGGAGCTGCTCTCCACGACATTGAGGCTTAGGGATCGTGAGCAGAAACTGCTCAACAAGATCCGCACGGCCGCAACTCGGGTGGAGGAAGGGACGATCGATGAATGTGAGAACTGCGGCGAGGATATCGGCTTCAAAAGGCTGGTAGCCCGCCCGGTGACAACATATTGCATCGAATGTAAGGAAAGCGCAGAAATGCAAGAACTGCGCGACTCTGACACCGCTGAATAGCTACGTCGGAGAAAACTCTCCCTTCGGCCGGAAAACTGCTGTAAACTGGCTTAATTTCGCTGGCAAAGGATAGTCAGCTATACTGGCATGGCTGCTCCCGAACAAAAATATCGTATCATCGACAAGATCGATAGCGGCGGCATGGCCGAGATCTACCGCGCTGAAGCGGAACTGATCCAAGGCATGAAGCGCACGGTTGCGATCAAACGCATCCTGCCTCATCTTACTCAGAACGAAAAATTCGTAGCGATGTTTTTGGACGAGGCACGTCTTAGCCTCTACCTCAACCACGCCAACATCGTACACGTCTACGATATCGGTCGCTCGGGAGATACCTACTTCATCGTTATGGAATATGTGCAGGGCGTAAACCTGCGCAGCCTGAGTGCTTCGGTAAACCTGCACAAGGGCTTCACCATACCGCAAGCGCTTTTCATCACGAAGGAAGTCTGCCAGGGACTCGGCTACGCCCACGACATGGGCTCACCGGAAGACGGTAAACCGCTCAACATCGTGCACCGCGATATTAGCCCGCCCAATATTCTGCTCTCGCTCAACGGGGAAGTGAAACTCGTGGACTTCGGCCTTGCGAAGGCCGCAACCCAGGTAGAGCATACGGATCCGGGTATCGTTAAGGGGAAGTTCTCCTACCTTTCTCCAGAGGCCGCCAGCGGAAAGGAAGTCGACTGGCGTTCGGATATTTTTGCGTGCGGTATCATCCTTTTCGAATTGCTGACCGGCCGGCGACTCTTCGTAGGCGAAACAGATTTCCAAACGGTAGAACTGGTACGACAAGCGCGCATTCCCTCGATACGTGCGTTGAACAGCGAAGTGCCCGACGAACTTGAAGCGGTCGTCCTGAAGGCTCTTGCGCTTCGACCGGAAGACCGCTTCCAACACGCTTATGAATTGCAGGATGCCCTGGCCCAGCTCCTTTTTTCCCGCGGGCTTAAAGTCACCAGCCGCGATATCGCGCAATCCGTGCGCAAATGCATGTCAGAGGCGCAAAAATCGGCCCCCGCACCCAATCTAAGCCAAGGCGTGATCGACGAGCTGATCATGGAGGAAGTCACAAAATTTACCTCCCTGGACAACAGCCAAGATAGTCCCGCAGGTGCAGTACCGCTCAAGCCAGGCGATCTTGGAGGAAGCGGCCCGCTTAACCCTGAGGATTTTGCCGACGGTGGTCGCAACTGGGCCACAGATATCGTAACGGAATCAGGTGCCCCCATTCCGCAAGGATTGGAGCATATGCTGGAAGGCAAGGATAGCTCGCTTGTTGTGGTCGAAGCTGAGGAGCAAGAAGAAGATAAGCCAAAACTCCGCGCGCTCCTCTTCGCCCTTGGCGTGCTCATCTTGTTGGGAGCCGCCTCGATCTTGCTACTTCACCACTTCGGATATCTTGGCACCCAATCAGAAGCCAACAGCGATCTCATTCCCAGCGAAGCACCTCTGGAAACAAAGACACCTTAACCACCGACCGTAAAAAGGGACACCATGGCACAGGGCAACTTTTTCTACCAAGTGGGCCCGAAACCGCGCGTCTTGGGCGTCGTTCTGGCCGGCGGCGCCGGAACCCGACTCATGCCCCTCACGCGAGACCGCGCAAAACCGGCCGTGCCCTTCGGAGGCAACCATCGCATCATCGATTTCGCCCTAAGCAATTTTGTCAATTCTGGAATTCACCGAATCAAAGTCCTCACCCAATACAAGAGCGACTCGTTGGTCAGCCACCTCTCCCGCTGCTGGCACCTCAGTGCCATGCTCGACCACTATGTGGAACCGGTCCCAGCACAGCAGCGTATGGGTAAACAATGGTTTCAGGGTTCAGCGGATGCAATCTACCAGAGTCTCAATATCGTCGCCGATGAAGAACCGGATTTCGTCTGCGTCTTTGGCGGCGACCATATTTATCGTATGGACGTACGACAAATGCTCGGCTTTCATATCAAATTGAAGGCGGACTTGACCGTGGCAGGCATCCCCGTCCCCGTCGAAGAAGCTCGTGAATTTGGTGTGATGGAAGTCGATGCGGAGGGACGCCTTCTGGGTTTCGAAGAAAAGCCATCGCAACCCAAAGAAATGCCAGGCAAGCCGGGTTGGGCTTTGGCATCAATGGGTAATTATATCTTCGATCCAGACCTTCTGACCGACGCCGTTACTCAGGACGCCAAGCAGGATACGGCTCACGACTTCGGCCGCAATATTCTGCCGATGCTCTACCCTTCCTCCCGCGTATTCGTCTACAACTTCCTCGAAAATACCATCCCCGGTATGAAGGAAAACGAACGCGGCTATTGGAAAGACGTCGGCGCACTAGAATCGTACTGGCGCGCGAGCATGGATCTGGTTGCCGTAGAACCTGTACTCGATCTGTATAATAAACGTTGGCCCATTCAGGGTTGGCAGCGACCGCGACCGCCAGCAAAATTCGTTTTCGCCGATCAAGAAAGTCAACGCACAGGAATGGCAACCGATTCGCTCGTGTCGCCCGGCTGCATTATCAGTGGAGGCCAAATCGATCGAAGTATTTTATTTCCCGATGTACGAATCAATAGTTATTCGCAAGTACATGAATCGATATTGATGGACGGTGTCGTCGTAGGCCGACACTGCCGAATCAACCGCGCTATCGTTGACAAACATGTGGAGATTCCACCGGAAACAGTCATCGGCGAAGATGTGGAAGAAGACCGCAAGCGTTTCCACGTATCTCCCGAAGGCATCGTCGTTCTACCTAAGGGCTTTGTCTTCTAGTATGCGCCCTACTGGAGGGCAGCGATGGCTTGCCGTGCGTCTTTTGCAAGATGTGCGGGCGGACTGAAGCTGAGAAACTTTCGGTACATTCGTTTCGCCTCTTCTGTTTTTCCCGCATTGTCGAAAGCCCGAGCCAAATCGTAATACGGACGCGGCCAGCGAGAATCACGCTCTAGGGCATGCCGCAAGGCATTTATAGCGGCCTTGCTTTTTCCCGCTTCGTCCAGAAGTAGACCTAGCCGCCAATAGGGGCCAGCACACGCAGGACAGCGGTCCTTCGCCAAGCGGTAGTCCTTCTGAGCGGCGCGACTCTTTCCCTGCTCTTGTTTGGTCTGGCCTCGAAGCAACAGGGTTTCGCTGAACCAAGAAGGCGGCCGACCGTGGCGTTTTCCAACGGAAAGCGCGCGGTCAATCCATGACCGAGAGGAGTCAAAGGCACCAGAGAAAAGATCGGCGCGACCTTGAGCCCGTAGAGCTTCCGGGTTTTCCGGGAATTTTTTTGCGATAGAATCGGCAAGCCGTTGGGCCTTTCGTCCCTGATTTGCCTGCAGATAGAAGCGCAACAAGAGCTCGCTTGCCTCCGCACCTCGGCTTCCCCGCGCCGCCGCCTCCAAGAAATGTGCTTCAGCTGTTGCACGAAATTGCCCTAGCGCAATTTTTCCCAAGGCCATTGACTTGTCGACACCATCAAGACCAGTGGTCCGACCCAATAACGCTGAAGCCGCCGTGTAGTCGCGTCGAGCGAGTAGAGTTGCAAGCAACTGTTTGGAAAGGTATTGGTTGGAAGGCTCTGCCTTCAACAGCCCCTTCAGCTGCTTTTCAGCCTCTTCTAGGCGAAAAAGGCCGAAGGAAAAGAATGCTTGCATGCCGGCGACACGCGGGAGTGACGTCGCTTCACCTTCCAGCGCTGCGAGGATTTCTTGGGCTCGAACAACGTCACCCTGCAAATAGTATATGAGACCTGTCTTGAGTTTGGCCGGCAGGGATTGAGGGTACGCCTTGAGCACCGCTCGATAGTGGGTCAGCGATTTTTCCATGTTGCCCGACCGCAGATCGATATCCCCCAATATCAACCCCAATCTGGGATATCGAGCGCCAGCGGCCAGCAGCGATTGCGCCAAATTTTCCGCCTCATCTAGCTTGCCCTCCGCCGTCAATAGTTCGGCCAGCACAAGCTTCATCCGTGGTTCCATGCTCGTATTGGTTTTGGCGAAATGAGGTGCCAACGCGTTGCGAGCCAGAGCCACCTGCCCCGAGGCAAGCTCGATTCTGGCCATCAGCCCGGCAGAGCGCTTCCCTTTGACCCAGGGTTGAAGCAGGCTACGAGCGGCACCCAGCTTTCCTTTTGCCAATTCGAGTTCCGTTTTACGGAAGGCCCAAAAAGGAAGACTAGACATACCCTTTTCATTCGTTGCCAATAGAATCTCAGCACGGTCGAGGCGCCACTTCGCCAAATGAACGCCCAATAGAATGTCGAGGAAAGCCGGATCGTTTCGGGGCGCGTCCTTTTCCGCTTCGACTAACATCACTTCCGCCTTCTCAGAGTTTTCGACTGAAGAAAGAAGGAGCTTCGCCCAGGCAATTTGGCCAATGGAACTGAGGCCGCGACGCGGACCCTCGACGACACTTCTCAACGTCTGCCGGGGATCACCAACCGCCGTTCTTCCGGAGATCGACGCCAGGGCCGAGGCCAGTAGGGTACTGATTTGGTCGGGATTCTTCGAGAGAATCTGGGTGTTGATTTGTTCGGCCCGCGAAACCTCACCCGAGGCTAGCAACGCTTCAGCAAGAGATCGCCGAATCAAGAGGTCGCCGGGGCGTTTTTGCGTCGCTTTCTGCAATAGCGATACTGCCGTAGCGTAATCGAAACGAAGAAGAGCTAGACGCCCTTTCAGATAGAGGAGCCGCCCGCTTTCGGTTGCGGCCACCGCACTGAGCGACGCCTTGGCCTGGTCGAACTGCCCAGCTCCGAATTGTCGGTATGCCCGTATCGTGAGCTTCGTCTGCTCGTCGAATGCCTCCAACGAGGCGCCGGCCTCACCCAAAGGGAGCCCGAATTCGAATGGAATCGCCGCTTTTGCCAGCGCTTGGTGGCGACGCGCTTCCAAACTATCGGCACTGCGCGACAATATCTGTCCGTACGCCTCGAGCGCGGCCCGATAATCGCCGATATTTCCCTGCTGCGTACGCGTCACAGCGTCCTTCAGCTTGCGGTTGGCACGGTCGCCTAAGCGTGAACTCCGCACCCAGCGGCCCATGACCCACGCGAGCGCCAGCACCGTTGTGATCCCTATCAACCAATAGATCCAGCGGTGACTCCCCTTTGCCCCCACGATGATCTGCAGAAACGAGGTCCCTTTAGGGTCCCTCCGCAGCTGCGAATCACCCTGGAGAAAGGCCTCCGAATCGCTCGGCTGAGGAACAACAGCCCGAGGGGCGTCAATTCGTGGTCCCCGTGCCAGCGACGGCTGTCGATACCGCTCGGCCGCCGCGGTCTGTTTTGGATTCACCGGCGGTTCTGAACCGAGGTCGGAAATCTGCTCGCTGCTTGCCCGCCCCTCAAATGCGGAGAGCTCTGCCGTCGGTTCACGCGGCATCCATGCGTCGTCTTCCAAAGATTCGAAAGGCTGCTTGTCCCGCGAGTCAACGCGAATTGCCTGCGGCTTCTGCGGGTCCACCGGCGAAGAAAGTTCGGGAGAATCTCGGTGGTCCTGGTAGTTGGCATTGGCGTTGGCTTCCGATTTGGCGTCGGAGAAATGCACCCGTGTCATCGCATCCGTCTCAGCGTCGCCATGGTC
>Ga0257122_1000841_pt1 | contig 24372 bp, 20 predicted proteins | sample SI106_120metaG_FD_190146 | JGI IMG/M metagenome (GOLD analysis project Ga0257122, IMG submission 190146) | Marine microbial communities from Saanich Inlet, British Columbia, Canada - SI106_120 | ecosystem: Environmental > Aquatic > Marine > Inlet | place: Canada: British Columbia | collected... | reverse complement strand
TACCGATACATGCACGAATTCCGGTAACCTGGCGATATGTTCTACCACCGGTGTACTGAACAGCACTTGTCTCAAGGGAACGTCTACCCGCTTGTCCTTCAGTTCCTACAGCTGTAACATTAGCTACGGGGACTTGTCCTGTCCACGGGACGTGACGTTCAATACGAATTATGCTAAATTTTGCAAAGACAACAACCCGATCGTGTCTCACGTGAACTCCAGTGCACCCATACTGAGTGGTTCGTTCGTACGCTTCACGTTTAAGGCGCCGAACATTATTGGTTCCAGCTACATCGATGTAGGACCGGCACGGGTGTTTGTTCGTCAGGGTCAGATTCAACTAAACGGGTTTGAAAACATTCAAGCGTGCCCGGTTACCAACCTCGACTGTCATAACACATGGGGGTACGAAAAGAACAAGGAGTACGACATCGAGCTGGAATTCAAGAATAGTAAGGTCATTATGCGTCGTGGCAACAGTGAGATTGTCCGGGATGCCCTTACCAATCCGATGGACTATGTAACGGTGTCTGGTTCTGCTGTCTTTACGGACATTACGGTTGAAAACGACATACCGTCCCCTCACACCTGTACATACGAAACCTGTAACCTGAACGTCAGTTACCGTAGGATATGTTCCGATATCATCCGCAATGTTGAATACCCTATGCTTGAACCAAAGCACGACATTCTGGACACGTGTTCCAACCTCCACGAAGCCGACATTGTGATCAGTGCTACGTACAACGAGACCAGGGACGTCCGTGCCTTGGACTGGGACACCTACTGTACCTTTTACAATAGTTTGGGCGACACTATCAACGCAGTTACAAGCTACCTGGACCTGGAGGATTACCCTCAGTGCGAACAGTTCATTGACCCTTTGGACGGCTCCAAGACATGTATATTAAATGCGTTGGATTACAACTGGACACAGGGATGCGAAGAGCTTGCGGAGGCGACGGTGCCTGATGCAATAAAATCCGTCTGTCCAAACACGTGCTACAACCATCTGAAAACGTACGATGGATGCGAGGATCGTAAGGACTTGTTTTCGGACAACACGAATGTGATCGATACGTGCTCTCACGATTGGTACACGTACTGTCTGAACGATGCGAAGGGTGCGCTACCGGGAACCTGTTCCGCCGTGGAATGTTCCTGTTCCCGTGATGCATTTGCTGGAATTAGTGGAGAAGCGTGTGAACTTCAGTGCCCCCTGTCCATGGATGGAACCGCGTGCGCGGAGGGCTCCAACATGGGTGTTTGCGATTACACCGACGCTCAGAAGCAAATCATAGAGAACAATGGTACGTTTACAGAGGTGTTTGCGTTGGATGGCGTTTGCAAATGTTTTCATGCGGAGGGCGATGGATCATGCGATGTGGAATGCCAGGGTTGTAATAATAGCACGTATCCTGGCGGTCAAATCGGCATATGCGATACGTCCCGTGGCTTGTGCGACTGCCTTCCCCCGTTCACCGAGATAAGCGAATACGTGAAAACGGACTGGCGTGGTAAGAATGTGACGATACTTACGAGGGAGTACAATACCGGGGGGTATACGAACGAGAACCTCACCCGAATCAAAATGATGCAAGGTAGAGAGTCCTTCCTGAATATCAACGAATCCGTGTTTTATAGCGCGTCGGTGTATACTAAATTCGTAGAGTATCCGGAGCGTTACGGGTTTGATAGGCACACTGTGACATTGTTGCATAGTTTGGAGCATAGTTCAAGTCGCTTTAATTTCGATTGCAACAGCGTATGTCCTGGTACATCTGACCACATCCCATGTTCTGGTCATGGTGCCTGTGGAATATCGGGTCAGTGTATATGCGACCCGGCACGATTGTCTAGTAGCATTCAGCTGATAAATGGCGAAGCCGAAGTTATATCGGAGCCAACGACGCTGGAGCGCACAGGGTATCGAGGCGACGACTGTTCCATCACATGTCCTGGCTTCGATGGCGACATGTCAAATGTTTGTAGTGGTCACGGAACGTGTAATGCGGATGGTGGATGCACATGCGCAATGGGTTACATTGGCGCGGAGTGTGAATTCCCATGTCCAGTGGACGATAATGTATGTTCCGGTCATGGTACATGCGAATTGGTAGAGTATGAGATCGTAGAAGATGTTTACATTGGGTTGAACGCGACGTGTGAGTACGAGGCATCTAAATTAGACTGTATGAGTTATGCGGAGGAGAACAATCTTGTGTTTGGATACGAGTACCGACTTGTAACCCACACACAAAACGGCGATACGTATGAATTTGGTGATACAAAATGCATCGGTCAGCTGGAAGGATCTGGTACCATCACCTTCAACGATGGTAGTATCGTACATATATTGCAATTTGGTCCCCCAGGAACATCGGTCGGTACCGCAGTTCATGACTTCCCAATGGTGTGCGCATCGTCGGTTACAAGCACTGTACAAGGTTTAAAGTTTTACGAGGTCCCTACTTCTGGCATGTGTAAGGACGGTCACATTTGGTCCTTTCCAACTACGGGGGTTTCCAAATTGTGTATGAATGAAAAGAGTCTAGAGTCTGATGAAAACATTAGAGGACCCGTACTTAAGTCCTTAAAGGAGACAGAGTGTTCCGGCGGTCATGTAGATGTAACCGGCGCATGTCAGGAAAAGGCATTGATAGAGACTAAATTTTACTTTGATCGTGACACACACTACGAACAGGAACTAACGGTCCGATGTCGTACTGGAAATGCCACTAAAGTAGTTTGTGGAGTATGCGAGTGTTTCAAAGATGATTTCTCCGGGTATTGGGGCGATCTAACGTGCGGATCGTGTCAAAAAGGATTTGGTGCCGGTCAATGCACAAAGGAATGCCCAGGAGGTGTAATGAATATGTGCAACGGCAAAGGAACGTGTATCTATGGTAGTACAGACAATGTATTTCAGCCTGCTATGTGTCTCTGTAATTCACAAAGCAAGATAAAGGACAATAAAGCAACAAAATACGCGTTTCAGACATTGGATTCGTTACAGCGTGCCTTTGTACAGGAAGACTTGACCTGTGATCCCTTCGCGGATAAGGACCCATGTTCTCACTTTGGTGCGGACGATTGTACACGGTGTGCCAGTGGTTATACTGGTACGTTCTGTGACAAAAAATGTTTGGCTTGCTTGAATGGTGGCTACTGTCTGTTAGACCCCGCACAAGATACATCATCTTGTGTAGAGTGTGGCAGTGAAAAGTTATGGGCTCAGAATTGTTGTCCTATCGGCTTTATTATCACGGAGGCGGAGGAACTAAATTCTGCCCCGATTGAAAAGTCTGACATTAAGATCGATGCCTACCAAGCCGGTACTACCAATCAATTGGATGCATCCTACTGGTGCAAAGCTTGTCCAGGTGTATTGGACTCAGATTGGCTTGCATTTCCAAACAATGCTCCAGCATGCGCAAATCGAGGAACGTGTTCTCGTAACTCCATTACAAAGAAAACCATTACACTTGTGTCTTTGCCTGGTGCCAAGCTGTCGTCATCGACGAGTTCTATCACTGCTAGTAACCTTCAAGAATGCGTAGAGCTTTGCGAACATACATATGTATCGTATCACACGGAATGTAGATGTGGCAATTCCAACTCAGGGTCAGGATACAACGGTGTTGTGATGGGATCAGGCATATTTCAGATTTCAACGACCACAGAGTTTGAACCAACATGTGCATGCGATCTTGAAGAAGGTCCTAGCTGTCGTTGTACGAAAATCTCAACTTTACCACTTATCGACATTTCCCAGGACTATGGGTGCAACACTATTGGCGACTGCCTTCCGGAACTATTCTATTCAAAGCCATACGAGTATTATCCCAAATACTACAAGGTTCACGATGGTCATTGCTCTACCGGTCGTGTCTCAAAGGGCTCAGGGTATACATTGGACACATGTTACACTATATGTAGTAATGATATAGGATTTGTCATGTCCGGTGACCAATGCTGGTGCTCTACCTTACCGATAGAGACCTGTACAACGGTAAGCAATTCGTTGGATCGGTACGACATCAATCCCTCTTACACTGCCATGTCATATGGCATTGGTTGCTCTACACCGCAAGGCTATTATGCAAGGTTCGATGGGGGTATAATAATTCAAGCAATTCCCCCGGGCTACAAGTACAAGCCTGGGTACCTTAACATGAATACCATGACCGGCTGGGTCACAACGTCAGATCATGTAAAACCATGTCCGGCGGGATCCAAAGGAAAGACAGACTTGACGTGTGAACCCTGTCCGTTGGGTCAGTATCAGGATTTGACCGGTCAGACAACATGCAAATCATGTCCCGCTAATACATATACGGTCACTACTGGCAGTGCGCAATGTCTAACCTGTAACTCTGGATGTCTAATGGAAGCAAAGGTAGATGGTACGGGATGTACAACGCCGGATCCTATCGTGTTTCCAGGATTGTCTGGTACTTACCCTGCTAAAGAAATTACACCGACCGCGAACTATCAGACACTGACGTCAATTACATGGTACTTTACAGAGGATGGAACGGCGTCCGGTACTGCGTTGAATTATATAAATACTCCATTTGCTACGGATAAATGGAATGGAGTTAAGGGATCCAATTCCTTAATGGGCGTTAATTCCGGACTTGGAGGTCGTTACGCATCACAGCTGTGCTTCCAATGGTGTGGAAACAATAACAACTGTGAATACTTTCGAATTACAGACATGGTTAGTAGTCCAAAACAATTCACGTGTACATTATACTCCAGTACCGCGACTTCGACGAAGAGTTACATTATGAGCTGGCGCACGTGTACGAATCCATCGTCGAATACATGTGAGACATTTGGTAACACGCATTATACGCCGAATCCATTGGTCTACAGTTTATACGGTTATTCAAGCGACACAATAGCCACTAGCAGCAACAGACCCGATAGGTTAGCCACTTGTATTTTGTCATCAACATGTATCGGATGGGTAGAATATAAGGTACCATACGATTCTTCGAACGCATACATGGATACGTGTACAACCACTAATTGTATAGCGAGAGGACAATTAAGAAACCCTGAGCCCACTGGGACTTGGAAAAGGACCTACAGTCAAGAACATAAAAACCTATTGGGGAACCATCCATCCCACAATGGTGGCTTACCTAAAAATGGAATGCTAATTTGGGACAAGGTGGAATACTACGAGGAAATATGGCAAATGGAATGCAACATATAAATATAATACTTAATGATATAAATGAATTTATGCATACAATGCGTTCTATTTACCGCCCTCGTCATCTACATGATCGTCTGGTACGTACAAATCATGACAACCGTCACTAGTACCAATAGTACCAATAGTACCAATAGCACAAATGCCATAAATTATAGCTTTACACCGGACCCCACCTGTGCAATGTACGTTGTACAAAACTTGTCGTGTACAGCGAGTAGTAGGTGTTACGGGACCGTGTATAAAACCCATTATCCAAACCGGACCATAGCAGAATTAGCCTGTTGTTCCGATCCAAACTGTATTTTTAACGTCTTCAGCTTCAATGGTGATAAACAATGGTACAAAGTAACCAAATTATTACCAGGTTCAGACTGGTGGTATCGATACGATCGAGGGAAGAAGCCGAATTATACTATAAATTAATACGGTATATTTTACGAAATGAAACTTCTACTAATTTTCATGTCTTTACTGCCCGTATTGGCATACAAACGGCTGGACGATTGCGTTCACATCGATGACATCAAAGCATGCAAAGTAGGAAATGATTACTACTATTTTCATGACTTTACGGGTGAGAACTTTGTCGTCGTGTCCACAGCGAAGCCTCAGTTTTACTACAATCACGGAAAGGTGGTAGCAGCACACAAAGATGGTACTCTCTTCATCCCGCCGAGAGAACTTACCAAGGAGGAGTGGGAGGATGTTGTAATTATATAATTTTTACTATAAATTCATTCTTAATGTAGAATAAAATGGCTGATTTAAACGCTGTAATTCAATTTATCGTAAAAATGCAATCTGGACGAGGGTACGACGGGATGGCTGCTGGCAGCGGATGGTTTACAGAACACGATGGGAACCTCGTCATCATGACCAACGCACATGTTGTCAACGGTACAAAGGCAGTCTTTATACGGCTGCCCGCGGATCACAACGTAAACATACGGGCATTCCCGGTAGGAATAAGCTCTGATCTGGACCTTGCTATATGCAAACTGGACGCCGATGGAGAGCGTAAGGTCAAAGAGATTCTGAAAAGCAAGTACGATGAATTCAAAGATGTAAAGGTAGAGGATGTCAAAATCCCCACATTGGTCATGGCAGACTCAGACAGTGTGCACCCCTCTAACTTTACCAAACTAGGGGTCCCGAGAGTCATCGCTAGAGGTTACCCACACGGTACAGAATACCAACAGTTCACCGACGGACGCGTAAGTGGCATCAAACACGTGAACGAACAAGAATACATTGTGACGACGGCTACGATTGAGCCTGGAAACAGTGGTGGAGCATGCGTGAACGAAGCCGGTCAAGTCATTGGAATAAACAGTATGAAAATGACCAACGCAACGGAGACCAACATTATCATACCATCCAATCGAATCCGCAATGTACTGGACTCGCTAGCGACCAACGACGCCAACGAAAAGTTTATCTCCAATTTGATTAAACAAAATATGGTACGCAATCAACTGGCAAAAGTGTTCTCCACCAAGCTGAAGGCAGATGGCATAGAAATTGACGATCTAAAGGTAATGAACACGTGGGAGAAATACAATCTCGGTGGCTTTAAAAAGGTCGATGAACGCATTACACGTGTTTCCATATCGGACTGGTTTCATAAACACATCTCGAACAAGGAAGGTAGCTATTCCATATTCAAACAAGTGATGGAACACATCCACGAAGACAAGCCAGAAAAAGTTATTGAAATGAGAAAACAAGGGTTTGGAAGCTTTGCCAGCGATGTCAAAATAGACAAGTCTGACCTATTGAAGGTGACCCCGCCACGCGTTCTTCACCTCATGCGACTAGGCGTCCGGTTTAACAACTCCACTGCCAGCGCGGTGAAACACTATGGTGCAAATGGCGTCATTGTCAGGGACGTTGTGAAGCGCGGTGTATTTGAAAAACTGGATATCCGCAAGTATGATTACATTACGAAATTAACCATCGAAAAGACAGATTATCCCATCGACAATTTCGGAGAATCGTGGTACAAGCAGCTAAACGTCTCTTTACCGCTAAAGGACATCATTCATCGACAAGAGTTTGGCACGAACGTTGACATCCATTTCATCCGGGACAACAAGCATCGGGTTGCAACGATGTGCTATGATTTCCTCAAACACGAGAACAAGCCGCACGTTCGCTTTCTAGAGACTCTGGAGGACAGTGCGCTAACAAAGGAAGTGATGGAATTGCCCAATGGTCTGATAGTAAAGAGCCTTCGCATGGACGATGTGGTATCAATGGGACTACATGAATATATGCAAGAATACAAACAGAGCGAGTACAGGGTCGTTGTTTGTGAGATTAAGCCAGGGTCAGAGGCGTTCCAATCGTTAAATTTTAACGTTGGCACTGTCCTTGGTAAGATCAACGGTGAGGAAGTAAAAGATTCTTGGAAGCTGGTTGCGGACCAATTGGCTACAGCGTTTAAGTTGGAGAAGCCATTCGCACTTGAGTCCGATAAAGGTAGAATCATGTTTTCTTAGCTATAAATTATATACTACATGTTTAAAAAATGCCGACGACTGTACAATTCTCTATTATGATGATGCTATGGTCTATCTCCTTAGGAATGACTATTTGGAAGCTCATCGTCGATCCAATATCGTTTGACATCGCGCTAATCACATTCGATTTACTTACAGGTATACTACCCTCCATGCCATTGGGAAAGTACAAGACGTTCGTACATGCCATGAATTCTCTCGTCTACCTAGCCGTATTAGGCGCCGCTCTAAGGTTCGATCCTTTGTTCTATAGTTTGCTGGGTGGGGCATACGCTGTCACATCGCTGTGGGCGCATAGAATATTCGTAGAAAAGCCTGTGCGTTATCTGTACATCGTTATGGTTGCCTTGTCTATTGTTGTTGGGTCCTTTCTAACTTTTTATGCGCTGGAGACTACGCTGATTAATTTCATCATGGGAGGCGCGATTTGGATCATTGGAACCTCTATATTTATCCTGGTTCATGGGAACAAGCCGGTTAAAGTACAGCCAAAGTAATTAAAACTTAATTTTAACATATTTTTCTTCGATACGAAATATATTAAACAAACAGTACCCAAACAGACGGTTGTGACCCGCATAGCTAACCATATAGTTCTTAATGCAATAGCCCGTCTGAACGGATCCATCGTAGTCTATTCGAAACTCTTCGATCATCTCCTCGTTTACCTTGATATCGCCTATGTATTTGTCGAATTCACCATCCTCGACTCTGAAGTAGAGTAAGAACGAGTGTAACATCTCATGTATAATCGTGTCCACGTCATCCTCTTTAAGGACAATTGTATGATCGTCCTTCGTCTTCCCTCTTGCCTTGAGCGACTTATCGATAGAGACTAGCGGGTTGTTGGACAAAATTTGGGATTGGAAAGGTAAAAGGCTAGCAAAGCACTGATTATTAAGAAATTCGTACCGTTCTATTAAGGACATTGGTTCACATTCGTCACGCATCCATTGGACGTCTTCTTCTAGATAGGGCTCGGAGCAGATGTCATACAGGTGGTTCCAAAATTTTGTTCTCGCTTTAAATTTAATGCCACCTAGTTCTTTTTTCATTTCATAATATAGTATATGTTTATATAATATTTTATTTTTAAAGTTCGGTCTTCTCTGAGGACACATGTTTTAAGAAAGCTTTTTCGGTATTCAAAATTTTCATTCCTTCGTCTTTGACCATGGACAACGTTTGGTAGTCTTTTTGTAACTTTTCCACCGAAGCCTTGTACATCCGTTCTGCTCCTTCTTTTTCGTAGCCAATGTCAGCGAGACGGTTTTTAATTTCCTTTGGAGTCATACTTCGTACTTTCTCCAGTTGTTCCAACTCTTCCACACTGCACAAGCTCTCATCGTCAAGACAGCCGTCGGTCAACTCTTCATTCACAAACGTCTCGAGGGAGTCGTAATCGCGTCCTTTGGTATATTTCTCCCATGACAAGCCAGTAGAGTATTTTATTGTAGGGTAACCCTTAACGCCGTGCTCCTGGCATATTTTTTTCTCCACGGTACAGTCCACTTCAGCGACTACGATTGATTCGACATTTTCAGAGAGTTTATCCCATTCAGGTTTGAGTTTCTTACAGTGCTATAATTATATGTTAGTAAACGAAGAATAAAGTTTAATGAAGGTTAGATACTTACTCCGCACCACGGTGCTCGAAAAGCAACGAAGGCTTTCTTTCCAGAAGTTTTTTCATCAAAGTTATCTGACGTAAGGTATTCAGTGGCTGTTGCGTAGCTTACTAGTAGTGCAAAGGCAAGATATTTCATTTTTATAGAAAAGGAGTATCTTATATACTCGTATTATAATTTATTTTGTTGATTTTTATAAATAAAATGTGCTAATGGGATAATAATCGTGTGTGCTAATTCCCTTCTCCACCTGCTCTTTGCGTGATACATACTTATCTCCCAATTTGATATGCCAGTGGTCGTCAATCCACACCATATCATAGATCTCCTTGTCGGACTTTGCACCATTGTCCTTTGCCCACAGTGGTTGAAGATTGGTGTAATGACACGATTTGCGCCGTTCTTCGGGGTCCGATAGATCGAAGGACCGGAGTGGTATCATGTGATCGATGACGACATCCTTGTGATCGAATGTCATACCGGGAAGGAATTGTTTTGCAATATGGTCACTGTATTCTTGGTTCTGACACCCAAGTAATTTTTTACTGGATTCTTCCTTTGAAATACCTCTTAGTGCATGCCAAATTCGACAACGGTGATTACGCATAAGTCTATAATTTACGTCCGTTTCAAGTCGGATTTTCTGACGTTTCCTTCTTTTTTCTTTGCCTCTTTCTGACCGCCTGTATGCTTTATTTTGCGCTAATTCCTTTATACGATTTTTATTATAGTACGTTTTTTTCTGTAGTAGTACCTTCGTTTTGTTCTTTTCATAACGTTGTCTACGAGATATTGCTCTACAATCCTTACATTGTGATTTAAGTCCATCCCGATTACGTGTACATTTCCCAAACAATGTTAGTGATTTAAAGTTATTACATTTAGAACAGTGCTTCATATTTTATAGAAAACAAGAGCGATTCTTATATAGTATTCTATTAAATTTTTATTTCACCCCGGGTAAACCCCTTCGAGCTTCGAAGCGTGGAGGTCCTGGTGGGGTTAGGATTAGGTTATGAAGGTCCTTAAGGGTCCACTATCACACAAGACCCCGACCCACTCGCGCTCACAGCTCGCCATAAATCCAAAAAGGTGAAAACCAAATTAAAAAAAGGTATATAACACGTTTATCTACTTTAAAACAACCATGAAGGTCAAAGATGTTCAGAAAGTGAAGAAAAGTATCGTAAAGATTATGGGAATCCACCAACAATTCCACTATACCCAACCTTACATGGAGACCGAAGAGCAGCAATACGGTGGCAGTGGTTGGTTCTTTGACATCGACGACCTCGGAAAAGTTCCTTTTAAAAAGAATGGTGTGAGATTTTTATTCACTAACTTCCATGTTATAGATAGCGTGGTAAGCAAACAAGTGGATATCTGTTTTCCCAATCAAGGGTTTAACCGTCTGAGAGCAAGTGTGGAGGTAGTCGTACCAACTCTCGATTGCGCGATCCTAAAGATCGACCCGAATGGCGATCACCCGTGTTGGAACGATGGCGGGAGCATCCATGAGTTCCTCGACGCAATTCCCAATCTTCGGTTGGACAGTAACCCCATTAAAGGTAATTCACAACAAGTTACCGCGGTCGGGTTCCCGTCGTTAAGCACCGACTACCAACTGTGCGAGGGAGTAATTTCGGGTCGTGGACTCGGTATGATTCAACTAAATATATCCTTCAATGGAGGAATCTCAGGAAGTCCTCTTCTACACAAGAACAAAGTGATCGGCATCTGTACCGCGTCTGAGGCGGAAGCAGAGGCGATTGGACTAGCAGTACCGATACAACAAGTCCTTAGGTTCTTTCAAAACTGGGCGACCTACGATGATCCGTTGATGCGGATACCTTCGTGGGGAATCGAGGGCGAAACTCTTACGAAAGACTACCTAAGGTACCATAACATGGACGATATCCAAGGCGTTCTCGTCAAAGGAACGGTACCTGGTCTAAAAGGTCTTGAAAAACGTGACATAATTCTCGGTGTGAACTCAGACAAGAGGTACAACATCGATTGCGATGGTCTCGTAAAGGTTGACTGGACGGACAAACGCATTCCGATAAGCAACAACGAGTTCATTCTCAGTCTTAACCCTGACAATATCTCGTTGAGTGTCTACAAACACCGGACGAAAAAACGAGTGACCGTCTCGATAAGACCAGAAGTTATAAACTTTAAAACCTACGAAAAGCATCATGCGTGGGAAGAAATTCCGTACTGTACTTTCGCGGGCAGCGTCTGGATGGACCTTACAATAAACCATCTGGAAGAAGAAGACGAAGACGAAGAACCAACTGTCCCGGCGGAGCAATCAATTCCGTTAGCGGTAGCAGTCAAAGACACTATGCATATGAAAAGTATCGTTGTTTGCACGCACATTCCGGGTCAGACGTACATCTCCAATCAGAGGAAACTACGTCCCTTTGACATGTTACTTAAAATTAACAAAACGAAAATAAAAGATGTGAACCATATGCAAGAAGTCCTAGTCGATTTGGCGAAGAACATTGACACAAATCGTTACGCAATGTTCGAGATGAAGCGAGGCAAGGTCTATTTCGACCTAGACCGTGTTATTCAACAAGAGAAGGCACTGGAGGAGAAATTCGATGAGCAAATCATGTTGACCAACATGGAGACGCGTAAACGTAAACGTAAACGTACACATTAGTATTATTTTTTAAATCTATTCATATACTTGGGTGGGCTTTTCATACAGTTCTTACAAAAGAAGTATCTCTTGTCAAGAATGTATTTTTCGCTTTGGGACAAGCAATCTGGACATATAACCCTTGGACAGCTATCGCAAACATATAAAGCCAAATGTCTTTTTCGGCATCCACGGCAGCTGTTGTCGTTCCTACAAGGCGGCTGTACTAACCGGAGCCTTTTCTGAAGGATATAATACTGGATTTCATAATAATGTTGTGCATTTCCGTATTTCGTCCATAGCATCGCGCCCGCTTTGACTGGTTTTGTTGTTTTAATAGACACCTGACCATTTGCCACGTTTCCGATCGTACAATTGCACCTGTGCCTGTGCTTCGGGTACGCAATCGTATTGATCCGATTCATAAGAGAGTCCTGTTCCATAACCAGGTACTTTCCTTGTCGTGACTTAATATTGTAAGTCCCTTCCTCCGGCTCCTCAGCGTCCCTCGATTTCACTACAAAATGACCAAGAACAAAGCCTTTGGGAATAGAAGTCACGGCTTCTAAGCCCCAGCCGGCGTAGCGCGTGAAGCTAGCCGTCTCCTTCTTCAGTCGCACCTTGACCCCGCCTAGGTGGTAGTGCTTCAAATGCGCATACCTAAAGTTGCATTTCCCGCCAAACCCATCGTAGGTTTTGGTTAAAAGTGCTTTAGGCATTTCGTACGGGACGTGAACTTACGTTCGAGTATAGGTTTATAATTAAAATTTTGCGTAATTAAAAAGTTATGTACGTTAACATACGTTGTGGAAGAAACCCGCGTGCCACAAACTTTGCAATAATGCCATCAATGCGACCAAACCGACGAGAGGAATGTCGCCGATGATGGCTTGCTGCTGTGTCCTGTTAGTCCGTCCGCCGTGACCGACCGACTTCATTTATTATTATTAATATTTATTTATATATTTAACTTTCTTAGTTATATTGTATAGGTATTTAGCTTTTACTTCTACGGTTAACTCTTGTATTTTCTCGCTACGTTACGCATCGTATCGCCGTGCGTGTCACCTCGACAACTCTTATAGTTGGAGCTGACGTATTTGGGAAAGTTATTTTTAACCATCCCGACGTTGTACTTATCCGTACTCTTACTTGTATTGATAGCTGAATTTACTACTTTATTAACACCTTCCATTTATTTACATTTAGTGTACTTATATACTCCGAATCGTAGTACGACAATTAGGACAACTACCCCATCCTTTACACCACCTTGTAATGCAATCGCTATGGAAATAATGCCCACATTCCAGTTTCCTACCATTAATTCCTATACCTTCCATACAAATGCTACACCACCTAACACATTTTTTCCATTGACCGAAAAAATACAACTTTATACCGCGACGGATCCGTTTGGAATTTTTCACTAATTTTTCTACAATACATTTTTTTTTGTTATTTACATCCCATTGCTGGTTGTTTTGACGAGCAATATCCGCGTAAGACGCCATGATATGTATACAACGTGGGCATTTTTACATATGTATATATTTTTTTCCACTTTTCCTCTTGGGGACCTTGGGGACCCTGTGGACCTTGTGTTCAGCGAAGCACATTGTGGACCTTGTGTTCAGCGAAGCACATTGTGGACCTTGTGTTCAGCGAAGCACATTGCGCGGACCCCGTCGAAAAATAGTATAGTATTTAAAGAACATTCGATTTAAATAAATATTTACAAATGGACGGATTAGCAGTCTACAGACTATCTCGCATTCCACAAAAGCGTAAAGCAACCGTAATTGTTCCTGTACAAGTTGAAACAAGTGAAATAAAAGTAGGAACATTATACGTCTGTTTCAAGTGCGGCGAGGAAAACAAATTAGACTGTGACAGCATCGTCCTCTGTAACCATTGCAACTATCGAATTCTCCGAAAAGCACGAACAAAAGCACCAGTTGTTATCAAAGCAGTATAAATACCCACAAATTACAAGATAGATATGTTCACTTACAAGTATCATTTCGAAGGATCCAGCAGTATTTGGACCGTAGAATCGGAGAAGTCGGTGTTGACGTCCGCGGAACTGTGCGAATTGATACTAAAAAGCATATTCAAAGACGAGAAACCGACATGTGGTGTTCAGTGTTATAAAGACAGCATTAACCCAGACGAAGACGTGAGTATAACACGTGACTTCAGGACCTTTAACAAGGAGAAACCAAAGGTAAAGACACCTAAGGTAAAGAAGAGGCGTTGGCGATCAAGGTCCCCTCAACGAGAAAGAGTCCCTATATACAATTACAGGTATTATTAAAATGAAACTTCAAAATATTATTATTCTAAGTGTAGCCGGCTTATGTTGTGCTCTTCATGTTTCGTATACTACCGGTGTTTTATTAATTTATCCTAGCGATCTCGGTGGCACCAATTGGTCTGGTACACTGACGCTAATAGAGCTGGTCGTTGCACTCGTAGTTGGCATCTTAATTGGCACGAACGCGTACGAGATATCTGACAAGGGTATGAACGTGTCCACACTCCTCTTCGGACTTGCTTTGTTGACAAGTGGAATTGTGTCTATGTATAGGGTCAGTGAAACGGGACTCCTCTTTGATGGGTTCTGTACAAGCGATGTATGTCCGACAACCGTGTTTCGCACTAAGTTTGAGATAAATGAGAAGCCAGACTGTAAATTCAATACCTACTATACCTCGTCGGCATTCTGGAAAACTAACACCATCGATTGGTTTGACAAAACAAAGTACGACGCCAACGCCGACCTGTTCGACGAGTATACCGGTACTACTTACACCAGGGAGACCTTCCCTTCGTACGAAGCTTGTTGGTACTGGGGATGCGACCCGGTATGCAACGATAGACATGATTCCAATCGCCTCAGTGCGTATTTATCAATGGTGATGACTATCGTGTATCTGATGTTGACGGCTTCTACTCGTTTTATAAATGACTATACAATGGTGTCAGGGGACCCCTCCGAGTCAGTAACCGTTTCTGAAAAATTAGAGAACACGCGATTGCGATTGTAAGTTGTGCAAATGTAAATGGACCTTATTGTGAGCAACACTACTACGGCTATCATTTCAATGTAAATGGACATGATCATTCTATCAATTTTCCTGTCGTAGGCATCGTAGAAATTACAGGATACGTCACAAGACGTTTGGGCGATAGTGGCACAGACGTACTCGCACTGTGAGAGCAAATGGTACTGGAACATGAGATTCATAATCATGAACGGAATCGTAAACGCAGCTTTCCACAGAAACGCATAGTCCATCACTATTTTCATATCGACTTGATATTTACAGGATAGTAGACCCAACATCAAAAGATAAAACGGTGTTGCACCGTACGGAGCAGCCACAAAAAAGTCGTACCCTAGCAGCACGCACCAGAAGCAGGTGGTACATAGGATGGTGATACAGATACGACAGAGAATGGGATGATAATCCAATTGAAACGTGTTTGCCACGACACTGGGCATATTCAAGGAACAGACGTTATCGGTATTGTATTCCGCATGACATATCTCACATTCGGTGTGACCGGACTCATGAATCCATTTGGCGAGGCATTCCGCGTGCACGTTTCCAGTGCTTCCTTTGCAAAGACATGGGTGAACGAATTGTCCCTCTTCCTCTAGACATATACGACAGTGGCTCATATTAATTAAGATACATTTAATATATATACTTTAAGAATTTAACGCGTCCTTGATACACCCGGCACCCCCGTGATTGTCTGTACCTCTGTAGCTACGCCGAATGAGTAAAGCGTGTTGAAGATAATAGTCACAAACTTTATTCCGTTGACGAGCAGTTTGATGCCTGACGATACCACTATACTCAGTACGATCGACGCAAGATACCCCACTGTCACTAGCAACATCGTATCCGTAAAGCGTAGCGTGGAACAATCCAACTCTGTCTGTGTAATTTCTACATTGTCCTCTATGTTGAACGCCATTTCTTTTAAGCCATCCGAGTATTTCATACCCCAACTGAACGGTGGAGTCTGGTACAACCAGAGAAACGCGTCCGGATAGTCTTTGCGGACCCAAAACGCGGGACTCCAGAAATAGCCCATGCTTTCTGACAACGGAACGGCAGTGCTACAATTTTTAAACGTAGTGGACCTGCTGGTCAGGTGACACGTTTCTGGGTCACATGAATCCGCCAGACCCGGATAGTAGCTGCAAAAACAGTCTGGGAAAGCCACGTCGTGAAACCACGCAAACAGGTCGTCCACGAAACAATTAGGGATGTTCGGCAGGCATGTGTAGAGAAACCCGTACACGGAATACATGTATACCCCACCGACAATACCTAGATTGAGTGGAAACATCGTAGCCATGGTAAACAAAGGCGCCCCTGTATAGATTTGAGCCCCATAGAGACCGCCCCACACCGCAGCCTGGTAACCAATTTGTTTCGAAATGTACCCTAGCCTTTCCTTTGTGGTGCTGGTGGTACAGTAGACTATCTCGATTGGACATGCCTCGACAAACGGGTAGGTAATGTAGTACCCTAGCCCATACCCGGCGAAGGGGACATAGCTGTCGTTCACGGTCTGGAGAAACTGTATTCCAATGTCCAGGATCTCTCTGTCGTTCCGGATCGCCCAATTCTTGAACAGGTAATCCCAGTCCTTCTGTGCAAGGTACTGTGGTGACAAGTCGAGCGAGCTTTTCAGTGTAATATTCACATTGTTCAATTCTTCTGCCGCATTCACGGCGGCGTTCTGTAGTATTTGCCCCATGTCCTCCCGCCACGCCTTAGCCTTGTTCTCTTGTTGCTTAAAGTAGTTGACAAAGGACGGGATGATGATGGGGACGTATGTGTGCGTATAATATGAAGCCATCCTTTCTCCCTCGTTGATCACGGTGTTCAGGAAATTGTCTACAATTACACAGTTTAGACAAACCTTGCTTCCCTCCTGTTGATGACATGGTCGGATGTCCGCATTCACCCCTGCCGCGCCTAGGACGTACTTCAGAGCGTTGCGTGCCTTTACTTTGGACGGCGCCATTGGTCTATCCTTCGACAGCGTTTGAAACAAGGGAGGCATACTTTTAAGATGTTTGAATACCTGGAACGGTTCGATATTATTATATTTCCTAGGCATCAGGTGAATCAGTGTTTCCATCTGTGGTCCAATTTTCTGGAAATGTTCTTTGGAGTGATGCCCTATGGTGGAGACGGATGTATAAATGGTCTTAAAGCTACCAGTCAGACCATCATCTGGTAGATCTTTGACCAAGGAATCGAAGAAGCCAATGGCATTGGGCACGGTAAACGTGTGTACGCACCGGTCCTTTATTTTTCTAGCAATTGGTAGGTACTGTGCCACTCCACTGTGTCTCATTTCCGTCACCATCTCTTTGGTACTCAGTGAGCCAGTTAAATGTTTGCTGTAAATGTAAAATGTCACCCCAACTTCGTACACAACTTGGTATTTTCTCATCCAATTGTAGAACAAATCCTTAGGTATGGGAAGTTCTGTAGCGTTTGCAAGCTCGATTGCAAGATGTCTAAGGTGCAAACACTCCTTGATCTCTATTTTTTCAATGGGTCTGAGGGTATTCCATGTATAGTCCTTATAAGCCTCCACCATGAGGTCACATTTGGATGTGCCGTCCCATTCTATTTTTTCCGCGATAAGCAACGGGGTATTTGGGGCAGCTTGGAAAAGGGGGACGTGACCACCGTGTCCGGCTCGAAACGATGGACATGATATGCTTGCTCCACTCCAGTCGATGGCACTGTTGATGGCACCACATATGCTTGTTATGGCGGTTTTGATTCCGTTCACGACCGCATTAATCGGGGCAATGAATGGTTTGAAAAGTTCCGCCATCAATTCGGTAATGATATCGATCAACTTGAAAAACAATATCTTCACAAATTTACCAATTTCAAGCAGAATACCGGCTCTCTCATTTGCGGTGACGCTCGTATCAAACATTTGTATTAACATAACAGCTATTTTAAAGAACGAAGCGACCAGTTCAACGATGGCTTTGCTCATGAACCTCTGAATGATAGATATGATCAGATCGACAGTGTAGAACAAGTCTCCGGCACCAGATTGAAGCCCGTTAACAAATGTCCCCATGCCTTGCATCAAACGTCTGGTCCAGTCCAACCATAAATTGAGGTTGTTGACTACCAGGTCAGCAGACGCGTTCTCAATACCATCCCCAGTAGCTACGCCTCGAATTACATCCGTGATCCAGAGTACGTAGTTGTTCACATTCCTTATCCCAACTATGAAAAAGTCCATGATGGAAAATGTCATCATGGCAACACCTTTCTGTATTTCCTTATCTAGTAACATCCCGTATAACGATGCAAACGTGGCAGACGCCGACGCCGCGGTGCGCTGTAAGTCACACAGTCGTTCGGATATGTCCAATTTAAAGTTTTGAACGTCACCGGTGAGGAAGCTGAACATGGTCATAAGTATCGCTCTCACCTGTTGTGTGAATGTCTGTACGGTAGTCCGAAGCGTCATACTCGCGCTACATAAAAAGTTATGCGACCCGTAGAGTATACAACTCTCTTTGTTGTATGTTATCCCGTATTCATCTAGCATGTTATCGTTCCATTCCGATTTCTTGTACTGTAGGACGTCTGTGGCTAGCATCGCATACGCTTGTGTTTCGCAAAAATTGTCAAACGATGGTGCGAATTTCCCTATAATATTGTCGATAAAGTATGCGAATTTATCTGTCAGCATGAATATATTTTCAAAATGGTAGGTACCACACCAGTGATGTTGTGCTTTGTAAAGGTCTTCGAGGAGCGGATTGCTGTACCCGCCCTGTGCCACTTCCTGCTCCGCGTCGGGGAAATAGTATATACACTGACACAGTGTCGTCTCGTTCAGTGGTAGCGCCGGGTTGCACGTACAACCCTCTCGATTGGTCCCCTCGCAATAATTGATTTGGTTTCGCGGATGCCTCCTTATATTGCATCCAGAGGATTCGAAATCACCGGTCCCCCACCCACAGTTGATCGGCAGATCGAAATAGTTCTGCTCTATAATATCTGGAAAGGCTAACACCGTCCGTGAGATTACCCGTAGGACTTCTATGAACGCCTGTATCTGTGTTTTCAGTGGTAGGTAGTAGGTGTCGCCTAGAAAGCCGCTGAATGCCATTTTAAACGCCATCATTGTAGGTTCCCATATGTGCGCTTGCATGGTCGGCTGTCCACAATATGGATCATATGGATCGTCTAAGTTCTCTGGCTTTTCGCAAATACAGGTGCCACGTGTAACATCCCAATTCATGTTATCGCGTCTGTGTTCACAGGAATATGCAATGTCACGACTCTGCCACATACCGTCGTATCGTTGTAGTGTCCTCCATAAGTTCTGCTCTTGAAACATTATCGATTTCCAAAACACGTCAAGTAACAAAGCGTTGCTCAGGTACAAAAAGTTGATAGGAACCTGTAGTACCAAATAGATGAGACACGGCGTTTTGATATACCCCTTTGTTGACTCTATTGAGCACGATAAGTCTACATGCTCCGGAACACCGACCAACTCGAATTTGCCATTGGATGCCAGTGCTTTGAATGCACCTGTCGCCATTTTATCTAGTAGAAGCAACAGCCAATGAAGCATATTTGCATTTCCGTGGTTCCATAAGCCTAAGTGTAATAGTGATTTGCTGTTATCCGTGACTTCCACCATGTATTCTTGGTTTAAAATCAGCGCTGGTAATGGAATTTGCATGTGCAGCCAGGTTCGAAACATGGTATGTAATGTCTCAACGCCAGCCATGAACAGTCTCGCCTGTGTTGCAAAAATGAATTGTTTCGGTGCCCCACGCAAGTAGAACTCGGGTACAAACAATTGCAATGTGTTTTCTATAAATTTCAGTATACTCGTGTCCAGAAATTTGGAGTATTCATACACCATAGATACCGTATGTTGTACTGTTTTCGAGAAGACCGGCATTTTCGTGTAAGGCGGCATGAGCTGGACAATTTCTTGTACGAACGAGACTGGTATGTTGAACGCGTGATTCAAAGCTCTGGGCAAGTGTTTGGTAGATACGATAATAAACATAAGGTCAAATACATCCGTTAACCCATCACAGATACACGACGCGATATGTTTCTGGTTTGCAAATACCATTTGTCCCCGCATCAGAGGTTCCGTTATATTCCACTCGTTCACAAAAGCGTTGTTCTCTACGGTGGTACCGCCCGCGAATTTCGATGTGGATTGGAATAGGGACATAAACGCTAACACAATTAACTTAAGCGTTTCCACCACCGTGGTTATGTCGCATTTTATAGCAATTGCTATGGATCCATTGATCAATTGCCCCGTAATTGTGCTATAGTAGTTATACAAAGGCACAACGGCATCAAAGAAAAGACGAAAGACTTGAAATACGCTAAAGATAACATCCTGGAACAACGGACCTAGCAGCACCCGAAAAATCTTATCACCACCAGACAAGTAGCCCTGGTAACCCTCATGAAATAGCACCGCGAAGCCGACCACTGCCCCTACTCTAGCAATATTCAATGCTTGAGACGGAATCGTACTTATGAAAAGTATGGACTTACCTATGATATCTGATACTATGCTGCTTACTAAATCGATGGTGCTGGTGGTCATCAGGGCTAAGTTCGTCTGTACCAGAGCCTCCATGGCTGGGTTGCTTTCCAATTTCTCACTGGACAACGCAGAATGCAAGAAGAAAGTGAACACCATCGACAGCATCAGTATTCCTAAAAAGAAGATTAAGGACAGAATCATTTTATATTTATAGAGTATGTCTTATATACAAGTTAACATTTAATCAAGCACAGCAGTAACGCCAGCGTTTCACTGGCTTAGGAGTAGTGTATTCTATTATTTGTTCCCACGTATGTTTTGGGTTTGAGCATTGGAAACACGGGGTGCCATACATTATTTTATAAAGACATCCTAGTTCGTATAATTCTTCGTCTTCGCCATAGTAGACCAATACCACGTTACCCTTGAAGTCGCTCACATACGATTCGATCGTCGCAAACGTGTCAATGCTATTGTACATAAATATTAACAGTGACGCATTCTTATAGAAACGCCTTACGATGCTATCGTACAGTGGCTTTCCGGATGTATCTAGAATGATATGTTCATCAACGTGACATGTGTCGACACCGTATGTAGGGGCTCGTGATTCTCGATTCATTAGAGTCGATACAAATGTGGTTTTTCCTACGTTACAGGGTCCGACGATTATAGCTTTCATCAATTATATTCAACGAAGTATTTATAGGGTCCTTATCGACCTAGTGGACCTTGTGGACCTTGCGGAGCTTATGTTTCACGGCGCTCGTAAAATATTTAAAAAAAAATAAAATTTAAAGTATTAAAGTAATTCAACCTTTATGCAAAGATGGGGAAGTATTGCATATACAAATATACAAACCGAATCAACAGAAAAGGATACGTGGGGAAAGCGGAAACGGGTCGTTTCAAAAACAGAAAAAAGGAACACGAAGATCCAAAAAAAGGACCCACCATGTTAATTACCAAGGCGATAAACAAATATGGTATAGAGAATTTCAAGGTGGAGAAACTTATGGACAAAGTATCAAAGGATGTGGACGAAAATTACTACATTGAACGGGAAAACACGCGGGCACCTCATGGGTACAACCAACGTAGAGGCGAGGGGTCTGGTTGTGTTTCTTACGAGGAAAAACTTAAGAAATGGAAGGTGTTGGGACCCTCACCAGACTATACGTTCGTAGGTCGTTACTTCACCAAAAAGAAGGCGCATGAGGCATTGGACCAGTTCAGGAGAACCGGAGAACGAATGGCATCGGATATAAAAACCCGAAAACGTGGCACTGGCAGTATTCGCGTCCTACCCAGTGGTCGGTTTGAGGCGCAAATCACGGCGAAGGGAGAACGATATACCGGAACCTTCGATACGGAGGACGAGTGTGAAGCGTTTTTCATACCTATAAAAGAAAAATATTCATAATTTTTTATCTTATATATTAGAGGTATAATTTTACAAAGCATGACTTCGATAAAACCCTCATTTCTACCAGAGTGGGAAATTGACGAAAATAGAAACGAGTGCCATGGTTGCGGTGTCCAATTTACTATGTTACGACGCAAACACCACTGCCGCACGTGCGGTAAAATCTATTGTGGCACGTGTTCTACCGTACGACAAAGCTCCATGCCAAGCTTCGTAAACCGCTTACAGAGCGACAACAATCCGATACGAACATGCGAAACCTGCAATACTCTAATCGGACAACAGAAAAAGAACAGACATCTGATTCTAATATTTTCGTGTTTGCCCTTGCCGATACGGGAGTTGGAGGTGCTACTGATCGTATGCAAAAAATGGCAGACCGCGATAACATGTATAATAGCGTCATTCAAGGCAATACAATATAAGAACGGGTACCGGCGGTGGAATGGATTGGAGCGTCGTTTGATTCAAACCCACTGGCGTGAATTCGTAGGACACAATCGCCTTATGGTACAAACTTTGAAGGCTATGGCGGGCATTGTAAAAATTTCAGAAATTGTTAGATATTATAAGTGTTCAACGAAAACGTACGAGTGTTCTAAACTCTATTGCGACAACTGCTCTAGTACATTAACGCCTTACGATATTTTGGATATACTGTTTTGCCAACAAACACCCTATTTATTAAGTTGCGAGGAGTTCGAATCATGGGTAGGAACACTCGTAGTACGCCTAAGTAAACATTGGTGTGTCTTATTTATACCATGGCTGATGCAAATAGGAACTACACCCGCTGCTCAACGAATCATAGTGAATAACATTTTGCCGCTGGCTCTGGATTCCATAGAGGTGGCGTATGCCATGTATTTCGAATGTGAGCTATTAAAAGGATGTAAATCAGGATTCTGGGAAGCTATACAAGGGCGCTTGATGGGCTGTTTGAGTGCTTCGATGCGTAATGACCTCCAACAGTCCCATAACCTGTTTTACGTATCCAAAACCGACGTGTTTAAATTGAGAAACATTGCGGTAAAAGGAATACGTTTGCCCTACGATCCCAACACGCGTGTAAAGAAGATTTACTGCTCACAGATTCGTCAATTGAACAGCTCTACAAAGCCTTGGGTGATACCAGTAGAAACAACGCGTGGTAAAATATTAATTCTTCAGAAACACGACGATTTACGAAAGGACCGACTCGTTGTCTCTGTTATGCGTTTTCTCAGTAATATTCATCCACTGGAGTTCGATATTTATCCAGTTTTTTGTCAGAACAACGTGGGCTGGGTCGAGATGGTACAAGGGGCAAAGACACTCTACGACATAAACAAAACGTCCACTATCCAAAACTTCATCATTTCGATGAATCTGAGCAAGTCAGCAGTCGTTTTAAGAGACATTTTCGTGAGATCGTGCACTAGCAATTGCGTATTAGGCTACATGTTGGGAATCGGAGATCGAAACTTGCACAACATTTTAATAACTCAGAAGGGTACAATCATGCACATTGACTTCTCCTTCATTTTGGGGTTTGACCCGAAGAATATAGAGTCCACAGAGATGAAAATCACTTCAGGTATGGTGGATATGCTCGGTGGGTTAGATTCGACACAGTACAAGCAAATGAAAAATTCATGTGCTACCGCATACACTGAGATCAGAAAATATACCTTTTTCTGGTACGCCACATTTCGTTACCTGGCTGTAGCAGTTCCACCTGTTTACCCGCACACCGGAGACCTGAAGGCTATACAGGATCATATAGACAGCAGACTTATGCCGAATGCGTCGGAGGCGGGCGTAAAGCTTGCCATAATAAAATCGGTCGATAGCAATTCGAATTCATGGAACTCGTCAATTTCAGATTTGACACATTCGTTAGGTTCGAGCATCGGAGGCTTACTCTTTAACTTAGAACTTTAGCCTATAAGTGACCCAAAATCAACTATACCAATTTTGTATACTGAAGGGTGATTGTAGTCCTCATTGTGTCCATTGTAAACGCTCTAATGGTGCGACATGCTACCACACTGTGTCTATGTTTATAGGCTAATTTTTTGTTGTCCCTGCTGACACTGTACTATTTTGCCCTGCTGTGAACGGCACAAACATAATACATACAATACTACTACGGGCGTATGTCTATGTTAATATGACATAAACGTATACTGTGTCAGCCTAACTTTTAGCAGGTAAATAGTATTGTCATGATGTGTGGTGTAAAAAGGCTCGTAGTGGTGATGTCTAGTATGGGTTGGATACATGTCACAGCGTTCCCGCTAATCGAGCCTGGTAATACTATCACCCTA
>Ga0257122_1000834_pt1 | contig 24520 bp, 19 predicted proteins | sample SI106_120metaG_FD_190146 | JGI IMG/M metagenome (GOLD analysis project Ga0257122, IMG submission 190146) | Marine microbial communities from Saanich Inlet, British Columbia, Canada - SI106_120 | ecosystem: Environmental > Aquatic > Marine > Inlet | place: Canada: British Columbia | collected... | reverse complement strand
CGGCACGGGCGGCACGGGCGGCACGGGCGGCACGGGCGGCACGGGCGGCACGGGCGGCACGGGCGGCACGGGCGGCACGGGCGGCACGGGCGGCACGGGTGGTACGGGCGGCACGGGCGGCACGGGTGGCACGGGCGGTAGCGCTGAATTCGATTGCTTCGGCATCGTACAGTGCGCATCTCAATGCAAAGACGCACCTTGTATGCAGTCGTGTGTTGCTCAGGGTTCTACCTCCGCACAGACCACCTTCAATGCCTATCTTCAATGTCAGTCTGGCGCTGCCCAGGGTTCCTGCAAAACCGATTGCACCGACACTCAATCTCAGGGATGCCTCGATTGCGTCGTCGGAGCTTGTAAGACGGAGCAAGAAGCCTGTTTGGGTGCGGCCCCCGGTCCAACCGCTGGCTATGGCGCAAAATGTGACAACGCAACGCCTTGTGAGGCGGGGCTGCAATGTGTGGGTGCACAGGGTGCACCTTCTGGCTTCTGTAGTTTGAACTGCACGAATAACCAATGCCCCGAAGGCCCTGCAGGAACGTCGTCTCAGTGCATTTTCGTAACCCAGGCCGGCTCTACCACGCCCGACCTTTGCGGGTTCGTTTGCACCACGCCAACGACGACCTACAGCTGCCCGCCCGATCTCAAATGTGGTACGGCCAATGCCCAAGGTTACGCAGCCTGCGAATAATCCAGGGAGGGCCGACGAGTCGGCGCTCTACTCTCGACGAATTCCCCGTTCATAGACTAGACTCTTGTCACATCTAATCTGGAGCCGGAGTAGCCATGCTACGTCTGGGACCCTTGTGTGGCTAAATTGAACGAACCCAAAAAGAAGCTCGCTGGTTTGCGTCAGGAAATCGATCAGCTGGACCATCAGCTGGTCGAACTTCTTCATCAACGAATGGAAGCAGTCGCCCAAGTCGCTGGGGCCAAGCGCATTCTCGGCATCTCTGTGCGTGACCCTCAGCGCGAGACTGCCCTACTCGAAGATCGTATTCGAATCGGTACAGAAAAAGGGCTATCGGCCGATAGCGTAGATTCGATCTTTCGCCTCATCCTCAGCGCGAGCCGCGAATACCAAGCCAATCTTCACGTCGACCTACCTCAGACCATCGACCGGCGCAAAGTCGCGGTGATTGGCGCCAAAGGCGGAATGGGCGCCCGAATGGTTGAACTCTTTGCCAGCCTGGGCCATGAATTGCTGGAAGTCGATATAGGCACCGACCTCACCGTGGAAGAAGCGGCGCAGGCGTCGGATGTGGTCATTCTCAGCGTGCCCATCGATGCTACCGAGGAAATGATCAGGCGCGTAGGCCCTCTGATGGCGGAGGACGGGCTGCTCATGGATATTACATCGGTCAAGAAGTGGCCGGTTGCCAGTATGCTAGATGCAACGAAGTGTAGCGTCGTGGGAACCCATCCGATGTTTGGCCCCGGCGTGCATACCCTACAGCGCCAACGCGTGGTCGTTTGCCCCGGTCGTGGGGAACAATGGCTGGCTTGGGTCGAGGCAATGTTCAGTGCCAAAGGTATGGTCGTCGCACGGTCAACGGCGGACGCACATGATCGGGCGATGTCGGTAGTGCAGGTTCTCAACCATTTCTGTACGCAAGTTTTTGGTCTGGCGCTAGCTCGTAGCGGTATCGGGCTGGACGAGACTCTGGAGTTTACGTCGCCCGTTTATCTTTTGGAACTCTATATGGTTGCCCGCCATTTTGCGCAATCGGCGGACCTCTATGCAGAAATCGAAATGCTCAACCCTCGTACGGATGAGGTCGTGGGACATTTTGTACAAGCAGCGAAGGATCTGGCTGGAGTGATTCAATCAGAGGACCGTTCCGCCTTCCGCAAGATCTTCCAGGACGTCCGTCAGCTATTCGGTTCTTTTGCAGGCGAAGCGATGGAGCAGACCAAACATCTGATCGATCGTTTGGTGGAGCGAACGTAGGAAAGGGCTTCAGGAAGACGGTTGGTCGAGGCGAAATAGCTGCTGACCAACAAGAATGAAGGCACCAAAGGGAACGGATCGTTTCTCCGAGATACGTAGAAAAGTCCCGTTTGAACTGCCAAGGTCGGCCAAGAAGACACGTCCATCTTTATAGCTAATTCGCGCGTGGCTTCCCGAAACATAACCGTCGTCGGAAAAAAGAATGTCGCCTCGCTCTCGCCCGAGGACCATCTCATCACCCATCAGAGGAAATGCACTGCCATCCGACTCAGGGCCGACGATGAGATTGAGTCGCCCCCAATAGCCAGGATTGGGACTTCCCATGATTTCTGTGCCGTCTGTTTCGGGTGCGGGCTCGGAAATCCGATCGTAGCGGAGTAGCTCCTGGCCCACTCGAAAAATCGACCCATCAGCTAGCGGTTCATCGCCACCAATGCGTACAAAAACTCCGTTGAGGCTTCCCCCATCTTCAATGACCAGTTCCTCGTCTTCATAGGAGATGTGGAGGTGATCAGGACTCAGGTAGCCATCGCCATCAAAAATTGGCCCGCTGCCTCGTCCGACGACGGTGCCGGCTGAGCTGATATCGTAGCTCCCGCCATCGGTGCCGTCGGGTCTTATTAGAACCATCTCGCCGATCGTTTTCTGGGCGACGGGGGCCGCAGGGGCTTCAGCCTTAGGAGCTGCCTCACCGAGCCGGCTTCCACAGCCGCCGCAGAATGCAAAATCCTTGGGGTTGCTCGTGCCGCATCCGGCACAAGAGTTCGTTTTCGCGGGTTGCGCATCCTCGGTTGCTGTGTCGGGACCAGTGCCGACGTTCGTCGGTAGCGGTACGATTCCGGCCAATGATTCGGGCTTTGCGATCTGCACCCCCACGGAGGGCAGCCCAGCTGCTGGTGTTGGCGTTACGCTACCGGGGACGGCGGTGACACTACGTGAGTCGTCTTCAGCTGGAAGGCTGACTTCTTCTGGTTCAGCCTCGGCCGGTGCTGCGGTAAGTTCGGCGCCGCAGCCCAAGCAGAATTTATAATGTGCCTGATTTTCTCTGCCACAGCGGCTGCACGTGATCATGTTGCTTCGCCTTTCTTTCCTCTTCTCTAGAATCTAGAATCTGGATTCTAGGATACTTCGACTCGTAGCAGTTGCTGCCCTGCGAAAACAAAATCGCCATGGTTCAACTCTCTACCCCCGTCGATTCGGACGAACGTGCCGTTCTTCGAGCTCAGGTCCTTGAGGGCATAGGTATCATTTTCGGCTACGACCATGGTGTGGTGGCCGGAGATAAAGGGGTCATCGGGAAAGTTAATATCATTTCCCTCGCGACCGATGGTGACCTTGTCGGTGGGGGCTCTAAAGATCATGCCGACGGCCCCCCCGCGAAGTTGCTGTAGCAGCTTGAAGCGGCTGGGTCGGCGTGGGCTTCCGTAGAAATAGGAGCCGCTCTCGTCGGGCGTATGACTCGCTTCATCATCGGTACAAGGCTCGAAGCCTAAAAGTTGTTCTCCGACGAGGAAGAACGTTCCCGACTCAAGAGGGACCGAATCATGAATGCGAGCGAAAATTCCGTTTGTACTTTGCTCATCTCTGACGAAAAGCTTGTTGTCTTCGTAGTAGAAACAAGCGTGATGGGGAGAAAGGAAGGGATCATCGGGAAATGGGATCGCCACGTCGTCGGCTCTACCGAGCATATGCTCGGTTCCGTTTAGGTGGTAGGCGACACCGTCGAGGCCTTCGCCCCGTATCAGTACCAATTTTGCGCGGTTAGGCGCCTGCATGGCGCCGAAGAATAGCGTGCGCGCTGGCGCGTCGGCGTTTTCCTCTTCGAGATTCTTGCCACAACTACCGCAAAATCGGAAACCGTCCGGGTTGTCTGTACTACAGGCCGGGCAGAGCATCTTTGAACTCTCACTAGTTGTGGACCGTACTACCGCAAGCGGTAGTGGCGACCCATTTACGTCCCCATGCTACTTTTCTTTGGTTCTGCAATTCGCATAGTGAGTTTATCAGGGCCTCTAGGCCAAGTTCAAGGGGCGCAATCCGGGAGAGAATCCGGTCGGGTCCTTTTTGGGGGGGAGTAGGGCGCTTCAGCGGAGACCAGGGGATATCGGGCGGTACCTTCGACAGCGGTCGGGGGCCTCAGCCTTCATGGTCTGTTGGCCCGCCGAGTCTAGTTTTTCCAGGGCTTTGCAGGCTGCGTAGCGCACGTGGTCGACCCGATCTTCGAGGGCACGGGTCAACGCGGCACGGGCCGAGTTCCCGCCCCAGCTGCCCAACACTCGGGCGGCTTGCTCACGCACATAGCCATTGTTATCGCCGGAGAGAGCCCGTATGACGTCCGGGCCGGCCGCCAAGGCGGTCGCCCCGCTACGGTGCAAAGTCGAAAACGCCAGCAAGACAGCTTCCCGTTCTTGCCAATGGGAGCTCTTCAGTGGCCATTGGGAGCGAGGGATCCCGCCTGCTTGTCCCGTGTCAGCGAGGGAGTCGAGAAAAGCGATACGCACCGATATGTCTTCGTCGTTGAGTAAGGTGCCGATATGGTTCGACAATGTGGCGGGGCGGCATTTGACCCAAACACGGGAGGCCAGCCGCCGGACCATTACATCTCGGTGCTTCAGCAATTCGCGAAGCGATGGCTCTATTTGTGTGGAGATATTCTTGAGCGCAACTCGTAGAGCGGCGTTCTGTTCAGAAGTCGGCGGCGGCTCGCTTTCGTCAAGAAGCAAACCGACGGAGAGTCTGTTCGGATGGCGGTTGAGCTCTTTGAGAAGTCGCAAGAGGACATCTCGATGCCGTGAGAGTCCGCTGCTGATCCCTTGGGCAATGACTGTCGGATGCTGCCAGACCAGCTTGCTCAACACCTCTCGCGAGCGCTGGTCGAGGACGGCTGTAGCATTCTTCAGTAGGCGCTTTTTGAAAGAGCGAATGCCAACCGCGCTGTCGACGATCCATAGGTCGGGCAGTCTTCTCTGCATCCGATGTGTCGGCTTGGATTTTGTCCCGCCATTGGCATTGGGCCTGCTCAACGCCCAACGGATGGCGCTTTGAACCTTTGGCCACTTTGTCCATAGCGATGCGAGAAGAGCTTGTCTTGATTGGGGCGTATTGATCTCTCCAAGGGCAAGCACCGCACTTTTTTGCACGAGTTCGGATCCGGACCTGAGCGCTTCTGTTAGAGCTGCAACCGCTTTGGGATGCCCTAGAACTCCCTGGGCCCAAGCGCAGGCCGCCCGTACCCATTCATTTCGTTGCTGGTCAAACATGACTTCTTCGAGCACGGGTTGCAGGCGTTTTTTGCCGCGGAGACCCAAGCCCAAACAAGCCAACATCTGCACGCTGGAACGGCGGTCAGCGAGAGCGGAAAAGAGTGCGCGTGCTGAGCGCGGGTCAGCAATTTGAGCCAGCGACCATGCTGCCGCTTCGCGAACCGGGCCCTCCCTATCGGCCCGCAAACCGATGAGGAAGGGAATACTCCTCTGGTCGGCCAGGCGCCCCAGGGCCAAAGTGGAAAGAACTCTATTCTTGTTCCTTCGAGCACGTTGCTTCTTTCCCGTCTGGCTGAATCGGCCACCTGAACGAATGGAGCGGTTCGCGTAAATGATGACCTCGGACGCAGCTTGTTTTTCCATCAGCGTTCGATGTAGCGCGACCACGGCGTGAGAGTTGCCGAGATAGCCCAGCAGTTGGATGATCTCTGGTTTCTTGTGTTTGCCAGCGGCGAGCTCATCCAAAAGGGCTGCGATGCCCATTCGCCCCATTCGATCTAGTTTTTCTCGCGCCAATTTCTTGCGGCGGGAATCGCCGTGACGCAGATCATCTATTAGAGCGGGAGCTCTTCTCAAATAGACCCGCACCAACAATCCCTTGTAGGTCTCGCTATTAGCGTTCGTGGAAACAGCTCGCTCGACCAGCGAGCGTTCGAGCTCATCTAAGGTTCCCAAGAATTCACTCAGTGAGATTGCTCTGCGAAAAGCTTTGCGAATCATCTCCGGAGTCCGCGCTATTTCCAATAGCGTGCGGTAGGAACGCGCCGCCGCTTGGTAGTCGGCGAGTCGTGTCAGGAGTTTTGCTCGGGCGAGATGCGCTGGGTAAAGGTTAGGATTTAGTTTCAGAGCTTGGTCATAGGCCTTCAAGGCGCCTTTGAAATCTTCTTTGCGTTCGTAGAGTTCGGCTAGCCGCTGGTAGGCCTTGGGATCTTGGGCGCCTATCTCTATCGCTTTGTGTGCGTATTTCAGCGCCTCTCGATCGTTGAATAGCAGAAGTTGAAGATCCGCTATTCGTTGATAGTAGCGCCGTGTGTTGGTGGAATTCAGTTTCGCCAGGCGTTTCAACAACGCCACAGCCTTGGCAAACTTTCGTTGTTTGCGATAGACGCGTTCCAGGGCTGTAAGAGCCTCCACGTCTTGAGGTACGAGTTTGAGTATACGCAGATATACCTTCTCCGCTTTGGCAAAGCGGCGCCGTTTGATCCAAGCCTCCGCCAGGAAACGGCCTGCTTCGATATCGGGAGGGGTCGCTCCAAACCTTCGCGCGTAGGATCTTGCATAGTAGCGCAGCCGATAACTCCGATGAAGGAGACCAACGATTCGGGAGCGCGCTTCGGCGATGAGTTGGCGATTGGCTCGCGCTTTGGTGGCGGTTGATAGCAGATCCTGCCAGGCTGCGATGGCCTCGTTGGACCTGCGAGACGATTCTAGCAGCATGGCGAGGCTTCGGCGGTACGTGAGGGTTTGGGGGCTCAACGCGATTGCCTTGCGATAGAGCCTCACGGCGTCGGTTACAAGTTCGTGTTGGCTGTAAACCTCCGCTAGACGAGCGAGCGCCTTGTGACGAATAGGTATCGCGGACAGAAGGCGTTTCCATATTTCCAGAGCTTTCTTCTTCTTTCCACTTACGTAATGCTGTTCGCCCAGATTGACCAGGTGTGACACGTCCTGAGGTTCGATCCGCACTAGCAGTCTCGCTTCGCGCATTGCTCGCTTCTTGTCACCCCAACGAGAATAGAGATCCGCCAATGCCGAATGGACGGATGCATCCCTGGAGAATCGCTTCCCACACTTTTCCAATACGGAGATGGCTTCTTTCTTCTTTCCCTGTCGATGAAGTCGCTTGGCAAGCTCGAGCCGGTACCGCGGCTCACCCGGGGCGAGTTTTGCCAGCTTACGATACTGTTCAGTGGCTTCGTCGCGTTTGCCAGCCCTGTCGAATAGCGCGACTAACCTCAAGCGAATGTCGACAGCATTTGGTGAGAGCGCCAGAGCTCTGCGGTAGGCTTTCAGCGCCGCTGATTCGTTACCCGTTTCGTCATAGAGTTTGGCCAGAACTGCCTCTTCGAAGTATCCGCGTCTCTTCCAGCGCTTTTCGTAATACTTGATGAGACTGGGGAGTTCTTCTCGCTGCCGGTAGATGGCGACGATACGCTTGGTGAGTTCTTTTCTCAGCCAATGCCCTCTTGTCGTTAGGGACATCGCTTTGCGAAAGTTCGCTATCGCTTTATCGTAGCGGCCTTTCTTTTGTTGTAGAATTGCGATCTCTTTGCGGATATTCGCCCGGTATGAACTGTCACGCGTGTGTTTGAGTAGCGCTTCGTATTCTTTTATCGCTTCATCTTCGTGATTGCTCTTTGCCAACGCTCGCGCGAGCTCGAGCCTGACGAGTTTGTCGTTGGGATCGATAGAAACGAGGCGTTGAAAATACGCTTTCGCACTCTGGAGATCTTGGTTGGAAAGAGCCATATCGGCCAGAGCGCGGAGGAAACGTTTCTGGGACGCTTTGGCGGTAGTCAGGGCCAAAGCACGTTTGTAGCTTTCCGCTGCCATCTTCAGCTTGCCGCCTCGGCGATAGAGTTCGGCCAAGGCGGCTATGGGAGCCGGAGATCGTGGTTTGAGCAGGCTTGCCTTTCCATAGCAGTCGATGGCCTTGGCTCTTTTTCCTGACCGTCGATAGAGATTCCCCAAGACGATCCAATTTGAGTAGACTTTCGGTTTCTGCCGCGTGGCCTTCCGGTATTCAGCGATCAGCTGGCCGACGCTACGATGCTTCGAATAAAGTCTGAGCAGATGGCGTAAGGCGTACGCATCTCCCGGTCGCCGCCTCAACATGGCCTTGTAGCGACCGACCAGCCGGGGATCGAACGCTGACCGAGTTACCCCCCAATCGTCGGCGATCACCGGAGTGGCGAAACAGAGCAGCAGGCATGAAATAACAATGCGGACCATGAGTGCTAAGAATAATACGGATCTGGAGGAAAAGCTGGCGGGGAAGCGGTTAGTTATTAAGCTTTTCCTCATAGTCACGCAGATAGCGCTTGAGCAGACGACGGTGCTTGTCCGCCATACTCAAGAACCGCATTCCCGTACCCTGAAAATGTTCCAGCTGGCGATTGTGGCAGACCGCCGCTGTGGCCCATATCGTGTCGCTCGTACCCGGAAGTTGAATCTCCAACGCGAGGTCTTCCGCCGGGGTATCGGCATCCGAAGATAGCCGATTAACGTATAAACCTTCACTGCTTACATTGAGCGTCATGCTCTGCCGTTCACCTTCTGCGGCGAATTCTTTGACCACCATCTGCAAAGGGACACGATCGGAATCTCTGCGGTTCATGCAACCTCCTGCGACAAAACAAGCATTCACTACATGTAGGATATTGTAAGTGCCCAGGGCTTTTCCTACAAAAAAACACGCAACATATTCACCGCTCAACCCGACAACTGGAATGACAGCAGGGATGGGGGGACCGGATGAAACGCATCGACAAGAACAGCCCGACTCGGGATATCAGTGGGCGCGCGGAACGCAAGAAGGATGAAAAGTTCGGCAATTTTAGGCATCTACTGGCAAATGGTCATCGGCGACAAAGGGAATTAGGAGAGGATGCGCCCGGAAGCTATTCCGGCCTGAATCCAGGCGGAGTTGAAGTAGCTCAGACCGTCATTTCTCAATGCCTCGGGGGACGGAGTGTGCCCGGTACCGGGTCAGCGGGGTCGGCGGGGCTGAGCCTTGATACCACCGAGCCGCTGAAGTCGATGCGCGTGAGGGTATTCGACGGAGTGACGAAACTAGAATTGGAGCTGGTTATCGACTCACGACGATATCGCGTCGACCTAAGCAAGGAAGCCAGTGCAATCCAAGCGAGTTTCGTAGCAAATTCGGCGTCGGATCGACGCAAGCTTCGCGATTGGTTGCCCGTGTTATCATCTGGGTTCGAACGCCGTGGGTTGGTCGTTGATCTAAGGACGGAGGTTGCTCCTCAAAGGGGCTCGAGCCGAGCTGGAAGAAACGCGAAACGGCATTCCGAATACGGGCAAAAACGAGATTGATCAATGGTTGCTGATTTTCGCTACGAACTCTTGCCGCGTGTCGCGCGCCGAGAAATAAATCAGCTAGGTCGATTGAGGCGTTCTGTCGGGCGCGATCCTCTGGTCCACCTTTCTCGTTGGGTAAGCGCGAATTTTTCAGCGGCCAATATTCAGATCCGTCTAGGACGCACTGCCCATATTGACACTAGCGATCTGCGGCTATTGCGGTCGGCGTTGTCACTCGAACTCTCCGGTCCCGCTGGCAGTTCGGTCAACCTTCTTATCGATGCGAGGCTTTCTCGGTGGTTGGCCGCGCAGCAATTGGCCGTGGAGCCTACCGAGCTCGAATTCAAAAAGATGCCCGCCATTCGAGGATTGGTCGGTTTTGCCATCACATCCTTGTTGGAATCTCTGGGGCCAGGGGCGTTGTGGAACCTCGTTGGCGAAAGCGATGTGGAACAGCTGATGGGCCGTTGGCTGACAGAGTTGGAGGTACATTTGCCGGATTTTTCGGGGCGCGTTTGGGTCGCGATAGCCGATGAAAGCCTTCAGCAGCTGGATCGCCGGCCCACGTTCAATATGGCGGACAGCCCGTTGGGGCGGCTCAGTCATTGTCTAGTGGACCTACCCATCGTGCTTGGGCGAATCCGTTTGGGCAAAGCAGAAGTACACCAGCTCGGCGTGGGGGATATCATTATTTCACCGACTGTGCCGAATTCTATCGACGGTGAGTTGCGTTTGGAAGTGGGACAGCAGGGCTATTTCTCGGTTGACGTCGAAGCGTCTGGGAGGCAGCTAAACATTCGGTCGGGGTATTGTAGAGGAGTGTCGAATATGACAACGGAAGAAATGGCTGAGCAACGAAAGAACCTCGCTGAAGATTTGCCCGTTGAGCTTGTCCTGGAATTGGGACGCCATAGATTGTCCGGTGAGGAAGTTCTCTCGTTGGGTGCGGGCGATGTATTGACCTTGAATCGCCCCCTCGTTGGCGGCATCGACCTACGTGTGGGGGGAAAGCTCGTCGCGCGCGGTGAGCTCGTCGATGTTGAAGGCGAAGCAGGCGTTCGTTTGTTGGAGATGGTCGAGTAGGGGCCGTGAACTTCTTGTGGGTTAGAGGCCGGCGATCAGCGCCTTCAGACGCCTGAGTGCGTGCCGGTTCAGATAGTAGCAGGTCTTCGGTCCTTGGATTTCCCCCTCCACGAGTCCGACGCTTTTGAGGACTTTCAAATGTTGGGAAACCGTCGACTGCTTAAGCGGTAGTTCGGCGACGATTTCGCCGCAGACGCAGGTTTTCCTGCGCGCGAGGAGCTGGAGGATTTGAATCCTCGCGGGGCTTGCGATGGCCTTCGCAAGCTCCACGAGTTCCTCACGAACTTCAGGTCCGTCGACGGGTCGAAGGTCGGGACTCAACACTTCATCCGGAATAATGCACTGACGGTTATCGTCACCCATATCCCGCTCAGCGTCGGTCTTTTTGGGGTGGGCGCCAAGACGCAATCGGCCCGGATCTACCAGTAACATGACCATCAGCCCGGGATTTTGACAAAAAGCGCAAATTGTTTGCGTTTCGTCAAAACATAAAATACGCGCCAGTTGACCGGGATCATTCGGTTTCCCGAACATATCGGTAGAATGCGATGAATTAATATCGAGGGCGACGCTTGGCCGCTTCGCCTATTTACTGTGGAACTAAATCTCCGGTGGCTCAGGGACTCAGGTAATTCGGGCAAAGGAGAGGGAGGCCAAATGAAAAAGAAGGCGACGACGGACAGAGGATCGGGTCTGGATCGCAGGCAGTTTTTGAAGACTACCGCAACGGGCTTAGGGGGATTGTTGGTATTGGATACCCTCACGCAATGCTCCGATGATGTGGTGCTATCTCCGGATACAGGGACAACGCCCGATGGCGGAGGCCCCTTGCCCGATGGTTCCATGCCCGATGGTTCCATGCCCGATGGTACGTCACCGGACCAAGGCACGACGGATGGCGGTGGATATACGCCTCCCGATGATGTCTTCAAGGATTGGCCCACGACGTTTACCGAGGCCATGATTCCCACGACCTGTTGGATCGGCAAGCAAGACTGCGGCATGGTCGCTCGCGTGCTGAAACAAACGGTCAACGGAAAGTCCATCGACCGTATTGTCAAACTCGAAGGCAATCCGGACAATCCGCGTAACAACGGTACGCTTTGTCCGAAGGGATCCGCGCAGCTGCAGGCGATCTACGACTACAATCGCATCAAGACACCGCTGGAACGAACCAACGCCAAGGGGCAACCGGGCCAGTTCAAGCAGATTACTTGGGCGGCCGCTTTGGCCAAACTGAAGACCGAATTGGACGACTGCAAGACCAATAACAAGCGCCTCCTCTGGCAAAAGGGCCGCAGCAAGGCCAAAGATTTCTACGACGATGCATTGGTCAAGTCGCTGAACTCCTATGGTGTGTCTACGGACAAAGTAGGACACGGTTCTCACTGTTCGGATTCCGGCTATCGCGCTTGCGAATATACGCTTGGGTATCATGGCGTCATCAGTCCAGACTTTGCATATTCAAATTATTTGCTGAGTTGGGGCTGGGGCATGACCACCTCGGGTGGCAATAAATTCTGTTGGCTCACTTGGCCGCAAAAATTCTTGGCCGCCAAGAAAGCCGGCACTCTGAAGAAGGTCGTTTGTTTGGACCCGAACCGCCGTCAAACGGGACCTCATGCTGACGAATGGTTGCCCAACAAACCAGGCTCAGATGTCGCATTCTTCTTGGGCGTCGCCAACTTCCTGCTGAACAATACGGCCACCGGCTTTACCAGCGGTCTGATCGACGAAGAATATCTGGCGAACCATAGCAACTCGCCCTATCTCGTCGGCCCCGACGGTATGTTCCTGCGCGTTGCGGACAAAGAGCAGGTTTGGGATACCACCTCGAGTTCGGTCAAAGACTTCGATGCGGCGGGCGTTACACCAGCGCTCTTCGGTACGTTCTCGTACGATGCAGGCACTGGCAGCAAGAGTTACAAACCAGCCTTGCAACAATTCAAAGACAGCATCGCAACGAATACACCTGCGTGGGCTGATGGAATCACCGGTCTTCCTGCGGGCTCAGTCGCCACAGTTGCTCAAGACCTTTTCGACCACGCGACCATCGGCGCTACCATTACCATCGACGGTGAAGTTCTACCTCACCGCCCGGTTGGTATGATGGCCTACCATGTCTCTCAACAGGAAACGGGATTTACGGCCATTCGTGCCGGTCTCAATGTTTTCCAACTCCTCGGCGCTATCGACGTGCCCGGCGGAATCCAAGTCGATTTTGCACCTAGCAAGCTGTACAAGAACTGGTCGAAACTCAATGAGATTTCGATTAAGACGACAGACTTGGATTATCGATTGGGCGGGACTAAATTCTTCCCGATCAACTCGAACTCCCCATCGTTCTTCCATCGCGTACAAGCTGATCCAGCGAAATACGATGTGGACACCGCGACGATTCCAACGAAAGCACTCCTTCATATGGTCGACCCGGTCGTCTCCTTCACAGATAGTGAAGTCGTTCGCGCCGGTTACGCAAAATTCGAATTCGTTGCCGACGTTTCACCTTGGTTGAGCGAAACATCGGACCATTACGCTGATCTGATTCTGCCCGCAGCCACGCTGGAAAAATACGAAGGCCCGATGAAGGCCAGTACCCCGGATGAAATCGCCTATTCGTTGCGCGTGCCGCCCATCGATCCCCTTTGGGAATCCAAGGGTGAAATCGATATCTATTTGGAACTCGCCGAGACCGTCGGTTTCCTCGACAATTATGTTTCGGTAGTGAATAGCGAACTAAAACTAACCGGAACGGCGAACGAAGTTGCCGCATCACCAAGGCCTACGGCCAAGTCGATCTTCGATGCTTGGGCAAAGAGCAAAGGCGAGAGTGGTATCGACTTCTTTGAAACCTACAATAAGACCGGCACCAAGGGCGTCACAGCGACCACCAAACATACGGCTGACAAAAAGTACGCTCGGGCGTCGGACTATCATGGCGGTATCCACCGTATTTATGGTGAAACTCTCCTGGGCTACCAAAACGACATGAAGGCCGCAGGCGTAGATTCTATCTACTATCAAGACTACACTGCGGTGCCAACATGGCGTGAACCCACGATGTGGGGCTCAGTAAGCAAGGGTTACAACTTGACCCTGTTGAGCCATAAGCAAGTTATCTTCAAACAGAGCCGTGCGAGCTTTGTGCCGATGCTAGCCGAGCTATCACCGGAGCAGGGCATCCATATCAATCCGAAAACGGCAGGGGACTTGGGTATCGCCGATGGCGATGAAGTTACCGTTACCTCTCACAATGCCGTAACCAACGAAACACGAACCGTAACCACCAAGGCTGTTTACTACGAAGCGCTACGACCGGATACCGTATCCATGTCCCATCACTATGGACTCACAACCCACCCCGCAACGACAGGGCAGGGCCCAACCCCGAATATTCTGTATTTCGGTGGTGAGGGATATGTGCAGTGCACCAATGATGCTTCGTTTCACGTAATGGTCAAAGTGGCCAAGGTATAAGGAGGTCAATAGTCATGGCAAAATATGGAATGGCAATCGATCTTTCAAAATGCGTTGGCTGTCGGACCTGCATGGTAGCGTGCAAGACCGAAAACGGTACTCCGGCCAGCCATTTTCATATGTATACACATCGCTTCAGCGAGGGAACGTATCCTGACGCGAAAACCCGGTATCTTCCTCGACCTTGCATGCATTGCGAAAATCCGCCCTGTGTAAGCGTTTGCCCGAAGAAAGCCCGTATTTCCTGGAAAGATGGTCTCGTTTTGACGGACGTCGACCTGTGTGAAGGCGTACGTGTTTGCGAATCTGCGTGTCCCTACGGTGCCAACTACTTCAATGTGGATGAACCGAAAGATGCCCAATATTTGGATTGGGATAATGCCGATTCGAAACTGGAAGGCATGTGGCCTACGTGGTCGCCTGAATTGTCCAAAGAGTATAATTGGGATGCTGATCCGGAGAAGAAGGCCAATCGGCGTATCGCCGGCTCAGGTTATCGCAAAAATACTGTCGGAAAATGCACGTTCTGTGTGCACCGCCTAGAAGCGGGCAACACGACTACGGCGTGCCAACAAGCGTGTCCGGCACATGCGATTACCTTTGGCGATTTGGACGATGCAACCAGCGAAGTGAGCAAAGCGATCACCGCAGCTGGTAGCAAAGTATTCAAGCTCAAGGAAAGCGCGGGTACCAAGCCGAAGGTCGTATATCTAGGTGAGGCACCCGCAGCGAACGCTGTACCGGTGGAATTGGTGCCGTTGAAGAAAGACGTGCAAAAGAACGGCACCCCAGAACTGAAGAACGGGACTATTCCATGGAAGTAGCAGTGAGCGAGCAAAAGGATGTCATCTTTCGCCAGGCTCTATACCGTTTCTGTGCGGCGGCGTTGCTCTATCCCGACGAATCGCGTCGGGATACCCTCAAGGAGGGCGCAAAGTGGCTGCTGGAAAATCTAGACGCGGAATGGCTTGACGCCGACACGCGTGATCGGTTTTCCCGAGTCTTCGATTGGGCGGCGAGTTTGAATGGTGATCTCACCGAATTACAAGGGGCCTGGGTGGGTCTCTTTGGTGTGAGCCGAACCATTTTTTGCTATCCCTACGAAGGTGCCACGGTTCCTGCTGAGTATACCGGGGCGGTGCTAGCGCATTTGCAGAAGGAATACGCGGAGGCGGGGCTCGTCCTCGCGAAAGATGACCTGCCTGATCATGTGTCGGTGCAGTTGGAATATCTTTCCTTTCTCTGCGGACTCGAAGCAAAGGCCGTTGAGGAAGGGCGTGACGCTCAGCGAAAACTGATCGCCCGTCGACGACATCGCTTTCTCGATCAACATCCAGGTCGCTGGATCCCGGGGCTCGCAGAGCGTGTGACAAAGAAAGATGGCAAGATCTTTGCTGAGATTTGCACCGCTGCTGCAGGTTTGGTCGTCGCTGAGAAGAAACAGTTTGAGTCGGCGGCCAACGCTTAACCTCTGATTCGCTACTCTCCCTCTCCCTCACCCTCTCCGTTGTTCTGATCCAATCCAAAATACCTGCGCCCAATCCACAGCGCCACGTTGACCAAGGCAATCAACGCCGGAACCTCTACTAATGGCCCGATGACCGCGGCGAAGGCCGCACCGTGATGGATGCCAAACGTGGCCACGGCTACGGCGATGGCCAATTCGAAATTATTCGAAGCCGCTGTGAAGGAAAGGGTTGCCGACTGGGCATAGTTCGCGCCCACCTTTTTGCTCATGAAGAATGAGATGAAGAACATGACCACGAAATAGATCAGCAACGGTATCGCGATGCGAAGGACATCCAGCGGAAGTTGCACAATGGCTTCGCCCTTGAGGGAGAACATCACCACAATTGTGAAGAGCAGTGCGATGAGGGTAATGGGGCTAATCTTGGGGATGAACTTACCGTGGTACCATTCCTTATCCTTCATTTTCACCAACGTGAAACGCGTGATCATGCCGGCCAAGAATGGGATTCCTAGGTAGATAAAGACACTCTTCGCGACTTCCCCGATCGTTATGTTGACTGCGATAGATTTGAGACCGAAAAAAGTAGGTAGAACGGTGATGAAAACGTAGGCGTAAATCGAAAAGAAAAGCACCTGAAAGATCGAGTTGAATGCGACGAGCCCCGCACAGTATTCGGTGTCGCCTTTTGCCAAATCGTTCCAGACGATGACCATGGCAATACAGCGCGCGAGTCCGATCATGATCAAACCCACCATATATTCGGGCTTGTCTCGCAGGAAGATAATGGCCAGGGCGAACATCAGCGTTGGTCCCAAAATCCAATTCTGTACCAACGACAGACCGAGCACTTTGAAATTGCGGAAGACCGGCCCGAGCTCCTCGTACTTCACCTTAGCGAGGGGTGGGTACATCATCAGAATTAGGCCGACAGCGATAGGAATGGACGTTGTCCCTACGGAAAACCTATTGAGAACAGATTCGATGCCTGGAAAGAGATAACCGATACCGATACCGACGCCCATGGCCAAGAAAATCCACAGCGTGAGATAACGGTCCAAAAAAGAGAGCTTGCCGGTCACACCACCCTCGTTTCTCGTATTGCGTTATTTCAATATAGCCGGTTATCCCGAAATGCGTAAGTGGTCGCCGTAAGAATGTCAGCGAGTAATCGTGTAGTCGCTGGTCATTCTTTTACCGCGTCGTGTGAAGGCTAGCGAAAGGTGGTTTGCCGATCGCAACATGGCATAGGCTTGCAGCGCTTGCTCGGGGGTATGAATCGCGCGTGCGTTTATCGCGTGCACCTGGTCGCCGTTCTTCATTCCAAGCAAGGCAAAGAGTGAGCCAGGGCGAATGCTATAGATGCGAAATCCTGTGCTCTTTCCTCCGGTGATGGCCGGAATGATCCGCGCCCGGGTCAACTCTACGGTGTTGGACAGTATTCGGTTTAGCGTTGAACGGGAAATCGAATATTTGTTGGACCCCAAGGTCTTGATTCCCTCCCGTAGCCAATGATTACGTATCCCTCTTTTCTTGCCCGGACGCGGATTATTGTCATTTCGGTTGGACGTTATTCGTTCAGCTGATTTCGGTATGAGTGGCAGCACCTCCTTTTCTCGACCGTTTTGTAGGATGACAAACCGGTTTTGGATGTCGATTACTTCAAAGCCGCTCTTGTGACGCTCGCCGATTCGATAGAAATGGACTCCCGATTGGGAGCGTATCGATGCAGACGGCAGACCAGCAGAATTTCCCATAAGGGTGGCTAGCAGTTCTAGCTGGAGTCTCGTTTGGGGAAGTGGGGTCACTTCGGCGGTAGTTGATTCCTCATTCCTGTTTTCGTTGCCTCCTTGTTGTTTGCAGTGTGCGCAAAAAAGGTTTCGCTCGATTACATGCTTAGGGTCGACGGCAGGATTGTTCTGAAATCGGGGATGGGGTGTATGTGTCGTTGGTTCACTTCGGAATACGACCGACTGTGTACCGGCTAGGGTCGATGCGAGAACCTGTCCGACCGTTTCGGCGAGGCAAAAGGCGCAGAACGCGATCGTACCCATCGCCAACAATATACTGCCAAGATCTCCTTTCGTTTTGCGTTTCATCTGACCATCCTTGCTTGGGGGGATTGCAAGGGAGGTACCAAAACGAAGGAGAGGCTAAGTGTTTGATTGTGGGTAAGCAGGAGAGGCGCTCAGAGTTAACGAATGACATATTGGCGAGGAGGGGGATTTCTTCACCGCGATGACGACGAATTGGCAGAGACAAGAGGGGGGCGCGGGATGTTGGCGGGGAAAGTTCCTATTGGAAGCAGCTGCTGACGCCGGCACACGTTTCGCCCCGCTGGCCGAGACATTGGACCAATTGAACATTTTGAGGGTTGAGCATGGCTTGCGAACATTGCTGTATGCTGAGCGGTTGGCCATTGGCAGACAGGGGGATCTTGCATACGTTCATGACCGCGTGGCAGATTCTCGCTGCTGCACCTTCTGCGCCGCCACCGGTGGCGGGAGGAGCAGGAGCGGCGGGAGGCGTTGCCGGCGTGCTGCCACCGAGGCAGGCACTCATATTTCCGCATTCCGCCTTCGCTAGGCAGCTCGCTAGCTTTTCATTCTGTACCATCTGCATCTGCGATTGGCAGGTTTCGTAGGAGGCGGCTGCACCCCCGGAAGTGAGGGACATTTTGCATTCGTTATAGACACGATCGCAGGCCACATCAGAGGTGCTGCCACATCCGCTGGCGAGGGAAACGGCTACGGTCAAGGCGACGGGAAGTAGTTTGGCGAACATGGCTCTCTCCTTGGTGAGTCGTGAATTTTGTTTGTCTGGGAATTGTTCTGGGTAAAAGCAAGGATGAGGCCAAGTTGTTACCAGGGGCTCGCTACGTCGCTACCTACCGGATATCAGGTTGAAAAGAGCCATGCGAGGCGGTCCACGGGCGGTGGGTATCGCGCAGCGCGCTTGGCAATGTCTTGCTCGGTAATGCAATCAGCGGGCATATGCGCTGGGGCGATGGTTCCGATGGTCTAGGCACCACTTCGTAACAGACACATGTATCAGATGGTTCATCGTGCACCCCGCCTTGTACTGCGAACATGGGCATGGCGCAGCTAAGTGCTCGAAGTTTGGTGGCCAGACCAGAAAGTCCCACTGGCATGAATGATGCAATTACACGAATTAACGAAGCAAAGTTGGCTTTGAATTTGGAAACGGACGGCACCTCTTAATGATTGTTCTTCTGTCGTTCGTACGTATTTTCGGTTTGTGAAATAACAGAGAAAAGGGGGCCGGATTATTTCCCCCTCCCCTTCGTGACCTTCGCCTTTATGGGTGGAGCTCATTCTCCTCACTGGTTCCCTTTTCTCTGTTTTTCTCTTCTCCATTCGCCCCGACGATAACCAGTATCCATCCATATCGACGCAGAACGGAGTTTCCGTTATCGTGGCAATGATCAGCCAATGGTGAAACGTCCGATGAAACGCCGAGACTATATGCGCGTGCTGCGCCCATTACATATCGAGTTGCTGAAGGTTCAACGGTGGGTTGCGGAAAGTGGAAGCCGTTTGGCGATCATCTTTGAAGGGCGGGATGCCGCGGGTAAGGGGAGCGCGATCAAACATGTCACCAAACATCTCAACCCACGATCGTGTCGGGTGGTTGCGCTGTCAAAGCCCACGCCCCAAGAACTCGGTCAATGGTACTTCCAACGTTACGTTGCGCATCTGCCGGCGGCCGGCGAAATCACGATCTTCGACCGTAGTTGGTATAATCGTGCAGGCCTCGAACGTGTCATGGGGTTTTGCGATGAGCCCCAGGCGGAAGCATTCCTCTGTGCGGCGCCAGCTTTCGAGGAAATGTTGGTTGGTTCGGGGCTCACACTCATGAAGTACTACTTTTCTGTGAGTAAAGAAGAACAAGCCCGACGCTTACAAAGAAGGCGCACGAGCCCACTAAAGCAGTGGAAGGTGACACCCCTCGATTTGCAGGCACAAGCCAAATGGGACGCGTATTCTGCCGCAGAATGCGAGATGTTCAAACGGAGCTCAAGCCCTTGGGCACCCTGGGTTTGGGTTGATGCCAATGACAAGCGCCAGGCGCGTTTGCAGGTGATCCGTCACCTACTCGCGAGTTTGGATTATCCGGATAAGTCCAAGGAGTTGTTGGCAGCAGATCCGAACCTTGTGAAACAAATGCCGGTCAGTTCGTAACGATGCCCCGTACCGACCCAAGCGATCGCCGTTGGCGGAATTTTCGTATCTTCAACGAACAGGGTGGGAAGTTTCGCATTGGAATTATCAACACCTGCAATTTGAGTTGCTTCTTCTGCCACAATGAAGCAATGCCGAATCCACGCGTCGCGCAATCCGCGCCCCTACAGCAGCATGGTCCCGAGCCGTTGCCCGTGGAAAGACTGCTACGCATCATGAACACCTACGCGGCGATGGGGGGCCGGCAAATTAATATCACGGGAGGCGAACCACTCGTTTACCCGCAGCTCGCTCATCTGTCGGCCCAAATAGAGAAACATGATACGCGTGTCGTACTCAATACGAATGCGGTATTGGGGCAGCGGCTCTTGTCGATGGAAAAACTGTCGACCATCGATGGCCTCTTAGCGAGTTTGCATACAACCCAGGAGAGCACGTTCCACAAGCAGCTTGGTGGTAGCGGTATCGGCAAGGTAATGGAAAATCTTGTCGCGTTGCGTGACCACGGCTATGACGTGGTTCTCAATTTTTCGTTGGGCCTATACAACCGCGACGATTTTGATGGCGTCTTGAAATTTTCGCGCCGCAATCGACTGCCTTTGAAAGTTATCGCTCTAGTTCGGTCCCATGAGGAACCAAGTTCTTTGCAGGGGGATTGGGTCGACCCTGGTTGGATCGACGAAAAGCTAGACAGCTTCGGTGCAGAACTTATGTCGAGCGATACGGCATTAGGGGGATACAAGAGCACGTACAATATCGATGGTGTTATTGTTGAGCTAAAGAATGTCGCGCGTGGAAGTCTGCGAACCAACTATTGCGATGGCTGCGAAATGAATGCGAGTTGTGGCGAGGGTATTTATGGTTTGCGCGTTGGCGTTGACGGCTTGTGGAAACCTTGTCTTCTGCGCACCGACGGCTATCGAAAGGTCGAAGACAACCGCAGCGATGAAGACCAAATACTTGAGATCATCGATACGATGATCGGCAATTGGTCTGAGGCCCAATTTTCGCAGGGAGTGCCGGAATGAGAATTGGGGTGGGGGCTAGCTGCGAAGTTCCTCGCCGAGGCGGCGTACCAAGTCGGTGGCGGAAATAAGCCCCACGACTTTCCGCTGATTATCCAGCACCGCGATGCGGTGAATTCGGCGATCCGTCATTTGCTGGCAGATCTTCTCGACGGCCGTTTCCGCGGTACAAGAATGAATGCCTGGGCTCATCAGTCGGCGAACGGGTTGGTCGAGGAAACCACTGAGTGCGATGGCTCTACCCTTTTCCTCTGCGACCAACAGTTGTTTGCTCGCTTTACGTTTGTCAGCGTGAAAACCCTCCGGAAGATCCGTCGCTCCCGTTAGATAGGCCATCGCGCGTAAAATATCGTTTTGGGAAATCAGCCCTACGGCGACGCCTTCGGCATCGACCACCGGCAGCCCACTGTACTTTTTGTCTTCGATCAGCTGAATGGCATCGCGAATCGGTAGATCCTCGGCCACCGTGGTGACGGGTTGCGTCATGACCTGTTTAGCGACTATCGAGTTCATCATGCCTCCTTTCCCAAAAGCCCTGTCACGAACTTGTGGTCACCCTTTTTAGTCAGGTCTTGCTCGGAATGGCAATGCCGCAGGGGTGAAAGAGTGCGCGGATCTTAGTGCTCTGAATTGGCAAATGTGGGTCTATGACAAGTAAGTCATAGGCATTTCGGGGGGACATTATTGCCGCGATCCCACGCCTTTATCGATGCCTTGCCACAGGCCAGAGGTGGCGCATGAAACGTAAACAGTCAAATATTACAGTGAGTTCCGGAGCGCCCCTTGTGCGGCACCGGATTTGCAATCCACACAGGGCAAGGAGATTGTCCCATGACGTACTGCCGAATCAAAAGTTCCCTATTGGTCGCTGCTTTGCTTTTTTCCACCGCTTTGACGACCGGTTGTATGGGCCTGGGCGACAGCGGCGGTTCCGAAATGACCTTGCCCGAACCCCCGGCCGCTGCACAGAGCGAATTCAAGATCGAGGAATCGGATCTTTATCGTTACGATGGTTCTCGCCTCTATGTGCAAAACGCCGAGACCGGGCTGAACATACTGGATCTGTCTGAACCAACGCTACCGCGGCTCCTGGGGCAGGCAGCGGTGGTAGGCAAGGCGGGCGAACTCTATGTTCGTGGTGCAACTGCTATCGTGCTCTTGGAATCCCCCACGGCTGCATGTACGCAGATCGTCGGCTGCAGCAAGAAAACCTGGAGCTACGGTGCGGAGCTCGTAATGGTTGATATCTCCAACCCTCTTTCGCCACAGGTGAAACAACGCTATTGCGTTCCTGGCCAATTGGTCGACAGTCGAATCGTTGGCGACTTCCTTTATACAGTAACCAACGAAACGGCCTACGGGTCTCAAGCCATCTCCATCGACATCAAAGATCCGACCCGCCCCGTCGTTGTACAACAAATGGCATTTCCGCAGGCCTCGAAAGAAATTCACGTCACCACTGAAGCGATCTTTGTAGCCGGTATGGGTTCGGTAGACCCTGCGCTCTGTACGCTGGAAACGTGCACGTGCACCTATTACCGCTGCGAGCCGAAACCGATGACCGATTTGCAGTATATCGAAATCACGGCAGCCACCGGCCAGCTGACAAAGCGCGGTTCGAAGAAGGTCATCGGCGAACCTCAGGGGCGATTTCATATGTCGGCTTTCGGCAAAGAGTTCCGCATCGTCACGTTCGAGACCATGGGCAGCGGTCGGTCTACCCGGCTGTCCATCGTCGATTTTTCCAACCCGGACTATCTTCAGGTTGTCGGCGAACTGACCGGGATCGGTCGAGGTGAACAGCTCTATGCCACGCGGTTCAGTGACGATGGGAAATACGCGTATGTCGTGACCTTTCGCCAGACGGACCCTCTGTGGATTATCGACCTCCAGAACCCTGCGTTGCCCACGATCGTCGGCGAACTTATTGTTCCAGGCTGGAGCGACTATATCTTTCCCCGCGGCAACAAACTGCTCACTGTGGGACGCGGCGATGGCGGGGAAGGGCTGGCCGTCTCTCTATTCGACATAAGCAACCCAAGCAGCCCGCAGGTCATTGACCAATTGACGCTGGGTCTCTGGGATACGACGTCAGAAGCGAATTCCGACCATCGCGCGGTGACCATTCTCGAACCGCCCAATGAGATGCCGATGGTGGTCTTGCCCTATACAACCTACGGCTACGATTCTGAAGGATATAATACATGCGACAGGGTGAACCGATTGCAACTTGTCGATGTGGGTGAAACGTCTTTACGGCTTCGTGGTATGCACCAGCAACAGGGCTTGATTCGTCGCACCCTGTTGGCGAACGATGTCTTGATGAGTATCTCCGACTACGAAGTCGTCGCTCTCGACGTCAGCAACCGTGACTCCCTCAAGGTTCACGGAAGTGTCGTCATTGGTAACCTGAATTCCCTCGCTACCGACGACGACCCCTATTGCTATAGCTACGACGAGGATTATACCTGGGAGTGTGGTACCGGTTATGGTGGTTGGTTTTGTCAAGTCCCGGCTCAGGGAAATGCCATACCGGCCGACGCGGCATTGGTGTTCATGCTCGGATTCGCCTACATACTGCGACGTCGGTATCGTCGACCATAATTCCCTCGCATCATCGATTCCGCATTTGACCCCCTTCCTCCGAGTGCGCTAGCAATAGCGGGAGGAGTTGCCGATGATCACCTTCGACCATATCCATATTTACACCGCCGACCCCGAACATAGCATTCACTTCTATGAAGATTGTCTCGGTGCCGAACGGTTGGGCGCCATTTCGAATGCAGCGGGTGCGGAAAACCATCTGTTGATATTGGGCGGACAATTCATCGCCATCGGGCACTTTCCCGCGGGCATGAAACCGTCGCCTCCGCCGGAGGTTGGCGATGGTGCTCTGCGCAATGGATCTGGTGTCGCCCATTTCGGCATCAACGTCGACGACCTCGATGAATTCGTCTTGCGACTCGCCCAAAAAGGAATCGAACTACATCGGCCGGTCAAAGATGCCGGTTCATTACGCTACGCGTATTTTAGCGCGCCCGACGGTGTTGTCATTGAATTGACCGAATACCGAGTTCCACGAAAACTCACGCCAGCCGTCTTCCTCCTCAATTCTGTGAATAGAAGTGTTCATCTGATCAAGAAGACGATGGCCAAGGCCATGGTCAAGTAGCGCCGACTGCCGGTGCAGCGCTAGTCGATACCCAGCCGCTTCATGGTACGCCACAACGTGCTGCGGTTCATCCCGAGTCGATCAGCCGCTTGCTGTCTTTTGTAGTGGCAGGCTTCGAGGGCTTCGAGGATTCGTTTTCGCTCGTCGACATCGTCGTTTCTGCGCATTTTGGTGGGCAGAGCCGTCGTGCCTTCCTGCGCTTGTAGTTGGCTCTGTTGGTCGCTAAGCGATTCGTGGTTCTGATTGCGGAGGAACTCCTTGGGAAGATCGCTAAGGTCCACGCGTTGATTGGCAGCGAAACAGAGGTATTCGACAATGTTTCGTAGCTCGCGAACGTTTCCCGGCCAAGGGTAGTCGGTTAGCAACTCGATGACGCGATCGCTAAATTCGAGTTCCTTGCCATTAACGTTGATGGCCGGGTGGCGTGTGAAATGCTGAATTAGCAATTCGACATCTTCACGTCGCTCGCGTAGGGGAGGGACATCGATAGGGATTACCTTCAGCCTAAAATACAGGTCATCTCGGAAGCGACCCGTTCGTACGGCCTCCTCTAATTTGCCGTTCGTCGCAGCAATAACGCGCGCTCGCATTCGAATGGGCCCTTGCCCGCCGACACGTTCAAACTGACGCTCTTCCAAGACCCGCAAGAGCACGGCCTGATAGTGCAGGGGGATTTCCGCGACCTCGTCGAGAAAGAGCGTTCCCCCGCCGGCGAGTTCCAGCTTTCCCTTTGTTGTCTGGTAAGCGCCCGTGAACGCCCCACGTTCATGGCCGAATAGCTCACTCAGTAGCAGGCTGCCCGTGAAGGTAGCGCAGTTGACCGCATAGAAGGGGTGGTTTCGTC
>Ga0257122_1000832_pt1 | contig 24600 bp, 20 predicted proteins | sample SI106_120metaG_FD_190146 | JGI IMG/M metagenome (GOLD analysis project Ga0257122, IMG submission 190146) | Marine microbial communities from Saanich Inlet, British Columbia, Canada - SI106_120 | ecosystem: Environmental > Aquatic > Marine > Inlet | place: Canada: British Columbia | collected... | reverse complement strand
CAAGTGCCACCTTGGCCTTAAAGCCTGGTGAAAAAGTTTTTCGTCTTGTGCTCATTGCTTCCTCCATTTCCTTAGCCTACATGGAGGAACACCTTATGGCCCGGTCCTAGATTTTCAACAACTATATGGGGTAGTCGGAAGAATTGGTAGGAAAATACCAATGGCGGCAAGACCGATAAAACTAAACCCCAGGGCCTTATACATCTATCCATTCTACGTTGATGATCAGAAAAGAGGTAGTCTGTGCCCGAATCTTAACCTTTTCTTACAGGATGTTAGTAGATTAGAAATTGGTTCTTAACTGAGAACAGCGATCCACGCTATAGATTACACATACCAGATCACCAGGTGCATAATGACCCTGGTTCTCATCTAAGACCTGGTTATCAAAATCAGGGACAATCAGTCTGGCGTATTTCTGGTTTTTCCCGAAAAAGGAGTAGAGAGAACCTTTGGTCCCGACGAAGATCTTACGAACTTCCACCCGACTCGCTGTCTTATGGAAAAACTGCATGATGGTCGGATCAATGATAATTTCCTGGTCTTCACCAAGGCTTCGATCTACCAAGAAAAAATGTCTCTTGTCAGTAAGAACCTGCTTTTCGTCTTTCCCCGAAATATATATGGATTTCTCCGAAGGTGCTGTTTGAGCTAGCTGAACTGGGTAACCACTTGATTGCAATTCTTGTAAAAGAGGAGCAGAAAAATCCAGGCAGGACCCGTTGAGATCGTAGAACCTCGGAGAATCACGCTGAATCAATTCATCCAGAACACTTTGATATTCCGCGATCTTTTGCTCCAATTCACCAACCTCTTCTGAATGCTTCTTAGCATCCTCAAATCCAAAGAATGACTCTCCAAGTTCATCAAAGGAAGGTTCCTCTGCTCTAATTTGACCTGTTAAAGACAGGGCTATGAGGAGATACAGGAAACAAGAAAAGAACTGTTGAGAATATCGCACCATAACTCACTCTCCAAATCAATAACAGGTCGGATCTAAGGGTGTTGGTTCTTCATTAACAGTAAGGCAATAAGGGAATACAAAATAAAGGAGAGCTCTAAAATTCCAAAAATTCAGCTTGTTTCACCAAATCCTGGCCGGAGAGAATAGTAGCTTGCTCCTTTTTTATTGGAAAAAAGGCTACTTTGGTTACCTGAGACCTTTGAGATTCCCTGAGCGAGATCCTTTACATTCTTGCTTTAATGGTTATTGTTGTCTTACTCGTCTTGGTTGCGTTCATTGGGGAGAGTTGCATGTTATCTCAATTTGTTAGGGCTTTCTTTTTTAGCCTGCTGTTCTGCTATGGTCTGCAGGCCCAGGAATCTATTGATATTCTTTTGGAAGGCAGCGTTGAATGTATTCAGAAGAAGTGGGACCGTGGTCCAATGACTGGTTTACCGTTTCGTAAGGTCTCCAAGGTCTGCATTAAGCTAGATTCCGTCGTTCCATTGAAGCGAACGAAGCTGGAAAATGACGTGACAATCATTGACGAAAACACCACCTTCCATGGAAAAGGCTACCGCTTAGATCCGATTCCCACGGCTGAGATTTCACCTGAACTTCTTACAATCACTCAGAGACTTAAGAATGAGAAAGAGGCTGTGGAGTTTCCGTGGTGGAGTTCTATCGCTGCCAAGGAGTTTCTTGTGAAAAGCAGGCGGCTTCTGAATAGTTTGAAGGAAACTAGAATCAGGGCTGTCTATACTATTTACCCGTCGGGTGAAAATGCGTCGGCCAAGGATGAGCGAATGCGTCCGGTGGAGATGCATCACGGGGGCACAGTTCACAAGGATCTTGCCTATCGGGAACTATGGAGTCAAGAAGCCAAGAAAACCGATGAGAATGTAGAAAAACAACAAACTGAAGCCTCTGTAGATTATTCCTCGTTGAATTATTGAGGGCATCGCTAAAACGAAGCTGACCTGAGATCAAAACCACCCTCCGCCCACGGTATAAAAAGAGTCTGCGATCCACGATGTCATGCAGTAAAACTTAAGTGGTCTGGTCCCTTTCTCTACAAACTTACCTGGTCTGACCCCTTAAGACCTTTAGCAATAAAACTAACGGCTAATGCCGGTAAGACACACAATGTTAACAAACAGTCAGAGAAAACACCTCCCAGAACCACAGTAGCAAGAGGACGCTGTACTTCTGCGCCTATACCGGTATTGAAAGCCATTGGTACAAAGCCAAATGCGGCCACCAGGGCTGTCATCAGCACAGGTCTTAATCGCAGTAAAGCACCTTGAAATACTGACTCCTCGACCGAGCTTCCTTCTTCCATTTTCTGTCGAATGGTCGCCATCATCACCAGTCCATTTAACATGGCAACTCCGCAGACTGCGACAAATCCAACAGCGGCAGAGATGGTGAAAGGCATGTCCCTGATCCAAAGCATCGCGATACCACCAATGGCAGCAAAGGGTGCTCCCGTAAAAATGATGAAGCTGTCTGTGAGTTTACCGGTACTCATCAGGAGCAAACAAAGGATTAAGAATAGTGCCGCCGGGACTATAATCATCAGGCGATTTCTTGCTCTTTGAAGATTCTCGAACTGCCCCCCGTACTCAATATGATAACCTGGGGGCAGCTCTTTTTGAGCCTGGATTCGACGCTTCACTTCCTGAACAAAGCCTCCCAGATCTTGATTTCGAACATTGCATTGAACGGAGATTCTGCGCTTCTGCCATTCCCGGGTAATCGTCGACGGACCCTCTGTTTGCTCAATGGTGACTAAATCTTCAAGCCGAATCAACTTTCCCGATCCGGTGGTAACTAAAAGCGAACCGATCGCTTCTGGATTTTTACGAAATTTATCTTCAAGCCGTACAATGAGATCAAATCGGAGTTGTCCTTCACGAATCTCACCTACTTCAATAACTCCAATCCCTTGCACGAATTTCAGAACATCTCGAGTACTCAATCCATGCCTTGCAAGCGCATCCTGTCGAACTTTGAAACGCAAGATTCCCTGCCCGCTAATTTGTTCTACATAAATATCACTGCTACCAGGAATTTTTTCTAAAAGCTCTCCGATTTCAGAAGCAACTTCTTTCAATTTTTCAAAAGAGTCACCATATATTTTTACACCGAGATCTGCACGAATCCCTGCTGTCATCTCATTGACACGCATCTCTATGGGTTGAGTGAAAACCATTCGCATAGCGGGTAAACTTTCCAATTCCCGCCTGATTTTCTCGACTAGCTTTCCCTGTGTTTGAGCTTGTTTCCAGCTCTTTCGCGGCTTCAAAGTAATATATACGTCACTTAATTCCAGACCCATTGGATCCGTGGCGATTTGAGCTGTTCCCGTTCTGGTCCAGACCGTCTGGATCTCATCTGGAAAGGAGCGAAGAAGGTGCTTTTCAATTTGATTTCCGTAGCGTATGGATTCATCGAGAGAAATACCGGCAAGACGAATCGTGTTAATGACTACCGAACCCTCATCAAGTCGGGGAATGAACTCGGTTCCAAGTTTTGAAGCCAATAGGATGCCCATAATCACCAGGGCAAGTCCCGCTGCGATGAAATATCCCTTGAATCTGATGGAGAATGACAACACCGGCTTATAGATAGCCTTTGCCCATCGCATGAGACGTGTCTGCTGATGAGTCAATTTAGTTGGTAGAAAAAGGCTGGCCAACACCGGAGTCAGGGTCAAAGACAAGACCAGGGAGCCCGCCAGGGCAAAAATCATGGTCAGTGCCATGGGGATAAAAAGCTTACCCTCAATCCCCTCCAGGGCGAGGATCGGAATGAAGACCACCAGTATGATCAGTTCGCCATACATGGTTGGTTTTCTGACTTCTAAAGTGGCTTGTTCCACAATTTTTACGGGACATTGACGTTGATCATTTTCAGCAAGCTTTCGCATGCTGTTTTCTACGACTATGACGGAGCTATCCACGATGAGACCGAAATCAATGGCACCCAGGCTCATCAGGCTCCCGGCAATGCCAAATTGAACCATTTCAATAAAGGCAAACAGCATGGACAAAGGAATAGCGAGAGCTACAATCAATCCTGCGCGTAAACTGCCCATAAACCAGAACAAAGTAGCAATCACCAATAAAGCACCCACAAGGAGATTCTCTTTGACGGTATGAATTACTGCGTCAATGAGGTCCGTTCGTTTGTATAGGATTCTGATCTTTACCCCGCCGGGTAGATCTCCTTGAATTGCCTCAATTTTCTGAACCAGTCTTTTGGTAATCTCAAAGCTGTTTTCTCCCTGCAGCATGAAGCCAAGGCCAAGTACCGATTCTCCTTTACCTTTTGCGGTCATGGCCCCACGCCTGATTTCGTGACCAATTATGACTCTGGCCAGATCCTTGATGTAAATGGGAACTCCCTCTCGATGAGAGACCATAATTTGTTCGATTTCTTTCAAGGATGTGACAATCCCCACTCCGTGTACCAAATGGTACTCGCCGCCCTGGCTTACATTGCCGCCTCCCACATTGAGATTATTTTCCCTCAGGGCTTTGACTATGTCAGCCAATCCTAATCTGTACTTCATCAATCCATTCAGGTCTACAACCACCTGGTACTGTTTTTTCTTACCGCCCCAGGTATTAATCTCCGCTACTCCTGGAACGGAAGCCAACCTGGGCTTTATGATCCAGTTCTGGATTGTGGTTAGTTCCTGCAATGAATGCCGATCGCTCTCAAGATGGTAATGGAGGACCTCGCCAAGTCCCGTTGATATGGGGCCTAAGGAGGGGGTTGCCAACCCCTCTGGAAGTGCTACTTCCTGCAACTTTTCAGAAGTCAGTTGACGTGCCAGGTAAATATCAAACTTGTCTTCGAAAGTGAGTATGACCTGACAGAATCCAAATTTTGAAATGGAGCGAATATTCACCAGACCCGGAAGGCCACTCATCTTCCTCTCAATCGGGAAGGTTACCTGCTGTTCAATTTCAACTGGATTTAACGAAGGAGCAACGGCATTTACCTGAACCTGAATGGGAGTGACATCTGGAAATGCATCCAGATTCAGATTTTTTAGGGACAGGATTCCAGCGGTAGCCAGAACCAAAGTGACCAGGATGACAAGAAATCGATTTTGTAATGACCAGGATATGATGCGGTTCAGCATGAAGCTTATCCTCCTGGTTTCACTTCACAGCATCCCGCACCGATATCACCTTTCATTAGTTCTGTCTTTAACAGAAACGAGCCTGTGGTTACGATTTCCCGATCCATGGAGATTGGAGTTTTAAGAGAGTAATATCCTGGCATTCGCTCACTTGGTCGGACTTCGACCTTGCGTGTTTCAAACCGTGTTTTAGATTCCTTTAAAAAGAGAACATTACAGCAGCCATCCCAATGCACAGCATCCCGCGGTACCATAACACTCTCGCTGTCCAGTTTATGGTGGACTTTGGCCTGGCCAAACATTCCAGCCTTCAGCAAGCCTTTGTCATTAGTAAGAACAACCCTGGCTTTTAGAGTTCGTGTATGGTCATCAATCTCATTGGCAAGCCAGCTGATTTTGCCTTGAAAAGTCATGGGAGACAGTTCGGGGATGATGATTTCAACCTGATCACCATAGCTAATCTGTCGTACCTGGGATGAAGCAACATCAAGCCTGGCCCACATTAGCTTTGTGTTAGCTATCATGAATAGCGCATGTTTCTGATCCACGGTCTCTCCAAAAACTGCGTGCCGCTGAATTACAATACCCTGGAATGGTGCCGTGACTTCTAGAACGGACTGGATGGTATCTTCACTGGTAAGCGACTCGATTCTTTTTTTCGAAAGTCCCAAAATTCTGAGTTGTTGGTTCCCTTTATCGACAGCGACTCGATTTTCAATCATTTTAGTCTCCGCCTCGAGGACGGATCTTGCTGAGGTTGCGCCGCTCTTCTGAAGCTCTTGCTCCATTGAGAAGTTACGCCTCCATAATTGATATAGGGCCTTTGCCTGTAGATATTCAGACTTTGCCTGGGCAAATGCATCGGAGTGAATTCTTGCCATGATAGTACCTTTTTGTACCGTGTCGCCAAGATCCTTCTGTACTTTGACAACCGTACCGCCCACCCTCGGTGTTATGTGGGCCAGATGATTTTGATCAAACTCTATCTCCACGTTACACAAGCTGTATTCAGCACCGGCGGAAGGCCTGGGTTTAGCGAATCCCAGCTCAACCGCACTGGCTGTCTTGGGATCGCGCAGCGCGATCATCAGCCCATCATTACTACAATCCGGATTTGAAGCCCTGCCGCTCTTGTAACCGGATCTTTGAAACAATTTCAAACGACCTCCTTGAATTTCAACGCCTTGAGCGGTTGTCTCTTCTTTGCATAGCTTGCATTGGGATTCGGGTAGATTGTGCTCAGCGCACCAGTCCCCCTCAACTTGAAACGCCTTAATAAGTGAAGGATTACAGCGTGTGCAAAAGGCTTCCGGAACACCGTGACCGTGGCAAAACCCTAAAGATTCAATCAAACTCGTATCACAAAAGGCACATTGACCTGGGGACAACTGGTGTTGGCATAGCTGGTTTTGGGAGATCCTGAGGTTGGTCTTTTCTGCGGTGTAAAAATAGACAATACCTATGCCAAGCGAGAGGCAGAGGAACAACCAAACAACGTTTAAAAGCCATTTCATTTAGGCTTTTCTCCTTCAGGAAGATCACCAGCCATACATTTGGCACACTGCGATTCAGGTAGTCCATGCCCGGCGCACCAATCATTCTCAGCCTTGAAGCCTGGAATTAGATTTACATTACACCTGCTGCAAAGCGCCTCCGGCACCTTGTGCTCGGGACACATTCCTAGCTTGCTTATCAGGCTAGAATCACACCAGGGACATTCTGCTTCTGCAACACTGTGCCTGGTACAAAATTCTTCACCGTGAACATGGCCCTGTTGATTCATGAAGTAAATCGTTCCCAATGCGCCCAGGGCAACAAAACCAATGCTGATGAAAATTTGCTTTACCATGACTGTACTCCTTACTGGTTCAATTTGCTCAAATTTTGATTGTGAAGAAAGGTCCACTCCATGGAACTGATATTCACTTCATAAAACACAAGCTTTCCGCGTTTGCTGGATTTGAGTAATCCGAGGTTCTTCAAGGATTTTAGATGCTGAGAGATGGTGGAAACCGGCTCCGTGAGGATGTTCGCCAAGTCACAAACACAACACTGCTCAAACTTAAGAACCTCCAGGATCGCAAGGCGAACCGGATGTCCTAAAACTTTGTGAATCGCAGCGAGGGACTCAAGTTCATCGCGCTGCGGCAAGGATGATTGGATGGAATGAATCTTATCTTGATTAAAACAGACCACATCGCAGGTAATATTTTCTGACCCGGTCATAAAACAATTCCTTATTTCCAAAAAAGTGGAAATAACTTAAACAAAAGCAATGAGAATGTAAAGAAAGGGTCAGCGTGAAAGTCGATTCTAAACACCCTTTTCTCAACTGGAGAGGATTTTAAAAATGTATTATGAACTAAATCCAGGTTGAGGCAAAGCTGGCTTGACCCAACTAAATCGATCTCTGAGAAATCCTGGGAAATGAGTGAACAGGTAAACATGTATGGCTGAACGGTTTTTATATAGCTACTTATTTTGGCTGATGGTAATTTCCCTATTCGTGCTTATGTTGGAGCGGCTCGTTCCCTGGCGCGAGCAAAAGCTGTTTCGTAAGTATCTGATCCGCGATGTATTTTTTCTTATTTTTAATGGGGAAATCTTCGGATCGTGTCTGGCTGTATTGCTATATCAAGTCGCAGGAGGTCTAAGTTTTTCCTTTGCGAGGATTGAGATTTTTCACCCCCTGCAATCTCTTTCCTTCCCCGTACAGGTATTGGTCTTTCTGGTTTGTAAGGATTTCATTGAGTATTGGATTCATCGACTCCTGCACCGCTACCCTCTGCTCTGGTATTTCCACGGTACCCATCATACGGTGAGTATTATGGATTTCTGGTGTAATTTCCGTTTTCATTGGATGGAAATCGTAGTTTATAAAACCCTGGGATACGCTGTGCCCCTGTTGCTAGGCGTCCCATGGAAGGTGGTCCTGATCAGTGCGCTAATTGCTACCCTCATCGGTCACCTGAATCACTCCAACCTGGCCTTTTCCTATGGTCCGCTACGCTATGTTTTGAATCATCCTAAAATGCACATCTGGCATCACGAGGTTGAGCCCGACCAGGGAGGAGTAAAAAACTTTGGTGTGGTCTTCAGCGCCTGGGATTTTCTCTTCAAAACCGCCTATATCAACGATGAGAAACAACCAAAAATCGGGCTAGCCCCTCCTGATGATCTCCTGGAGAATAAGGCAATGGATAGCCTTTCCTGGTCCCTGAGTGCTATTTGCGTCTTGTACTATTGCCTCTTTCTGGTTTGAGTCACGCCTTATGTTCAAAAAAAACTAAAACTCGACTATCCCCATATTTTCTAAAGACCTATGACTAGGTAGAATTCAAAACATATTTTCAAGCGTACAACACTGAATACGGTGGGCTTATGTCCGTCGAAACTCTGTATTGGGTGATCGCAAATCCATTGAATCAGAAGCATACCGGGGCATGCTGGGGACATACCCTGCTCAAAGCAATCGCTTCAATTTGCTGTAGCTACCTTTTGTGCGTAGAGTCAGCGTTACTGGTACATCAGTTCGATTCCTCCAAAACCACCCATGATTGCCGTCGAAGGCGGCTTCGATAACCCCTTCATCTTCAGGGACACCGCGACCTTTTTCATAGCTGATAGAGGCACCTTTTCCATCGCCATGTTTGTCGTAATTCAAAAGACCCCCATTTGCGGACCAATAAAACTGAGCCGTGGCTGCGGCTTTCATGACTAGTTTGTATTCAATACCCTGGCCAGGCACAAGAACCACAGATACTTCATCTTTCCAAACCCTGGTCTGTTGAACTGGGCCAGGTGGATTAAACTTTTTTAACGCAAACTCCTGTGCCGGGGCTTTTTCAAGGGAGACTGCAAATGGGTTCGTGACAGCCGTGCTACCCCTTTTATTTTCCCTCTCTAACTGTATCTTGATTTTACCCATCTGAGTTAAGCCCAGAACTCGTCCAATGCCGGTTGGGTCAATGCCATACTCGGACGGAAGAACAGTTACAACAAGGACAACGCTGGCAACGATCAACGCGATCATGGTTGAGGTAAAAAGCTGGCCAGACGTAGGCAGTTCGTTTTCAGATGGCACATTTGCGTTATACATACTCGACTCTATCCCTTCATTAAACGTAAAAGAATCCCGTTAACTGGTAACCAATCAACACGAATCCCGCTGTCATGATGGCCACATTGGCGACATGGGCATGTCTTTGAAAATTTCCACTTCTACGCCAATATCCCATAAGAATTAGGATCGCTACCAGGGCAAGAAGCTGACCAACTTCCACTCCGACATTGAAAGCCAGAAGATTTTGCAGCAAACCATCGGGTGCGAGTTCGTACTCCAAAACCTTGGTAGCCAGGCCCAGGCCGTGAAATAGACCAAAAATAAGCGTGGCAAGTTTTGTATTGGGTTGAAATCCGAACCACCTTTGATAAGCCCCCAGGTTGTCCAGGGCCTTATACACTACTGATAGTCCGATGATGGCGTCGATCAGGTAGGAACTTACATTCCAACCAAAATAAACACCAAGCAGCATGGTCGTAGAGTGGCCAATTGCAAATAGACTCACATAGATCGCAATATGCTTTAGGCGATACAGGAAAAAAATGACACCCAGGAGAAAAAGCAGATGATCATATCCAGTCACCATATGTTTAGCGCCAAGATAGATAAAGGGAATCAAATGGGTACCGGTAATCTCCTGAATATATCCCTTATCTCCAGCCGCAACCCCATGAGCAAAGGTCTCACCAGCAAATGCCAACAACAATAGAAAAGCTAACAGGAGCCGAATCAGGCAAGTACGATTTTTCATGGAAAATTCCTACCATTTTCCCCAGAAGATCAGCAAGGAATTTTCCCATTCGACATTTTCGGGAACAGACTACTTTTTCTTTAAATGTAAGCCAATGATCTAAATTTTGGTGGTTCAGCCATAGTGTTACTTTGCTTACACAGGCTCAACAGGATATTGTTTAGCTTATGACCATTGCTTTATGGATTCACTCTAAAGATGAAGTAGAGAGCCTGATTGAATGGGGGGATTTCTTTTCTTCTCAACTAGACACTCCCCTTCAGGTATTTCATTCAGGTCCCCGGCAGGTATCCGAAGAAATTAAGTCCTTAAGTTGGGAAGAGCGAGCCGAAGATAGTTTTTTATCCAAAGTTCCTTCACAGGTAGCCTGTAATCAGCTTAATGGATCATCCCAATTCAAATTGCTCCTTCAATTCTGCAAGGATAACTCCTGTAAGCTTTTGATTTGCGGCATTCGCGGCAGAGAAGAAATCAGCTCGCTTATCGGGGAGGATGTGAAGGGAGACTGGACAGAGGCTCTCATCTGCCCAAGCATAACTTTGCGCGGAAATCTTCCGGATTATAGCAGTACTTTCCGCCTGGCATTGAGTGTACAAGAACAAGCCCAATCCTTGGAGCTTCTGCAATTTGTACGACACTGGATGGAAAAGAACAAGGATTTGAATGTTGAAATCTTCCATGTTGTCTCCAATGAGTGTGAAGAAGCCATGGGTCTTGGGCAAAAACTCATTGATATTCTAATTGAAAAGGCAAAGTTCACCCCCGACACTGTCCAACCTGGCCATAAGATCCTGGTTAGCGAGGATATCGCCCAGGAAATCAGCAGCCTCTGCAAAATAGATTACGACCTTGTTTTAGTCGCTTCCGCCAGCGCAAACTGGATTCATCGCGTACTTTTTAACTCCTTAAGAGAAGAGGAGTTTTATGATCGAAGTAATGCCGCCATTGGGATTTTTTCCAAATCCGGAGAACGCATTCGAAATCTCAACAAATCACTCGTAGAGAGATTTCGAGACCTTTTACCCGGCCTCGAGAGACAAGATCGACTGAGTCTTTTTGAGGAGTTAGAGCAAAAGAGCAGTACGAGCATAGATTTCTATACGCTCATCACACTATCCTCACTAATTGCCAGTTTAGGCTTACTGCAAAACTCTCCTGCGATCATCATTGGAGCCATGCTGGTTGCTCCCTTGATGACGCCTATGCTCGGCGCTGGGCTAGGGTTGGTTCAGGGGAATGTTCTCCTGGTAAAAAACGCCGTAGTTACCATTGGAAATGGTTTCTTGATGGCTATGCTTCTGGGGATTCTTGTCGGAATCATCGTCCCCGGTAGTCACCTACCACCGGAGGTTATCTCAAGAACTTCGCCTAATGTTCTTGACCTTATGGTTGCCCTGATTTCCGGAATTGCCGCCGCCTATAGTACCGCACGACCAGGTCTGATGGGAGCTTTGCCCGGGGTTGCCATTGCCGCTGCCCTTGTCCCGCCTCTGGCGAGCGCTGGAATTTGTCTTGCCCGTTCTGAAACCGCCCTGGGAGTTGGAGCCGCTTCTTTGTTCGGTATCAACTTGATAGCTATCATTCTGGCATCTGCCGCGACTCTATATTGTCTGGGGGTGAAGCCTCCTGATCTCAAAAAGCCACTGCGACTATGGGCAAGGCGTGCTGTAGAAGTTCTCCTAATTGTCGCTCTGGTAATCAGCTTCCCTCTAACCATTCGTCTTTTCCAACAAATCAACCCGGCAAGTACCAGTCAAATTCATGAACTTCATGCAATTTGGCCGCAGACCTCAACCCTAAAAACCATAGAAATTCCCAGGGACACTCCAGACCAAATCATTTTAAATATAGACACGAGCCAACCGCTAACAAGCGAGCAAATAAAAGAGCTGCACACACTTCTAGTTAAATACTACAAAAGAACCCTAAAATTAGAAGTCCGCCAGACCATAGTCGCCCACATCGAAAACTCCTGGTGATTATTGGAAAATAGAAAATTGCACAGTCCGTTCTTATTGAAAGGTCTCAGCAGCCTGTCCCCAAATTCTTTCTAAATTCTTTTTCATTTAATTCTAAAGATGAAGGACTCTCCTTCAGGAACTAACCCGGTGAAATCAAATTGTTTTACTTCTCCCGTATTCTTTACGTGGCGTTCAACCCCCCTGCCCCCTTCGTCCCTCCAATACACGATTTCCCGAGTGTTCAGGTTGAGTTGATTATCGAGGCTCTGAGTCTTGATGGAGAACACCCCGGACGCTTCTTCCCTGACCTCCACCGCAGATCTGAGATCCTGCCTCACCCAGCCTTCGAGGGATGTTAATTTCTGGTAGTATTGCTGCTCTAAATCTTCAGTATTAGCGCTGCGGGAGAAATGAATATAGAGAGTGTAAATCAAAGAGATCGCCAGAGCCGCTAATGCTGAAACGACGACCACTTCAATAAGGGTATAACCTGAGTTTTTTCTCATTCTTCACTTTCCACGACTGTGCTAAGCCGATAAACCAGTTCTTTATCACTGACTGAACTGATCCACTTCACATCTACAAAAATTTGATGAAAGTCTGCTCCTAACAGCGCATCCTCAACTTTTGAAATAGTCAGATACCTCCGAAAGCCTGAAGGACTCTTTGAGATCCCCAGGGTTTCAAGATCAAGAGACCCCGGTAATTGATCATCACTCCTCTCATCGAGGATGGGAAGAGCAGAAGCGTCCAGGGACTTGAGCCCACTCATCAGGTTATTGGCCAAACGTACTACCCTGTTGAGATTCTTACCTGAAGCGCTCATCCGGTGAGACATGGAAAAAATAGAAAAAACCGGTATAAAACAGATGGTGATAACAGTGACTGCAATGAGGATTTCAAGCATCGTAACCCCGCTGTAACTATCGATTCTTCTCATGTTTACGTCATTGATTTGATGCCTGATCCAGGAATTCACAGTATACTCCTGCGAATGACAAGCCGGCAAAACGGATTTGTACTCCCATTGAGCCTCTTACTGGCTGTATTAGCTGCGGCACTGGCCTTTTCCCTGTTCCAGGTTTCCCGTCAGCATGTGCGTTTGGCAAGTTTCTACTCTGATAAGGAACGAGCCTATCACCTTGCAGTAGGCGGTCTCAGAATCGGCCGGGAATTTTTACAGACCGGACTGAATTTTATCAACACAGCGGACCCTGCCACATTCCCCAAAGAAGAAAAGGCACCCGATGGATTCAAAGCGTTTGTGAAGTGGTTTATAGAGCACCAGAGACTCTCATCTGGACCTTCTGAAACTTTCTCCTTCACTACTCCCTCCCTTCAAAGCCTTGCAAAGTCTCAGCCCGGCTCCAACTTAGAGATCTCTCTTTCAAGAGGCTCGCAGCAACCAATTTATACGAACTCCCCCGCTGGTTTTCAGGCTAATGATCAAGAAACAAATTCCCAAATCATTTTGACATGTGAAGCGAAACTGAATTCAACCGGAGTCAAAATTCAGAGTTTCTCATGGCTGAAATGGGTAAGTGTCCTGCCCCCCGTATTAGGAAAATTTGTATTCTTTCTACGTCAGCCGGACAGCCTGAATCTCAATTCTATCAAGGATTCCAATGAGTCCCTCATCTCCTCGCCAATAAACATTCATTCCTCACTTCCCACCGATCCTGGAGAAAGGCTAGAACCATCACGGTTGAAAGAAGATATCGATAGGAGGGGGTGGATTTATCTTGGATCTTCGGGGGAATATCACCTGGGGCTCTCCTCTTCCGGAGGGAATCAAGAGTTCTCCGAACCTCTGGATTCCAGGTTCTTTGGTTATGCCGTTGAGCCAGAGAGTTTCCTGGGGAAAAACGGCAGATGGGAATATCACAGTTGGAAGAGCCGCCTTTTTAAAGAGGCAAATGAAGAGCCTTATCAGCTCTTAAAACTGGTGGATGAGAACTCCTATGCCTACAGCTGTGTTCTAAATTTGTTCGGGCCATCGAACCACCCTTCTCCCACCCTGGTCATTGGGAATGTACTTCGTCGAATCCTTTTGATCCAGGGAATTTTCTATCTTGACGAAGACGAGACTTACCCACTCCCCTACCTGGATGCGGATGCATTTAATAACTTCCATGACTATGTCTGGCCTGGAAATGTCATCGATTTGACCGCCCGGGAGGTTATCCATGATCATTTCCTTGGATTGGCTAAGCTGCAGGGAGGAACCGGCTATGATTTTTATAAGGCGCGAATGAGCAGGGTAGACGCCCACCCCTATAATGAAGCTAATCTGGAATTTTTGAAGTTTCCCGAAGAACTTGAGAAAACTGCCTTTCCCAAATTCGAGATCTCAGATCCTAGATCACCTCCCTCTCTGGAGAGGATTGAAGTCAACGGAGTAGCGGCACCCTTTCACCAACCCCTGGTTTCGGGTGTGGTTACCATTAAAAATGATAACGGAGAGGTACTCTTTAAATCAGCAGACTTAAATGCCATCGAAGATTTGGAGTTTCTTAAAGACAAAGCAAAGCTCTACGCAAACCAGGATTCTCTCTTTAGTTCCGTGCAAATTTCGCCATCACGGATATCTTTGGGAGGAGTGGTTTACATAGATGGCAGTCTCCTTTTAGAGAAACCAATTGAGATAGCAGCAGGGGGAGGAGGGATTCTTCTGGTGGAAAAGGATATTAAAATCCAGGGTAAAATTTCATCGTCAGGGGGCGAAACCCTCACCCTCGTGTCACTTCAGGGTAATATCGAGCTTCAAACCGCACAGCCTGTGCAGGCAGGATTGATTGCGCTCAAAGGAGGGATTTCTTTACCCTATAAGTTAGACATGGAGGGTATTTTAGCTGCAAAGAAGCTCTCTATTCAGGCTGGATCCGGGGCTGTTAAGAGGGAAATCAAATACAACTCGACCTTTGATTCAACGGACACTGAGATCTACAAACGCTCCTTTAAAGCCTCTGTCACAGACCATTGGAAGTTTTATGTATCTGGATTATGATGGTTCTTCATGATGAGTCGATTTTCTTTCCTTTCTGCCCTATTTGTATTTCTTGCTCTCACCCTGGCCACCTCAACACCTGAGTCCTTTTTCATTTTGGAGACCGGAACCGACCAATCTCCACTCTCTGAGAAAATTACCCCACTTAACGCCGACTTTATCCATAGCGAAGTTCCTCTCTTCGAGTCAGTGAGTACGGCAAATCCTCTTCCGCAGATCATAGCTAACCCCAACTTACCCCTGCCCAGTCAAGGCACTGAACTCCCGGATCATTTAACCGCTCAAGCCTCGCGCATCCTGACACAACCGGCCACCCTGGTTCCCCTTTCAAGCCCCGGGATTCAAACTACAGCGGAGGTAGAGGCAGTGAGCAGGTTGAAGGTTTTATGGGGTCAATACATGAAAACCGAGAATAAGGACAACCCTACCTATCAAACCTACATGAACTGGGCCGCGGAATTAGGAGCTAACACCGCCTGTCTTGAGCGCTATATGGGCTGTACAACCTGGTGTGAGCAACAAGGCCAAACCAACTCACAATTCATCAATTGCGATCCGAATCGAAATGGAAAGCAGTTTATTCCCGGTGATCCCAACGAATGCCCAAGGCCCCTGCATGATCCCCCTACAGATCCGACCCAGCCATGGCCCGGCGGTTTTGGCTGTCCTTAATGAAGGGTTTGAACCAGCCTTATTTGTTTGGGTTAGCTCCTGAGAAAGCTGGTTTAGAAGGCTGGCCTTTTGGTATACCGGTAACCTGAAATCTCCCGTTACAAGATCTAACCCAGATCGCATGTCCGTCATGCACCCCAAAAGTGCTACCTTCGGTGCATATGTATTTGTCGCCGAGCTGTTCTACAAGACTATGAGATAACAGCTTAGAGAAAAGTTCCCCGCCGCAAATCCTTTTCTTTTTGAAAAGTCCAAGAACCCTTTTACTCTTGCAGGTGATCACCAGGGTCTGTGCTCCACTGGCTGCAGCACCCGGTCCCGCTGCACCAGGACCTCCAGCCCCTGGTCCCCCAACCCCTGGTACTCCAGCACCTGGTCTTCCCCCGCCAGGGACTCCTGCTGTTGCGCCCGAGCCTCCTGGATTAAAACCTCCTGGACTGGTTGGAGCTATTTGTGAAGGCGGTAGGGACTGCGAGTTCCCACCCCCCGGGGGCCATTTTAACCCCACAATATTGGATCGTTCATGACTACCCTTGTGCCCGTGCCTGGCGATTCCGGAAACCATGAAGTAATAGACTTCACCGGGTACCGGCGACCAGGTGTTTAGAGGGGGTCGTTTGATATGGTCTCCATTGACGGAGTATTTGTGCTTGCGGGTCGCACCAGGGCGAATCCATTCAAAAGTAGCCGCGTACCAGGTACCGTTTTGATTGACGAAGACCCAGGGGTTGGCATCTACGGTTTTTGGATCCTTTTTACCCGGTTCGAGATCGATGGTTTTCCACTTTCCGTTTTTATCATAGTTGAGGTCAATAAATGGACCGTGAACCCTTACATTGAGATTGGAGGTAACAGGCCAGTGCCCGACAGCGGGATGAAGCCACTTAACCTGACTAAGACTGAAAGGCAGCCCTTCCTCACCATTACCCCCGCCTCCTGGATTTCCCACGGCAGGGCCTCCTGTTCCTCCACCGCCTGGATTAGCTCCAACGGAACCGCCTGGGCTGCCTGATCCGGTAGAACCGGATGGTGGGTTGACCGAAACTCCACTTCCCCCTCCACCAAGTCCAGGCCATTTAATTTGGACGAGATTTGTACGTTCGCTAACATTTTTCTCTCGACCACGGGCCAGACCCGACATCATGACGTAGAACACTTCTCCAATTTGAGGTTTCCAGGTAGTCAGGGGCGGTTGTTTTCCCGGTGTCATTTCATGCATTGGTTTGCATTTTTTATTGGGACCCCACCATTCCCAGGTTCGTCCATACCAGCCGTTGTTGTGGAAGGCAAAAATCCAGCCGTTAGCATTCACGGGAATTTTCTTTTTACCGCTGTGATGAGGAATTTCCACGGACGGCCAGGAACTGCGGTCAACATTCATACATATGTTTCCCCCCCTCATTTCGACGGTGAGGTTTTTGGTAACTGGCCAATGGTCAACTCTTTTGTGGAGCCAGGTCACCTTGTCAAATGAGAATGGAACCCGGGCTGTAAGACTGGAAGCGCTCAGAAGGAGGAATAGGAAGGAGTGGAAAATCGATCTCATTGGAAAAACCTCTCAATATGATAAGACAAGTCGAAATATAGCATATTCAATCCAATGCATGTCCTGAACTTGAGCATGAAGGGTGGACTGTCCCTAAATTTTACTCCAAGATCTTTCTACGGACCCAACCCAGCCCTGGCCGGGCGGATTCGGCTGTCCTTGATTGAGCAGTCTTACCAGGCCTATTTGTTCGGATTAGGCCCTGCCTGGGACTGCGCTTGAGATTTTGGTATGCCGCTAACTTCAAAGCGGCCTTTACACCCTTTAGCCCAGATGGCGTATAATTTGGTAGTCTGTCCCCTCAATTTAATAATTTGGTAGTCTGTCCCCTCAATTTAAGACCCATGAGGACTCCGTGATAAAGTTGGTAGTGAAAGGAGTAATTCTTTTCTAGGAGCTCTTCCAGACAAGTCTGGTGATAATTAATTTTTTTGAGAAGTTCTTCAGTAAGCTTTTCTCGGGCATCTGCAAGGTAGGCCAACAGGACACGGGTCTCCTGGGAGATATCCTCGAGTCGGACTTTGGCAATCCTTTCAAAGAGGGTGAAAGTCTTGAGAGCGAATCTCATCAGATGAAAACTTGCCGGGATGACTCTTCTCATACTCTGACTTCAAGCCCCGTATTTTCTTGTCCACGGCTTGGAAGGTTAAGGCATAGTCTCTAAGTAGGAAGAGCCTATCTGGGTCATTTGACAGCGTGTTTATGAGTCGAACCAGTTCTTCATGAAGGCGCTGAAGGTGTGGGTCAATTTCCAAGCCATACTGTTTCTGGGCTGGTTTGAATGGTTCAGTGAGTTGCAGCACTTTCTCCACGGGAATATCTCGGATGCTCGATTGCGCTGTGGCATTAGCCTCAAGGAGTTTCTCCAAATGCGGCCGATCGTGGATTTTCTTTTCAAAGTCCTGGGTAATACGACTAAGATTGGACGCTAGCGACCGTATTCGATAGAGTGGGTGATTATTCACAGGATCTGGCTCTGACTTAATGTCCATCTTCTCCTGTGCAATTAGAAGATCGGCGTCACTCGAATTGATGAACATGGTGATCCCAACCACCACAATCACCCCCATCCTAACGAACATTGGGTCCATAATTAATCACCAATCCTGGAGTGCACAGTTTCAGACGAGGTAAGTGGGGGGTAGGGCTTAGCATTGGCCAGACATCGTTCTCTACGCGGGTCTCTATATATCTGGTGATGGACATAAATGTAGTGTCCTTGGCACGGTAGACCTAGATTCCGGTACATTTTTATTTTCCGACACCTGGAGTACTTGACCAGAAAAGGGAGCATTTTATTTTCATTGGTGGGTATTTCCAATTGTCGCTGATCAACAACCTCCAACCGATGCTACAAAACCGCTACAGAAATTGAATCCGACCCATTCAAATCACCGCCTTCCCCAGGCAGTAACTTTACTGGCCTCTCCCCCAAAATTCCTGTCCATTTGTAGATTATTTACACTGATAAGAGTATAAAAAGTAGTGTGTTCCGAAGGTTTTTTTAACCAAGGAGATCGGGAAATGAAAGTCGCAGTTTTTTCCACCAGGCATACTGATAAAGCTTTTTTACAAAAACAAAATGAGGCTTTTCAATTTGAAATCCACTTCTTCGAATCTGGCCTGCAAGAGCAGACCGCATCATTAGCCGATGGGTTTGATGCAGTTTGTGCCTTTGTTAATGATGACTTAGGTCGTGATGTGTTACTCAAGCTAAAAGAACTGGGGGTGAAAATCATTGCGTTACGATGCGCAGGTTTCAATCAGGTGGATTTGGAAACAGCAAAAGAGCTGAATATCCCAGTCGTACGAGTACCAGCCTATTCGCCTTATGCAGTCGCTGAACATACTCTGGCACTACTCTTGTGTTTAAACCGAAAAATTCATAGAGCTTATAATCGGGTAAGAGAAGGTAATTTCAACCTGGAAGGGCTCCTGGGATTTGATTTACATGATAAAACAGTTGGAGTTGTTGGAACCGGTAAAATAGGGAAAGTCGTGGTTCAAATATTACAGGGTTTTGGAAGTAAGGTATTGTGTTACGACCCTTATCCTGCGCCGGATCTGAAAGAGGTTTCTAGCGATTTGAATAGTCTCTTGTATAACAGTGATATCATCACGCTACACTGCCCCTTAACCCCCCAGTCTTATCACTTAATTAATGAAGAAGTGATATTGCAAATGAAAGATGGGGTGATTCTCGTCAATACCAGTAGAGGAGCTTTAATCGATGCCAGGGCCGTTATTAAAGGCCTTAAGAGCGGTAAAGTTGGTGGACTTGCAATTGATGTTTATGAAGAAGAGGGTGATTTATTCTTCGAAGATTTATCCAATCAGGTCATTCAAGACGATGTTTTTGCTCGTTTAACCACTTTTCCAAATGTTTTGATTACTGGTCATCAAGCCTTTTTTACAGACAGAGCCCTTACAAATATTACTCATACGACTTTGAGTAACTTGAGTGAGTTTCAACAGGGGTTAGCGCTGACAAACCAGATTGTAATTTAGTGAAACTTTGGGAAAACTTTGGGGACAACCAAATGTTCAGGCCTTACTTAACATTTTCGGGGATAGATTACCTATTCTCGTTTAAGATTCGGTGACGGAGAAGGTGAGGCCATTAAAAATATGAATGGCACTGTTATCAAATCATATCGAAGTTGCTATCCAAATCCCATTTCTTTCAAAAAGGGAGAATCGCTAAGCATTGGAAGAAGGGATCATGAGTTTCCTGGTTGGATTTGGGTTGAGACAAAAGACGGGAATGAGGGCTGGGCACCCGAAAAGATCTTAGAGATTGTGGGAAACCTTGGAGTAACGTCAGAAAACTACTCTGCGCGGGAATTGGACGTTGACCAGGGAGAACTCCTGGATGTAATGAGAGAACTAAACGGCTGGTTCTTGGTCCAAAAACAAAATGGAGAAACTGGTTGGATATCGAGTTCTTGTTTGGAAGTCGTTGGTGGATACTCTGAAGTTGATGAAGAATCCTGACAATGTGCTGTCGAAAGCAATAATTTGGTAGTCTGTCCCCTCAATTTTCTGAAAAAGCTTCGGTCTGGATGGTGGATTTAAATGGTTTCTAGACTGGTATGGAGAATTTCAAAAGAGATTTCAACATCACTCATACGGTTACCTGTCTGGCCCCTTCTCTGCCAGAGGCCATTATAATTTTACTGGCCTGTCCCCCGAAAATCCGGTCCATTAGTAGATTATTTAGACTGATACTCTTGGTTGCCCAATCCCTTTCGTTATCGTTTACAGCCCAGCTTTGAAAAGTTTATCAAATCTCAGGCTCTCTTCTAAGCTGGTCTCGTCCTTTGGGATGCCAAATAAATCGGATTCGGTAAAACCGATTGTGACATGAAAATCCTGTCTAGCTGGATCAAAAACGTCCCTGGGAATATTGAAATATCGGGCAACTCGCTCACGAATAAAGCGCAATTGCGGAGAATTGACGACCAGAAAATACACTTCCGAATATTGCCCCTTGCCGTTTTTCCCGCGGCTCGCCCCGACCCCCAGAGTGTCCCATCTGAGATTTTGAATCGTATTTCTGACTAACTCCTCAACCTTTTCCATTGAAAACTCAGCAACAGAGGCCAAAATAGCATCGTGCTCTGGGGGGGTGATCACGGTGATATGCGCTTCTCCCCGGTCCTGTAGCTCTAAACCCATAATTTTCTCAATGGTCTCTTTGACGCGATTGACCGGGATGAAATTCACTTTGCTAATGAGATAGGTACCATAAAATTGATCTGGATTGATGTGTGACTCAAATTCCTGGGATTTAAAAAGCTTACGAAAAAGACGCGCAAGCTTCAGGGAGCCATCCTGGCGTAAAAAGACATCTGAAAAAGAACGATGGGAAGAATCTTCCCTCTGGTATCGATCGGCGGCAAAAGGGCTTGAATTCAAGACCAAACAAAAAAGAACCGCAGTGATTAAAGCCTTCATATAAAATCCACCTTCGCCAGTGAAAAAGGGTCTGTATCCCTTACTACGTCTAAACCGATTCAGGGTTAGATTAACAACCGCAGTCTAAGCTAACTTTACTGGCCTATCCCCCAAATCTCCCCATCAAGCTAAGCGGACGCTACCTACCCCACTGGTTCCCAGGAACCGACAATTTGTTCTGCATCATAGAGATCCACTGCGCTTTGAAGGTTGAGCCAAGATCAAGGGGTGGTCCCAAGAACTTTCGTAATTTTCACAGCTAGATTTGGATCCATCCGAGCCTTGCCATTAACAATATTACTCATGTGTTTACGAGAGCATTCCACCAGGGAGGCAAAACTGGTGATGCTGATTTCCCTCGGGTTGAGATAATGCTCTAGTAAAACCTCACCTGGGTATGATGGCCTTCTGTTTGGTAATAGCATAGCGCTCCATTAATGGTAATCGTCGAAATCCACATCAAAAACCTTTTCATTTTCAAATCGAAAAGAGAATACTAGGGGACAGGCCATTTTTTCATTATATATACTTCAATTCTTAGAGTCTTAGGGAGATTCATGGGCAATCCTGAAGGTCAAACCAAGAAGAGGCACGTGCCGATCAATCTGCGCCAGAGCGGAAGCCGCGAGATTCAAATGCTTGTGAGCTCTCGAGTTCGCAAATCAGCCTTCTGGCATAAATCCATGGAACATGGGTGCTGGGCGGCTACGGTCTACAATAATATGTATCATCCACGGGCTTATTTTCCCCCGGAAGAAGACGGGTTGATGGGTGAATATCATTACCTTACTAACCATGTCACTTTGTGGAATGTGGCGGTACAGAGGCAGATTCAGATCAAAGGTCCTGACGCGCTGGATTTTGCCAACCTTCTAGTTACCCGGGATTTGTCCAAAAAAGCACCTGTAAACCAGGCACGTTATGTCATTTTGTGTAATGAAGAGGGCGGGATCATTTGTGATCCGGTTTTGCTTCGTATCGCGGAGGATGAGATCTGGCTGAGTATCTCCGATTCCAATGTGCTTCTCTGGGCTCAGGGGGTGAATTACAGACTCGGCTACAATGTAAGCATTAATGAAATCGATGTCTCACCGGTCCAGGTCCAGGGCCCCAAATCCAAACCATTGATGAAAAAAATCTTCGGAGACCACATTGATAAACTGAAATATTACAAACTCTGGAAGACAAAGTTGGGCGATATGGATGTTGTCATTTCCCGTACTGGATGGTCAGCGGAAGTGGGTTATGAAATTTATCTGCATGATTCCACAGAGCACGCGGATGAATTTTGGGACACCTTTGTTGAGGCTGGGCGGGAATTTGATCTCAGGGTCATTGCTCCCGGGCATATTCGGCGTATCGAAGCCGGCATCCTTTCCTATGGCCAGGATATGGATATTGAAACCAATCCCTTCGAGGTTGGCCTTGAATGGCAGCTCGACTTTAATAAGGATGATTTCATTGGTAAGAAAGCCCTTGAGGCGATCAAGAACGAAGGGATCAAGCGCAAGCTGGTGGGACTTAAAATGGGAGGCAAGGAGATCACGTGGTTTAACCCGGATTTTTGGCTCGTCACCGACCAGGACGTCTCGAGCACCATCGGCTATATCACCAGTGCGTTCTATTCTCCTAAAATGGAATCCAATATCGCACTGGCAATGGTTCCTATTGAATATGCACAAGAAGGAACGCGGCTCAAAGCCTTCATCCATTCGGCCGAAAGTACTGAGCCGGTGGATGCTGTGGTTCACAGGGTGCCATTTTTTGATCCCGACAAGACACTTCCTGCCTCTTAAACTTTTGGGTAATAAAAAAATGGGGATAGGTCACTTCCAAGGGCGTCATCATTGAAGTGTTCCGTGCAAACTCCTTCTCCAGATAGTCTTTCAATCGGTTTGGTTTCAAAGGGTAATGGGGCTTACCCCATTATAAAGTTGTTGAGACTGTGATAGATTTTCTTTAGGAGTTTTGTGTAAAGGTAGATTTTATTTTCAGTAATATGTTCTCTGCAATTTTACTGATCTTTGATGCCAGATCTTCTTTTGAAAGTGATTCTTCCAGCTCTTTATTGCTGAGTTTTCTTTGGCTTACAATTTTTGCCATCATATCCATCAGAGATGGGTCCTCATCAAAAATGAGTCTCATTGCATCAGCCTTAATTTCCAAAAACTGACAATCGGTATGTGCATATACCGAAGCCGAGCGAGGTTCGTTAGTCAACAATGACATTTCTCCAAAGTATTGACCAGTAACAAGCTTCGCAACCTCAAAGGCTTCACTTCCATCATTTTCTATCATGATTCTAACCATTCCGCTTGACAATATATACAAAGAAGACCCGGCATCCCCTTGGCCTACGATTTTTTCATCATGCTTCAGCGAGACCACGTTTAACCTGCTTAATACCAGTTTGATATGCTGCTCGCCGAGATCCTTAAATATTTCTACTTGTCTTAGTAAACCTTCAGGTGATGGTTCTGGAATTTCTTCTGCAACCCCACGTCGAATAATCATTTCTGAAGTGACGGCAGATGGAACGATGCCATACTTATAGCATTTCACCCAAATATTCATCAAAAGATCATCCATGCCTGCGAAATGACCTTGATAATTCTCAAAATGGATGAAGATCAAATATTTGTATGAGGCACTCGCCTCAGATACTCGAATTATAGGTGGAGGGTCATCAAGAACCTTTGGTGAGTCAATGCAGCCTTCTAATAAAACACGTCTCACCAGAGTGGGGTCCACTGTACTAGGTATATGCACATAAAACCAATGACCGTAGGTAGGCACAGGTCGGTTAAAATTATGTACTCGCGCATTTGAAATTCTTGCGTTGGGTAGAACATACAGACTGTTATGCCATGACAATACATGTGTTGCACGCCAGTTAATTTCGGTCACTTCACCCAGGGTTCCGTCATCTAATTCGATCCAATCCCCGATTGTAAAAGGACGTTCTATACTGATCGATACACCCGCCACCAGGTCAGACAATGAACTTTGCATCGCCAGGCCAATAACACCCGCCATGATGCTTGAAGAGACTAGTAATCCCGTCATTGGCTGGTTAAATACCAACGACATTACGAAATAGATAGCTATTAGATATAAGGAAACACTTAAAAGACCGACCAGAATGCCTGGCGGGGACTTTTCATATTTACGAACAAAGGCACCTTCCCATAAAAATAGAATGATGGCGTGGTTTAAGACATGTGCAGAAGTAAAAAGAAACAAAGTGAGGCTGGCTTTTCCAACCAAAACTTTATTGATAATGCCAATTGAGAGGAAAATCGGCTTTATTGAAAGTGTAATTAGGAAGATTAGCAATACCTGAAAATACCAGGTAAATCTCACTTTTCTTACTAAATCTCTGGTCTTATGGGTGAAATACAAGAACAGAAGAAATACGGGACCAGCAATGGACAATACAATAACCATTTCTGGAAAAACATCGGTGCTTAAAAGCTTTAGATTTTCACTTAGTGCTTCTAGTATCGACATCATAGCTCCATTGTGCCGAAAGGCGAGGTTCCCG
>Ga0257122_1000829_pt1 | contig 24630 bp, 12 predicted proteins | sample SI106_120metaG_FD_190146 | JGI IMG/M metagenome (GOLD analysis project Ga0257122, IMG submission 190146) | Marine microbial communities from Saanich Inlet, British Columbia, Canada - SI106_120 | ecosystem: Environmental > Aquatic > Marine > Inlet | place: Canada: British Columbia | collected... | reverse complement strand
TTTAACCTCTACCACGAATTGGGTCACCTACATTTCCGACGATGCGTACGATCATGCCAATCATCCCTCCTCCCACATCGAAGGACAGCGTAGACATAGTAATGTTGTATACAATGGTGCCCTGTGGATCTTTGCTGGTTCGGGAGGCTCTCTAAAAAGCGAAGTAAAGAAATTGAATTTAACCACAAAGGTATGGTCGCGTGTCGAAGTAGACTACGAGTACCCACGATACGGGGCGTCGGGCGTACTGTACAATGGTACCATGGTGATATTTGGTGGTTCTCCACAGTGGCCGACTGTGATGAACGATGTTCTGAAATTGAATCTGGAAGAAAAGGAACAAGGGGCCTTCCGAATTTGCAAGGAGGGTCAGGTAAAGCATCAGCACCAACGGTGTACCATGGAAGCATCTACTCAAGCATTTGAGACCAAAGTAGAGATTCAAGGTCGTTCCAAACACACCGAGGTGGAATACAAGGACAGTATTGTGTACTTTGGCGGCGTGTTGGAGTACCAGAAACAACAAAAAGGACGGTGTGCCGATGAACAACATGGTTATTTGGAAGGGTTTATAACACGCGAATACACCAAGATCCCCGGTTTGAAAGTGGACGACCTCTCACGGGTCAAGTTTACAAGGGGTGAGTTGTCCGGTGGGTGGATACCAGCAGGCAAGGGAGAGGCAGAGATAGTAGAAATAGACAGTAGTGGACCCTTTAAATTTAGAAAGGGGTATTGTAAAAATCAACCCCAATCCAGACAATACGCTTTGACCAACCTGATGGAGTGTTATAACATATGCAAAGACGACTACGATGTGTTTACACACTTTAGTTCCATGCAGTATTGTTACTGTGGTAAAACCAAACGGTACAATTGCTCCGATTGGGATGGCACATCGTCCTACCATTCATATTACATCGAAGAAGAAGAGGATACCAAGAATGTTGTGTTTCATACATATGATGATACCCACACAAATCAAGAAAAGGCAAAATATGTACTTACAAGGGTGAAATTGATCAACAATGAAGTATACATCAAAGCAGTTGGTGCATTTTACCAATCATCGGACTACGCTACATGGAGAGCCGCCAACTGGCCCGAGTTTATAAAGGGTTCTGTAACAAACAGCAATATTGTTTTTAGAACTACCGATACCGAAATTGGGTATGCCTTATCCAAAATACACGCTGAAGTGACCACTAGCACCTTGGACTTGGATACCTCTTACACTGGCGGTACAACGGCCTACGCGGACTTAAAATCGTGTATTCTAATGTGCCAAAAAGACGATAGCTGTCATTATATTTCACATGCGGAGGAAAGGTGCATGTTGCACACCACATGTACGCATATATTTGACGACAAGTACACCGTATACAGCGTGACCAAATCACAGAATGTACTTACACAGCATGTGTACAAAGAGGAGGGAAACCCCATCAAATCCGCAACCGACTGTTACGCATACGCCGAGTCCATGGGCTTTAGTGTTCCCGAAACGCATACGGTCAATGTGGAAGGTGATTTTCCGGAATATCCACGTACACCAAAGTATACTTTACTGGCTACTGGTTATCATTGTCCGGTAGGGCCTCTCGGGCATGGTGGAGGGTTTACATTGGAAGAATGTAAGTATCAAGGTAGAGTGGATGGTGCTACTCATATTTCATACAAAGAATCGAATCAATGGTGCATGAGAACAATCTCCTGTGCGGAAAGCGACTGGGGTGCAGATGCCGCTTTCAACATTTACGAAACGACCGCTAGGATACTCAACCCACCGGAATTGTCGAGGTCTTACTCTAGTGTTTACGATGGCAGTGCGGTTGGTACTTGGAACGCTCGCTCCATCTTGGATTCCGCAGGGGCATGGAGTACGTCATCGGCCACGACTGGAAATTGGATGAAAATAGATTTGGGCGGCATGTTTCGGGTTGTAGGTGTAGTGACACAGGCGCGCTCTGGCGGTGGCCAATGGGTGACCAAAATAGCCATCGAATACGCCACCCTCAACACCTTTACACAAATTACAGAAACCACAGGTGGCGAGTTCACGGCCAACTCCGACGGTACCGATACCAAAAAGGTGAATTTTCATCAACCGGTGATGGCCCGTCATATTAAAATCGTTATAAAAGATTACAATTCGTGGCCATCCATGCGTGCGGGCGTTATGGTAGACGCGGAGCTGTGCAAGGACAAACATGGTAATTATGTCTGGTCCCATGACAAATGTAGCGATTTGCATGTAGAGGGAGCAAACGGGTGTATTTACGACGTGGAAGAAGGAACCATTCGATGGAATTCGAACCAGTATACGGATACCAGTAGTTTAGTGTGCAACGCCACCCATCAATGCATCGAACAGCCAAACGCGGGCTACATGGACGTTGACCCTGATTTTTATTTGCATCATAAAGGCGAAGCGTCCCTGAGCAAAGCAGACTGTCAACTGTACGCGAACCGAATGAAGAAGGTGTTCGTGGAAGGAGAATTCGATTATCCGACTGGTTGTAGCGTTCACAAACGGGTGTACTACAATACAAAAGCTGGAAACAACTGTACCTCTATGTTTCCATGTGTCAAACGTCATGGACACTATTTGACCGCTTACAATAAGACCTCAGAGAAATGGTACAGGATACCGACGAATGCACCGCCTGTACAGCGATACGCTCACTCCGCAACGGTTTCCGGTGATGCCATGTACATCTACGGTGGTAAATCGTACATCGACATGGGGGATCTGTGGAAGTTTAACTTTACAACGAGCGAATGGACCAGACTGTACGAAGGGAAACCAGTCGCACAGGCTCATATGGCAGCGTACAAGACCGGACTATTGATCCATGGTGGGTACGAATCGTACGGGTTTGTGAAATCAAGGGAGGACTGGAACATGCCCATTAAAGATACGAAATACTTTGACTTTGAGACCGGAATGCATGCGATTGAGAGAAGGCCGATCGTACGGGTGGAGTACGTGAGACAGGCTGGAAAACAAATTTGCGATGATCCGACGACAACTATAGCATTTGCTGGAGATGGAGACAATGTAGGCACCAATCATGAAAAATTAACCAGATGTTCACGAAAATGCAAGGGGAGTGGGGCCAAAGGGTTTACCTATCAAATAGTTAGTGACGGACGCTGTTGGTGTTCCTACGTGAGTAGCAAAAGTTGTACCTTTGTATCAAATTTGAACAACGACCAGTACGACATCGTGGACCCCTTCGGTCAGTACGAATACTTTAAAAATGTCAACATGTATTACAGCGATTATGCCGGTGGAAACGCTGGAGCAGAGAGGGCATATTACAAAAAAGAAGCGTATCACTATGTTGGCGAGTACGAATGCGAACAGTTATGCGAGGCTTCTTCCGATTGTCATGCGTACCAATACAGTACAGTGGCTTGTTGGTTGCGTAAGAACGTACAGTTGCGCAATGTGAGAAGTGGCTCGTATACCGCCATGGTAAATGATAAACGATTTGCACTGGGGCATTCGGACCTTTCAGTGACCTTGGAAGAGTGTTTTAACTATGCGGACATTTACAAGATGGAATCCAAAGAATTGTACGACGACAAACAGTATAAGGGGTGTTTCCATGGGGACGATAACATTATGTACTACAACTACATGGGCACGGAATGCAAGGAACGTTGTTTGTACCGAAATGAACTGGACAATGCGCCTATCGTGGTGGATGGGGATACGATGGTGATTGGTAAACGCATGAGCGCGGAGGTGTTTCGTCCATATGCCCGTTCGTGCGTGGAATGGGAAGAGTTCGAAACCAACGATAAATTGCGCCCTAGAGGCTGTTTTCAGAAGGACAATCAAGTGAATTACAACAATGCGCCACCAGCGGCGTGGAAAATGATGGACTATGGTGATAATAGTGACACATATTACATACATTCAGACTTTGTGAGCGTCTCTGCCTCCAGTCTAGAGGAATGTCTTACCGCATGCGATTCGTATCCATTTGCATCGTATGCTACAAATGCCGGATGTCGTTGTGCAAATACAGATTCGGGTGCCGGTGGGTATGCACCATATGCCAGTGGAGTGTACACAAAGAATGAAATTACATGTTCTCAAGAGTACAAATGCGTGGACGACAACGATAGGAAATCGTACAATAAAATATTAACAATTGAGGGGTTACTGTTTAACCGAAAGGTAAAAAACCCGGAAGTGATATGTGTAGCAGATGGGGCCGAAGAATCCGAATTAAAGTCACAAGCTCCTGTACTGGAGTCATTGCGTACGTACAACGACGAGTGCAATTTCTTGTTATTTAGTGGAACCTGTGATAAGATAGCAACATGGGAAGAATGCAAACGCTATGGTGCAACTGTAAAGGAATCAAGAACAGATCGACCACGTGGATGTTATTTGGATGGCGTATATCATTATAATGAAATTGGTGGCGAATGTACGACGCAAAGCCCATGTTTTTGTCGAACGGATACGTACAAAGATATTTTGACGGGCAGATGCAAAGAAATTTCAGAGAACCCAATTATTAAAAGTATCATTTATCAGGACCGTGGCACAGATAATGAAATTCAAACAGAATTGGAATGTCAAGTAGATTCCGAAAACAAGATTACGTGTGCACAATGCGAATGTTTTGCCGATTACACGTACGGTACATGGGGAGGCGGTATGTGCGAAACATGCGCGATCGGATATGGTAAAACACAGTGTTCTTCACCCTGTGTAGATTACGATGGTTTGAATAGGGGCACCATGTGTGGTGGGTTTGGGAAATGCCTATTTGGGTCCTCTATATCTGGGGTAGAAAGGATATTTCAAAACACGGAATGTATATGTGGACAAGAAGATCAGTATCAACTAAGAGAACCAGAACATTCTTCGGATGCATATTATAAATCTGCAAAAACCAATTTCTTTTACTACGAAGCCGTCACAGACGGAAAGACATATAATTTAGAAGAAGCAAAATTGGAATGTGAAAAATACAACGATTTGAGATTCATCGATATCAACAAATATTGTTTTGGGGTCTTTATTCGTGATAGCAACAACCCGATATATGAAATACAAATGGGAAAAACGGGAACCGAATTTGTGCTGTATTTTCGTTACATTGAGAAGGGGTTAGTCGGTTCGAGGTCAAAAACCTTTGGAATTCGCCAACTCCAATTTACAAATTTAATTCCGGAATTGGGCACCGAAGCATTCTGTTCTGACGATATTACAATATCATTGGAAGGACGAGACGTGTGCAATCATTTCAGTTCAGACGAAGCGTCTTGCAAGACGTGTGCCGAAGGGTTTACCGGGAAAAATTGCAGGGCAAGGTGTCAAAACTGTTTGTTGGGTGGAGAATGTGCTGAAACACCGGGTGATGAAGACTACGCTGCCTGTATCTGTCCTACTGGTAATTTATGGGAGCATCAATGCTGTCCTGCTGGATTTAAAGTGATTGAATTATTGGATTGGTCGAATTTACCAAAGAGTAAAGTCAACCAAATTAAAATACAGTCTTCCTACGATCCATTCACAAACAATGAAAAGGACGCGTCCTACTTTTGCAAAAAATGCCCCGGAGTAGATCCCGAGGATTGGATGTCGGACGTGGCGGAATTTAAAGTATGTAGCGGTGAAACCCGCGGCGAATGTACAATTACGGGTACAACCCTAACATGCGCATGCAAATTGAACGACGAGTCTGGAATGACATGGAAGGGACGAGCCTGCTCTTGTGATGATAATATTGTAACACCATATTCATCAGATCCTAAAAATGCAGAAAATACGGATTATGGATGTTTAATTCCAACAGATGGTACTGGAATGTGCCCGGATCCAAACCCTGTTGGCGTTACGTTACGCTACTTTTATCCGAAACAGTTGTGGGCCACTAGTCCACATGTACCAAACTCTCAAAAAGCTGGTAATTACTTACCGAATGGAAATAATTATATTGGGTCGGTCCAACAGTTGCTCTCTCCTATTAAATGGGAAGGAGGAGTGGCGGGAACCGTAACGGTTGTAGCTGGTCCAAACCAGTGTAGTCCAAAATACCCGTGTCACACTGGTGAAGGCGAATGCACTACGGATGACGATTGCGCTGGAGACTTGAAGTGTAGCCAACGTATGGCCACTATCAATGGTTACGATCCATCGAAAGTAGCCGCCGATTTTAATTTTTGTTACGACCCCAATCCCATCTTGGTTGGTTGCGATCCCATCATACAGAGCATAGAGCTACAAGAAGCTAGTGGTGTTATCGTGGATGCGGCATATAACTATAAATTTTGGAATGGTCAAACATTCGAAGAAGCACCTGTAAACCACTACGTACCGATGACAAAAGATGGAAACGGTGATTTAGTTATACACAAACAGGCCTTCCCGTGTCCAAAGGGACGGTACGGGACCGTATGGGACGGCATACGTGAATGCAAACTGTGCATACCGGGAACGTACCAAGATGAAACAGGACAGAGCGAAGTTTCGGGATCCTTCTGTAAAGAGTGCCCAACAGGCAAATTTAGTGGCGCATACGGTGCTGGTGGGGCGAACGAATGTTTGCAATGCGATCCGGGAGAGAGAGCAAATGCCGATTATACCGGGTGTGAATCATGTCCTAGAGGCACGTACGAAACCGGCGGTATTTGTGTTCTCTGTCCACGAGGAACGGTAAACAATCAACTCAAGCAAACATCGTGTAGCGCATGTGGTCAGGGACAATATACTGAAGGGGCATTAGGACGACAATACTGTACCAATTGTCCAGTTGGTCGTTACAACAATGAACAAGGATTGGCCGCGAATGATTGCTATCCATGTCAAGACGGTGTGTATCAAAATCAAGTAGGTCAAACCGGGTGCAAAAATTGTGAAGCTGGCCGTGCGTGGACCGGTTCCTTAGCCACTTCGTGTCCTGAGTGCGAGACTGGTCAGTATACAGATTCAACGCGTCAAACCTCGTGCAAATTATGCAATGTAGGACAATACCAAAGTGGACAGGGGAAAACCGAGTGCTATGATTGTGGTGCTGGACGATACCAACCTTCCCGTGGTGAGGCCATGTGTCCATGCTGCCCCGGTGGATCGTATCAAGATCAGACTGGTCAAGGATCGTGTATTACAGGATGTGAAAATGGCGGCTGTGATACGGAGGCGCGAAAACCGGAATGGAAGTGTATGATACCCGAAGGTTATACATGGAAATTGGAAGCATATCAATACCACGATAGAGCTGGTTACGATAAGACTACGTTGGATGGTCTTCAAACTGGTGCATACGATCAATTTGAATATGCGGAGTGCGCTACAAAGTTAGTACATCCTCCAAGAACTTTTTACATGGAAAAAATAAGACATGAAGCAACGTATGGATCCGAATATAATTTTGGTGCTCACAAACCAAATGCTAAATATTGTGGCGATCTTTGTTACAACCGTTACGGTGATTCATGGAAAGGGTATTTATTTGCGTCCAGCGTCAATGCCGGTGCTAGCAACAACTGTTTCTGTGAATCTGCTGGGGGCTACAATGCAATGACATCCTGTTCCGTGACATACAATAAATATTATGCCATCTATTCGCATTTGGTGTGTCCTCATCCGACTGATGTCACCACGGATAACTCTTATCGCCCATACTTCGCAACCAATGTTTTATGCCGTCTATGAATTAATCGTATATAAGACATAATCTAATTTTTAAATGTGGTTACTCCTATTACTAATTGTATCGTGTACTGCTATTAATATTCACGATTGCCACGATGAACGCATCAATGGAATGAATTTAAAACTTTGTCCCGGTATTGATGGACACCGTGTTGATTTCCATGACTTTACAGGGGAAAACGAAGTACGTCTAAAAGACAACAAAATATATCGAAACCATGGCGAATTTGTAGCCCTATACAATGGTAATACTTTATATGTGGGAAAGGAAAGCTACGATTTATCCAAGTGGCGTGAATTAAAAAATAACTTTAAATAACTATATATTACATAATATGTATTATAAAATGGAACTAAACTCAGTAGTACAATTTATCGTAAAAACTCAATCGGGTCGTGGTTACAGTGGAATGGCAGCAGGTAGTGGCTGGTTCTACCAAGGTGCAGAAACTCAGAACAAACTTGTAATTATGACCAACGCCCATGTGGTAAACAACACAAAAGCTGTATTTATCCGTCTTCCAGCAGATCATAACACGGATATTCGGGTATTTCCTGTAGGAATCAGTACCGATCTGGACTTGGCGGTCTGCAAACTGGATGATAGCGGACAAAAGATGGTACGAGACATTTTATTGCAGAAGTATAACTCTGAAGATGTACCAACCCTACAAATGGGCGATTCGGATAAGGTGCATCCCAGTTCGTTCGAAAAGCTAGGAGCTCCAAGGGTCATAGCACGTGGCTACCCAAGAGGAACGGAATACCAAATGTTTACGGATGGACGAGTGAGTGGGATTAAACATGCTATGGAACAAGAGTACATCGTAACTACCGCCACCATCGAACCGGGTAATAGCGGTGGTCCATGTGTCACAGAAACCGGAGAAGTGATAGGGATCAATAGCATGAAAATGACGAATGCGACGGAAACAAACATTATCATTCCCTCCAACCGCATAAAAAAATTTCTGACGAAATTATCCGACAACGAGGATAATATGAAAGAAGTTCAGCATTTTATCGATGAACAGAAAAGCAGACAACAAACCATGCGTCGTTTTGTGATCGCACACCTCACAAAATTAAAAGAGGATGGTATTCAACTCGATGAAGTCAAAATGAACAATGCATGGGAGCAACACAATCTTGGCGGGTTCAAGAAGACGGATGGGCGAATTACAAGGGTATCCATCTCCGATTGGTATCAAAAACATGTTTTGCACAAAGATGGCTCCTACGCCTTATTTAAAAAGGTAATGGAACATATTCATAACGATACCCCAGAAGAGGTTGTTAAGATGCGCAAAGAAGGATTCCCTCAATTTTTATCTTGTGAAGAGGGCGTGAAGAACCCAATGCTTCTACCAAATACACCTGCACGACGTCTGCACATGCCGCGTTTGGGTTTTCGTTTCAACAACGCCAATCCCGCAGCACTAAAGCATTATAATTCAGAGTCAGGAATAATTATTCGTGATGTGGTTGAAAAAAGTGCGTTTAGTAAAATGGAACTTCGGCGATTTGATTTCTTAACACACATGCTTGTGGGTGACACGGAAATGGCCATTGATAACTACGGAGAAGTATGGTACACTCCGCTGAACGTATCCTTGCCAATTCGAGATATTATTCATCGTCAGCCATTTGGAACCAAGATTAAATTTAGCTATGTACGCGACGGTGCCAAAGGCGAAAGCAACGCTTATGAATATGACGTATTGGCTGAAGACGATAAACCAGCAGTGCGACTGTTAGAAACGATCAACGATTCAAAACACGTGAAGGAAGTCATGCAGTTGTCAAATGGACTGGTCATCAAATCACTTCGTTTGGACGATGCCATGTCGATGGGGTTACGTGAATATATGCAGGAACATAAACAAAACGATTACAGAGTAGTCGTATGTGAAATTTTACCGGGTTCGGATGCGTTCCACACGCGTAATTTTCGCGTAGGAACCGTATTGACAAAGATAAATGGGGAGAAAACTGGTAACACATGGGTGGATGTGTGTCAACAGATGGAGGCAGCATTTGAAAATGGACCATTTGCAATAGAGAGTTCAAAGGGTAGAATCATGTTTGCTTCTAAATAAATACATATAAATATGATAATTGTTTTCAGTAATGAATTATACCGAACAGTGTACACGTCTTATGGATATGTTAGAGTTTACAAACAATCCAAACTTAGTCCGTGATTTCTTTGTTCAATTGCAAGATGTGTTGTCTCTAGACAAAGAAATGATTTTGTGCGCTTTGGATACTACATCATATGCTCAGCCGGGGTGGATACACCAAGTAACAAAAACAGATATACGCAATATAATATTGTTTTTAATGTGGAAAGAATTTCAAACCGTCATAGACGCAAAAGAAGACGTGTACAATGAGGATTCGACTCTGGGCACAAATATAGAGTCACTGTATACATATTTAGAGACTTTATATTACGTAAATCAAATAGTTTCTTTGTTGGCGAATGAAAAACCAAATCCTATTTTATTTACAGAGTGGGTTAAAAGTATGATTGATAAAAGGGGGATTCATCATGCTATACAGCAGCTAATGCCATGATTTTCTTCCACATGGACAATACTTTTACTTTTTCAAGACCGTATGGGTTGAACATTCTGTCACAATTACCTTGGGATCCGAAGATTTCAAAGGTGTACGCTTCCTTCACCCCTGTTTCGATTGCGTAATCTACACTTGTACCAAAGGCCTGATAGGAACTCGTCTTCGCAGCTGGTCCGACCTTGCATTGTGGACAATATTGTTTAAATATTTGCAATTGCTTACGCATACTGTGGTAGTTTGGCACATGGTCTGTACGACTGTCCCATGGCATGTATAAACTAAATTCTCCAGAATGGACGTTTACATATCTCTTTGCATTCTTTAAAAGATTACTTATTAAAATGGATTCTTTTTCGGATAACGGGTGTTTTCCTTCATACTCTTGGGACCCAAAAGCATAATGTCGCTTGTACCTAGTCGGAAAGTTACGGTTTGTGTCAACACCCATTCGATTTTTGCGCAAACATTTCTTTCCTCTTTCTACCATTTTTCTACCCCATACATTTAATATGGGAACAACAGTAATTCGTCTTTGTGGTTTACTGTGTCTTAAAGCCTGTATACTTTTCAATGCCAACTCACCAGTAATTTTTTCACGGGCGTGTTCATTAAAAACCCACACAATATCTCTGGGCAATTGTATATTCCAATCGACAACCATGATGTCTTTGGACATGGTACAGGACAATTGAGCAACCGTATTACACTCATGTTGAATTTTTTGGAAAATTTCATCTGTAGTGTGATAAGCGTTTACTATCGCGATTAATAGGAACCAAATAAGCATTTTTATGTAGAAAAAGAAATTATATACTATTAATTTACAAATTTTCCAAGGATTATATTCATCTTAGCAATGGTTTTATCGGCATCATCCAACGTGTGTAGGCTTTTGTTAAATATATTCAGCGGTATTTCTTGCGATATGTTCAGTATAGAAGATACTACATTATGAACTTCTGCATTGTTCATCTTACCTAAGATCCCCATAGTCTTGTCTAAAATGTTTATTAATGTCGTTGTAGTCCTATTATTCATGAACTCCTTTACTGTTTCCATCGGGTCCAGAGCCTTGTGAACTAATCTTTTAAGATCACCAAACATATTGGAATTGTTATTTTCTGCTAGAACATGTGCTTGTTGCATTATTTCTCTAAGTTTTGAAGTTGCCTCATTCGCGTTTCTCGACATGTTTTGAATGGGAACATCTTTTAACATATTTACCTTTTCTACTATCATACGCCCATCAACTCTTGACATGGCGTCAATTGTATCCTTATTTCGTACGTATACCATTACTCCTGTTCCTATCGGAAATAACATAACCATCAATTGAAATGTCAGTAAAATTACAACACACAAGGTCAATCGTTCTAAATGTTTCATTAAGTATAAGGTTGCCGCTATTTATACTATTTACATTTCCATCTCGAAAACTCCAGTCATATTGTAAAGCAAGGAGTGTGCCATATCGGAGATTGACGATTGCCAAGAATTTGAATTGCTGTTTACCGATTTTACTATAGCCACACGCACTTCTTCGTAACTGGCAGTTGGCATCAGTCGTTTGTCTACATGCGATTGAAGTTTTTGTAATTCCCCGTGGTAGGGAAGAATTGGTGGGTCGCAAATGCATAAATATCGCAACAAGGCGTACCAGAAATACGTGTGCCTCTTAACAGAATGGAATGCTTTCGAGCAGAATAGTTTCATCTCCTCGAATTCTTCCGAGTTGTATCCGCCCAACATATCAACCATTCCGGCTGTTATTTTCATTTCTGTACTTTCTATTTTTGGATCTCTACCCAATAAGTAGTTAAAGTCGATATGTGCCAAGGTAGCACTCTCACCACATACAAGTATATTATGTAAATTACGATCGCCCAACCCTAACATATACCCCAAGAGACAATTGGATGCACACGAGCGAACAAAAGACTTTCGCAACTGATTACAAGGTTTGTTCTTGTTGTGTTGGATGATGTAGTTTTGAATGCTGCTGTTTTTATTAATTTCGTATACTGTTTTTGTGTTTGGTAACATTTCAATCCAACCACGAACCGTACTTAAAGGAAACACATGATACTTATGAAAAAACAAGTCTTTGTTCATAGATTCTAAAATTGTCATAATATTGATAACCAGACGGTCCGTACGAATGTCATCCATTTTTTGTAGTATCTCAACCCGACCCCTTGACGTCATAATCGGAATCACATAAGGCTTCGTGTAGCTATTCAATTGTCGAATTCCATCGTGTTCAATACTTCGGATCATCGTTTCAGGGTCGTATGGTAGTCGAACGTTTGATATTTGTATTTTCAATTCTTTCAGTTTCAATGGGTTTTCAAACAAGGTGTACAGTTTATGTGACGCATGAATAGACTCACATACAGTATTTGTCAATATCGTGAGCAATCGGGTCTGAATCGATAAGTAATAGGAACCAGTTCGTAGCATCTCACATTCAAAATATATTCGATATGCTATGCTCATGTTTGTAATTGCTCTGGGTAGTACATTATTACTGATCAAACGCTGAGCCGCGGGAGTTTTAACTATTTGCAATACCCACGGAATAAGCATTAAAAGCCAACTGTCCGACAATTCATTTATACATGTACCTATCCATGATTCAATTTCAGGATAAGCCAAAAGAGAAGCAGTATGTTGACTATAGAGTAATTCTATGACATCAAACGGACCCAATTTGTCATTGCATATATCACAGTACAGATTTGAACATGCTTGCTGCTTCGTAGAACATTTGAATTCCCTTGCATACACTGACAAGTCACTGATACCAACCATCCCGCGTAATACTTTGACCATTAGTCGAGAGTGTCCAATAAACTCTTTCCAATGGGTGTGCAACAACCGACGTTCTAAACCACTCCATTTCTGGTACCCTGTTTTATACTGAATTGCTTTAAACATACCTATCACACTTTTTGTCGCCATATTCCATTGCTTGTCTACGTATAACATCACTTCCAGCTCTTTGATATGCAATGGAAGGACGGATAGTATATAGATGTAATGTTTGCCCTTTTTCTTTTCAAGAATAAGCATATTACAGGAATAGCATACACGGAGAGGTCCTCTATTTGATCCGTAAATTTTATGTATAAAGGATGGAATGGAAGAATTGTAATTGGAGCAAGTAGAACAAAATATTTTTCCACATGCTCTACAGTGGTGTTTTCTTGCGACTAAGGTAAACGGTTGATCACAACTGTAACATTTTTCCATCTCGTCGTCTGGCGTCCACGATGGGACGAACGAAGGAGGAATATTCATATGTATAAATATCAAATCTATTTATACAAATGAAAATTATGCTGATAGGAGATAAAAACGTAGGCAAAACCCTACTAATACGCCATTTACTAAAACAACATTACACTAAACCAACCATTGGATTTCAAGTTGTACATACTGAAAATTTTGAAATATACGATACCTCAGGAGATACAAAATTTCAAACTATCATATCACGTTATTACCACAAAATAAAACATTTTGTACTTGTATATAAAGATCTTAAAACTGTGTACAAATACCAAAGTCTAAGAAAGTACGGCATCCATTGGACACTGATTCACAATTCCGACCGCGTGGACAAGGGAGAAGAATATGCGGTCGCACACAGTATGAATTTTATTCGCTCAAACTTATCATTTCAACAGAATGCAAAAGAAGTTTTAAAGAGCTTACGAACGTCAAAGCAATGGCGTTACTGTTGGTTTTATTAAAGTATATAAGGAAATATAAAATAATATAAATGATAGTAGCTCTATTCCTATTTATAGGGCTATTGTTCGCTTCGTTGGTGGTCACTTACATCCTCTCCTCTGTACTGGAATCGGACAAATTAAATGGCGAACCTGCTCTAGATGCTATAATTCAAACGAATATAGCTCTTATGCTGACTGCCACGGTAGATCTATTTGGCGATATAACTTCTATCGTCCTTGGGAAATCAATGGTTTTCGTTAGCGGGCTTCCGTCACAGGCACTTAATTTAGTCCGTTTTGGTGCTGTGGTTGGCGTGGCGTACGGATTTCATGAAGGATACACACAGTTTTTGGGAGGTGGTGATACCATATTTCGGACGATACTAGGCCCATTCTTTCAAGACGTGCTATTCAGTGTCATGCAAATTGTCCGTCTATTCTATGATGCACTGATACCACTTTACAACTACTATTCTACCATGTTTGGACAGTTGACTTCTGGTAGTATTGCGATAGCTATCAAGTGCGATATGACCACAGTTGTTGAAACTTTAAAGTATATATTGTTTACCTTCATCTCGTTGTTCAAGTCCATCTCAGAGTTTGCAGGCGATAGAACACCACAAAATAACTTAATGGTCAACGAATGGAATATCACACAAACGCTATCGAACGCACAGATGGTCGTCAGCAATCAGAAACATATAGCATCGTGCATTTGCGATGGTCTCACCGATGTTTTCGATTTGGCCTTCATCGTAGTCGGCACCCCACATTTACCAAGAGCGGTTAACCACGCCTTTAATGTTCCAATTGCGTTGATACAAGAAGTCATGCAAATATTGCCACCATATAGCAAGTTTCCTCTTTTCACAAGACTTGTATATCATTCTGGTTCCGCGGTCTTAGAAACAGCAAACTTTGTCGATCGTGTTGGAATTACTTTACTGACAAAAATCATACAGTTATTCATTCCAGACTTTAAACTTCTTGGAATCCCTGAAATGTTTATTTTTGCCACACAGACTCGTCTTAGTCTGGCGATAGTGGAAGCTCTACATGTTTTGTATCGTGTATCCGTTCATATACTTGTCCCAATTCCTAAATTCTTGTTTAACGCAGATTATATGATGAAGGCCATGGATTTCGAGAAGGCTCTTCTACATCTCGAACTATGGAATTATGGAAATGCGAACATGTTGCATTGGACAGGTATGTTATCGAGTAAAATTGTAAAGGGTGCATTGAGTAATATGGTCACAGGAGACGATAAATTTGTATTGGAAGGGGTTCCAGAACATGTCAAATTAGATTGTACAAAAGTGTCCAACAAGGGTTATATCAAGGGTCCATGTGCGATTTACTATTTCAATCAAATATGGATTAACATGGCCATGATTGCGAACAAGCTTATCGGAGAAGTATTGTGGAAAAGTATATTCTACCAAGAACAAAATTTGTGGTTAACCTTCCAACGATACGATGGAATGATGATATCAAGAACCACCGAATATTCATGTGAATACAGAAGGGATCATATGGATTGGGATGTCACACGTGGAGAATGCATTTGCGAGAAACCAATTGGTAATTTCCCTTTAAAAATAACGGACGAAAATCCATTTGGAGACAACCAGCTGTATAAACCATTTTGTGGACAGCCGACACTTCAGGCACATGTATGGGATCCTATCATCATGTCCATTCGTATGGCTTTCGAAGGTTCTCTTGTTGACGCTTGGTATTTTCCAATGAAGGTACAAAGTATGATTGTCATTGAATTCTGGAGATTGGTTGTACGAACGATTCTGGCCGTACCAGACATTATACTTGGTAGATACTTTGATATCCCATTGAATTGTGGCTGGGGGACGGGGGAATTTCGAGAATGTTTTGTAAGAAGACATCAACGAAATCAGGTAAATTATTGTACGGAGGAAAACAAAGAAGGATGTACATGTAACCCATCCTTACCTTTAGCCTACAACAGCACTTGTCAGTGTATTTATTATTTCCCAGACCCCGAACAAGAGGTGACCCAGACCGGGTTTACGAACCCCCTATTAGAAAACTTGTATGACGCACAACATCATTGGTGCGGGTCCTATCACTTTGAGAATTTCTTCAAGTTAGCAGATGAAGTAGCATACCTGATAGACAACGTGATATCACAATTTGCACCGGGATACAATTCCGAAAACAACAATTACTGTGAAAGTAAAGCCTACGAAATGTTAGCAACCGATGTATTACAATATGGTCAAGACGAATGGAATTATGATCTTCTTGGAAATGTTTCGGGAACTGCATACGAATACAAGAAGGAATCGTGCCAATTGTATGGATCCTACGATGTTATATGTTCTGCTAGTATGACCCTACGAACTGCAACCTTTTTAGTCACCCAACAACTCAGAGGAATGGTCATGACAGCCGTTGGATTTCTTACCTTGGATGTTCAAAACTTCAAATTGGATTTCTCGGAGAGATTATGCGACTTGCAACGTACCGCGGCAGGGGCTTCAGCCACCATCGCGGCAATGTTTCCAGTTGGAATAGTAGGACCCGGTGTTCAGCAAGGTTTGGCCAGAATGATTTACAGTTCTTTAGACACTACCATCGTTTTGTTTCGATTCTTTAATAACTTTTTGCTCTGGTTTTCCGATATTATTCGTGGGGCAGCGGTAGGGAGAGACGCGGAAAAGCCCACCTTTGAACTGATTATAAACCAGTTAAATTTATGGATAGATTGGTTGCGCCGTGTGTTTCAGGCATTTGGTACCTTTATGAATGGACTTCATCGTGGAGCAGGCAAATTCTTCTTTACATTAGAAAAAATTCTCACCATATTTAAAGGACTTATGTCTCAAGCATTTTTGGAATTGTTTGCTTTAATAGGAAAAGTAGTTGCTGGCATAGCAGAATTGTTTTCAGCAGGCGGCGTCATCGATAATTTCTTCACCGACTTGTTCAATCTTATAGGCAAGTTTTTCAATATGTTACTTCAACAAATGGCCAAATTATGGGCACTCATTGAACCAGTACTTGAACCATTGATGGTAGTCATAAGGGCAATTGGTGGTGCCTTTAAGTCTATATGTCAAACCATTGAATCCGCTATATGTGTCGTTTCCGTGGGCGCAACCTGTGATATCGGATGTAGTAGTATGAGAGGGCATGTTCATTATTTTCAAAGCAACCCAGACACACCTCTACATATCGCCGAATCCATCGACTGGGATGGAACTTCACGATGCGATATTATGGTGCACAGATACAAAAATCATACATGGAATCAACTACGACCGTTGGAACAAATAGAAATTACAGAATGTCTGGAACAAAGGTTCATAGCGGTTCATGTAGCCAATATAACGGAGTTACCAATTCCTGAAGACTTTCTTTATAATTGGAAACGAAAATATTTTATGGGCTTTGACATGGGAAACGCCGTCTTTATCTATTCACGACATGTGTTTGGGGGTCTCAGTTCGTCCGATATGATGAGAGAAATGAAGCATGATCATGTAAATTTGGAACTGTACTTACCAGTGCTACATCGGGTGAAAACATTCTTTCTAAACACATTTACCATAAAAAACATGGATATGTGGGTGCACAAAGCCTTCCGGGAATTTCCAAACGTATTACACGGTGATACCGGCGTTAGTAACATGTATCGCTTTTACATTCATTCCGCTAACTTTATAAAACAAGCACATCCCCACGTCGCAAATTTAGGAGGAGAATTTAAAACCATGAGAAGCGCATTTAAACTATCCCCAAAGTTACGCAACATGCACGACTTTAACCTAAGAAAGCATATGGTAAAGGTACAGTCACAGTTTGAACTTTTACCACCACTCTTTCATAAATTGTCTAGAAATAAACCCATGGGAATTTCTAAAATTAAAGCTCGGCAAATTGTTAGTCCGGTCTTGGGCGCAACTGGGTTCCTTGAGGCCGCTGGATTAAACGCCGACATTAATCCTTGCCATGAACAGGAAGATACATACGTCTGTATTAACTGTGTCTTAATCGATAATTTTGTCAACGTAGCAATACGAGAAGGAATTAGGATGGCAGATTATTACGAAAACACCTTTGCCAAAGTTGTACTGCCATCGTTTGTCTATTACTTTGAAAAACAAGAAAGGAGGGCAAAAGCATACAGAGAAGACATGGCCGGTATACTCCAAGAATCGATGGCGTCTATTGAGCCTCTTAGGAGTAATAGATTCTATTCGAACGCCACGAAACAGTTGTCACCCGGGAAACTGGCGTTAAAGGATTGGGAATACCTGTTCAAAAACTGGGCCGTAAGGAACGATAAAGACCCATTGGAGATCATACAATTGTTTTTGAGCACTGTCGATGACACCTATGTGCCATTTACCGCACACGGATTGGGGTATGTAATCACCTACCCATTTGTGGAATCGTGCAGCATGGAAGTCATTTATTGTAGCACCAGCACAACACAAGAACGTCTTACGTACATCACGGCGCAATGGGGCTACCAACTTGCCTTTTGGGGGGGATTATATGGCTTTCAACAGTACACACAAACCCCTGTTTTTACAATGCTTAGTGCATCGCCGAATAGTCTTATATTGTTTGTCGCAATATACATGTACAGCGTCTACGGATATCTGTATACTTGTCTACCAAATGTTCCGAATTGTTTAATTGACGACTTGTTCGCATGGACACATGACGTAGCATATCCACAGTGCTTCTGTCAATATTATCCCGGGTTAAGCAACGAATGCAACCCAGAAACATGCTTTTTGGCTAGTCAGAGCACACAGTTCGCGAATTGTAGTACACAGGTACCACTGTCTGAATCAATGGGATATTTTTGGAGTCCAGTCTTTTGGTTTAGGAAAGAATTTCCAACTGAATTCCTATGGTTGTATCGCACGGCTCCATTCAGCTGGGTAGTAAAAAATTTTGAATCTGTAAAAGACATTGCCAATAGATTGATCGAAGAAGTTCCCATTACACTCTCGGAAATAGATTGTTTGGGGTTGAGATACTCCGATTTAGTATTTATCGGAATATTTGTGTACGTAGTCTCCTTCGCTCTAAGCATCATATTACCGATTGGATTTAAGTTGATGGTACATCTCATTAAGATGACAATCATGTTGCTTAGTACTATTTTTGCGATTGGGGTCGCTACAGAAGTTAATACAGTAAAAATTGATTAAAGCTTTAAGTTAAATTTTTGGATTATTTCCTCATCTGAATCCGTATCGTCCCACCAACCACTTAGCGATGATTCTTTTCGACCCAAGAATTCTAATTCGTGTGGTTCAAATTCTTCCTCATACCGTGGTAATTCCACAGTAATCATACCCTTATAAAAAGTTTCGATAATGCCTGTCTTACCATAGTCTTCATCCCCAACTTTAACAATTTTTACTCTATCACCCACTAAAATAAGTTCCCCGTTCCCGTACGTTAAAGGTCGAAACCCCCCCAAAAATATGGTGAATCCCATTTGCACCCATTGTCCGTCTACGTCCAAATTGATCAGATAACTGCCAAATTGACCCTCTACTTTAGCAAAACGCGTACCATCATACCACGTCGCCCCTTCTTCGGGATCCGCAATATCCTTTGTGTCCGCTGACCGATAGAAGGTGTACCGTTGCAAAAAAGTATCTTTGTTGAATCCTTTTTGGCCTATAATTATATATATATTATCCACACTGGAAATTGGAAGTTTATCTCCATCCGAGTTGCACCAGATATCACCTTTTCTTACCGGTGGACGATTTAGTTTTGTCCCCTTCTTCAGAAATTCAAGTAACGACATTCCATGCCCCTTGTATATCGAATTGTCCAAAGATGTAATCGTCACTACGCCCCACGTTGCTACGTGGTTTACTCGTACAATTTCGTAACCTTCTTTACCAAAATTCCACAAATCATTGTCCCGAACAGGTCCACCGTAAGTATATGTTTTGTAAAAATCATCTTTTAACATACGTGGTTTCATAGAGCCTCGTTTAAATTGAACCATGTTTTCTGGAAGCGTGTAATTGGATCTTATTTGAACCACAACTTCAGATAAAGAATCGAACCACCAATCTCCTTCTTCGATCTTAGAGTATTCCGCAAATTCAAATGTTTTAAGAAACTTGTCTGTCTTTTTGACATATAAATCGTACGGTTCGTAGGCCGCTTGGTTGTACGCCTTTTCGTATACATAATCGACGTAGGAGTCAACGACGTTCACAATTCTTATCGCTTTAATAGTATCGGTCCAAAGTGTACCCCGTCGTAAAATAGAGGGTATTTTTGGAGGCACAACACGACGTAGACTGTACCATAAATGGGTTGAATCAAAGAAAGTCAAGAAGGCTCCTACTTTGTCCTCATAAGTTTCGTCCCGTTTGCCGTTATAGTCGTACGTTTTCTTGAATTCCTCTAAGCCTATAAGCATGGGATGGTTAATCTTACACAATTGTAACATCCACGTCCTCGTTGTAGTTCTATCGCTAGCCGTTTTCGCTTTACCAAGCTTTTTCCATACATTTCTAAGGTATTTTCGGTTATCTTCTAACACTATTGTGTAATTTACCATGTCAGCATGCACATGATGTACCTTGACCATTACACCATCGGATGACCATACGCTGCCCGGTACTGGTTTACGAATAAATTCATACAGTATGTTCAGCAATTTTCTATCGTTCTCTTTATTTGGCGGGGAATTCTCACGCCGGATGATGAGATTATGATATTGTCCTAAGGCGAATTTATCGTAATAAGCAATTGAAAATATCCACATGCTCATCAACACTCTCATGTACTCTTTCGGGGCACCCTTGTCTTCTTTCCATCCAGAGAGCATTTCACCGTACCCCCGGAATTCAAAATGCCAGTCCTCGTTCGCCTGTGTACTCCGAGAATGGGTCTCGTTGAACATTTGATATTTATTATATATATCTTTCTCAGAAGACGAAGCAGCATAAGTGTTCTTGTGTCGGTTTTGAAAACGATAAAATCGAGCAAGACAATACGGCTGGTAGTAGGTAAGCCATATGTATCGCATCAGGACGTTAAAGTGAGGATACTTTTTTTTGGTGACGCCTATGCGAGACATGTGAACATGGGTTCCACAGGTAACCAACTCCCCGTCTGTGTCACATGGGTAAGCTTTTTTCATGATCTCGTTCGTGTCCTTTCCTATCTTTGTGCTGCCGTCCATGATATCCACGATGGGAAAAGGGGTTTCGGTTATGTATTCCACCGATGCGAGACCATCTGAACATTCAATGGACCCGTCCTCTGTCGCTTCATACTCTGAGCCTTCAGGTGGATCATAAAGTTTAACACAAGTCTCTATCTCTATGCCTCCGACGGTTTTCTTGTCGTACCTCTTGCTAGTATTAAATAAGTTCGTAATATCCATTTCTATATTTTTATTATGTATTTATACAGTTAAGGAATTAAAACCGTTTAAAGCTGTTTCTTTTATATAAAATTATCCTATCATAAGGGACATTTAACATACGACCCCGGCTATCCATAATAGTTATAAATAAACGCCCCGATGATATGACACTGTATATTTCTTTTGACCAAATGGGGAATGTGTGAATCATCAATTGGACCTTATCGCCCCTTAAAATGCACATACCCTCCTTCGCTGCATCCACCCAATTGCGGTAAAACTGCTTGCGGCGTTTGAACGGACGGAACATTACTATAAATACGATGTATATTTATATAGATGTCCTGTAGAATCTGTCTCGAAGAAACCGGACCCTTCATACATCCATGCGACTGTAAAGGAAGCGCCGGCTTTGTACACCAGAAATGCTTAAACCGATGGATTGAAGAATCTAGTCTAGACCATTGTGAAATATGCAAAAGGGAGTATCAAAAACAGGAAGTATGTACATACAACCACAAACGATGTTGGAAACATTGGTGCTCCTACAAAATTACGCATGGGGAAGAAATTAGGAAATATACACTAGGACTATCCTTACTTGCATGTGTATCCCTTATATTTGTTCAGATAGAACAACTAGCCCTAGCATCATGTATATCCACGCTACTATCCGCCATTGGCCTTGTATTTTACTCCATGAAGTATCATAAAGACGCCGGAAATGCAGCATTCTTATGGAAATTGGCGTTTACGGGACCGTACACCATTAGCATACTCATATTTTACTTTTCAAACGAGGACAATTGTACATACTCGTGTATTACCATACACAGTGCCTGTGACAGTACTTGTCCACTATTTTCCGCTTACCAACGAAGGAACGATTTTTTATTAAACATATGGCTGTACGATATCGCCATACTATGTACCATTGCCGTACTTCGAACGGTACTTACAGCATGCTTGCATTGCAAAACCATACAATTCAAAAACATCACAGAAGAAGAAAGGTCGCTCCTAAAAACGGAACCGTAGTTCTTTAGGTTTCTCGGTATCCTCCGTATCCTCCGTATCCTCGGTATCCTCGGTATCCTCCGTATCCTCGGTATCCTCGGGTTCATCTTTAATAACAACTTCGACCGGCACAGCCACCGGTAAGTAAGAAATAGTTTCTTCGTCGGCGTCAAGCTCTAATACACACAATATAATGACAATAACATACGAACCAGATGCAATGAGAGAGGCGTACGCGGCCATTCGATTTATATCATGGCGTTCGTGACACTCCGAATCACACCCCCAGTACCAACAGTCATGGTATAGAATCATTTCGTCCGCTTTTTCTACGTTAATGGCATCGTCGGAGGCTGTCCTTGCCGATACGTATGCATCATACAATTCTTGTTGATTGTCCTTTCCATATGTTGCCTCTTTGGACCAGTCCACACCATCTACGGTCCAAAGGTCTTCAGAATCAGCGAAATTGTTGAACACGCACCCTTCTTCGAATTTTTTTCTATATGTGGTAGTGGGGCAAAAGTCGGATTCACAAAGACCATCGAAGGCAGTCAACAAGCCAGTCTCAGAGAATCGGTAACCGGTGACTATTACAGAACCAATCAATATAAGCGAATAAAAGAACATCGAAAATCGCAATGGGTTTTTATCCAGTTTTATTTCTATGTATGGAAAGGCCGTCAGGAAGACTAGGAGCAACACAGAAACACAAAAAAACAGTTCCATCCATGTAAGAACAATAGGCCAGTTTATTTGATCCGCAAACCCACTCCAGTCGTCAGAAAATGGGTTCAAAGAGAAGGCAGTCAACATGTAAATATTAAATCCCAGATGTGCCAAAGCAAAGACACCCCCTACTATTAGTATTACTAGTGGTAAAACGTTCATTTTAATATAATACAATAATATAATATACTTCTCTTATACTGTTTTCAAAGTAACTGATGTGCGTGGTTTTTCAAGGATACGCCAGTCACAGTAACGACACTGTATGTTGCTGTTTGCGCCAATTATGGTCTCTTTTCGACAACTTGAACACTCGTATGCAACCGAACATGATAGATCTACCTCTTCAACTGAATCGGACGCTTTTTTCTGCTCTGGTGCTTTAGTAGGAACTTGTGTTAAACGATAATACGCAAGGCCGTCCATTTCTAAAAATCACTGCAAGAACAATATATACATCTCTCTACACATACGCTCTCTTTTTCATCAACCTTCAAATTGAGCTTACGTTGTAGTTCATTCTTTTCTTTCACACATCGCAGATAATTTAACATTTTATAATTTTGAGGATATATTTATACAGCCCATCGCTCAAATGGCCAACGTATTTGTAAAAAAACAACATACATTTGCACGCTATTGCCCCCTAGATACTGTGAACATATACTTTTTTACTACCTATTTACATACTAATATTTGTTGTAGACAACATCATTTTATACATAGACAGAGCATAGAAGCCAGTTGCGCTAACAGCTAATAGCATTAACACCCTAGCCTTGGGGAACGGGAGCGTACTATGGACTAAACCATGACCTACACAGTAAGCCACCACACAGCATGGAGACGTTACATAGACACACCATTACCTATCAAACGCCTAAATCGTACTTAATTGAAAAATATTATACAAAAAGGCCTAATGCTGTAAGGTGCTTTATACATGGAATAGTGCCTAGCTCTGATACCCCTCTCTCTAAAAAAAATATAGTGTTTGCAAAAAAAAAGGGGTCAGCAACATGATTTCTTGCTACACCCCCCTTAATACCCCCTATACCCTTCCATGCTTGTAGTTAGTATATAAATAAAAAAAATAGAATTTTTAATAATAATAAACTAGGTAGAGGGGGTCAGACGTAACACTGTGCCCTCCTAATAGCAGGGTAGAGCAAGGGTTAAAAAGACTAAGGTTTTTACACTACAAGTACACCTGTTATAGGGTGCTGGTTGTTTTTTTGATAGGTTATCCTTCTGTTAAGAAGAGAATACGCTTGTCGGCGTCTAATAAATTTTGGACCATTTGTGGACAGTATTGAACAACACTGTCGAAGAGATGGTCCCATTCCGCCTCAGCCCAAATACTGTAGCTCTCACATGAACAGAACCTGTAGTCCCCTCGAGTGAATATGCGGAAACATGAAATACCGTGATGGGTGTACCTGTGTTTGGCGTAGGTTTTGAAACTAACTGTC
>Ga0257122_1000827_pt1 | contig 24670 bp, 34 predicted proteins | sample SI106_120metaG_FD_190146 | JGI IMG/M metagenome (GOLD analysis project Ga0257122, IMG submission 190146) | Marine microbial communities from Saanich Inlet, British Columbia, Canada - SI106_120 | ecosystem: Environmental > Aquatic > Marine > Inlet | place: Canada: British Columbia | collected... | reverse complement strand
GCACCACTTTATAAAATTTTTTTTCTATTACTATATACATTCTAATATACTCAAATAACCAGAAGTTTTTCTAAAAGTTACCAGATAGGCCCCCTTACTTTACAAATAGCCAATCAAAAAAATATTTCGCAAAAAATTCTCAAAAACCGGAATGATTCTCACTGCCGCTTGATCTAGCTGAAGGACGTATACTACGAGTATGAACATTTTATATACACTCTTTCGCCTCCTTAACGCCTGCTTATATTTAGCGCTACTTTATGGTTTCTGTTTGTCATTATTAATTTAATCAGATATACTCTTGTGCATAGCTGCAAATAATCAAGGTGTAACGGCGAACACATGAGTAAACACAAACCTCCAGTACTCACTCCTTCAACCGAGGAAGAGTTAAAAGAAGATCTATTAGTTATTCCTGAAATAGAGAAAGGGGTTGTTATACCTAAGAGTAAGAAAGAAGCTATTCCTGAGATGAGCGCTGAGCAAGAAGTTTCTATCCGCGCCAACACAATAAAGACGGTCTCTGATTTAGCTGGAGAAAACATAGAGCCCTCAAAAGAGCATCAAGATCAAGCCGTAGAACTTGCGCGTGATATGATGACAAACAAGAAACTTAAACCTGAGTTCGCAAACTACCCTAATGAAACAATGGCGTTTTTAGCAGGACTTGTAGCACAAACTAATTGTATGATTGTCAAAGAGCTATCAGATTTAAAACTTTATATGGTTAATAAGTTTGTAGAATTATCAGCAACGGCAGAAAAAGATGCGGACAGAATAAAAGCATTAAGAAATTTAGGAGAAGTAGACGGCGTCGATGCATTTAAAAGAAAAACAGAGATTACGCACATTACTAAATCAGGAGATGAGTTAGAGAAAGAACTTTTAGAAACTATAGAACAGCTAAAAGGTAAAGTCATTGAAGGCGAACATGAGGTAGTTGACGATGATTAGTGAAAACGATCTAAATCTACTTCAAGCAAAAATCCCTCATATGAGTGAGCGGGAGCAACAGAAGCACCTTACGCTTTTAAAAGAATACAAAAAGAACTTAACTAAAACACAGGGGAAGGCAAACTTCTTAGACTTTATTAAACATGTCTACCCCGATTATAAAGTAGGAGAACATCATGCAAAATTGGCTAAATTATTTGAAGAAATCACAGACGGAAAAAGAAAGCGAGTTATCGTTAATATCGCGCCTCGTCACGGAAAATCGGAACTTATTTCCTATCTGGCTCCGGCTTGGTTTTTGGGTAAGCATCCAGCAAAGAAGGTTATCATGGCATCTCATACAGCTGACCTTGCAGTTAACTTTGGTCGTAGGGTCCGTAATCTCGTGGGCTCAGACCCTTATAAAGACATATTTCCCGATATCAGTCTACAAGCGGATAGTAAAAGCGCCAGTAGGTGGGGTACAAATCATAACGGTGAGTATTTTGCTATTGGTGTTGGTGGTGCTTTGGCTGGTCGTGGAGCAGACCTTTTTATAATTGATGATCCACACTCAGAGCAAGACGCAAAGTTAGGAAAGGGAGATGTTTTTCTCCCAGCTTGGGAATGGTTTCAGTCAGGACCACTACAAAGGCTTATGCCTGGCGGTGCAATTATTGTAGTAATGACTCGATGGTCTAAATTAGACCTAACAGGACAGATAATTAACCAGATGGTTAAGAATGACGACGTTGATGACTGGGAAATAGTAGAGTTTCCAGCTATTTTAGAGGATAAAAAAGGGAATGAAGTCCCATTATGGCCTGAGTTCTGGCCGCTAGAAGAATTACAGAGTAGAAGAGCTGCACTAGACATACGATACTGGAATGCGCAGTACTTACAGAACCCAACATCGGAAGAAGGCGCACTAATTAAGCGAGAATGGTGGAATATGTGGGAAGAAGAAGATCCACCTAGTTGTGAGTTTATAATAATGACGCTTGATGCTGCTCAAGAAGCCAATAATAGAGCTGATTATAATGCAATAACAACATGGGGTGTCTTTTTTAACGAAGAAACTAATAATTACGCTATAATATTATTGAATGCAGTAAAAGAACGACTAGAGTTTCCAGAACTCAAGGCTCTGTGTCTAGATGAGTATCGGGAGTGGGAACCAGACGCTTTTATTGTGGAGAAAAAGTCAAATGGTGCAGCGCTTTACCAAGAATTTAGAAGAATGGGAATTCCAGTGGGTGAATTTACACCTGGAAAGGGACAGGATAAGATTAGCCGTGTTAATGCTGTGTCTGATTTGTTTAGTGGGGGTGTGGTTTGGGCACCAGACAGACGTTGGGCGCATGAGGTTATTGAAGAATGCAACGATTTCCCTAGTGGTGCCAACGATGACTTAGTTGATGCTACAACGCTGGCTCTAGCAAGGTTTCGGCAGGGTGGATTTATACGCTTGCCTAATGACGAAGAAGATGATATACAGATGTTTAAAGGTCGCAATACTAAAAAATATTATGCAGTGTAATTAGAGGATAAATGATGGCAGACATAGATAAAGGTTTATACACAGCGCCGGAAGGCGTAGAAGAGTTAGCTGAATCAGAAGAAGCAATTGAAATTGAGATAGAAGACCCAGAAAAAGTTACTATAGGTATTGGTGATGCTGAAATAATTATTGACCCGGATGCTATGGCCGACGATGAGTTTGATAAAAACTTAGCTGAAGAATTAGATGAAGGAACTCTAGTTGAACTGTCTTCAAATTTACTTGAAGATTTTAGTAATGATGTTAACTCAAGAAAAGATTGGCTTGATACTTATGTTGATGGGTTAGAGCTATTAGGGTTAAAACTTGAAGAACGTACTGAACCGTGGGAAGGCGCATGTGCTGTCTATCACCCACTACTCTCCGAAGCATTAGTTAAATTCCAAGCTGAAACAATGATGGAAACCTTTCCCGCTGCAGGCCCAGTGAAGACTTCTATTGTTGGTAAAGAAACTCCAGAATGTATTGAAGCTGCACAACGTGTACAAGAGAATATGAACTACCAACTCATGGATATGATGCCTGAGTACAGACCTGAACATGAAAGAATGTTATGGGGTTTAGGATTAGCAGGTAATGCGTTTAAGAAAGTTTATTACGACCCAGCACTTGGTCGACAAGTGTCATTATTTGTACCCGCTGAAGATATGGTTGTGCCTTACGGTGCATCTAACTTAGAAACAGCCGAACGTGTAACTCATGTTATGCGCAAGACTAAACAAGAAATACATAACTTACAAGAACTAGGTTTTTATCGAGACGTAGAGTTAGGTGAGCCTAACTATGACTTAGATGAAGTAGAGAAAAAAATTGCAGAACAGATGGGCTTTGACGCTACTAATGATGATCGATATAAAATATTAGAAATGAACGTTAACCTTGACTTAGAAGGTTATGAAGATAAAGACGGAAATAGAAAAACAGGAATAGCGTTACCTTATATTGTAACGATAGACAAAGGTACTACTGAGATTTTATCTGTTAGACGTAATTGGAAACAAGAGGACAGTACAAAAAAACGCAGAGAACACTTTGTGCATTATGGCTATATACCAGGATTTGGGTTTTATTGTTTTGGTCTGATTCATTTAATTGGGGCGTTTTCAAAATCAGGAACAATGCTATTAAGACAATTAGTTGACGCAGGTACATTATCAAATCTTCCAGGTGGATTTAAAACTAGGGGCTTACGTATAAAAGGTGATGATACACCAATTGGTCCAGGTGAGTGGCGTGATGTAGATGCTGCAGCCGGAACTCTACGCGACAACTTAATGAATCTTCCATATAAAGAGCCAAGCCAAGTATTAGCTCAATTAATGGATAAAATTATTGATGAGGGTAGACGCTTTGCTTCTGCTGCCGATATGAAAGTATCTGACATGTCAGCTAACTCTCCAGTAGGTTCTACACTCGCTATACTCGAACGAACATTGAAAGTAATGTCAGCAGTTAATGCGCGTATCTATTACTCAATGAAAAAAGAGTTCTTATTACTTAAGCATATTATTAGAGACTATACAGACTCTGATTATAAGTATGACCCTTCAACAGGAACTCCCGGAGCTAAACAAGAAGACTATGATAAGGTTAATTTAATACCTGTAGCTGACCCTAATGCTGCAACAATGGCACAGAAAGTTGTTCAGTATCAAGCAGTTATGCAGATGGCTCAACAAAATCCAGACATTTATGACTTAAAAGAACTTAATAGGCAGATGCTTGAAGTATTAGGCGTTAAAAATATAGGAAAACTTATTCCTACAGAAGACGACGCAAAAACTGCAGATCCAGTAACCGAGAATATGAACATGGTAAATGGAACTCCGGTTAAAGCATTTTTATTTCAAGACCATAAAGCTCATATCGCAGTACATAGAACATTTAGAGATGACCCACTTGTACGTGAGATGATAGGGCAGAATCCAAAAGCACCACAAATGCAAGCGGCTATGGAAGCTCATCTAGCAGAACATTTAGCTTTCCAATACAGACTAGAAATTGAAAAACAATTAGGTGTTCCACTTCCAGAAGAAGACGAAGTTCTACCTGAAAATATTCAGAACCAAGTGGCTAGACTTTCTGCAGACGCAGCACAAAAATTGTTGCAACAGAATCAAGCAGACGCAACTCAAAAACAAGCTCAGAAATTACAAGAAGATCCGTTGATTCAAATGCAACAGCAAGAGCTTCAAATTAAACAACAAGAGTCTCAAGCTAAAGCGCAGAAGATGCAAGCGGATACTCAACTAGACGCAGCTAAGCTTGAGTTAGAAAGACAAAAATTAGAAGTAACTACACAGCGTGATGTGATGTTAGAGCAAGCCAGGATTGAATCCAGTGAACAAATTGCAGGAGCTCAACTAGGAGCTAAAGCAGTAACAGACGATAAAGCAATAAAAGCAAAAGAATTACTTGAAGGGGCTAAGATGGGCGTTGACGTTGTCCAGAAAAATAAAGACATAGCACTTCGAGCACAAGAATCTCAGATGCGTAATGCACCTAAGACGAAAGAATCCAATAATGGAGAAAACAACTAACGTAAAGGATTAACATGGCAGAGAAAGAAACGCTTATGCTTTTATCCAGCCAGATAAAAGAAAGACGCAACGAAGTAACGGAAGATATGGCTAGAGGTGGTGCAGACCTTGGAGGTTATCAACATGCATGTGGACAGGTTAGAGGATTTGATACAGTCCAAATGATGATTTCTGATATGCTGGTAGTGCATCAAAAGGAGGACGAAGATTTTGAATCTACTCCTACAGATAGTGTAGTTAAGAAAGGAGGCAAGTAATGACTATTGCAACTCCTGACACACAAATAGTCTCCAGTTCTGGAGCACCTATTAAAACTAAAAATACTGAAACCACTGATGGTAAAAAAGTTAGCGAAGAAGAAGCATTAGCTAAACTAACTACACAGTTACCTGATGTTAAAGGATACCGCATATTATGTATGGTGCCTGAAGCAGAAGATACTTATGAAGGTGGGATCATTAAATCAGATTCTGTAAAACAATTACAAGAACATGCAACGGTGGTCTTATTTGTTATGCAGTTAGGAGATTTAGCTTATCAAGACGACGCTAGGTTTCCAACAGGTCCGTGGTGTAAAGAGGGGGATTTTGTTATAACTCGTGCTTACTCAGGAACTAGAATTAAAATACACGGCAAAGAGTTTAGACTCATCTCAGATGACACAGTAGAAGCAGTTGTTGATGACCCTAGAGGTTATGAACGTGCTTAGGTCTGATCCAAATTATATGAAGGAGTATTATGCTAAAAACAAAGAGCGTCTTCGTATAAAGAATAAAGAGTATCATCTGAAGAACAAAGAGAAACGTAATGCTCAATCTAGAGATTACCATGAGACTAATAAAGAAAAGTGTAATGCTCAGGCTAAAGTTTATTATGAAGGCAACAAAGAGCGATGGACTGAGTATAAGGCTAAATGGTATCAAGAGAACAAAGCATATTTTAGAGCTAAAGACGCATTACGAGGATCTCGTAAGAAAGCAGTAAATGAGATTAAAAGTTCTGAAGATAGATGGGCACTTAGAGAAATTTATGAGTTAGCTAGACAACGAACCTTAGAAACAGGGTTTGCTTGGGAAGTTGACCATATACAACCGTTATCGAAAGGTGGTAAACACTCTTTAGGTAATTTACAGGTGGTTCCAAGAGATTGGAATCGTCGCAAACACAACCGCAACGCTGATAAGTACGTCAGTGCATAAGGAGAGCAAAGATGGCAGAGATAATAAATGAAATACCAGATGAACTAGATATAAAGGGAGAGGAGCTAGAAGTCGATTTAGACGAAGGTAAAAAAGCTGCCCCTGAAAAATCTACGTCAGATGTTGAAAGAGTAGAACAAGAGCCTAAACAAGATGAGTTAGATTTAGAAATAGAAGATGACACTCCTCTTGAAGACAGAGGCAAAGAACCACTGCCTGAAGAAATTGTTAAAGAAGTTGAAAATGACACTTTAGAAGATTATTCTGAACGTGTTAAACAACGTATGGCGCAACTAAAAAAGATGCACCATGATGAAAGACGTGAAAAAGAAAAAGCCGATCGGGAAAGACAAGAAGCTGTAAGACTTGCTGAACAATATATTCAACAAAACCAACAATTAAAGACTACATTAAGCTCTGGTGAAGAAGATTATATTAAAACGCTTCAAGGTAAATTTGAGTCTGATTTATCTGTAGCCCAGCGAGACTATCGCGAAGCTTACGATTCAGGCGACACTAATAGAATTGTTGAAGCTCAAACCAAAATGAATGAAGCTCAGTATAAGCTTTCATCCGCACAAAATATGCGTCCACAATATAATTTTTCTGGACAAGAAGCAGAAACTAGAGTAGAGTCTAATCAACAAGTGCAACCTTCAATTGCAAAGCCAGATGTTAAAGCAACAGATTGGCAAAGCAAAAACGATTGGTTTGGGAAAGATGAGCAAATGACAAGTCTAGCCCTAGGTGTGCACGAACAATTAGTCAGGAGTGGGTTAAGTCCTACAAGTGACGAATACTATCGTCGTATAGATGAAACGATGCAAAAACGATTCCCTGAAAATTTTGGGGATAATTCGTTGGAACCGGAGAAACCCGCCCAACGCAAACCTTCAAATGTTGTTGCTCCTGCAACCAGATCAACTAGCCCTAAAAAAGTTAGGTTGACTAAGACGCAAGTCGCTTTAGCGAAAAAACTAAAGTTAACACCTGAGCAATATGCACGAGAAATTATGAAATTGGAGAACGCAAATGGATAAGGTAAAAAGAGAATCAAGAGAAACAGAAGTACGAGAAGACGTAGCGAAAAAGTGGCAACCTGCCTCGCTTCTTCCGGAGTTCAAACAACAACCGGGATGGGCATATCGTTGGGTCAGAGTTTCTTTACTTAATGAACCTGATAACAGGAACGTTTCTGCAAAAATGCGTGAAGGCTGGGAACCGGTGAAGCATTCGGAACACCCAGAAGTCATAATACAGGCAGACCCCAATAGCCAATTTAAAGAAGGCATAGAAATTGGAGGTCTATTACTTTGTAAAGCTCCTCAAGAAATGATGGACCAAAGAGCGGCGCATGTTAACGAAAAAACACGTGCTCAGACCGAAGCAGTAGATGCTGCATACATGAATCAAAATGATCCTCGTATGCCTAAGTTTGCTGAAGGTCAAGAAAATGGTAAAAGTTTCGGAAGGGGTAAAAAATAAATAGGAGAAACAATCATGGCAACTACAGCTAGTCCTTACGGACTTAAAGCAGTAAACCATATAGGCGGTACCCCTTATGCGGGCTCTACGCGTCTATTACCGATTGCTTCTGGTTATGCATCAAATATATACAATGGCTCGATTGTTTCAATCGTAGCTGCTGGCACAGTTGAAATGGTTACTACAGTAGGTTCATCAGCAGGAAATGTATTCCCAGCTGGTGTGATCGGTGTCTTTGTAGGTTGTACTTACACAGACCCTAATCTAGGCACAATAGTGTTTAGTCAAAACTGGCCAACAGGTACAGTAGCATCGGATGCCCAAGCATATATTGTTGACGATCCAGATGTAGTCTTTATGGCACAAGCGGACGCTACGGTGGCACAAACTGGCCTAGGTCAGAATACTCACTTAGCAGCGGTGCAATCTACAACTACAGGCGATACTACTACAGGTAACTCTAATAGTGCTATCGACGCTACAACAGCGATAACAGCAACTTTTGCTTTCCGTATTGTTGACTTTGTAGACAGTCCAACTTCAACCGTGGGTGATGCATTTACAGACTGCTTAATTAAGTTTAATGCAGGTATTCACTCATATGACAACTCAACTGGAATCTAATTAAGGAGAAATTATTATGGCAATTTCAAGAGCCCAGCTCCTTAAGGAGCTATTACCAGGCCTTAACGCTCTATTCGGTTTAGAATATGAGAAATATGGCGAAGAACATAAAGAGATTTACGAAACTGAATCTTCTGATCGTTCTTTTGAAGAAGAAACAAAACTAGCTGGCTTTGCAGCCGCACCTCTTAAATCTGAGGGAGCAGCTATTGCGTATGACAACGCACAAGAAGCTTTTACAGCTAGATACAACCACGTAACAATTGCTTTAGGTTTCAGTTTAACTGAAGAAGCAGTTGAAGATAATCTATATGATAGTCTTTCAGCTCGTTATACTAAAGCTCTTGCTCGTTCAATGGCAAATACTAAGCAAGTTCGCGCAGCTAACGTTTTAAACAATGGCTTTAGCGGTTCTTTCTTAGGTGGTGACAATCGTTCACTGTTTGGTACAAACTCTGCATCAGCAGTTACTAATCACCCGTTGGTGAGTGGTGGTACTAACAGTAATACACAAGCGACACCAACAGATCTTAACGAAACAGCATTAGAAAACGCAGTGATTCAAATCGCAGCATGGACTGATGAAAGAGGTCTATTGATTGCAGCTAAACCACGTAAGTTGGTTATTCCACCAGCTCTACAATTCGTTGCTACTCGTTTGCTTGACACACAACTTCGTGTATCTACAGCAGATAACGACATCAATGCATTAAGAACTAATGGTGCAATACCAGAAGGTTATACAGTAAACCACTATCTAACTGATAGTGACGCTTACTTCTTAACTACTGACGTGCCTAACGGTATGAAGCATTTTGAAAGAACTGCTTTAACAACTTCGATGGATGGTGATTTCGATACTGGCAATGTAAGATATAAAGCCCGTGAAAGATATTCATTCGGTTGGAGTGATCCACTAGGTATGTGGGGTTCACCAGGTGCATAAGTAGTTTCATAGTTCTACTTAAAGCACTACCTCTGAAAAGCCTGGCTCCTCTCTGCTGGGCTTTTCTTTATATACAACTCATGAACGTGTTTTGACCTTTTTGTTGTATAATGGTGTGAAAACGTGTAAGATTAATTATCTGGGAACAACCGGCTTATCATGACTGCCCCAGCAGACGCATACACGATAGATGAGCTTAACTTTGTATGGAGAAACAATTATGTCAAGATCAACCTTTTCAGGACCAGTCGTATCACAAAACGGCTTTCTGTCCGACCACATTAACGCCTCAGCTATTAACGCAACTGCAGTCGCAACCGCAGCCGAAGTAGCTACAGGATATATTACATCAACATCTGCAGCAGCAACAAGTATTACATTTCCAACTGGAACTCTTTTAGGCGCTGAATTACAAGCAACTGCAGGAACAGTTCTTGATTTAGTCGTTGATAACACTGGAGGAGCTAGTGTAGTAACAATGGTTGTTGGCACTAACGCAATTGTATCAGACGCTGGTACTACTACTGCAGCCTCTTTTGGCGATTTAACTATTGCCGCAGGTGTTACAGGTATGGCACGATATACTTTATTATTTAGTAGTGCTACTGCTTATACTATTACACGTACTGCTTAATAGGAGAATAGACAATGGCTATAACAACAGATATATGGGCCGTCACTCCTAGCTATTCAGCTACGTTATATAGAGCCGCTGCTGCTATTGCGGGCGCTGGTGATATAACATTAGTTACTAATCAGCCTCTAGATAATGGGGCTGGCTATCAAATTCTATTTACTTGTGCAGGCGATGCAACAGCTGCTACATTTACTATCACTGGATATGTGGCTGGGGATTTATCTCAGTCCGTAACTACTGAAGATGTAGCTGGCGTTAATGCCGGAACTGCAACTTCTACAAACTACTATTCTAGAATCACTAGTATTTCATCAGACGCAGCGGTAGCAACCAATGTAAGTATTGGTAATGCTATTGCCGATGGTATGGCTCTACCTAGAACTAGAATGAAAGGATTTTATTTTGTAGGTTCTGCAGGAGCAGGTAGTGTTACATTAACCTTAGATGGTAATGCAGCATCGGATAGAGTTTTATTAAGTATAGCTACTCCAGCTAATGTAGAGTCACAGCAGATGGCTTTACCAGGCGACGGAATTTTAATTAACGGAAGTGAACCACGGACAACGTTTGGTGTAATAACTCAAACAGCAGCTGTGACATCACTAACGGTATTCTGTGGATAAAATATGGACGAAGAGCCCAAACCGATCAGTAATGATGATGAGCGCCTTGAGCAATTAAGGCGTTGGTTTGAAGCATTAGGAGATTGTGTATAATGGAAATAATAAAAATGGATGAATCGACGAAACACTTACTAGACGCTACGTCTATCTTCACGGCTGTGGGCACAATGCTTGCATGGCTTCCTCACATGGCGTCATTATTTACTATTATATGGATGGTTATTCGTATTTGGGAAACCAATACGGTACAAAAGCTATTTGGTAAAAAAGAAGTTATTGAAGACGAAGGGGCTAAACCAAGAAAACCAGAAGCTTCAAGTAACAGGATTAATAAATAAGGAGAAAGACATGAATAAAAGAACTAAACACATTATGAATGAGAAAGACGAGATTCGTCGTGTGGATAAAAATATTCGTGAAAACGAAGGCTACATGAAAGGTGGTAAAGTTATGGCAGATTCTAAAAAAGCTAGAAGTAAAAAAACGATGGGCGGTGGTAAAGTCAAAGGATACAAGAAAGGCGGGACAGTTAGCTCAGCATCTAAACGCGCAGACGGATGTGCTACTAAAGGTCACACCCGTGGTCGTATGGTTTAATTAAGGAGAACTAGAATGGCATCACTACAAGATAGACTTCGTCAACAGATTAAAGAAAGAAAAGCGAAGAAAGTAAAAAGTGACTTAAACAACGAAGTCATGAAAGCTGAAAAGCAAAACAAAAAGAATGCAGGACTAAAAGTCTATGGCAAGATTAATAAAACAACAGAAAAGAAACTTAAGAAAAAAGGATTGTCCGACGCTGAAATCAAAAAACTTAAGAAAAAGGATGTTGATAACAAAGGTAGCTTTGGGGCAAAGGCTAAAAATAAAAGAACATACTTTAGAGACGATAAGTCTACTGCATCTAAGTCTAAATCTAAGTCTAAATCTAAATCTAAGTCTAAATCTAAATCAGGACCTAGAATGACTTCTATGAAAGCTCCAAGTACTGGACCTAAACCTAGAAATAAAGACCCGAAAGTTAATCTGAAAAAACGTGGACCTAGTAGACCAAGCATGACTGGGTTTAAAAAAGGCGGTAGGATTGATGGCTGCGCAATTAAAGGTCACACAAAAGCCAAAAGGGCTAGATAATGCGAGGCTGCCGAGGAATGGGGATTGTAAATCCTAAGAAGATGAAAGCTGGGGGTGATGTATTTAAATCGCATATGATGTATGATATGAAGACGGGCAAAGCAGTTAAAGCTCCCACTAAAGCTAAGCATTTAGAGCTTAAGAAAAAAGGTTATGGACATAGGAAACCAAAAGCATGATGTATTTATTATGGTTTATAGGTGGTGCAATCACTTGGGAATTTTATGGTAGAGATTTATGTATCTCACTAAAGGAGAAGGTATGCAGCATCTTAAAAAAATTACGCTAGTAGCATTACTCTTTATAAGCACTATAGTCTTTGCAGGGCAATATCAAGTTTATTATTTGAATCCCAATACAAGGATAGTGCTAGCTAAAACTCCATGTGATAATAATGAGAGGGGCTTTAGAGCAGCAGCACAGAATACTAACCACTCTTTCGTTAAAGGATGTTGGACAGTAACACCTGACAACATGATAAACATTAAGTGGAAGGATGGAGACTTTAGTGTCTTTGGTTCTGATATGTTTAGAGAAGTAGTGGAAACAGAAGTGTTGAGACAATATAAGTAGGTAAACTAAGAAGAGTTGCATCTCTTAGACGTAAAAGGACAACAAGGAAAACATAATGGCTACAACTAACACACATGCATTTAATTTAGATCTAAACCTACTTGTAGAAGAAGCGTTTGAAAGATGTGGAGCCGAGTTAAGAACAGGATATGATTTAAGAACTGCAACCCGTAGTTTAAATTTACTTACAATAGAGTGGGCTAACCGAGGCATAAATTTGTGGACTGTTGAACAAGGATCAATCCCACTAGTTGCTGGTACAGCCACTTACAATTTGCCCGCGACTACCATCGACCTCATGAGTCAAGTCATAAGAACTGGAACAGGAACAACTCAGTCAGACATAGCTATTTCTAGGGTGTCAAATCCTACTTATGCATCTATCCCAAGTAAGAACGACACGGGCAGACCGATACAGGTTTATATAGATAGACAAGCCGAGATACCTACAGTTACTATGTGGCCTGTCCCTAATGACGCAAGTTATACTTTTGTATACTGGATGTTAAAGAGAATTGATGATGCAGGTACAGGCGTTAATACACAACATATTCCATTTAGATTTTTGCCATGCATGGTAGCAGGATTAGCTTATTATTTATCTCTTAAGATTCCAGAAGCTGGAGACAGGGTACAATTTTTAAAAGCAGAATATGAAGAGCAGTGGTTACTCGCTTCAACTGAAGACAGAGAAAAAGCCACATTAACCATAGCACCAAGAACCTCATACGTATAGGAGATTAAGATGGGTGCAGCAGTAGTAGGAAACATATTAAAAATAGCTCCAAAAGTTCTTAAGACGGCAGCGAAAAAAAGTAAAAAAGTTAAAAAAACTAAAAAAGAAAGAGCTTTGGAGGCAGCAGAAGCTGAAGCAAGATACGAGCAAGGATTAGGGCTGTTTGAAGTTCCTATTGCCGGGTTAAAAAAAGGTGGAATGGTAATTAAAGACAGAAATTATTTAAAGGGGAAATAAGATGGGCTTAGCAGCAGCAGGGAAAAAACTATTAAAGCCACTAACAAAAAAAATAATGGACAAGTTAAAGGTAGGCCAAGACCTTACTAGAACAGAAAGAAAAGCTGTACGCGATCACGCAAAAGCAAAAGCCACAACAACTATAAAAGACGGCGTAAAAGTTACTAAGCATCCGTATATGGGAAAAGTGGGAGAGGTAATAGCGAAAAGACCTAAGAAATCAGATCCTAGTCCAGCAGCTATAGAAAAATTTATGAAAAAAGAAGCTGCAAAAGATAGAGCTTTATCAGCAAAAACACTTCGACAACTACGAAAAGAGGGAAAGAGTGAGCCTTTAACTGGAAAGCTTACATTTAAAAAAGGTGGGTCTGTTAAAGGTAAATGTAGAATGGATGGCATTGCTGTTCGTGGTAAAACTAGGGCTAAACAAAGAAGCAAATAATGAGCAACAAGTACACCACTAATAAGAATGCTATTGCAGACTGTGATGTTTGTGGTTTTCAGTTCAAGCTTAGAGAACTAAAAGATTTATATGTAAGAAAAACTAATACTAATATTAAAGCTTGTAAGGAGTGTTGGAACCCAGATCAACCACAGAATATGCAGGGGATGTATCCAGTAGAAGATCCTCAAGCGGTTAGAGACCCAAGACCTGACCAGAGTTTTAATGACAACAACGTAACTGGGTCAAGAGATATACAATGGGGATGGGAACCTATTGGTGGAGCAAGACCTCCAGCTAATGAGTTTACTGGAAATAATTTAGTAGGTTCAGGAGTAGTAGGAACTGTTATAATTGAAATTACTTAAGGAGAAAGAAATGGCTAAAGAAAACGAGACAAGAAAACCAAAATTGGAGGGTGGGTATGTACAACCTCAAGATGTACCTGTACCTAACTTTGCAGGTTATCCTGAAAAAAATGTTAAAACAACAGGCGTAGTAACTCGTGGCAATGGTGCAGCAACTAAAGGCATAAAAGCTCGTGGCCCAATGGCATAAGGATAGTTTATGACGTACACTGAGCTAGTCGCACAAATACAATCGTATACTGAAGATGAATATTCTACAGTAGATGTAAACACATTTATAACTCAAGCTGAGAACAGAATCTTTAATGGAGTTAATCTTCCAGACTTAAGAAGAAATGATACAGGTACTATTAACTTCGCTAACAAGTATTTAAATGTGCCTGCCGATTGGCTAGCTACTTATAGTTTAGCGGCTATTGATAATACAACTAATGAGTATACTTTTCTTATAAATAAAGACGTTAACTTTATTAGGCAATCATTTCCTGATACTGATGCAGCTCACTACGGAAAACCACAATATTATGCTGTCTTCGATGATACAACATTTATACTCGGTCCTACACCTGATAAAGCTTATGGCGCTGAGCTTCATTACTTTTTTTATCCTGAGTCTATTACTACTGCCGCTAGCGGTACGTCTTGGCTGGGAGATAATTATAGTTCCGTATTACTTTATGGTTCATTGTTGGAAGCAGCTACGTACCTCAAAGCCGACCCAGAAACAATAGCAAATTACTCCAATAGATATGAACAAGCATTAGCAGAATTAACTAGACTAGGCGAAGGTAAAAATACTCGCGATGCTTATCGTAGTGGACAAGCTAGAATACCTGTTAAAGGTAGAAGAGGGAGTGCAGTTTAATGGCAACTATTATACAAGGAATAACTAATACATTTGTTGCTAAATCATTAGCCGGTGATATAGATTTTGATACCGACACATTTAAAATAGCTTTATATACTGACGATGCAACGCTAGATTCTTCTACCTCTGCATATACAACTACAAATGAAGTGGTAGGCACAGGGTATGTAGCTGGGGGTAATACATTAACAGGCGCTACAGTTACACAAGATGATACTGCAGACGTAGTGTATATAACTTTTGATTCTCCTACTACTTGGACAGGCACATTTTCCGCAAGAGGAGCTTTAATATATAATAGCAGTTCTAGTAATTATTCTGTATGTGTATTAGATTTTGGATCAGTTAAAACTATTGTAGCTCAAACATTAACTGTAACATTACCTGATAACACTGCAACAACAGCACTTATTCGATTTGAATAGAAAGGAATAACATGACAGGAATATCTTCGGTAATATCCGATGCACCAGAAGTAGCAGTAACAAATGTAAGACCTTTAGAAAAAGACCTATATAAAAAAGTATGGGATATGCCAGAGTATAGAAAAGATGCTCCTGGAGAAAAAGTAGCTCATGAGTTTTTAGCTCAAGCTAAACCTAAACAAGGTGCTACAGTTTTAGATTTAGGTTGTGGTACAGGACGAGGCGGATTAAACCTAGCGTTCTTTGGTGGATTAGATGTGACTATGGTTGACTTTGCAGATAACTGCTTAGATAAAGATATAGTCCCAATGTTAGAAACACAGAAACATGCGTTGCGATTTGTAGAAGCTGATTTGTCTCAACCTCTACCTGTCCAAGCAGCTTATGGTTTTTGTACCGATGTGATGGAGCATATAAGACCTCATCATGTAGATAGAGTATTAAGTAATTGTTTGAATGCAGCACAACACGTGTTTTTTCAAATATCTACTGTTGATGATAAGGCAAGTGAATTGGTAGGACATAAATTGCATTTGACTGTACGCCCGTTTAAGTGGTGGCTACAAAAGTTTAAAGATTTAGAATGTGTAATTCATTGGACTAAAGAAGTAGATGGCGCATGTTTATTTTATGTAAGCAATTGGATAAGTGGTGAAGATGTTGTAGAGGCAGGGACGGTTAATACTGATGATGAGCAGATAAAAAAGAATGTAGCTCATAATATTAAACAAGGTTTCTTACAAATACAACCACATCCAACTAATGATATAGAAGTTATGATTGTAGGGGGAGGACCATCCTTACCACAACATATAGAAAAAATAAAGCAATTAAGACAAAATGGTGTTAAACTTATAACTATTAATAATGCCTATAAATGGTGTTTAGATAATGGTTTAACTCCTTCTGCTATGGTCATGGTAGATGCAAGAAAGTTTAATGCACGATTTACCAAACCTGTAGTAGAAGATTGTAAGTATTTTATAGCATCACAGTGTCATCCAAGTGTATTTGATGGATTACCTAAAGATAGAACTTATGTTTGGCACACACAATCTGAAATGCTACAAGAATTATTAGATAAGCAGTATGAAACATGGTGGCCTGTACCAGGTGGATCAACAGTTCTTTTAAGAGCTATACCGTTGTTTAGGACATTAGGATTTAAACGATTTCACTTATTTGGGTGTGATTCATGTTTAGAAGATAATAAGCATCACGCATATGAACAGCTAGAAAATGATGGGCAGATAGTAATACCTGTAAACGTGAGCGGGAAAATATTTAACTGCAACCCTTGGATGCTATCTCAAGCCCAAGAGTTTATAGATTTAATTAGAATGGTAGGAGATGAGATAGAGTTAGAAGTTTATGGGGGTTTACTCCATCATATTTTAGAATCCGGCGCATCAATGGCCGATATTAAGGAGATTTAACATGGCAGCGACAGCATGGCAACTATACAACAGTGCCAAAAAATATATAGGGAACGGCACAATTACACTAGGTGTCCAGAATTTTAAAATGGTATTAGCAACAGCTGCTAGTAACGCGTCTACATTTACGTTAAGCGCATATTCAGAGATAACTAATGAAATTGCGGGTAGCGCAGGTACCAATGGTTATATTCAGGGTGGTAGAAATTTAGTACCAGCAACAGCTCAATGGACTGTAAATCCATCTTCAGCTAAACAAATGAAGTTTACTATGTCATCAGTAGGTTTAGCATTTACAGCTTCTGGAGCTAGCTTAGTTGATATTAAGTACGCTATTTTACGTAACTCTACTGGAGCAACTGCAGGAAGACTATTATGTTGGTGTCAGTTATCAAGTGCTAATTTTACTGTATCAAGTCCTAATACATTAACTGTTTTACCTGCTGCTACTGGCATATTTACCTTAACATAAGGAGCTAGTAATGGCTACCGGCTGGGGACGAAATACCTGGAGCTCTGGTCCATGGGGTGAAGGGGACGTAGTATCGCTAGTTACAGGATCTGTAGCTATAGCAGGCATAGCCCCTAGTGTAGTTCAGGGTAAAGTAATAACCCCTAGTGTAGAAGCATTAACATTAGCAGGGGCCGCACCAACAGTATTAACTGGAGCAGTAATAACTCCGAGTGTAGGAGCTCTAGCATTAGCTGGAATAGCACCAAGTATATTTGAAAGTAGCGTAATAACCCCTAGTGTAGGGGCAGCGGTGTTAAACGGATTAACACCAAGTGTAGTCCAAGGTAAAGTAATAACACCTAGTGTAGGTGCAGTAACACTAGCTGGATTAGCACCAAGTTTAGTTTATGGAGATGTAGCAGCGGCACCAGCAGGAGCACTTGTATTACAAGGAATAGCTCCTCAAGTTGTACAGCAACTGAATGTATTTAAAACTCCACTGGTTGGAGCAGTAAGTATAGCAAGTGAAGCACCACACGTATTTGGTAGCACCGTTATAACACCTAGTGTAGGCGCATTAACATTAGCTGGAATAGCTCCAGCTGTAACAGAAGGTAGAGTAATTACTCCAAATGTAGGTGCATTAGCATTACAAGGGTTTGCCCCTTCGGAAGTAATAGGAAGAATTATAACCCCTAGTGGGACTAGTTTAAATTTACAGGGATTTGCACCTTTAATTAACAGTCCTGATTGGGTTATAATAGATACTACTCAAGACCCAGAATGGGTTATAATAGATACTACTCAAGTTCCTGATTGGACAGAGATAGTTACAGGATAAGGAAATAATATGTCAACGTATTCAAATTTATCAGTAGAACTAATAGGAACCGGAGAACAGTCGGGCACTTGGGGAATAACGACTAACAACAATTTACAGTACGCATTAGAAGAAGCCATTGTTGGTACTTATTCTGGTGTTGATGTTACTTTTACTGGTTCTGATAAAACATTAACTTGGAGTACTTCTTCTAACACTTCACAAACAGCTCGCTTCTTACGTCTTAACCTAACCGGTAGTGCTGGTGGATCATCTAACTTAATTATACCTACTGCCGCTGCAGGCGGTGCTGGCACTTTCAAAAAAAGCTATATTATTAACAACGCTTCTACCACTGCTGTAACAGTTAAAACTGCTTCAGGCACAGGAGTGTTAGTTCCAGCAGGTAAATCATCTTTTGTATATGCAGACGGCACAAACGTTGTTTATTCTATTGATTATCTTAGCGGAACCATTCTTTCAAGTGATGTAGATATTAATGGCGGTACAATTGACGGTACTACAATAGGTGCAGCCACTCCTAGCACAGGAGCGTTTACTACACTCGCAGCTTCAAGCACAGTTTCAGGCGCAGGCTTTACAGCACGCTTTGCTACACCAGGACCAATCGGTAATACATCAGCTAGCACAGGTAATTTTACAACTCTAGGGGCAACAGGTAATGTAACTCTAGGTGATGCTTCTGGAGATGAAGTTACTCATAATGCAGGTACAGTAAATGTTCCTAATAACCTTATATACTCTGGTACTGGCTCATTGACAATGCCAAACGGAACAACAGCACAAAGACCAGGTTCACCAGCAGCAGGTATGATTAGATATAATAATACTGAAGATGAGTTTGAAGGATATGCGGATGGAGCATGGGGTTCTATTGGAGGTGGTGCTTCGGCAGGTGGTGCTATCTATGAGAACGTTGACAATGTTTCAGAAAATTATACAATAACAGCAGGATCGAATGGTATGTCAGTAGGGCCTATGACAATAGACGCAGGATATACAGTTACTATTCCTTCTGGACAACGATGGGTGATATTATAATATGGCTACAATAATAAATGCAGATACAAGTAACGGATTAAAGCTAACCTCTGATACGTCTGGGCAACTAGAGTTACAGTCAGCAGGTTCAACTAAAGTTACGATGAATACCAGTGGTAAGGTAGGTATTGGTGGTACTCCATCAGAACCTCTTTCAGTATTTAGAACAGGTGGTCAGGAAGAAGGGATTAATATCCGTAACACTTCTAGTGGTAATGGCTCTCGTTTAACTTTTGAAACAACTAGGTCTGATGATTCCTCTGTGCAAGACATGGCTGCTATACAAGTGTATGCGGTAAGTGGCTATGATAGTGCTGCAAATTCAGATGCCGTAATGACCTTTCAAACTCAAGACTCTGGTACTACATCAGAACGTATGCGTATTGACTCTAGTGGTAATGTACTTATAAATCAAACTTCAAAGGTTGGTGCTGAAAAACTAAATGTTTCTTTTAATAGAACAGGCGAATGGGGGATGGTGATTAACAATACATCCTCTACCGCTCCATCTAATGCAGTTATGGTTGATTTTAGATATGTTGGTTCCCAGACTGGATATATAGGAAGTAATGGCACATCAACCTCATACAACACCTCATCAGACTACCGCTTAAAAGAAAATGTAGTCCCTATGTCTGGTAGCATAGACAGACTAAAACAGCTCAAACCAAGCACATGGGCATGGGTACAAGATGGCTCTCATGGTGAAGGATTCCTAGCACACGAAGCACAGGAAGTTGTACCTGAAGCTGTTGTTGGCACTAAAGATGCCATAAAAACAGAAGAGTATGAAGTTACTCCAGCAGTATTAGGTGATGAAGATAATGTAGTAACTGAAGCAGTCATGGGAACTAGAGAAGTCCCTGACTATCAAGGCATAGACCAATCTAAACTTGTGCCATTACTAACCGCAGCACTACAAGAAGCTATTACAAAGATAGAAGATTTAGAAACAAGAATACAAGCATTGGAGAACGCATAATGGCTGATATAGTATTAACAGGAAATACCTCTGGAGCTATTACAGTTGCAGCTCCCGCAGTAGCAGGAACTAATACCTTAACCTTACCTGCAAGTACAAGTACACTAGCAACGACAACAGATATAACTGGTCCAGCGTTTAGTGCTAGAGCTAGTGCAACACAATCTATTGCTGATAACACAGCTACTACTATTGCATTTAATACAGAAATATTTGATACAAACTCTAATTATGATACTGGTACTTACAGATTTACACCTACAGTAGCTGGATATTATCAATTTAATGCTCATGTTCAATCAGGAGGTTCGTCTACTACAGAAGTATGGTTTTGTAATATCAAACAAAATGGTACTGAGGTTCTTATAGGTTCAAATGGACAAACTAAATTTGCAACTGTTGGGTCTTGTTCTAATGTTTCAGGAATATTATATATGAATGGTTCTTCTGATTATGTAGAATCTGTTATATATCAAAGGTCTGGAGGCGGTGCTTTATCAACTCAAGCAGGAAGTCAGGCAACTTCTAATTTTACAGGCGCATTAATAAGGAAAGCATAATGACATTACAACAAAAAATAATAGCGCTATATCCAGAATTAACTGATGAAGATTTTGAACCCATTGGAGGAACAATATCTTTTCAAGATGATAGCGATGGTAAAGGTGCTTACATAGCAAAATGGGAACACCCCACTTTAGCTAAACCAACAGATGAGGAATTATCATGAGTGTAGCAATCAACGGAACTAATGGAATTACATATAATGATGGCTCATTACAACCCTCTGCTATAGGAAAGAACCTTATCATCAATGGTAATATGCAGATAGCACAAAGAGCAACAAGTGTTACAGGGAAAACAACTGGCGGCTATTATACTGTTGATAGATGGCAAACAACTATTACTACAATGGGAACATGGTCACAATCACAATCAACAGATACACCAAGTGGTCAAGGATTTGCTAACAGTTTAAAGATGGATTGCACAACAGCAGATGCAAGTCCAGCTGCTGGTGATCATTTATTAGTAAATCAAAAGTTTGAAGGATTAAATTTACAAAATTTAGCAAAGGGTACATCAGAAGCTAAAAGTATAACAGTGTCTTTTTGGGTGAAATCTAGCAAAACAGGTACATATATTTTAGAAGTAGATGATAGAGATAATACAAGAGCAATATCACAATCATATACTATTAATTCAGCAAACACATGGGAAAAGAAAACTTTAACATATGCAGGAGATACTACAGGTGCACTTGATAATAATAATGCTGTTAGTTTATTTCTAACATGGTGGTTAGGAGTAGGTAGTAATTTTACATCTGGAACTTTAGCTACATCTTGGGCAGCAAGAACAAGTGCTAATCGTGTAGTAGGTCAAGTTAACCTAGCAGACTCTACATCCAATGATTGGTACATTACAGGAGTGCAGTTTGAGGTAGGCACTACAGCAACACCATTTGAACACTTACAATATGGACAGCAATTAGCGTTGTGTCAGAGGTATTTTGAAAAATCTGCCCAGCAAGCGACACCAATTTTAACGGCGTCCGATGCTACATTTACTGTAACAAATATATATAATAATATAGCTAATGGTAATTATTATGCAACAGTACCCTTTGTTGTTACAAAAAGAGCTAGCCCTACTGTTGTTTTGTATCCATATACAACACCAACAAATACAGCTAGATGGTCTAACGATGGCGGTACAGATTATGCGGCAAATAGCGCAGCAACACCAAATGGTCCAAAAGAATTTGGATTTTCTGTAGCAAATAGCTCTGGTGGAACTTTAACTGCTGGCTCGCAAAAACTTATTATAGGAGGTTGGTATGCAAGTGCAGAATTATAAATTAAGCACAAAAGGTTTAGATGGAAATGTACATTGTGTTATTCGTATAAGTGATGGAGCTTGTATTCCATTTGACCCAGCTAATACTGACTACCAAGAATACCTAAAGTGGGTAGCAGAAGGTAACACACCAGAAGAAGCAGGCCCAGTACCAGTAGTAGGAGAATAATTATATGGGGATCTTAACCCACCTTCTTCCTATTGCTTTAGGATTCTTTGCTAAACTTGTCGCCATTAAATCTCAACAAGCTCACGATCAACAAAAATTAATGCTCCAAGCATTAGCAGCAAAATCTAAAGAAATACAAAAAGCAAGAGACCAATCTAATAAGGAATCTCCTATGGCGGCATGGAATAGGCGCATACTTATGTTTGCAATTTTAGCTTTAGTAGCTATTTATCCTTTAGCTGGAATCTTTGGAATTGAGACTGTAATACCGGTAGACATCAAACCTTCTAGTTTTTTATTTTTTGAATGGGGTGGGGGTACTACTTTTGAAACTGTTAAAGGGCTATATAAATTTGACGAAATATTTGCTTGGGCGACTATGATTGTAGAGTTTTATTTTGGTGGTCAACTGGCTAAAGGAAAATAATGCCACTTAGTAAATTAAAATTTAGACCTGGCATAAACCGAGATAGTACTAATCTAGCCCGAATGGGAGGTTGGTATGATGGCGACATGATACGGTTTAGAGATGGTTTTGCTGAAAAAATAGGCGGCTGGCAAGCTGAAACCTTTGATCAATATGTAGGAGAAGCGGTCAAACTATTTGTTTATGCTATCGATACAGGTGCCGAAATTGCAGGATTAGCAACTTCAAAAAAAATATATATACGTGTAGGTACTCAACTATTTGATATTACTCCTATCCGTGCAACTTACACTACTTCAACCACTCCTTCGACAGACAACTGTTTTACTACTAACACCACTGCAGGCACTGAAGGCCAAGTCTTAGTAACACTTACTGGACACGGTGCTACTACAGGTGATTATGTTACTTTTAGTGGTGCAGTCGCAGTCGGTGGTATTACAGCCACACAACTTAATATAGAGTTTGAAGTAACGGTAATAGATTCTAATACATTTACTATTGAGACCGCTGGAACAGCGACTTCAGTAGCTACAGGGGGTGGCACAAGTATTACTGCGGCTTTCCAGATTAATGTTGGTGCAGACTCTTCTATTGTAGGCTATGGTTGGGGTGCGGGTACATGGAGTCGAGGAACATGGGGAGGTGCTTCTATTATCCCAGCTATTGTTGATCTTCGATTGATATCTATGGATAACTTTAATAATGATCTTGTGTTTGCATTAAATAACCAAGGGGCTATTTATTATTGGACTTATGATAGTACTTTTAATTCTAGAGCAGTATTACTAAGCTCTATATCTGGCGCTATAGCGGTACCTACTGAAAATGAAAAAATACTTTTTGCACCTAGTGGGCATTTACTATCTTTGGGGGCTAGTGAATATAGCGAAACAGCTACTGCAGGTGCTACTATTTCAAGTATTACAAGTTCTACAACGACAGCTACTGTAACTACTGGAAGTGCTCATGGATTAGCTACTAATGACTGGGTAAGTCTATCTGGACAAACAACAACTGCTTATTCAGGCACATACCAAATTACAGTAACAAGCACCACAACTTTTACCTATACACTAGCAGCGGCTACCACGTCCCCTGCCTCTGTTGTAGGAAGCTACCAAAGTGTTAACTACTCAGTAGGTTCGTATGACCCTATGTTAATTAGATGGGCGGATGTTAATGCAGACATAGGTCCTAAACCAGAAGTGTGGAAACCTGAACTTGCTAATAGCGCAGGGTTCTTATATGTTAAAGAAGGATCTAAAATAGTATCAGCAGCTAACGTAAGACAAGAAACCCTTATATGGACTGATACATCACTTAGCACACTACAATTTTTAGGAACCGCGGAAGTATTTGGGCTACAACTTTTATCTAATGACACTAACATTATGGGCCCTAATGCTTATGCAAGTGTTAACAACAATGTTTACTGGATGGGTGCCGATAGTTTCTTTGTCTATGATGGTCGTATTAATGTACTTAAATGCCCTTTACTCAGATATGTGTTTCAAGATATTAATACAGAACAAGCTCAACTTGTTTATGGCGGGACTAACAAACAATTTAATGAAGTCGTTTGGTTCTATTGTTCTGGCGGACCAACACCTTCGGCTACAATTGATCGCTATGTAATCTACAACTACCGTGATGATGTTTGGTATTACGGACAACTTAACAGAACAACTTGGGTAGATGCTGGGGTTAATCAATATGCGCTAGCTACTTCTAATGGATATATATACTCACACGAAAATGGACCTAACGACGGACAACCTTTAGGCGCAGCACCTCTTGCAATTAATGCATATATTGAGTCTGCCTTTATGGATATAGCTGACGGTGAGTTTTATATGTTGACTAAGAAAGTAATACCTGATGTAGACTTTACAGGATCTGCAACAATTGTCCCTGTGACAGGAGCTACCGTGGTTCCAGCTGTTGACATGGCAGTTGCAGTGACTAAGTTTCCAGGAGCAGCAACACAAAATACAGATGTAGCGGGAGCAACCTTAACTCGGGGTGTAACAACAACGGGGGGAACAATAGACCAATATACGAATCAAGTATTTATAAGAGCACGAGGCCGTCAGATGAACTTTAAAATATCATCAGATACTCTAGGC